>Ga0172380_10002129_pt1 | contig 31892 bp, 23 predicted proteins | sample Leawe162metaG_FD_119747 | JGI IMG/M metagenome (GOLD analysis project Ga0172380, IMG submission 119747) | Leachate microbial communities from a municipal landfill in Southern Ontario, Canada - Leachate well 162 metaG | ecosystem: Engineered > Solid waste > Landfill > Unclassified | place... | reverse complement strand
TGTTATAGCATCTTTCAGCTTACCGGGTTTCTCGACATCGACGTATGTTGTTTCACCGATCTCCGCTGCAGTCTGAATATCTACATTCCCATAACCGAATATCTTTCCCCAGAATGACTGTGAGTAAGATACGTTATTAATTTTATCAAGCGGACTTTCTTTTGTGTCACTTGAAAAGACTCCCTCTTCATCGATGACTCTCATATTAGTAACTGCCCAGATATTTCTGTTCCTTTCTAATATCTTGTATAAAAGATAAACTGCGGATACGACAATAATAGGAATACCCGCTATCACAAGAGCAAAAAATAAAAGTATAATTCCCACCGCAATTCCAATCACTCCAATCATAAACTTGATAACCATCGTAAACCAATGCGGTCTTGTGATAAGAATTACTTTCTCATCCTTCTTGAGTTCTGTTCTCATTTTTATCGTTATTAATTATTAAATGTATTTTGATAACACTTTCAGCAGGTCATCCTTTTCCACAGGCTTGGTGAGATAATCATCACACCCGGCATTCAATGCCACTTCCTTTTCAGTACTGAATGCATATGCAGTTTGTGCAATTATTGGTAATTTGGGATTTATTTCTTTTATCAGCTTCGTTGCTTGAAGTCCGTTCATAATGGGCAGCTTTATGTCCATTAAAACAACGTCAATGTCATTCCTCTCCATACATATATCAACCGCTGATTTTCCGTCCGATGCTCTTAATATTTCAAAATTCTGACTATTTAGAATTATGCTCAAATATTCGTAACTCATTTCATCATCCTCTGCTATAAGTATGACTCGGTTCCCCTTTATTGTTGTCTCTTCAGTTTGATTACCCTCTGGCATTATGTCCTCCGCTTTAATTATTGGAATTGTAAAATAAAAAGTTGTTCCCGTTCCCGGTTCCGACTTTAACCATATCCTCCCTTTTAACGTTTCCACCAGTCCCTTGCATATTGAAAGTCCTAAACCTGTTCCTTCAAATCCTCTCGACATCGACATATCCACCTGATAAAACCTGCTGAATACTTTATCCTGATGCTCTTCAGGAATCCCTACTCCGGTGTCTTTTACTGAAAATAATATTTCGTCATTCTGTAAAGTATAGTTTATTTCAATGTTGCCCTGATTTGTAAACTTAAAAGCATTATTAATTAAGTTTGTAAGTATCTGGCTGAGCATTTTTTCATCAGTCACGAATAAAATATTCTCACATTTCAAAAGCCTTAACTCAATCCCTCTTTCCTCCGACTTCAGAATAAACTGATTTATTACGTTCTGAAGTATCGAATGCATTGATATACTTTTTAAATATACATTCACGTTACCCGTTTCAATTCTTGAAATTTCGATTATATCGTTAATCAGCTCCAGTAAACGATTCCCGCTGTTCTGAATAATACCCGAATATTTTACTATTTCTTCCTTACTCGTTTCTTCTGTGTGCAAAAGTCCTGCAAATCCTAATATTCCGTTTAGTGGAGTCCTTATTTCATGAGACATGTTCTGAAGAAATGCTGTCTTTAGCCTATCGCTGCTTTCCGCCTTTTCTTTTGCAATCACAAGATCTTCTTCTGCTTTTTTCTGCTGTGTTATATCTTGCGCTATTAATAATATTTTATCAGTTTCGTTGTATTCATTCTCAAGCGCTTTAATCCTGTAATTAAGAAGCTTATACCCGCCGTCTTTGCAGAGAATCTTTATCGGTATAGAATCTGTTTGGTTTTCATTATTTTTACATTTGTCAAGAAATCTCATTCCGTCTATGGATTCATCGGGATGAAAGAAATCCGAAATTTTCTTTCCGTAAAACTCTTCTGTATCATAGCCAAGTAAATCTTTATGTGTATTGTTGCAGTATATATATTTCCAGTTTAAGTCGAGCAATGCAATTAAATTGTATGAATTTTCAGTTATGCTTCTGTATTTTTCTTCACTTTCCTTTATAGTCTCAACAAACATTATATTTTCTTCCTGATCAGACAAAACCTTTCCGATAATAATAGTTATTATTGGATAAATCCCGATGACGGTCAAAGTAAGAACACTAAAACTTTCGAAAATATGCTTGCTTGGTAAAGTAAACATCAGGATGAGCATCATAAGATGAACTGTAAAACCCAGTAAATATAAGTTTCGTTTTTTAAGTCTTATTTTTCCTTTATTCCTTAGGTAATAAAAAAGGTAACCGAATATAAAAGCCTCCGCGATAGTGAGCACACCCATCAGCAATCCGCCGCCGCCAATGTATATTCTGTACATTATTCCTATTAATGATGATACTATTCCTGAAATCGGTCCAAAGAAAAAAGTACATAAACTTATTACGATTGTCCTGCCGTCAAAAATTATACCTTCGGTAAGCACAAATGGATTTATCATTCCGATTATCACAACAGCTCCGAATAGCAAACCCTGAAGTACTTTTCCGGTTATTTTCTTTCTGTTATATCTTGTATCTATAAAACCCGAAAGGACACTTAGTGCAACTAATATTGATAAATTATAGATTAATTCAATTAGTATCATAATCCGAGAATAAGGTATATATTTATGTAAAGATAATAAATTTATTTGTGAATAGTTAGATTCAGTTTAATCTTAATTTAACAAATCTCTATCCGCGATAATCAGCTTTATCCGCGTAAACCTGTCTGACTTGGCAGATCAGTGTTCTATTATATTTCTCGACTTTAAATCAGCTTTTAATATCTTTCCTCTCTTTGTTGTGCGCTCTTGCTCTTATTCTAAAAAATCTCTATCTGTGTTAGTCCGTCTAATCCGCGAAAATCTGCGTTCTATTATTATCTCAATATTCCTGCTTTCCCCCATTTAACTTTCATAATTACCTATTTTTAATTAATTTATCTATTATTAAAATCTCTTTATGAAACTATTTCATGTTTTTATATTTCTATTTTTACTTACTTCAATTTGCTACCCGCAAATAGAAAACGTCTCAATTGAATACCCCGTGTACGATTTTCTTCGCGAAATGACCGTTAAAAAAATTATTAATTTTGATGAAGATAACCCCAACCTCTCAAGATTTGAAATTGCAAACTTCCTGAAAACTATCGACTCTAAAAAAATTGAACTGAGCAGCACCGAAATAAAGATTCTCAATAAGTATAAAGTTGAATTTATACCCGAAGAAGCCAACAAAGATAATACTTGGCAGATGTTCGGCAGCGGGAAAAAATTCTTAAAGAATCTCGAAGACTTCTTTTCAAACAAACAGAAATATATTTTCACTGCTGGAAAACCGGGCAGTAATGCATTTGTTGAAGGTATCGGTAATGTGTATGCAGGTACTGAGTTCAAACCTGACAACTCACACAATACACTTATGATGGATGGCGGGTTCAGAGCTCGCGGTACAATTTTCAATCACCTCGGTTACTCTTTCGATTTCTCAAAAGGAGCTATCTTTGGTAATAAAGAATTAGCACCCTTTATCGAACCTAAATTAAGAACCGATTTTAAATATAATGAAGATTCCGAATCTCTAAAAAACTACGATTTCACTAACGCGTACCTTAAATTCTACATTGAGCCGGATGAAGGTATGGGACTTTCAGCACAGTTCGGTCGTGAAAAACTTACTTACGGCTACGGCTATGGAAGCAAACCGATTCTCTCTGGTGATAATCCCAACATGGACTTTCTTAAACTAAATTTTAATTATGGCATAGTCAGATTCTCTTCTATCTTTGCCTCAACTGTAGGATACATGCAGGAAAACAGAGACGATAGATACACAAAGTATTTCTCAGCTCATAGACTTAAAGTTGCAATTCCTGATATAGTTGACCTCGCAATTTCGGATGTGGTCGTTTATAACGGCAGAATCGAATTTGCATATTTAAACCCAATCATCCTCTGGCACTTTGCTGAAAAATCCCTTCAGGATAGAGATAACAAGAACTTTATTTTTGACTTTAAAACAAAATTTCTCAAAAATGCAGAGTTTCAGGGAACATTCTTCGTTGATGATGATGAACAGTTTGCTATTCTTTCCGGCGGCTCAACTCGCTCTCAGAAATATGTCTATCAATTCGGCGCTATGATTTATGAACCTATAATTAAAAATCTTTCGCTTACTGTCGAATACACAAAAATAAGACCTTTCACTTATACTCACTACGATATCCGCGATAACTATACTGCCTACGGCGTAAACCTTGGCCATCGCATAGGTCCAAACGCTGACGAACTTTTCTCTCGTATCACTTACAACATCTCCAGCTGGGGTAGAATAAATCTCGAATACAGTCATGTCAGAAAAGGAAATAATATCTACGATGCAAATGGTATTCTCGTAACTAACGTCGGCGGAGATATCGCTCAGGGACATAGAACAGGCATTGACCCCGAAGAAGCACCTTTCCTCGCCGGCAACCGTGTTAACACAGATGCCTTCGGTTTAAACTTCAGGTGGATTCCAATCCGCAATTATATCTTCGATTTTTATTACGGCTACACCATAGAAAATCACATAACCGACGGTTTCAAAAAGGACTTCAGTTTCGGCTACATCCGTATGAACGTAGAATATTAACTTAAATAAATAACTGATTATTGCCTCTTAAAAAATAAAGCTTCATATTTCTGTCATTCCCTCATATGTTTGAATCCACATTCTTTTGGTGCTCTTTATTTATATACGCCTCTTTCTTATCTAATTTGAAACAAACAATATTGGGCAGGACCATTTTCTCTACTTTTATTATTCATTTTCATTCATCATTTAATAGCTTTAGTCAATGTCGCATTGCATTTAAGATAATTAAAGTGAATGATACATTGACAAATAAAGCAAGAATAAGTATTTTGAAATTATAATAAAATACCCCCCCCCCGAATAAAAAAATAAGAGGAGGGGATAAACAAAGTTTACCATGAAAAATTCATGTTTTCAAATTTGTTTTCAAAACCTTGGGGAATTTTACTTCATCTTTATATATTCTATTATTTTTCTTCATTCTCTTTTTTATTCGAACCTAATTGTATTGAAATCTAAAACTTTTAATTTATAATCATGAAAAATCTATTCATAATACTATTAGTACTCACGGCATTCAGCGTTAATGCTCAGTGGATACAGCAATATACAGGAGTTACAGCGAATTTGTATGACATTGAGTTTCTGAATCGCTACACGGGCTGGTGTGTTGGTAGTGGAGGAACCTGCTTGAAAACTACTAATGGCGGTGTAAACTGGATTCAGATGAATCATCCTGTGGGGACAAAGCCAATAGAATCTGTTCACATAGTAGATTCGAATGTAGTATATTTCGTTGGTGATTTTGAAACTATATTCAAAACAACTAATGGTGGAACAAGTTGGATTGTAATTAAAAATGGACCGAGTGGTAACAGTGATAGTTATTTCGGGTTGTATTTTATCAACAAAGACTCGGGATGGGTTTGCGGAAACGGAAACAAGGTATTACGAACAAGAGATGGAGGTAATACATTTGATTCGGGTTATGTAAATTCAAATTGGCTTTATGATATGTATTTTAAGGGTGCGAGTACAGGTTTTGTTACATCTCAAGGAAAGGTTTATAAGACAACAGACGGAGGAAATACCTGGTTCTATTCGCTACTGCTAACGACAACTAGAATCTTCTGGAAGTTATCTTTTGTAGAGGGTACACACGGATGGGTTGCATCATATAATGAAGCAGCACAAAGCGTTTATAAAACAACGAATATAGGTGTAAATTGGACTTTGATTTGTGATTCGTCTGCAATAGATAACATGTATGGTGTTGAATTTGTGAATAAGGATACTGGATTTATTTGTGGTATGTATAATAAACTTTTCAAAACCACAGATGGTGGATTTCACTGGGCAAGAGAAAATACTACGACAAATAACCAAACATTTTTATCTCTTAGATTTGTGAATGATACCGTAGGTTGGATATGCAGTACAACAGGGATTATACTTCATACAACAACTGGCGGGCAGACGCTAACGGGAATAGCAAATCAAACAGAGAATATTGCCGACAAGTATGAACTACGTCAGAACTATCCGAACCCGTTTAACAATCAAACCAAAATCAGATTTGAGATACCGAAATACAGCGAAGTTAGGATAGTTGTGTTTGATATACTTGGTAAGCAAAAAGACATAATATTAGATGGAATATATCAAGCGGGAAAGTATGAAATCAATTATTCACCGAAAGATTTAAGTTCAGGGATATATTTTTACAGAATGAAAATAAACGGAGAAATTACCAAATCAAGAAAACTGATACTGAAAAAATAAAAATTTTAAGTCCTTATGGATACACCACCAAAATAAATTTTATACTTTGAATTAAAGGGCGGAGCCTTTGACAAATACAGTCGCGTCCAACGACAGCCAAAGTTATATCCATAAATGGATATATCCGCCCATTTTTATAAAATATAAAACATATAAACTTATGAAAAAGTTATATATAAAAGTATTGATAACATTAACTATAATGTTCTCAATTATATCAGGGCTAAATGCTCAGTTTTTAAGCGGATTTTATAATGGAGCAATGCTGGTTCAAATGCCGTTTGGTTCTTCAACCACACCGTTTAGGGGTATATCAAAACCTAATACAACAGAATGGGATGGACCTAATCCTTCTAACGATGACGCATATTACCCTGTACTGATTGTTTTTGTTCAGTTTGAAGATGACCCTCCTGAATCACCTCATGGGAGCTGGCCAATAGGCTCTGCACCAATATATTTGGATTCAATGATTGCAACTGAAAAGAATACAAATACCAACACCCCCTGGTGGGAAAAGTACAATCCCAACACCGAAATGATAAGTTCACAGTGGATGGAAATAAGCAGGGGAAAATTTCATGTGATAAGCCCTTCTGGTGCATTTTATGTTAAACTTGATTCCGCGTATAAATATTTACCTCCATACTCAAATGAGCAGGGTATGAATAAAGCAATCTGGGACAGCATAACTGTTCAGGGACTTATAGACTGGAGACCTTATGACCAATGGACATTAGCTCAAAACGGACAATTTTATAATAGAGGAGATAGTATAGTCGATTGCATATACAAAATACACAGGTCTCGCAATAGAGGTCCTATGCCGGATTATGACGGATGGAATACATTATGCACTGCTGGAGGTGAGTGGATGGTAGACAATGAAAACAAAATTAAAGTTCATTATTCAAATTCTGGATTCACGGTCTCTTTCAGGGGGCTAAAGTCGCAATATATTGCAACATGCGGCCACGAGCACGGGCATCATACTTTGACGGGGAATCATTTGCAAAACAGCAGAATAGCCTATGGAATCGGTCTTGATTTCTTCTTTAGCCCTTATGATATGATATTGAGCACGTATATGACTCCACGAATTGCTACTTTTGGAGCAAATAATACACTCGGAGATTATTCTTCTAGGAATAATAATCTCGAAGGTGAAATATTGAAGGTTCCTATTGATAGTTATACCGGTGAATGCTTTTTGCTTTCAAACAGAAGAAAAGTTTCTAAATGGGATAGAATTATGTTGGGGGATAGTGCTCAAATAGAACCATACAAAGACAATTCAGAACTTGGTAAAGGATTATACATTTATCATTTAAAAAACGATGTCCATTTTCCACAAGTAACCAACGATACTGTTCAGGACTTAGAATGTGCGGATGGATACTGGGAATGGGAATTAAAGACAACAGGAGGAATAGCAAAATTACCTTATGAATGTTTTCAATCGGGTCCGGTTTGGAGAGTATATCAGAAGAAAACAGTGTTATATACTAATGACCCTTCAACCTTAGGTGACCCCAAACCGTATCCATATAACAATCAGAACTATGGGAATCCAAATCCCTGGGGTGACGATATTAGTTTCTTCTATAGATATGATAATAGTGCATGGTCAAATCGCTGGACTACAGGTAAATTTATAGATCAAAACTGCGAATTAAATGTTGACAGATTATTTACAACAGATGAAGATATAATTGATAATGCAAATTTAGCAGGTGACAGATATGATGCCTGGAACGTTGATTATAACGAAGTGTTTTCTCCATACTCGAGTCCAAATACGTTTTCATGGAGTAACGATACAACAGGGATTTTTATTTACTTTGATAGTTTAAGTGGTAATACTGCAAATATCAAAATTTACAGGGCAACAGAATTCGGCGGAGAAACCGACCTTGCGGAAATTCTTGAAGCAACACCACCTTCTCGTCCAATGGGTTTAAATGTTTCTGTTTCCGATTGCTATAATGATAAATTATATCCTGTACTTACATGGAATCATAATATGGAGCCAGATATGATTCAGGGAGAAAAACCTGAAAAGAGATACAAAGTCTTTAGAGGATATAATCAATACGGAACTGTTCCGGAGGATTACTGGGAAGTTGCGGATTTACTTATATATGAAGAGGAACAGCCGGTTTATATGGACTTGGATGCATGGAATTCTTGCGGCGGTATGGGTGTTTTGCAAAACAGTATCCGATATAAAATAGTAGCGATTGACAACACTAATTGGGCATCTGTTTATTCTGATTTTGTTTCATTCTCTTCAGAAGACCTCGAAAGAAGAGATAACATGGGAAGCCTTGTTAATAACAACACAGTCAAAAAATACGAAATGTCTCAAAACTATCCGAATCCGTTTAACCCTGTTACAAAGATAAACTATGCATTACCAAAACAGGGATTTGTAACTCTGAAAATTTATGACATCACAGGCAGGGAAATTCAAACACTTGTGAATGAAGTAAAACAGGAAGGTTATTACACTGTGGATTTCAACGGCTCGCATTTAAGCAGCGGTGTTTATTTCTACAGAATCCAAAGCGGTAATTTTGTAAGCGTTAAGCGTATGGTGCTTATCAAATGATTTTGCATAAATATTTCTTTAGCTTTACATCAACAAATTAAAACCCGCTGATACATTCGCGGGTTTTTATCATTCTGCAGCGTTTTCACTCCCCTGAATTGAGCAATCGACACCATTAATATGAAATAATGGGATATTTAGTCTATTATTGCATTATTTATCAAAATAGAGAAAATGATGAAGTCAGTAAATTCAATAAACGTCCTCCCCTTTATGCTCAAAAAGTTGCTTTTTTTGTATGCCTGCGATATGACTGCGATATGCCTGCGATATGCCTGCGATATGCCTGCGATATACAAATATGTCGAAATTAGGCTGAAATTATACCTCTTCCCGGTTTAAGCTCTAAGTGTTTAAATATAAAACAAATAAAAAGGGGGATGTACATTTCTGTACATCCCCCTTTAAAAAACTACTTCTCGGTCCCTATTTGCTCAGCATCATCTTCTTCGTAGAAGAATACTCCCCTGCGTGAAGTTTGTAAAAATAGACTCCGCTCGATAAGTTCCGACCGTCAAAGTCATACAAGTATATTCCTGCTGACTTATATTCATTCACAAGCTCAGCAACTTCCTTCCCAAGCATATTGTAAACTTTGAGTGTTACAAAACTGTTCTTAGGTATCGAATATGAAATCGTTGTATTCGGATTAAACGGATTCGGAAAATTCTGTTCAAGTTTATACTCATTTGGTATGTTTACTATAGGCTCTTCAACTCCCGTAACATTTCCGATTATCGCAGTCAGTACACTTAATGAAGTTCCTTGCAATCTAATCCAGATTGGTCTGATTATTCCGTCGTAAGCTGTTATGTTAGTGTAGTCACCGAAGAATACTGAAGATGTCGGAATAAAAGAAGTCTCGCTTATTTTTTCATCCGTGAACGATGCTCCCCCATTCGTTGACTTTGCAAGATAAAAATGCGTTGCACCCGCATTCGATACATCATCCCTTCTGTCATAAAAGCAAATATAAATGTAACCCGTTTTCTGGTCAACTGTCATCCATGAAAAGAACTGTTCTTTATTAGTATTATCAGTATTAACCTTAAGCGGTGCACTCCAGTTTGTTCCTCCGTTTGTTGAGCTAACAAACATGACATCATGATTGTTCGGTCCCGTACTGTCAGTCCAGTTTATGTAAACATTACCTCTGTAAGGTCCGTTTGAAATATCACTGCAGGTTATTGGCAATCCGTTTGCCCTCTGTATTCCGTTAATATTATAATCCCATCCGCCTCTTTGGTTTGCGACATATACATCATTATCAAGCCATGTGTTTCCGCCGTCTGTTGATTTATCAAAGAAAATTCCAAATTGTGAATTCCTGATTTTAGGACCTGCCCAGGCGACATAAACTTCACCGTTAGGTCCGACTGCCGGTACCGCCCCTTCAACTGTGTTATCCTCATCAACGCAATCACCCCCAAGCTGATTAATCCTCTTTCCGGTTCCGCTTCCAAAATTAACCCATGTTAATCCGCCGTCGGTGGATTTTGAGAATAAAATATTCGAACTGTCAAGCTGATTAGATGTGCCGTAATTGTCAAACTGCGTCCATGTTACGTATATATGATTATTCCTCGGATCAACAATTGCCCATTCTTTATCCTGCTCTTTGGGAGACTGAAAATACGTATAAGAACCCGGGTTATTGAAATTCATACCTCCGTTTGTTGACTTCTGACAAACGATTCTGTCAATCCAGTATCCCGGAGAAACTGAATTCGATAAATGGAAATAATAGAAATGTCCTAATGTATCAACTATTATGCATGGGTCGCCATACACTCCATACTGTGAGTTTGTAAGGGTGTATCTTGTCCAGTTGTACCCGCTGTTAGTTGAATAATATGCTGAACTGGTATTAGCGCCCGCAACAACCTGATTCAAGTTTTTAGGATTAATGCAGATTGATGGTTCATTAGGCGAGTTTGTAGTGCTTATTGTTATGTTTGTGTACTGGGAAAATACGACTGATGTAAACCCGAACATCAGCATAAGTATAAATAGATTTTTCATTTAGATAAAATTTTATTAGTATAAATTGCTAAAATTAAACGACTTTTGAAACAGAATAAGCTGAGAGAATATTTACGAATGGTCTGCACTGCCCAACAGCAGTTCATCTATTAGATTCTTTATCTCTTCAATCCTCTGTTCTTCTTCCCTTGAGTTCAGATTGACCTGAACTATCAGCCTTTTCTTGTTATTCACAAAATTAAACTTATTTGATTTTGCAGCCGAAAGTTTCTTCACTAAATTATCAAAGAAACTGCTCTTAAATATCCTATGCTCTTTCTCTATAGGAAAATATAAAAGCATCTCATCTCCGCTAATGTTTATTTTCTCAAGCCCTACCTCAGTTGCTCTTACTTTGATTTCTATCACTCTCAGTAGGTTTCCGACTTCAATTGAATATCCTCCAAACCTGTCCCTTAATTCATCTTCTATAACCTTCAGCTCGGACTTGCTCTTCACCTCATACAACCTCTTGTAGATATTCAGTCTCTCAGTATCGTTCTCCACATAATCTTCAGGTATCAATGCATTAAAATCATTTTCTATTATTGCAGGTGAGAATTCTTCGCGTTTCTTTATCTTGTCGCTGATTTTTTTCAACGATTCTTCTTCTTTGAATATTTCCTTAAACTCATTTTCCTTCAGCTCTGATACCGCTTCATCTATAATGTCGATAAACATCTCAAATCCCATCTGATGTACAAATCCGCTCTGGTCTTTTCCCAGTAAATTTCCCACTCCCCGTATCTCCATATCCCTCATCGCAAGATTAAATCCCGAACCAAGTTCAGTGTATTCTTCTATAGCCTGCAGCCTTCTTATTGCAGTCTTTGTAAGCTTCCCGGCAGGTGGAGAAATGAAATATGCGAACGCCTGTGTATCACTCCTACCGACTCTTCCTCTGAGCTGATATAGCTCTGAGAGCCCGTACATGTTCGCATTATTAATAATTATAGTATTAACGTTTGGAATATCCAGACCCGACTCAATAATCTTTGTACAGAAAAGTACGTTTAGTTTCTTCTCAATAAAATCTACTACAACATCTTCCAGCTCTTCACCATCCATCTGTCCGTGAGCAATTCCCACTTTTGCATACGGTATATATTCTTTAAGTTTGTCTGCAAAGTCATACAACTCTTTAATCTTGTCATTCACAAAATAAACCTGCCCGCCTCTTTCAATCTCTTTCTTAATTATATCAGCAATCACTGACCACTTGAATTGTATAATCTCAGTTATAATCGGCTTTCTGTTTTTAGGCGGTGTGTTAATAACTGATAAATCCCTTGCGCCCAGTAATGAGAAGTTCAGTGTTCTCGGGATTGGTGTAGCAGTCAATGTTAATGTATCAATATTAGGCTGCAATGCCCTCAGCTTTTCCTTTGCCTTTACGCCGAACCTCTGCTCTTCATCAATTACCAGAAGCCCTAAATCTTTAAACTTAATATCCTTTGAAAGTATTCTATGTGTACCGATTAAAATATTTACCTTACCTTCTGCAAGGTTTTCAAGTATTGCCTTTTGTTCTTTTCTTGTCTGCATCCTTGATATGACCTGAACATCTACAGCAAATGCATTAAGCCTGTCCCTGAATGTATTGTAATGCTGAACCGCAAGTATTGTCGTAGGTACAAGTACTGCAACTTGTTTATTGTCCAGCACCGACTTGAAAGCTGCCCTGATTGCCACTTCCGTCTTGCCAAACCCGACATCTCCGCAAACAAGCCTGTCCATAGGATTATTATTCATCATATCGTTCTTTACATCTTCGGTTGCCGAAAACTGGTCAGGAGTATCCTCATACATAAAGTTTGCTTCCAGCTCCCTCTGCCAATGAGAATCAGGAGAGAATGAATGTCCAATTGCCGATTTTCTTTTTGCATACAGAAGTATTAAATCCCTCGCAATATCTTTTACCTTCTTCTTTGCCTTTTCCTTAATCTTTAGCCATTCACCGCCGCCAAGCCTTGTTAGCTTTGGTGATACACCTTCCCCGGCAGAATATTTATTTATTAGATTAACATAGTTCAGGTTAAGAAAGATTATATCTCCGTCTGCATAAGAAAGTTTTGCTACTTCCTGCTGATTATTTCCGACTTTTATTTTCCTGAGACCCGAATATATCCCGACTCCGAAATCTCTGTGTACAACATAATCCCCAAGTTTCAATTCCTTAACTTCATCAAACGTCATTCCCCGGAATTTTCTCTTCCGCTTCTTTGTCTGTCTGAAATACCTTCCGAATATCTGGTGCTCTGTATATACTATCAGCTTTTCAGACGGGAATATAAATCCTTCCTGCAAAGACTCTTCACAGAATACTATTTTATTAGATATTTTTTCCTGTATTTTCTCTTCAATTAGAAAATCTTCCTCTGCATCAAAGATAAGACTCTTGAGCCTTTCCGATTGATGCAGGTCAGAGCTTAAAAGATAAATGGTATATCCTTTTGTAATATTCTCCTGAAGATTATTAAATAATGATTTTATATTAGAATTAAAATCAGGCTGAACCCTGCTGCCGAAATCCAAAGCTGCAGCTGATTTGAAAACAGATAAGTGAATCTTATTGTTGTTCTTAATCTTATGGAAGAATTCGGAATCAGTAATCGTATCTTTTTCATCGATTACAATTACAGAGTCTTCTGGAAAATAATCTGTTATCGAGAAACCGCTATCCTCGTCAATTGTTTCATCTTCTTTAAAGCTGAGATTTATACCTATCGTCACCTCGTTCAGCTCCTTTAAAGAACGCTGGCTCTTTATGTCAAATTCTCTAATCGATTCTATCGTTTCTCCAAGGAACTCCAGCCTTATCGGAGAATCGTAATGCTCGGGAAACAAATCGATTATACCTCCCCTCACCGAATAATCTCCAACTTCATCAACGAAATCCCTTCTCACAAACTTATATTCTTCAAGCCTTTGAGTTAACTCTTCGAAAAGGAACTCATCGTTTTTCTTTAGTTTAAGAAGTGATTCTTTGTACTTGGATTTCTCGATCAGCTTTTTCCCGAGTGCGTCTGTGTGAACTAGTACAATAAAATCATTGGAATTGGAAAGGAAATTCAGTGTACGTGTGTATTCTTCGCTGTCAATATTCTTATCAGATGAAAATACAGATACATTATCCGTTTCAGCTAAAGTATCAAGATCTCCCTTGACCTTATAAATTTTTTCTATGTATGACGAAAGGAAGACAATCTTTGAATGATGATTTTTCTGTAAGCCGGAAATTAAAAATGACAATAGAGAGCCGCTCAAACCGGTAACATTAAGCTCCCTGTCTGCAAAATTTATGCTATCCTTAAATAACACCGAATCGAATACTAACTTACTTATCTTATCTATCATATTGAGTTATACCGTATTCCTGCGTACTTAGAAATTCAGCTTAACTTTATCTTATCCGTTAATATATTACTAAAATCTGCAAACTCCTTTATTGTAAGAGACTCTGCCCTCCTTGTAAAATCAAACTGGTAATCGTTAATATTTAATTCATACTTTTCAAAGAAATCTTTTAGAGAGTTTTTCAATGTTTTCCTTCTTTTACTAAAAGCACTCCTGACAAATTCTTTAAACACACTGATATTGCTTATCTTAATTTCATTATCCCCGAAAGTTATCCTGATAACACTAGATACAACATCAGGCTTTGGGAAGAATGCTGTAGGCAGTACATTAAAAAGCTGTTTTACGTTCGCAATAGCCTGAAACTGAACGGCAAGTATCCCATACTGTTTTGTGTTTACTTTTGCAACCAGCCGTTCAGCTACCTCCTTTTGTATCATCATCACGCAGGATTTTATTTTAACCTTACTGTCCAGCAGTTTGAACAGAATACCCGAAGTAATGTTGTACGGAATATTGCCTATGAATTTTATTTCACCACCCCTGAATTCCTGCGGTATATCTTCTTCCAAATCAAATTGAAGAAAGTCTTTTATAATTACATTATAGCCCTTATTCTTCAACTCTTCTGCGGCTTTTATATCAATCTCTACGGCAAGAAACCTCTTTGCTTCTGCGATGAGATGTTTTGTTAGTGCTCCCTGCCCGGGACCTATTTCAATCACAGTATCATGTTCCACAATATCAAGAGATTTTACTATCTTTCTTGCAATATTATCATCAACAAGAAAATTTTGCCCGAACCTTTTCTTAGGTTTGTATTTTTCATATTTGCTCTTGTTTGATAACATTAAGGTGTAAGTATAAGAACTTTTACTTCTTCAGAACTCCTTTTAAGTTCTTCAGAATCCAAATAGACTTTTTTATACTCTGCATTTGACCACAACTTTGTCTGATTTGCGTAGTTCCTATGCTCAGGTTGTCCCGATTGTCCTGAAGGCAACGCTGAATAATAGAATTTTGTTTCGTTAAAATCAAAAATAAACCGCATTGACGCTCCAACAAAGCACTCAAATTCCTGTTTTTGTATTGCCCGCTGGAACGAAAACTGTGTATTGTTAACAGTAGTACCCGTTCCGTTAACTTCGAAAGGACCTATATTAAGCGTTTTGCTCAACGCGGGTACACTTCCCATCGGATGCCTTATAATCACTTGATGTACATCACCCCATTCCCATTTCTCGGGATCTGAAGAACCGAATCTTTCTATGCATTTATTAACAGCTGCTTTAAAGACTTTTCTGATTAATATATCTCTTGCATTGTTCTTCGTTGAATCTTTTGAATCGCCAATTATCCAGGATGAATTTTCCTTGAGAAGTTTAGACGTATTCCGAATAGGTATATTATTAACATATACGTAATCAAAGAATAACTTTTCACCAAGTTTATATTTATATAGTTCTACGTAAAGCTGTATCTCAAATTCTGCAAAAAGAGTTGCCAGTCCGCTCAGCTTGTTTAGATTGTAATCCCACTTCTTAATCATGTTTAATAATTTCGTTTCATCTGTCGTTACTTTTGAAGAATCCTTGAAGGCTTCAAGCAAATATCCGAAGTACTCTTTTGCCTGAAGACTTACAACATCATTCTGTAAAAGCTTAAAGTCTTGTGCATTCATGCTTTGCTTCGATTTAAGAACGTCTTCTATTCTTTTCGCCCTATAATGCGGCTCATATAGATTAGATACATAAAATTTTAAATCTTTTTGAGCTTTATTGTTTGCTGTTACTATAAAATTCTCTTGTGGGTTGTAAACAGATGGTAAGTCTTCTTGTTTTATAAAACCCTTCCATTCCAATTCACCTATATTTGGTACCGAGCCATTAAGTACATAATCATCCTCTCTGACTGGAACTTTACCCGCTGCCTGGTATCCGATATTTCCGTTTACATCAGCAAAAGTAAAATTTGACGCAGGTAAACCAAAACTATTAAGCGAAGACCTGAACTCGTTCCAGTTCTTGGAATGGTACACATCGTAGAATGCTTTTATTTCATCGCTTATTTCGAATCCGGTCCAGCGAAGAGTTAAGATTTCCTTTTCATTTGTTTTGAAGTTGCTCTCTCCTGTAAAATGTACTTTTTCAAGCTTCGAAACAACGGGTCCTGCATTTGTATTGTATATAGTGAGTGGAACCTCGTCTTTAATATCTTTAATTTTTATGTACTCTTCGGTACTGTCGATGTTGTAAAGAGTATTGTTGAGTCTGTATTTATCCGTAAAGGCTGTATCTCTTTTAAGTATCATGAAATCCGAATCGTCGTTCATGAGATTTGTAATCCCCCAGCTTATAGTTCCGTTAGAACCAATTGCAACACCGGGAGCTCCTGGAATAGAAAACCCACAGACAGATGAGTTGTCACCTGTATTTTTTAGAATAACTTCATACCAATTTGAAGGAGTCTGTAATACAAGATGCGGGTCGTTTGCAAGAATAGGTTTACCGCCTTCAGTCTTTGCTCCGTTTACAACCCAGGAGTTGCTTCCAATCTGTGTACCCAGTAAACCAAAATAATTCCTGTATGAGATAACACTTTCAAAAAAACCTCTGCCCAGTATAGCAAAATTGTTCTTGCCATAGTTATTCGTATTAGAACTACCGGAAATCTTTCTATCGTCTTTTATTATAAATGGTCCGTCTTCAGGGTAATTGGGGAAAAAATCTTTTGCTTTTTCGAAACCATATTTATTTGCTATTTCTCCGAACATGAACTCGGTCATCCAGGATAAGTTTAGCTGCCATGCCATCATCCGTATCACCATAAGTGAATGCTCAGGCTTCCACTCCTCAGGTTTGTAATTCAGAATGTCGAATTCCAGAGGGAGTTTCCTGTTGTTCTGACTGATAAACTCATTCACACCTTTTGAATAACTTGCAAGTATTTGTTTTGACTTTGGTGATATTCCTTCGTGCAGTTTATATGCAAACCTGCCAATACCTACTGTCCTGAAAAGTTTATCATATTCAAGTACATCCTTTCCAAGAATTTCAGAAAGCCTTCCTTCTGCAATTCTTCTCACTAAATCCATCTGCCAAAGTCTGTCCTGTGCGTGTATATATCCGAGTGTAAAATACAAATCTTCTTCATTACTGCATGTTATATGAGGTACACCGTAACTATCAAAAACAACTTCAGCATTGTTTGTTATGCCGTTTACTGTTTTTTTACCCGATTCATCATAAAATGACCTTTGCGTAAGTTTATTAAATTGATAGTAAAGCGTAATACTGACTACGATTAAAACTAACGCAGCACCAATTATATTGTAAAGTATTTTGTTATCCTTATAGTACATAGAGTAGCAAAATTTCGAAAACAAACTATAAAATAAAGTGAAAAAGAACAGGCATAGAACTTATTATTTAAAATTTCCTTTTTGAGAAATATCCAAATCCAGTACTTTTTTAATAGTTAAGTCTAATTATTTTGGCTTTTATGCTTTTAATTTCTTAGCTATTTTTAATTAAATAAACAATTTTAGAAATAATTATATTTATATAATATGAATAAGTTAATATTATCAATAATATTTGTTTTATCAGCATTTAATCTTGCTTATCCGCAGTCCGAGAAAAAGATTACCTATGTATCTGATGACAACCCTTCTGGTTATTTTCAGGTGTTTGTAATGAATGAAGACGGAAGCGGTAAGAAACAGATTTCGGATATGTATGATCATTGTTACTTTCCGAGTTTATCCTCCGATGGGAAAAAAGTGGTTTTCAATACTGAAAACGGTATAATATACTATATAGAAAATATAGACCAGGAAACACACAGTGAGCCTTACTATGTCTTTTCAGGTGAACATGCTTCTTTTACTAATGATGATCAGATAATAGTTTTTAATTCTGATTTTGAAGGTGTGTTGACTATATACGCTATAGAACTTGGGTTATCAGAACCTTTTATTATTTCAGACCTCGGATATTCCAATCAGCAGTTACTTTCAAAAGACGGGACAAAAATTGTTTTCTCTTCTTTCTATCAGGGCGGCAAAGATGTTATTCTGATTGACTTCACTGATGAATCCGAAAGTAACGTTTATAAGATAAGTAATAATAATCATGCAAACTTATTTCCGGATATTAGTTCTGATAATATGTTAATAACATGGGCAGCATTTGATAACAATCTACAGGGTACAATATACATACTCAATGATGGGAATGAAATTGCGTTATCAAAAGGTATTGAAAGTGCCAACAGACCTAAGTTCTCACCGGATATTAAGAAAATTTCTTTTGTCGCTATAACTGATACAAAAACCAAGATTTACACAATGGACATAGACGGTTCAAACAAACAGAGTTTTGACATCAAAGGGGGCAATGTTGCAAACTATCAGTGGCTTGATTCCGACAGGATTGTTTACGACGCTGAAAATGGTGTAGAATACAACATAGGAATACTTGATGTAACATCGGGCAACAGCAAAATATTGACAAGCACGAGTTCTTCCATGCATCCTCATTCATATATTAAATAATAGTTAATGAAGGTAATTGAACATTTAGAAAAAGCAAAGAATCCGTTAATAAGTTATGAGATAATACCTCCTCTTAGAGGCGGGAACATAAACTCATTATTTGAAACCCTTGAAGGATTAATTAAACTTAATCCGCCATTTATAGATGTAACTTCACATTCTGCGGAAGTTCAGTACGAAGAGACTCCTTCCGGCGAAATAAGAAAGAAAGTAAAAAGGAAAAGACCGGGAACAATAGGCATCAGCGTTGCAATAAAGAATAAATATAACATTGATACTGTACCGCATATTCTTTGCAGCGGCTTTACAAAAGAGGAAACTGAGGATGCTCTTATTGAACTTAATTATCTCGGAATTGAGAATGTTCTAGCGATCCAGGGAGATGACAAAGGATTCAAGAAACCCGTTCCAAAAGGAAAGACAACCAACAATTTTGCCGTTGAGCTTGTTGCTCAGATAAATGATATGAATAAAGGACAGTATCTTGAAGCCGACCTACTTGATGCTTCTCCAACCGGTTTTTGCATTGGTGTTGCAGGTTATCCTGAAAAGCATTTTGAGTCTCCAAATCTTAAAGCAGATATGGAAGTTCTCAGAACAAAAATTAAAGCTGGAGCAAACTACATAGTAACTCAGATGTTCTACGACAATAAACACTATTTCAACTACGTCGATTTGTGCAGAAAGGAAGGATTCAAACTACCGGTTATTCCCGGACTGAAAATTATTACCACAAAAAAGCACTTAACCAACCTTCCCAGAGATTTTTACATAGATATTCCCGAGGATCTTTACAATGAAATCATGGAGGCGGATGATAAGCACGTGATAGACATCGGTGTTGAGTGGGCAAGCAAACAGGTAGAAGAACTGTTAAATGCAAAAGTACCATCAGTACATTTTTACATATTACAGAACAGTAAGCCTGTCCAGATGCTGTTCAAGAAATTAAAACTGTAAAATTAAGTATGTTGATTGTTTTTTACCATATAGCTATATTTATACATGAATGAAGAAATTCATATAAAAGTTTTTCATAGTTTAATTGTTTAAGTTAAAAAGTGTATCTCAAAAGGGTACACTTTTTTTAATATACCTTAATGAATAAAATTTTTAGTTACTTTAAGAAAAACGAAATAATAAATCTCACCCCTGTACTGAACGAATACGTATGCAGGAAAAAGGTTGTAACTTTTGTCCCACTCAAGTATGTTGATAAACTGACATTCGACATGGCATCAGTTGGTGCAGGAAAAATAGGAAACTATTCGGTTTGTTCTTTCAGAATGAAGGGTGTAGGTACATTTTTACCAGGTAAATCTGCTAAACCATTCACAGGGAAAAAGGGAAAGCTGGCTTTTGAAGAAGAGGTCAGGCTTGAAATGGAATGCGGGAATGAATCACTTGAATCAGTAATTGATGCTTTATTAAAAAGCCATCCGTACGAAGAGCCGGCTTATGAGATATATGATTTCAGCAAGAGAACGAATAAGCACCTTGCTGTCCGATGCGATTTAAAGAATAAGATGACGCTGGAAGAACTAATTTACAGGCTTAACAATAAAGTGGTTATTGCCGACGGTTTTATGGGATTTAAGTTCTCAAGAATTTTATTCCTCGATAACATCAGCATGGAAGATGTATTAAAATCCGTAACATCCATTAAAGCGGAAATAGCGGTCACAATAGGAAAAAAACAAAATAATATAAACATAATTTAAAATGGACGAGACAAACGAAATCACAGAAAACGAAAACAGCACTTCTGTTAATGATAATGCAGAGCAAGAGGAGCAGGAGGCAACGATATTTGAATACAGAGAAGAAGGTACTATACAGAGTAAGAAGAATTATACTGAAGTTTTACTTTCTTTTTATGAAATGACAAAAATAGACGAAGAACTTGCTGAAATAGATGATGAGAAAGGCGACCTGCCTTACAGGATTGAAAACCTCAAAGAGAAGATAGCTGTTATTGATGAGCATATGTCTGAGGACAAGGCAAAACTAAAGAACTTCGAAACTGAGGAAAAAGCTCTTACGAAAGAGAATAAAAGTCTTGACGATAAAGTAACGAAATACGACGAGTCAAAGTATAAGGCGAAGAGCAACAAGGAATACGATGATATAACGAAACAGATAGACGCAATGATGGAAACGATTGAGAAAAACGAAGCAAGATTGAAGGAGCTTAAAGCATATCAGGAAAACCTTGTGAAAGGCGTCCTTGAAATGTCCAGGAGTAATGATGAGCTAAAGAACGAACTGAAAGAGGATGTTTCCCATCTTAATTCCTTGAACAAACAGTATGAAGATGAGGAAAATGAACTGAACGAAAAGAGAAAAGTGATTCTCGATAAACTTTCAGCAGAGCACACGATGCTTTATGAAAGAATTAACGGCTCTTTAAAAGGAGAAGCTACAGCGATTGTAAGAAAAGGAAACTGCAGCGGATGTTATAATTCAGTGCCCCCACAAAGGGAAATCGAGATTAGAATTGCCGAAAAGATATTCCTTTGCCAGTCATGCGGAAGAATCATGATTGACGAAAAGCTGATAGAGAACATACAATAATTTTATTTTTAAAACTAACTGTCTTGTAAGGCAACCGCGCTTGGGGTTAATCCCCGGTGAGGAAAGTCCGGACTCCATTGAAGCAGGGATGCCGGGATAACATCCCGGAATCAGGAAACGCAAGAATCCTGATTAGAAAGTGTCACAGAAAGGAATACCGCCCCGGTTCGCCGCGGTAAGGGTGAAACGGCAGGGTAAGAGCCTACCATTTAAAGAGCAATCTTTAAGATTGATAAACCTCATCCGGAGCAAGTCCGCATATAGAAAGTAGAAGTTCTGCTTACTTCATATACTTTCGGGGTAGGATGCAAAGAATCGTGGGAGCAATTCCATGATCAAGATAAATGGTTGCTGCCTCCGCAAGGGGGAACAAAATCCGGCTTATCACAAGACAGTTAGTTTTTTATTCACTCATTTCAAGCATTCTCTGAATAGGTATCAACGCCTTTCTTTGAATCTCAGAATCAAGCACTATCTCTGGTTTCTTATCTCTCATGCACAAATACAACTTCTGGAGTGTATTGAGCTTCATGTAAGGGCATTCATTGCAGGAGCAATTTGCTTCGGGCGGTGCGATTATAAATTTCTTATCCGGACATATCTTTTCCATCTGATGTATAATACCCGGTTCGGTTGCAACGATAAATTCTTTCGCTTCATCTTTATGAATGAACTGAAGGAGTGCACTCGTAGAGCCAACGAAATCTGCATTAGCGAGAATTCCTTCTTCACATTCAGGATGGGCAATAAGCTTAGCTTTTGGATTCTCGAGCTTTAACATAAGTATCTTTTTCTCGCTGAAGGTTTCATGTACGATGCAAGCACCCTGCCAGAGAACCATATCACGCCCTGTCTTTTTAATTATATATCTACCAAGGTTTTTATCCGGTGCAAAGATTATCTTTTGTGATTCGGGTATCTGTTTGACAATTTTCTCTGCATTCGAGGAAGTGCAGATAATATCCGACATCGCCTTTACTTCAGCAGAGCAGTTTATGTAGCTTATAATAATATGATCTTTATGCTTATCCTTGAACTTCTGCAATAAATCAGCAGGACAGCCTTCTGCGAGGGAGCATCCTGCATTAAGGTCAGGAAGCAGAACGAGCTTGTGGGGATTTAAAATCTTTGCAGTCTCAGCCATGAAATGAACGCCCGCAAACACAATCACATCCGCATCCGTCTTTTCCGCAGCCTGTGCAAGCTGGAGGCTATCTCCGATATGGTCTGCTATATCCTGTATATCCCCCTCCTGATAGTAATGCGCCAACAGAACTGCATTAAGTTCTTTTTTCAGTCTCATTATTTCGCTTACGTAAAACTCTTTTGTCTTAGTCTCTTTTTTACCTGTTAGAATCATAATTCAAATAGTTAATTCAAATTATCATATTACGCTTTAATAATAAATGAATTTAGTATTTGTTTTTCTGCGACTTGAATTTTATTAATACTATTAATAAATTAAAAAATGATAAATAAAGCTATGATACTTGCCGCAGGATTCGGAACACGGCTAAAGCCTTTTACTGATTCGATGCCAAAGCCTCTTTTCCCTTTCAGGGGAAGAACGATTATTTCATACCAGATTGGAAAGCTGAAATCATACGGAGTGAAAGAGATAGTAATTAATGCTCATCATTTCCATAATAAAATTGTGGAATACTTTCAGAATAATGATTTTGGTATTAAAATAAACATCATAATAGAGGAAGATATTTTAGGAACAGGCGGCGGTGTACTTAATGCAAGAGAATATCTGTTTTCAGAGGCAAGATTTCTTGTAATGAATGTGGATGTGTTCACGGATTTTAATTTAGATTTAATTGATGAAGCATTTACGGAGACAGACGCATTGGCAATGCTTGCTGTTCAAAAGCGAAAGACATCGAGATATCTTGAGTTTGACAAGGATTTTAAAATTTTAAAAAGAGTAACAACGGATAAACCGGAAGTTAATCACTTTGCTTTTAATGGAATACATGTAATATCATCAGAGATATTTAAGAAGGAAAAAGGAACGGGATATAAAGATATAATTGATGTGTACATGGAATTATCCGCTAAGGGAGAAATCATAAAAGGATTTGATACAAGAAATTCTTACTTTATAGATTTAGGAAGACCAGAGAATATAAGGCTTGCGGAGAAATCAGGAGACTGATTCAATTCTTATAATTTCAGGGAATCTTAACATCAACATTCTTTCAATGCCGGCTCTCAGAGTCATCAGGTTCAAAGGGCACGAATTGCAAGCACCCAATAATCTTACCTTTACGATTGAATTGTTATCAATACTTACAGCTTCAACGTCACCGCCGTCAATCTGAAGGTGAGGACGTATTTCAGCAAGTACTTTTTCTATGTTTTCTAAATTGAGTTCGTTGTTCATGTGTAAATTTAGTAAAAGTAAAATACAAAAGAAGTAAAATAAGTTGTCCCTTCCCAAGCAGAGCTTGGGAAGGAGGAAATATATTTTGTGAGTATTTACATGCAATCCCCAAGGGGATTGTTGTATAGTGCCATACTTACCTACCGATATTAAATCCCTAAAGGGATTTTTTCTCATTGGTGCTAATAAACATGCCATAGGATTTTTATCTTTGCTCGTGCATATAAATCCCTTCCCAAGCGGAGCTTGGGAAGGAGGAAATATATTTTGTTAGTATTTACATGCAATCCCCAAGGGGATTGGTGTTTGGTGCCATACATACCTACCGATATTAAATCCCTAATGGGATTTTTTCTATTTTATGCTAATAAATATATCACAGGATTTTTATCTTTGCTAGTGCATATAATACCTTCCCTAAACGGAGATTGGGAATGAGGATTGCGTTATAATATACAAAAGAAGTAAACTATGTTACCCCTTCCCAAGCGGAGATTGGGAAGGAGGAACGGCATTTATGGTATTTTTAATCTTGTTAGAGATTGAATGTCGGTAGGTGTTGGAATCTATAAGACACACAATCCCTTTGGGGATTGCATGTCAGTAGTGTGCTAATTATTCCTTGGATCAATGAATATATAATCAGGATTATATGCAACTTCATATTTCTTTAGAAACAATTTATACTCATCAAGAAAGGATACTTTTTTATGATGTACTTTCTGATTTTCGATATATTTGATTACCTGTTTAACATGAGATTTCGAATAAGTGAAAGCACCATACCCGCGCTGCCATTCAAACCTTCCTAAGCATAGATTTTTATCATTAATCCATTTCGAAGAACTTTTTTTAATTTCTTGCACCAAACTGGATATAGATTGTTCAGGATTAAGACCAATAAGTATATGTACATGATCTTCAGTTCCATTTATGCAAAACAATTTGTGCCTATGGTTTTTTGCAATTCCAGTGATATATTTATAGAGTTCTTCTTCAAAGTCAGTCTTAATCAGAGCAGCTTTGTGCATTGGAGCAAAAACAACATGGACAAATAATTGAGTGTATGTATTGGACATAGTATTTTTCGGTAATATATGTATTTTTTATGATATGGGAAATATAATTGTTTAGAATACAGATGCAATCCCCAAGGGGATTGGTGCTTAGTGTCATACATGCCTACCGATATGTAATCCCTAAAGGGATTTTATCGTGGGTGATCAAATATTACCTACCGACATGTAATCCCTAAAGGGATTTTATCGTGGGTGATCAAATATTACCTACCGACATGTAATCCCTAAAGGGATTTTTTATCCGTGTATTCAAATATTACCTACCGACATGTAATCCCTAAAGGGATTTTTTTACCTTTGTTCATGCATATAAATGCCTTCCCAAGCGGAGCTTGGGAAGGAGGGTTTATTAGAACTATGTTATGCCTTCCCAAGCGGAGCTTGGGAAGGAGGGTTTATTAGAACTATGTTATACCTTCCCAAGCGGAGCTTGGGAAGGAGGATATTGAAAATTAAGAAGAATATACTTTAGACGATGATTTCCAAACCGGGGTTCTTTTCTTTATTACTGTTTCTTTGGTTTATTTCGAGAATGAGTTCTTTGGCGATTGATTTGAATATTTTACTTATTGGCGAATCGGGGTTTGCAATTGCTATCGGTTTGCCGTTGTCGCCCGCAATTCTTACGTTTGTATCGATTGGTATTTCTCCGAGGAGTTCGACATTGAATTCTTTTGCGAGTTTCTTACCGCCGCCTTCACCGAAGATGTGTTCTTTCTGTCCATCGGCTTTTAAATAGTAGCTCATGTTTTCAATGAAACCAAGGTTTGGGACGTTTACTTTATCAAACATAAGATGTCCTTTTCGGGCGTCAGCAAGAGAAATTTCCTGCGGAGTTGTAACAACTACCGTACCGGTCAGCGGTACCGTCTGGCTTAAAGTAAGCTGAATGTCCCCTGTTCCCGGAGGCATGTCGAACAAAAGGAAATCAAGCTCTCCCCATTCGACTTCCGTCATGAACTGTTTCAGGGCGCTTGATGCCATTGGACCGCGCCAAACAACGGCTGAATTATCTTCGATTAAAAATCCTATAGACATTAATGAAATACCGTGACTCAGAACGGGCAGCATTTTGTTCTTGCCGCCGGACTGAACGATTCCCGGTCTTTCATTTACGCCGAGCATAATTGGAATTGAAGGACCGTATATATCAGCGTCAATCAATCCGACCTTCGCACCCTCGTTAGCCAGCGATACAGCAAGGTTTGCGGCGACTGTTGATTTGCCGACTCCGCCTTTTCCCGATGCGATTGCGATTGTATTTTTAACATTTGGAAGCACTGATGACTTCTGTTTGTTTTCGTGATTAACAACTCCAAGCACAAAGTCTATCTCAACGTTTGCGATTTCTTTGATTTGTTCTTTAAGTTTGTTTGTAATGCCGGTTTTTAATACGGCGATATCTTTATAATCGGGGTCTGTGATTCCGAGTTTTAGTTTCAGAGTATTTCCCTTAAGGACAATACCGTTGATAAATCCAAGTTCCGTAAATCCTTTATTGATAAAAGGTTCGTTAATAGACGCGAGTACTTCTTTAATTCTTTCTTCCATGATTTTAATTGAGTATTCTTTTAAATTATGAATGTTATTAAGTATAACAAAAAGACTTACAAAAAGATTTATAGCTTAATAAATTGAATGTAACGCTTCAATTAAATAATTTTGCATAATTAATAATAATATATTGAACAGACAAGCGAAAATCTGGCTGGCTTTACTCGTGATTTCGGCTGTAGTATGGCTCGGTGCAATAAACGTTCGGGCACTAATAGGCAACGACCTGCTGAATTACGATGAATTCAGCTTCAGGACAAGCATTCCGCCGGATGAAGAGAACTGGATTTTCAGGATGCTCTCTCATTCTTCGATGGTAATACTGGGCGCATACATTAGCACACTTATCTGTTCAGTGATTTTTCTCGTTAAAGCAAAGATTAGTCTGAAAGAAAATCCATGGCTGATGATGTGCATGATTCTTTTCTATGTGTTCGTACCTGTTGAGCTATACACTTCTTTTCTCGACATAAAATTTTATATGATGTATCTTGATAATCCTCCCGTGCATGACGGTCTTTTGAAAATATTCGGTGAGCGCATAGGTTTTTTAAAGGGTGTTCCGTGGATAGCACTGCTTTCTTATTATTCAATAATCGTCATTGCAGTTATGCAGCCGATGAAGAAAAGTCTTGCACAGCTTGAAGAAGATAAGCGGAAGATGACTGAGGAGTATTCATACAAATACTTCATGCACGATAAGGATGATTTGAAAGAGGAATACCTTCAATGAGTAAAGTTATAAAGAAAGCAAAAGACACGCGTGCAGATGAGAATCAGGAGATACTTATAAACGAACTTCTTGAAGTCTATAAACACATTGGATACACTGTACGCATTGAAAAGGGTCTCTTCAAAGGCGGCTTCTGCTTGCTAAGGGAACAGAAAGTTTTTCTATTGAACAAGAACATCGAGCCGCAGAAGAAAATTGTCTTCCTTGCAAAGAACCTTGCCGAGATAGGTGTAGAAGGCATTTTCCTGAAACCCGTCATAAGAGAACTTATCGAAAAAGAAGGGCAGCAGAAACTGCTATGAACAGAGTTGTTGTTTTAGGAAGCGGAACATCTCAGGGCGTGCCCATAATCGGCTGCACTTGTCACACATGTAAATCGGAGAACCCAAAGGACAAGAGACTTCGTGCATCGGTTTATATAGAAGCAGACGGAGTAAAGATTCTTGTTGATACATCGATTGACTTTCGTCAGCAGCTTCTGCGTGCGAATGTAACCGACCTCGACGCTATACTATACACGCATCATCACGTTGACCACATTTTCGGACTTGACGACCTGCGGCAGATTAATCAGCGCTACAAAAAGTATGTTGACGTTTACGGAAATGCTATGACGCTCGATGAGATTAAGCTAACCTTCCGATACGCCCTTGACGAGAGGCTTCAGAGGTACATGGCTGTTCCGCTTATGAATTTTAATTATCTGGAGAACAAAGAGTTTGATGTAAAAGGAATTAAGATTATGCCGATAGAAGTGATGCACGGCAGGATAAAAATATTTGGTTACAGGATTGGGAAGTTTGCATACATCACTGACGCAAGCCATATACCCGATGCTGAGATGGAAAAGCTCCACGGGCTTGATGTGCTCATACTGAATTCGCTTCGGCATTCAGAGCATCCAACGCATTTTAATTTAAAGCAAGCCACAGACATTGCGCTGATGCTGCGTCCCAAGCAGGCTTACTTTACGCACATTACGCACGATTTAAATAACGATGAAGTAAACGCTTCATTACCTGAAAACATAAGTCTTGCTTACGACGGACTGGAATTCACAACGGATTAAAAAATGAAAAACACACTTTACAAAGCACTCGAGGAAAGCGGAAAGATTTTGAAGGAATATTTCGACACTGACTTTAAGATTGAAAGCAAAGATATAATATCAAACCTTGTGACGGAGGTTGACAAGCGTTCCGAGGCAAGGATTATTGAAATCATCAGAAGCGATTACCCTTCGCACAACATACTTTCCGAAGAAATCGGCGCGCTGAATACTTCGTCGGACGTGAAGTGGATTATCGACCCGATTGACGGCACGATAAACTACGCGCATGGAATCCCTATCTGCTGCGTATCGATTGGCGTTGAGGTTTCGGGCGAGATAGTAATGGGCGGAATATACAATCCATTCGGGAATGAATTTTTCTTTGCAGAAAAAGGAAAGGGTTCATACCTTAACGATAAGAGGATTAATGTTTCAAAAGAAAACAACTTCAAAAAGTCACTGCTCGTAACAGGATTTCCGTACAAGACAGGAAGCAATCCAAACAATCCTGTTGAAGTTTTTTCAGCAATAGTGAACAATGATATACCAGTAAGGCGGCTCGGCTCGGCGGCGCTGGATATATGCTGGACAGCATGCGGGCGCTTCGATGGATTCTGGGAATACAATCTGAATGCATGGGATGTTGCGGCGGGATACATAATCCTAACCGAAGCAGGCGGTAAGGTAACAAACTTTCAGGGCGGAGAGTATTCAGTTTACAACAAAGAAATCCTTGCGACAAACGGGAACATTCATGAGGAATTGTTAGTAATAATAATGAAAGCAGCGAAGAAATAAGATGCACAACACAATTTTTTCATGGCAATTAATACATAACTCATCATATACCGGTATATATTTATACCGTCACCCCAATATATTACTATTGAATTTCCTTTAAATTTCGTATTTTATACGTATTATATACGTATTAGATACCTATTGCATACGTATCTGTCTCACTTTAGGCTATGGAGAGTCATATCTTAGTTATAAGGCAGGTTAATAAAATGCAAATGAGGGATTTTTCAGCAATCAGTATAAAATAAGAAAAATGGCAAAAGTAATTAAACAATTTCTTGGAGTAACACGGGGAAAAATAGGTGATAATGTTTTTAAAAGACGGGAGGGGTCGAGCTATGTAGCATCTGCCCCTGTGCAATATAAGAAAACAAAGAGCAAAGATTTAAAAGAAAACAGGAAAAGGTTTGCGGCAATTTCAAAGTTTGCCTCAGCGGTAACCGATTCACCTTACAGGTACAAGATATGGAAAAAGCCAAACCTAAAAGGCAAGACGCCTTACAAAAAATGTTTTTCATATAATTATGTCTATACTAAGGGAAGTATGTCGTGGCGGTTTACAGCAATAACGCCGGGGAATTTAGGTCTGATTGATCATAATGTCAATCTTACACCAGACACAGTGGAAATCAACTTCAGGATTTCAGAAGAAATATTTAAAATACTGAATGATAATTTTATAGCAAGCACTGTAATATTTATGCGAGAACCGAATGACAATGAATTAAAGGGACTGCGTTATAATTCTTATATCACGATTGAGAAAGAGGTAAGAGGTTACGTTCCTTCGCTGACAGAAATAAATCATTTCAAGCATGAGTTTGACAAACCGGGTTTACTTGCGATAACAGAAAAGTATAAAAATGTTATGGTTTATACAACTTTCATTTCGAAAAAAGAGGAAAAGGGGAAACTAAAATACACTGCCGGAGAGGCTTATGCCATCAGGGGGTTTGAGGCTGCGGGGGTAGAGTTAGGCGGCGGAAGTACTACAATAATAAATGACGAGAAGGAGAATAAACCATATTACAGGTTCAGGGTGAAGTAGGTTGCTGAGAGAGGAAGAGAGCTAATAATTAACGACAAAAAATTCGAAGAAACAGTATAAAAGAAAGACAATCGAATACGCCACGGCGCATCTTCGACACGGATTTTCACTGATGAGAGCGGATTATCGCTGATTTACTGAGGTATTCATTATGTCTTTAAGATATTTTAAGTAATTTTTAGGACAGCTGTGTTTGTAAAGACCTCCTTGAATATCTTCATTACTTTACTTCAAAAAATATGCTTTGTATTTTTAATTCATTAAACGTAAATTAAGGTTGGTTTTCAAACAAAAGTACCTCATACTTTATGAAAAAATTTATTGTTGCCACAATCACAGTTCTAATACTCAACACTATTCTATTATCCGAAGATTGCCAAAGCCAATTGGCGAGTTATACATTGCCTTATGAAGGTTACGCTAATACTCTCGGGTTTTATGATCAGAACCACGGTGTTTCATTTGGACATTATGAATCATATTCATTTTATGAAAAGATTTTTTATACTACTAATTCAGGTGTTAACTGGATTCAGGCAAATTATCCTCAGGAATTGATGTCAATAACTGATATGCAATATATTAATGCAAATATTATTTATGCCTGCGGTAGTGAGAATTTATCATTTAGTAATAATTATATCCCGGTTAATGATTTCCGTTCTTTCCCGAAAAATGTTAGAGAAAGATTTTTAATTAAAGGTTATAGAGAATTTAATAGCGTATATAAAGGAGCATTTATAAAATCAACTGACGGCGGATTGAACTGGCAAAAAGGAAGCCATTTTGATACTTCAATAGGGTATGTGGTGGATATAAATTTTTTTGATGCAAACACCGGCTATGCTCTTATGGATTCCAATTCTTTCGGTAATACAAAATTTTACAAGACTACGAATGGCGGAACTAGCTGGCAGTTTGTACGGAAAATTGACACGGCATCTGTTTGGGGTATGCACTTTTTTGATATGAACACCGGTGTTGCAAACGGCTTTAGCTGGGGCGGCGGAAGAATTTATAGGACAACGAATGCGGGTGTGAACTGGAGCAAAACTAACATGCTTTCGCAGATAGATTGTATGACATTTTTTAATTCGACGACAGGAATAGCAATAGGTGTCAGAGATAACGGGGGCTTAAATTACATTTACAAAACTACGAATGCAGGTATTAACTGGAATGTAATCAATACAATCATCGGCAGTAAACTATTTTTTAATTTAATGACACTGCAAAATACAGGAACAGCATTTGCGATTGGAAATAATAGTGACACAATATTACAGATGCTTGATAAAATTACTACATTAAAGACTACAAACTATGGACAGAACTGGGTATCGAACGATTTTAATCCAAAGATTCTTGCTTTAGGTTTAGCATTAGTTGACTCGAATAATTTCTTCATCGGCGCAGGGGAAACAAATGTCCCAGCACAAATATTGAAATCAACTAACGGCGGGAATGTGTTTGTGAATCAAATCGGGACTGAGGTTCCATCGGCATATTCACTGGGGCAGAATTATCCGAATCCGTTTAATCCGAGGACAGTTATTAGGTTTGATGTACAGAAGTTAGAATCTAGAAGTCAGAATTCAGAAGTCACTTTAAAAATATTTGACATTACGGGGAAAGAGGTTGCGACGCTTGTGAATGAAAGGTTGCAGCCTGGGAGTTATGAAGTGACGTTTGATGGGGCGGGGCTGAATAGCGGGGTTTATTTTTATAGGATGGTTGTCCGCCACGGCGGATCTTCGACAGATGGATTTAGCGAGACGAAACGGATGCTATTAATTAAATAATTTTAATAATCGGTTATGAAAAAATTTATT
>Ga0172380_10002128_pt1 | contig 31924 bp, 23 predicted proteins | sample Leawe162metaG_FD_119747 | JGI IMG/M metagenome (GOLD analysis project Ga0172380, IMG submission 119747) | Leachate microbial communities from a municipal landfill in Southern Ontario, Canada - Leachate well 162 metaG | ecosystem: Engineered > Solid waste > Landfill > Unclassified | place... | reverse complement strand
TGTTCAGATTAAAACCGCATCGGGAAAAGTGTTTTCGGCAAAAGTGTATGCTCTCGAACCGAAAGTTGATCCTTCGACACGCGCTCTACAAGTACGCGCTATTTGCAATAACGACCGAGGCGAGCTAATACCCGGTTCGTACGTTGGTGTAGAAGTGAATTTGAACAGTGTGAAAAACGCTATTGTAATCCCATCCCAAGCGCTTGCTTTGGATATTTCCGGCGAAAGAGTTTTTGTTTACAAAAATGGAATTGCAGCACCGGTTAAAGTAGAAAGCGGAATTCGTACTGAAAGCGATGTTCAGATAACAAAGGGAATTAGTATGGGAGACAGTGTAATTACATCCGGAATTATGCAGCTTCGTCCCCGCGCAAAAGTTAAAGTGCAGTCAATCGAAAAATAAATTTTATTTCAACTTAGATTTCTAATAGCGGAAGTCTAAAGAATAACAGAGAAAAGAAAAATGAGTTTATCATCTTTAAGTATTCGCCGCCCGGTTTTATCAATCGTAATGTCGATTGTGATTGTTCTCCTCGGCGTAATCGGGTTTACCTTTTTGGGTGTAAGAGAATACCCGAGCATCGATCCTCCAATTATTACCGTTAGTGTTTCCTACGTAGGTGCAAATGCAGACATTATCGAATCTCAAATTACCGAACCGCTTGAAGAAAGCATTAATGGTATAGCGGGAATTCGTTCAATTACATCTGTAAGCCGCGATGGAAGAAGTTCTATTACAGTAGAGTTTAATGTAGATGTAAATTTAGAAGATGCGGCAAATGATGTGCGCGACCGTGTTTCTAGATCAGTTTCCAACTTGCCTCCCGATGCCGATCCGCCGGTAGTAACTAAGACAGACGCAGACGCCAATCCGATTATGTACATCACTCTAAAAAGTGAATCAAAAAATTTGTTGGAAGTTTCGGACATCGCTTCAAATATTTTTAAAGAGAGATTGCAAACAATTCCCGGTGTTAGCGAAGTAAGAATTTTCGGCGAGAAAAGATTTTCTATGCGTCTGTGGCTCGATCCCTATAAAATGGCTTCGCTAAAAGTTTCACCCCAAGAAATCAGATCCGCACTCACTAGCGAAAACGTAGAGCTACCTTCCGGCAAAATTGAAGGTGAAAATACCGAGTTAACAATACGCACTAAAGGAAGAATGTTAAGTGTGTATGAGTTTAACAATCTAATTATAAGAGAAGATCGGGGACAGTTAATTCGTCTTTCCGATGTTGGTTACGCGGAGCTGGGACCGGAGAATGAATACTCCGTTTTGAAAATAGACGGCGTACCGATGATAAGTGTTGTGTTAATGCCTCAGCCCGGCTCTAATCACATAGAAATTGCCGATGAATGCTACAAACGATTGGAATTACTAAAGAAAGATATTCCTTCCGATATTATTACAGAAATTCGACTTGATGGAACAAAGTATATCCGCAAATCGATTGCGGAAGTTGAAGAAACTATTTTAATTGCGTTTATTCTAGTTATTCTAATTATCTTTTTATTTCTTCGCGATTGGCGCACTACTATTATTCCAATTCTTGCTATTCCAATTTCTCTTATTGGCGCATTTTTTATTATGTACTTCTCCAACTTCACAATAAACGTTCTAACTTTGCTTGGAATTGTACTTGCAATTGGGTTGGTTGTTGATGATGCGATTGTAGTTCTCGAAAACATTTATAAGAAAATTGAAGATGGAATGGATCCTGTTGAAGCGGGAATGAAAGGTTCTTCCGAAATTTTCTTTGCGATTATTTCCACAACAGTGTCTCTGGCAGTTGTGTTTCTTCCTATAATATTCTTACAAGGATTAACCGGAAGACTTTTCCGCGAGTTTGGAATTGTAATTGCCGGATCGGTTTTAATTTCTGCGTTTGTTGCTTTAACACTAACGCCAATGCTAAGCACGCGTATTATCAAACGCAGAGCTCATCATAGCAAATTTTATAATCTTACAGAGCCATTCTTTGTTAATCTTATCAACGGATATGAATCTATGCTTGCTTCGTTTCTTAAAAAGCGCTGGCTTGGCTTTGTTGTTATGCTCGGTTCTGTTTTGTTGATAGCTTTAATTATGCCTTTGATTCAGACGGAGTTGGCTCCAATAGAAGATAGAAACGAACTCAGATTAAGTACGACTACACCGGAAGGTTCAACATACAATTTCACTTACAATTTTATGGAGAAATTAAATCGCTTGCTTGAAGAGAAAGCGCCCGAAAGTGAATCAATTATGATGGGCGTTGCAATGGGTTTTGGAGGCGGCGCAAACAATACCGGGTTTATTCGTTTATCTCTAGTTGAACCGGATAAGCGAACCCGCTCTCAGCAAAAAATTTACGATGATTTATCAAAACAAGTTAACAAGCTTAGCGATGGAAGAACGTTCGTTGTTCAATCGCAGACGATAGGCACTCAGCGCGGAGGCGGTCTTCCTATTCAGTACGTAGTACAAGCGCCCACAATTGAAAAATTGCGAGATGTTATTCCAAACTTTTTAGATGAAGCCCGGAAGAATGAAACATTTGCACAAGTTGATGTTAACTTAAAATTTAGCAAGCCGGAACTTGTTTTAGAAATTGACAGATCTAAAGCGCGTGAGCTTGGAGTCGCCGTTGTTGATATTGCTCAGACTTTACAGCTTGCGTTAAGCGGTCAGCGCTACGGTTATTTTATTATGAATGGAAAGCAGTATCAAATTATTGGACAGCTTACAAAAGAATATAGAAGCAAACCAATTGATCTTCAGACATTGTATGTTAAATCCAGAAAAGGAGAATTGCTGCAGCTTGATAATTTTATTTCGGTAAAAACACAAAGCACTCCGCCCCAGCTTTATAGGTTTAATAGATATGTAGCGGCCACATTTTCCGCTAGCCTGGCTCCGGGCAAAACTATCGGGGATGGAATTGAAGCAATGGATGCAATTGCCGACAAAGTATTGGATGAATCTTTTTCTACTGCACTTACGGGCACCTCAAAAGATTTTGTGGAAAGCTCTTCTTCTCTTCTTTTTACTTTCTTGCTTGCGTTAACATTTTTGTATTTAATTCTAGCCGCTCAATTTGAAAGTTTCCGCGATCCGTTCATCATAATGTTTACCGTTCCACTTGCGTTTGCCGGTGCTGTTATTTCCCTCTTCTTGTTTGATCAAACCATGAACATATTCAGCGAAATTGGATTGGTAATGTTGATTGGTCTGGTTACAAAAAATGGAATTCTAATTGTGGAGTTTGCAAATCAGAAAAAAGCACAAGGATTGCCGATAGTTGATGCTGTGCGAGAAGCCGCTGTTTTACGTTTTCGCCCTATTCTTATGACAAGTTTAGCAACTATACTTGGAACTTTGCCAATTGCACTAGCACTTGGCGCGGGTGCGGAAAGTCGTGTCTCTATGGGCATTGCAGTGATTGGCGGATTAGCATTCTCAACTGTATTAACCTTGTTCGTTATTCCGGCTGTTTATACTTACTTCTCAGAAAAAACAAAGAGTGTTTCAAATGTTGAATAGAAAGAATTTTACAAAATTGGTTTTAGTATTAATCTCTATTTTAAGTACCAGCTTAGACGCACAGCAAAAGCTTTCGCTTAAAGAGGCGATTAGTGTGGCGCTAGAAAATAATTACGATATAAGAATTGCCAAAAGTGATGCGGCTATTAGCGAAAACAATTATTCAGTTGGTAACGCCGGATTTCTGCCAAGTCTCAACGTCTCTGCCTCTCAAACAAAAACTGTAAGCAATACAAAACAAGAATATTCAAGCGGGCAGCTGGTAGATAAAAGCAGTTCCGCCTCTGATAACACAAGCGCTTCAGCTAGTCTTAACTGGACTGTTTTTGACGGCTTAAAAATGTTCATTTCCCTTTCTAAGTTAAAGGAACTAAAAGAGATTGGGGAAGTTAAGCTGCGTTCGCAAGTTGAAACCTCTGTGGCAGACATTATTAAATACTACTATGATATTGTTCGACAGAAGCACAACTATAATGTAACGCTGGAAAGTGTTGCTATTTCTGAGCAGCGTTTGAAAATTACGGAAGAAAAATTTTCAGTTGGCTCTGCTTCCAAACTAGAAGTGCTTAGCGCAAAAGTGGATTTGAATACCGACCGCTCCAATCTTCTCAATCAAGAAGTGGTGTTAAATGGATTGAAGGTTTCTTTGAACACTCTGCTCGGCAGAAAAACTTCGGAAGAGTTTGATGTTGATGATCATTTTGAAATACTAACCGGACTTAATTATGACCTACTTCTTGAACAAGCATACAAAAACAACGTAGATGTTTTGCAATCCGAAAAAAGTAAAAATGTTTCTTCTTATGATGTTGGAATTTACCGGGCTGAATATATGCCCCGCTTCACACTAAGCAGCGGATATACATATTCTAACGCACTCTCTGATGCGGGCTTTTTTAAGTCTAATAAAACTTATGGCTACAATTACGGTCTAAGCCTTTCTTGGAATTTGTTTAACGGATTTGCAACAACATTACAATATCAGAACGCACTTATTAATTTGGACAAAAGCGAAATAAAGCTTCAACAAACAAAAGCTATAGTTGAGTCAAATTTGATAACGGCTTTCAAGAATTACGAAAAAAACAACGAAATACTTGCGCTTGAAACAGAGAATGTCTCCGTTGCAAAAGAGAACTTAGATTTGGCCATGGAACAAATACGTCTCGGCTCAATTTCTCCGATTGAGTTTAGAGATGTTCAGAAGAATTACATTACGGCGCAGAGCAGATTATCTTCGGCTCAATTCAATGCGAAGATTAGCGAACGTGATCTTTTGAAACAAAGCGGCGGGTTAGTTAATTAAGCTATTTGTCATACGCAATTTTTTCAATCTCTTCCGGAGAGATTTCTTTAATGTTGGTTAGACGTTTAATTTGTTTAGTCGTCTCGTCTATCACATTATCGTAATGTTCAACAATCTCCTTAGGTAGACTGTGTTTTTCTTCTGCGACTAATTTGAAGAACAACATTTTGTTTAAAAAATTATTTAGTATATGCTGAACCGCGCGCATTGTAGAGAGGAATATTGCTTCTTTTTCAATTTCTCTATCTTGAATGTTATACCACATGCGTCGGGTTAAGAAATAAAGCAAAATTGAAGTTGTAATTACGAAAAACCAGCCTTTGTATGTTTGTAGAATTGTAAGTGCCGAAGCAGAACCAACAAAAGTTTCTAATATCCTATCCGAGAAGAAAATCCACGCTATACCAAAAAACAAATAAACAAGTGTTACTTTCTGATATGGTTTAATCATTCATTCCTCTCGAAGCGGTTGTGATGTTATGAGCTAACGCAATTTATGAAAATAATGATCGATCAGAAGAAGTATTTTTTAATCACGTACGATTTCCATTAGACAATCTTTACAATTAAAAACGAGGCGGTATTTTGTGTTTCCGTTGACAAGATGTAGCGGTTCTTCAACTCTTTTGTCGGTATCGAAAGGACATAAACCAAGCTCATCTTTAATGCAGTATTTGCATGTCATAACCGTCTTACCGGAAAAATCATTCTGAAGCTCAAAACCGGGCTCTATACTTTCGGCTCCAATTTTTTTGTAAAAATTCTGCGAGAGTTGATTTACCACGTTAGCTTTGTAATCAACAGCGGCGTTAATTTTTGCCGTAATTGGATTTTTCTCGAAAAGCTCTCTTACATAATTTTCTGTTCGTGCTTTTTCGAGTAATTCTAAAACTTCACGGCGCCATTCATTTAGGGTCTTAATAGGGAAGAAATAAGCGTCAGTAAATTCTATGCTAACTTTTGTAATATTAAATATTGTGCCGCCGCTTTTTGAGAGCTGCTTCTTAATTGTTTCTATAGCTTGTGTTGAGTTTTCGGCTTTCTCTTTTTTTGAAACAACTTCTTTTGTAACAATGTTATTGTTCTCATCAATCCCGGTAATTAAAAAGCCGGATGAAGTTTCGGAAAAAGAAACTTCCACATTAATCTTGCGGTAACATTCTTTGCTAAGTTCCTTATCAAAAGCGAAATCAAAATTGCGGTAAATCTTGGTCCCAACTTTTATTCCTTGTAATTCTTTTGTGAATATTCGCTGTCCTTCAACTTTGTTAATATTCATTCCAAACAAAACATCAGTATCATCGTAAAAACAAATACCGTCGCCGTTAATAAGTGTCTCGGTAGTTCCAATTGTAAAGCTTTCTTTTGTTAGGGCTGTAACCTTACCAAGATATTTACCTTTCGATTTAGGCGAATCATGTGTCGAAACATCATCTCCGCGGTCGTTAACAAAATAGGAAGTAAAGCCGCGGTTAAAAGTTCTTTCCGGATCGGGCTCAAAGGGAATTACAGAATATCCGCTCGAAGCTTTTTCGTATTGAGGATTATTCTTTATTATATCATCTAATTGCTGCCGGTAAAAGGCGGTTATGTTTTTTACATAGCTTACATCTTTTAAGCGACCTTCTATTTTGAAGGAGGTAATTCCAGCCTCAACTAAATCATTTAGATAGGAAGAAAGATTAAGATCGCGAAGTGAAAGCAAGTGTTTGTCTGCAATAAGAACTTCGTTATTTGCATCAATCAGAGAATAAGGCAAGCGGCAGTTCTGAGCGCACTCTCCCCGATTTGCACTTCGTCCGCTTAATTCATGACTCATATAACACTGTCCGCTAAGGCTTACACACAGCGCGCCATGAATAAAAAATTCAAGCTCAGCAGAAACTTCTTTTTTAATATTCTTTATTTCTTCAAGAGTAAGTTCCCTTGCTAGAATAATTCTTTTAATTCCAATGTCGTCTAGGAGTTTTACTCTTTCTATTTCATAATTGTGAGTTTGAGTTGAGGCATAAAGCGGAATGGGTGGAATATCCATTTCAAGAATTGCCATGTCTTGGAAAATTACAGCATCAACGCCAATATCATGCAGTTTGTTAATTAGTTGTCGGACTTCCTCAAGTTCATCATCAAAAATTATTGTGTTAACAGTAACAAAAACCTTTGCCCAAAATTTATGTGCATAAATCACAAGGGAAGCGATATCATCTAAAGAATTGCTCGCAGCGGAACGTGCCCCGAAACTTGGTGCACCTATGTAAACTGCATCCGCCCCGCAATCTATTGCTGCTATTCCGGTTTCTAAATCTTTTGCCGGTGAAAGAAGCTCTAACTTTATTTTATTCATTATTCCTTACTTCATTCTATAAACAGATTTTATCTGCTCATCGTCGGAAATACTTATTCCCAAGTCTCTAATTAATCCATCTTCCAAACTATAAATCCAACCATGAACTGTTAAATCTCTTCCCCGCTTCCAAGCATTTTGAACAATAGTAGTATGACAAACATTTGCTACTTGTTCAAAAACATTTAACTCGCAAAGTTTATCGGAACGTTTATCGGTAGAATCAAGAACATCAATTTTGCTTTGATGAATGCGATAAACATCTTTAATGTGTCGAAGCCAATTATCAATTAAACCATGTTCGTGTTTTTCGAGTGCCGCATTAACACCGCCGCAGCCATAATGTCCGCAAACAATTATATGTTTTACTTCCAAAACATCAACTGCAAACTGAATAACAGATAGGCAATTCAAATCTGTGTGAACAACAACATTTGCAATATTGCGGTGAACAAATATTTCTCCGGGAAGAAGACCCACTATTTGATTTGCCGGCACGCGGCTATCAGAGCAGCCTATCCATAAATATTCCGGCGTGTGCTGTTTGGATAGTGTTTGAAAAAAATCCGGATCTTGTTTAGTGGTTTCTTCAGCCCACTTTTTATTGTTCTCGAAAAGAATTTTAAGATCAGACATTAATTTCTTTCTTTTTAGTTATAACGCAATTTAGAGAAGAATAGTTTAGTTAATGTTGTTCTGTTTTTTCCACATTGGATATTGATCATTCAAAACTTCGGACGGCCAGTAGCCGTACCAACCGTAACCGCGCCTTCTTTCCGGTAGAACTTCTGACAATGAATAAACTTTTATACCGTCGCGATTGCAGAAGAACGGTATGTTGGTTTCTATCTCGTAAAAACGAGCCCAAATTGGAGGAGCGTTTTTATCTTCGATAAGTTTTCTGTCCGGTCTTCTTGAGTTGTATTTAGATTTGAGCGAATCTTCTCTATCGGCAATTACACGAATACCATACAATGTTGATTTCTTCATCCAAGACACGGCAGAATTAATGGCATCTATTATTTCCGGTGAAGGATTTTTTATTAACATTAAAAACTTAACAATTGCATCTGTTTCAAGAGAAGAAATTCCGGGCAGTTCGAAAGTGCGGGCTTTGATTGCTTTCAGAGTTTTATGATCGTGCTGCTGGCACCAACCGGTTTTTTTGCCATCAACAATAATCTGGCATTTCAGAGTAACATCAATTGCCCTTTGAAGAGCGGCTACTGCTTTTTGTTTCCTTTCGATATCTATCCATGTGAAGTATTCCTTGCCCTCTTTAATATCGAGAAGCATTTTCATAATTCCGGTCATTACCTCGTCGTTGAAAGTAATGGCTTCAACATCCCAGCCGCGCCAGCCGCCGGAAGTCCGCTGTGCGCCGAGAATAAAATCCAAACCACGTTCTACGCTTTTTCTAAATTGCTCTTCTTTGGTAATAATATAGGCTTGCGCAATATATTCTATTTGTGAGTAAGTGTTGCGGTTATCAAGCGTACTTTTCTTGTAATGATCGTTTAGAAGTTTTTTAACAGAATCCGGTTCTATGATTGCTAGCCAGTCAATATTCTTTGGCCAACCGCCATCAGCATTTTGATACTTCACCATATTCCAAGCAATTTCTTTCACCTGCGATGGTTCATATCTGTCAAACTTAAATTTGAGCGCAAGCGTATCATTAAAGTGCCGGATCGCATCTTCAAATATTGAAACATCTGGATAAATTTTGTCTGTCTTTTGTTTTTTGTTTTGCGCCTCAACAACCGACAAGCAGAGTAAAGCAAGTAAAGAAACAACTAATATTTTTTTCATTTTACTTTCCTTAATAATGTTCATCACTCTACGTTCTTCGTTCTACACTATATAATGATCATCCACACCACTTTTGCGAGAACGGCAAAATCTTTGGAACGCACTTTTCCTTCTGTTGAGAGCAACTGATTTAGAACAAGATAAACGTCGCTGCCAATGTTTGGTTTCCAGTTGAAACGATAATTTATGTTTGCTTCGTTCAGCTCGTTATTCCACTGCGCAAATATAGAACTTATCATTCTAGTAGAGATATTATATGTTAGCCTAGTTCCAACCTCGCTTGTGCTTAGGGAATTGTTGTTCATTTTAATTTTGTTATAGATAAAATCGCCGGAAAGTGTAAAGTGTTTGCTAAGCGAGATCGATCCTTCTAAATTAAACGAAGTATTTGTTCCATTGTAAAAGCCGCCGGTTATAACTTCAGCTTGTCCAAATATTATGCGCGATGGGTTAGTTTCTACCCCGACCCCATAAGTTGTGTACCAATAACTTCCTGCTTTTACTTTTGTTGTGTCGAATATTTCAAAATCTTCATTCGGTCTATCAAAAGTTCGACCAATTCCAAAACCAATTTCGTCACCGCTTTCAAAAACAATTCCAAGTGGGCTGAACAATAATGATGCGGATTCTAGTTCTCCATTGTTGTCATAATAAAAGCTTGATTCAACGGGCACAAAATCCAATCGCTTAATTCCACCCGAGTTTATTCTTGGAGATACAGAGAGATTGTAAACAAGTTGTGTAAAACCTCTTCGGGAGACGAAACCCATAGTTGGATTGAAATCATCTTGAATAAATCTGTAGCCGAGATAAGTATCAATAAAATCGTTGGGGAAATCAATAAAGAAATTGCCCGCCCATGAATTTTTAGAGCCGCCCGATTCGTTTGATTTTGCAAGTGCAGAATAGATTACTAAATTTTTGTCACCCATAAAATTGTTAAAGGAAAAGTTTATATCTCCGCCAAACGAATTGCTGCTTCCCTTTTCCGAAACTTTATTCGTAGCTAAAACACCAACATAAGATGAATTAAACAAATCATATTTAATACGCGCTGTTCCATAATTTGTTGTAGGCTCGCTCCCTTTTCCGGCGGTCTGCATATCAATTGCGCCAACTTCAAAATTGTTAACACGACCAACAAGTTTAGCACCGGCAAGAATTGGAATTTGTGAGCCGTTGCTTATGCCAATTCGTCGACTATAGAATAATGTGTTATTTCCGCCTAGATTAAAATCAAACGTCTTCTTTCCTTCCAAGAAGAATTCTCTTTTTTCCGGAAAGAAAAGAGGAAAGCGCGTTAAGTTTATTTTGGATCTATCACTTTCAACTTGTGCAAAGTCTGTATTGAATGTAGCGTCTAGCGAAAGCGTTTCTGTAACGCCGTATTTTAAATCAAGTCCGGGCTCGTGTTTGTATTCTTTATTTCCGTTACTGAATTGGGCCCCGGCAGTAAAATATGGTTTAAGATAAACTGGATTTCCCCGCCGTATATTTTCAATTCCGGTTAAATCTCCCGCAGAAGAAATTTTCATCAAGCCTAAATTTTGTCCTACAGAGGTCCAAAGGACTTCTTCGTTGTTTCTTCTTATTGCGCGAAGGATGTTGAATCCCCAGTTCTGAATTTCTTTATTATAAAATTTGAAAGTTGAAAAAGGAAAAACAAACTCTGCGCTCCAGCCATTATCTAAAATTTTACACTCAACATCCCAAACGCCGTTCCAATCTTCGTTGAAGCTATTCATTTCAAATCCAGTAAGAAGCGCGTCATCCTTTGCTCCTAGCGGATTTGTTCCGAACCAATATGCCGAACGGTTGTCGTCGAATGTATCAAAAATTATTTTGATGTTATCGTCGGCACTGATAAAACCGTCCCACTTCATTTCACGGGCAATTATTTTTTGCGGTTCATCGTCAAAGCACATTACGCTTATATATAGATTATCATTATCGTATAAAATTCTGGTTTCGGTTACGTAAGTAGGAATTCCGCCCGAAATAGGTTCTTGCTGAATAAAATCCGAAAATGGAACTGCTTGCTTCCAAACTTCTTCTTGAATCAATCCGTCAATTGTTGGCGGCGTTGCCGTTCTTACTGCTTTTGTAATTTTGTTCTGAGCATTTAATATTAAACAGAGCGAGAGAAAGAGAAGAATCTGTAGTTTTAATTTCACTTTAGTCCGTATAAAAGTTGAATAATGGTTATTTGTGGTCAAAAAATAAGAAAGGAACCACACGCTTAAAAATGGGAAACTTCTTTTGTTGAAAAATCTTTGGCGACTAAGAACGAGAGTCCTTAATCGCCGCAAAATTATTTCTTAACAAATTGCAGCCTATCCCCTTTTGGGCAGCATACATAAACAGTATCGCCGCTCTCGAATTTATTCATTAGCAATTCGGACGCAAGTGTATTTATTAGATGCTTTTGAATAGTACGCTTCAGAGGACGGGCTCCGTAAGTTACGTCGTAACCATGTTGAAGAAGGAAATCTTTTGCGTCTTCATTTACCATCAAGGTTAAATTCTTTTCTGCAAGCATATTGCCAACTTTTTGCAGTTGAATATCTATTATTTCTCTAAGTTCGCTTCTAAGCAGCGGTTTAAAAAGAACAATCTCGTCAATTCGGTTTAAGAATTCTGGTCGGATCGTAGCCCGTAAAAGTTCGCTTAAACTAACACGCATTTCTCCCATTATGTTTTCAAAGTTATTTTCATTTAACTCAGAGAGTTTTTCTTGAATTAAATGCGAACCTAGATTTGAAGTCATAATTATTATGGTATTCTTAAAATCTACAGTTCTTCCTTGATTATCGGTAAGGCGTCCATCATCAAGAACTTGAAGAAGGACATTAAATATGTCGGGGTGAGCTTTTTCGATTTCGTCAAGCAGAAGAACAGAATATGGTCTTCTGCGAACGGCTTCTGTAAGTTGCCCGCCTTCATCATAACCAACATAGCCCGGAGGCGCGCCTATTAATCGGCTAACAGAAAACTTTTCCATATACTCACTCATATCAATTCTGATCATTGCATGTTCATCGTTAAATAAGTAGTCTGCTAAAGCTCTGGCTAATTCTGTTTTTCCTACGCCGGTAGTTCCAATAAAAATAAAAGAGCCAATTGGTCTGTGTGTGTCTTGCAATCCAGCCCGTGATCTTCTGATGGCGTTTGCAACAGCAGAAACAGCATCGGCTTGACCAACAACTCTTTTGTGAAGCTCTTCTTCTAAGCGCATTAATTTTACTCGTTCACTTTCGAGCATTCTGTTTACTGGAATTCCTGTCCACTTAGCAACTACCTCGGCAATATCTTCAGCATCAACCTCTTCTTTTAACATTTTGTTGTTTAGTTGAATCGATTCTAATTCTGCGCTTTCCTTTTTAATATTTCTTTCGAGCTGATTAATTACTCCGTAACGAATTTCAGCGACTTTACCAAGATTTCCCTCCCGTTCAAATCTATCTGCATCGGCCTTCGCTTTTTCAATATCACTTTTCATCGAACGGATTTTGTGTATTTTATCTTTTTCTAGCTGCCAATGAGCACGCAAACTGGTTCTATTCTCTAGTATCTCCGCTAATTCTTTTTGAAGTTCTGTTAAGCGAATGGCTGATTCGGAATCGCTTTCTCTTTTTAACGCCTCGCGCTCTATCTCAAGTTGTTTAACTTTTCTTTCAAGTGCATCAAGCTCCTCCGGCATAGAATCAATTTCTATTCTCAACTTTGAAGCGGCTTCATCAATTAAATCGATCGCCTTGTCGGGAAGAAATCTATCGGAGATATATCTATTAGAAAGTTGAACAGCAGCAACTATTGCGCTGTCAGTTATTCTTACTCCATGATGAATTTCATATCGCTCTTTTAATCCACGTAGAATAGAAACAGAATCTTCTTCGTTTGGCTCTGGAACAAGAATGGGTTGAAACCTTCTCTCCAGCGCGGCATCTTTTTCAATATATTTTCTAAATTCATCAAGTGTTGTTGCGCCAATTGCATGCAGTTCTCCGCGTGCCAAAGCTGGTTTAAGAATATTTGCGGCATCCATTGCGCCATCTGTTTTGCCGGCGCCCACAAGTAGATGTAGCTCATCAATAAATAAAATAATCTCGCCATTAGATTCTTGTACTTCTTTAATAACCGCCTTAAGGCGGTCTTCAAACTGTCCACGGTATTGAGCTCCGGCAACAAGCGCGCCCATATCTAGCGCAATAATTCTTTTTGTTTTTAGAGACTCGGGAACATCGCCGGCAATTATTCTGTGTGCTATTCCTTCTGCTATTGCTGTTTTACCTACACCGGGTTCTCCAATTAAAACGGGATTGTTTTTTGTTCTTCGAGATAAAACTTGCAGCACTCGTCGGATTTCTTCGTCTCTTCCAATTACCGGGTCAAGTTTGTTTGATCGGGCGAGTTCGTTTAAATCTCTTCCATACTTTTGTAATGATTGATAAGTTTCTTCCGGATTCTGATTTGTAACTCGCTGGTTTCCCCGAATGTCTTTTAGTGCGGAAAGAAAAACATTTTTAGTGATTCCGTATTCGGAAAACATTTTACCAGCAGCTCCTTTTTCTTCTGCCAGCGCCAGTAAAACATGTTCAACGGAAACGTATTCGTCTTTCAAGAATTTAGCTTCTTCAACTGATTGATCGAATAACTTTGCCGTGTTTAGTGAAAGTTGTTGATTTCCAATTCCGGCACCGGTTACCTTGGGTAATTTCTCTAATAGTTCACCGGTTTTAATTTTCATTTGATTTAAGTTACCGCCGGCTTTTTGAATTAGAGAAACTGCTACACTTTTCTGATCTTGTAAGAGGGCGGCAAGAATATGTTCCGGCTCTACAATTTGATTGTTGTAGTTTTGTGCAATCTCAATTGCATTCTGAACTAACTCTTGTGATTTTACTGTGAACTTGTTAAAGTTATACGCCATATAAACACCTACAAATTTTCTGCTTTAATTTACTGTTCATACAAATTACTTTCTTTAAAAGTTTCATACTAGTTAGAATATAGCTAAATAAAAAATTACTAGTTAGAAATAAAATAATTTTGAACTTTTGCTCTGTTATTTATGCTTCTTGTTACTGCGACGCATTTATGATAATTTTGCACTCCAAAGGAAAAAGTATGTCACAAAGTCTTTCTGAAAATGAAGATACAATAATTGCGCTCGCCACTCCAAATGGAGTTGGCGCAATATCAGTTATTCGCGTCAGCGGACCGAACGCAATTTCTTCTGTTGACAATGTCTTTAGCGGTAAAAAGAAGTTACTGGACTGCGCCTCTCACACAATTCATTATGGGAAAATTCTGGAAAGCGGGGGAGAGGCTATTGATGATGTTTTGGTTTCTGTTTTTTCTAACGGACATTCATTTACCGGTGAAGATAGTATAGAAATAAGCACTCACGGAAGTCCATTCATCGCACAAAAAATTATTTCAATATTACTCCAGCAGAATGTTCGACTGGCTGAGCCGGGTGAGTTTACAAAAAGAGCTTTCCTAAATGGGAAACTGGATTTAGCGCAAGCAGAGGCTGTTGCCGATGTTATAAATTCAAGAACCGAAGTTTCTCTTCGCGGTGCACGCAACCAATTAGACGGCATTTTATCGAAGAAAATAGATTCGTTGCGCGATAAACTTATTCATACTTCTTCTTTGATTGAGTTAGAGTTAGATTTTGCTGAAGAAGACATTCAATTCATGTCCCTTCAACAAATTCTAAGTAACATTGATGAAATTCTCAATGAACTTGAAAAGCTTATTCAAACATTTTCATTCGGAAAAGTAATTCGGGATGGTGTTAACGTTGCACTAGTTGGTCCGCCAAACTCTGGTAAATCTTCTTTGCTAAATTATTTTCTGAAAGAAGCACGCGCAATTGTTAGCGAAGTTCCCGGGACCACAAGAGACATTATTCGCGAAGACCTATTTATTGATGGAATTCTGTTCAGACTCTTTGATACGGCTGGATTACGCGATACTGAAGATCAGATAGAGAAAGAGGGGGTTAATAGAAGTAGAAATGCCCTCAAGGAAGCCGATGTAGTTTTGTTTTTAAATGATTCAACTGTAGGATTCTCGGAAAATTTGTATACCGAAATTCTCGATCTCAGCAGTAGTAATAGAATTTTAAAAGTAGCAAACAAAGTTGATCTTTGTAACCCAGATCCTAAAGCATATGATGTCTTGATCTCCGCTAAGACGGGAGAAGGAATTCAAGAGCTCTTTAGGAAGCTAAAAGCAATTGCCCTTGGTTCTTCAACCTATACTGAAAAGACAGCAATTGTAACTAACCTAAGGCATTATCAGTCTCTGCAAAAGGCTTCTGACAGCTTACAATCAGCAAAGGAGTCAATCTCACAACAACTGACCGGCGAGTTTATCTCTGTTGATCTTAGAAATGCGGAAAATTCACTAGGTGAGATCATAGGAAAGATTACCTCGGACGACATTCTTAATAATATTTTTTCAAAATTCTGTATTGGAAAGTAATGTTTCATGTGAAACTTAGACAATGTTGAATTTTGAGTTATGAATTTTGAATTCACTTTTTAGAATGTTTCATGTGAAACCGATTAGTCTCGACTTGATCGAGCCTTGACAGAAAGGAATAAATGAGAAGTTTTGATGTTATTGTAGTTGGCGGGGGGCATGCCGGAATAGAGGCGGCTGTTTCTGCTGCTAAGATGGGATGTTCTGTTGGACTCGTTTCAATGGATAGAAATGGAATGGGAAGAATGTCTTGCAACCCGGCAATAGGGGGAAGCGCAAAAGGTCATTTAGTTCATGAGGTGGATGCTTTAGGCGGGGCAATGGGTTTAATCGCCGACCAATCTGGAATTCAATTTAGAACATTGAATAAATCAAAAGGTCCAGCTGTTTGGGCTGGAAGAAGTCAGAACGACCGGGAAATTTATTCTGCAATTGCTTCAAAATTTGTTGCGGAAACAAACAATGTGACTATTGTTGAAGAAATGATAGTTGATGCGATAAAAGAGGGAAAAAAAATTGTAGGAGTGAGAACTTTACATGGAGAAGAAATAAAGTGTAAAGCGCTTGTTGTATGCAGCGGAACCTTTCTTAACGGATTGATGCATACCGGAATGACATCTACAAAAGGCGGCCGGTTCGGAGAGCAACCAGCGGTGGGATTGACTGATGCTTTTATCAAAATGGGCTTTGAAGCGGGGAGATTAAAAACCGGAACACCACCACGATTACATAAAGACTCTATTAATTGGAAAATTCTTGATGAGCAGCCGGGCGATGTTCCTCCATTATCTTTTTCTTTGAGAACTCCCAAAGATCAATTCCCTTATCAGCAGCAAGTGAGTTGCTATATTACATATACTGATCTATCAGTACATAAAATTTTAGAAAAAGGTTTTGCTGATTCACCCTTGTTCACCGGAAAAATACAAGGTGTTGGCCCTCGTTATTGTCCATCTATTGAAGACAAAATAAATCGTTTTATTGATAAAGAAAGGCATCAACTATTTTTAGAACCAGAAGGGCTGAATTCAGATTTAATTTACATCAACGGGTTCTCTACTTCACTGCCAGTTGAAATTCAGTACGAAGCTCTGAAAAAAATAAAAGGCCTTGAAGAAGTGGAAATGATTCGCCCCGGTTATGCTGTTGAGTATGATTACTTTCCACCTTATCAAGTCGACCTTACATTAGAAACAAAGTTAATTCAAGGGTTGTATTTTGCCGGACAAATTAATGGAACATCCGGATATGAAGAGGCTGCCGGGCAAGGAATAATAGCTGGAATAAATGCAGCGTTGAAAATTCAGAATAGACCGGAGTTTGTGTTAACTAGAAATGAAGCATACATCGGAGTTTTAATTGATGACCTTGTGGGTAAATCAACAAGCGAGCCTTACCGCATGTTTACTTCGCGTGCAGAACATCGATTACTTTTACGCCAAGATAATTCCGACCAACGCTTGATGAAGTATGGTTATGAGTTTGGTCTAATTCCAAAAGAAATGTATGATGAGTTGAAACAAAGAGAAGTTGTTATTAATAAAGCAAAAGAGATTGCGCAAAGGAAACGAATTTCACCAAGTGATATTAATCCGATCTTGGAAAAAAAGGAACTCTCCAAGGCAGATAATGCAGATACAATTAATAAGCTAGTGCGCCGACCAGAACTTGAGTTAAGGGATATTCTAAACGTATTGCCGGAAGAGGATGAATTCAAGAGTTTAATAAGCGATGATAAAATTTATGAACAGGTTGAGATTAACATTAAATATGAAGGTTATATTCAACGACAGCAAGAATTAGTTGATAGAATGGAAAAATACGAGAAGATAAACATTCCGTTAAATTTTGATTATTTGAAAATAAAGACTATCTCTACAGAGGGAAGAGAAAAGCTTGGCAAGATAAAACCGAGAACAATTGGGCAAGCTTCAAGAATATCCGGCGTAACTCCTTCAGATATTTCCGTTTTGTTAGTATATTTGAGAAGCTAATTCTGGAAAATTTGTTTGGATCTTCAAGAACAGTATTTACGCGAGTTAAAAGTTCTCTTTTGGGATAACGGGATTAATCCCGACGAATATCAGTTAGAACGTTTAGCATTATTTGGAACACTTGTTAATCAAAAGAACACAAAGCTCAATTTGATTTCACGCAAAGATGTTCTAAAAATCGTTGAAAATCATATTTTCATATCATCGTATGTTTCCGAGTTTATTCCACCCAAAGTAAGCCGCTTTTTAGATATTGGAACCGGCGGCGGATTTCCGGGAATTCCACTTGCAATCACCCGTCCAATATTACGTGGCGTTTTAGTTGATTCGACTGCAAAGAAAATTGATGCAGTAAAAGAGTTTATTAGTAAACTCAAAATGAATAATCTAACTGCGGAAAATGCGCGTGTTGAAAGTGATGAGTTCATTCAAAAGTATGCAAACTCATTTGATCTTGTTGTTAGTCGTGCAACGGTTCCTTTAATAATACTTTTTCGTTATGCGCTTCCGTTAATAAAAGAGAAGGCATACATCGTAGCAATTAAGGGAGGCGATTTAATGGATGAATTCAAAACAGCCGAACTTAAATACAAATCATTTATAAAGAAATCTACAATCTTCGAACTTGCCTATAAGCCATCTAATACCAGAAACGAAAAAGGTAAAAAGTTGGTTCTAATCGAATTGAACAAATAATTACAGTATGTAAATTTTCGCTGCAAATAAAGGGCGAAATGAGCATTAGATGAACACTGAAAAATTTCTTAGATATTTACCGGAACGAGACACAGTTTTTGTCTTAGGCGCCGGTGCATCTAATCCTGATGGTGTTCCTTTACAAAAAGAAATCTTACCGATGATTTTTTCCGATAGGGCTGAAGAAATTTCTAATTCTGAAATTGGAAAAATTGTTATTGAATTTATACGAGAGAATTTTGACCTAGATGAAAAGAATAATCTTTATCCACACTTGGAAGCTGTGTTCGGATTTATAGATTACTTTATTCAGCAAGATGAAAGCCTTAACGCAAAGTATACTAATGAAAAAATACGCGATATAAAGGAGTATCTTATAAAGCTTCTTCACTACGTTGTGAACATTAGAACAGACCAACGCAGTCCATACTATCATAAATTCTGGGAAGCAATAACAAAGTATTCGACGAACACATCAATAATCACACTGAACTATGACACTCTACTAGAACAAGCATTCGACTTTATTTTTCAGAAGAAAGCCGGCTATATTGATTACTGTATTCCTTTAATGAATTATGAAAAACATGCCCAGCTTTCCGGCTATAACTTTTGGGTAAACCCAAGGGAACCAATAAATCTTGGCGAACAAGAGAATCCATTTACCTATAAAATTATTAAAACACACGGTAGTTTAACTTGGAAATACTGTAATTGTTGTAACCAAACTTTGCTTACACCATGGGATCGAAAAATTGATTTGAACCGTGGAAAGTTTCTTGGCTATTCTTATCCGGGCAATGAAGAATATGAGTATACTTGTCCAATAGATGGAACAGAATTCCAGACTTTGATAATGCCTCCCTCTTACTTAAAAACGCTACACCATCCAATTATCTCGCAACTACTTAGCGAAGCAGCGAGAGAAATTAGAGCAGCAAAGAAAATTGTTTTTATTGGATACTCACTCTCAAATGCAGATGTCCACGTGAAAGCTTTATTCAAAAAGCAGATTACACCGGAAAAAGAAATTATTGTTGTTAATCCGAAAAAGAAAACAGAATCGGAAATGAATTATCGTTCACTCACTAAAAATGTCACATTCATGTATTCTGGTTTCGAAGAATTGGTCAATAGCGACGAGCTCCTCACAAAAATCTTCTAAAATCAGTTGGATTCAAAATAATTATCCTCTATCTTTATACTAATCCTATAACATAGTGGTCTGATAATATATGCTGTCAAAATTAGCAACACTGATACTCGGAATTCTCGCCGAACGTGAAAGAAATCCATATGAAATCACAAAAATGCTAAGTGAGCTCCAAACTAAGAAATGGCTTCCAATGGCCGATTCGACGGTTTATGCAACAATAAATAATTTGAAAAAGAAGGGGATGATTTTGGGGAGAATTGAAAAAGATGGAAATCTGCCGGAGAAAACAATCTATTCGATTACAAACGAAGGGGAATCTGAGCTACAGCTCACGATAACTTCATTTTTGGAGGAGGATTCTTCGACATCCTCGGGATTTGATATTGGAATTCTCTTAATGCACAATTTGAGCAAACAAGAAATTCAGATAAAACTAAAGAAAAAATTGGAACGTCTAGAAGCAGCATATTATGTTATAAAAAAACAAATTCTGGGTTTCGAAATGGATAACCAGAAAATTGCTTTTACCGCTCTTTCAATGCTGAAGCATAGGCTACACCTAATTGAAGCGGAGATAAAAACCGTAAAAGAATTAATACGCGACTTAAATGTGCGTGCCAGTATTTCCGATCTTTCTCCGTTTGACATGAGAATGATGTAAGAAAAGTAAAAACTAAGCTTGAGACGTTCCATCGAAACGTCTTTACAAACTCAACAAAAATTCTTTTAAAGAATTATAATCTGAAGAGAGCTCAACAGCTCTCTTTTCTTTTGTTAAGCAGACCGCAAGCCGTTCCGGAATTTCAACCTCAATAGACAGTTCTTCTTCAACAACATCTTTAAATTTTGCCGGATGAGCAGTTTCCAAAACCACAGATGAAAATTCTTGAGAAGAATTTTCTTTTAGAAATTTTTCCAAAGCCAAGTATCCCACAGCGCCGTGTGGATCGATAACATAATCACACTCTTCATAAACATATTTTATTGCTTCGCGTGTTTGGTCATCATTAAATGTAGAAGAGTAAATATCATTTCTAATTGCTAGAATTGAGTGTGCATATAAATCAATAATTCTAACAAGATTACTAGGATTACCAACATCCATTGCGTTGGAAAGTGTAAGAACAGATTCGCGCTGATTAAAATTTCCGCTTTGAATAAATTCAGTAAAAACATCGTTCCTATTAGTTGCTCCGATAAATTTATGAACCGGTAAACCCATTTTTTTTGCAAACAATCCGGCCGTGATATTGCCGAGATTTCCAGAAGGAACAGAAAAAACAACTGGCAGTGATTTATCTGGAATCTGTTTATATGCTTCCATGTAATAAAAAGATTGGGGAAGAAGGCGGGCAATATTAATAGAATTAGCGGAAGATAAATTTAGTTTACTAGTTAATTCGGCATCAACGAAAGCTGTTTTTACTAAGCGCTGGCAATCATCAAACGTCCCATCAATTTCAAGTGCCGTAATATTTTTATCGAGAGTAGTAAGCTGTTGCTCTTGAATCTTGCTCACTTTTCCTTTCGGATATAAAATATAAACATTAATTCCCGGTGTGTTGTAAAATCCGTTAGCAACGGCGCTGCCAGTATCGCCGCTTGTAGCAACAAGAATGTTAAGATGAGAATTTTTCTTTTGCGCAAAGTAGCCCATCGTCTTAGCCATAAAACGCGCGCCAAAATCTTTGAATGCTAAAGTAGGTCCGTGAAAAAGTTCGAGCACAAATAGGTTTTTATCAATCTCGACAATTGGAGCTGGAAAGTTGATTGCTTCCGAAACAATTTCTTCAAGTTTGCTTTGAGGAATTTCATCCTCAATAAAATGTTTAGAAACTTCGAATGCAATTTCAGCAAAAGATTTGTTTTCGAGATTATCAAAAAAATCCTTGCCAAAATTTGGAATGGACTCAGGCATAAACAATCCGCCATCTTCAGCCAATCCTTTCATTACCGCTTCTTCGAAAGAGAAGAATTTACTTTTGTTATTTGTGCTGTAGTATTTCATTTTATAACTGTCGGACCTTTTTCGTTAATCTTAGAAACATAAATTTTACTACCGAAACCTTTTTGCTTTGCTGCTTTTTTCATTTCAAGAGCAATTTTTTCTGCTAAGATTTTAGAAGTAGAAAATGCGAACATAGATGGACCCGAACCCGAAATGTTACAATTGATAGCGCCGGCGTTAAACGCTGCTAGGCGAATTTCATCGTAGCAAGGAATAAGTGTTGCGCGTTTGGGTTCGGCAAATAGATCAATGATCGACCTTCCAATCAAAGAAATATTTTTTGTTAAAAGTCCGGCAACCAAACCCGCGGCATTTCCGGCTTGAGCAATCCCAGTTTTCAATTCAACGGTTTTATCAAGGATTTTTCGTGCTTCAATAGTTTTGATGACAATATCCGGATAAACAACAGAGCAAAATAAGTTCTTTGGGTAATCTAGCTGAATGATATCAATAGGATTGTAAGAGCGAATTAAAACAAATCCGCCGAACAAAGCGGGCGCTACATTATCCGCATGAACACTTCCGCTTGCAATAAACTCGCCGGCAATTGCGTGTTCGAGCAAATCATATTTGCTGAGTTTTAGATTAAGCAGTTTATTTACAGCAAACACACCGGCAACCGCGCTTGCTGCGCTAGAGCCAAGACCGCTACCAATTCCCATTTTCTTGTGAATGGAAACATCTAACCCAACATTAATATTGTATTTCTTGAATAATGATGCGATTGCACCGGTAGTAGTGTTCCTTTCCGGATCGAGCGGAAGCTTACCGCCGTCTCCGGTAATTTTTTTTATTCTAAGTTCATTCGAACTATTCAATTGTATCTCAATCTCATCACCGGGTTCGTGAAGCGCAAAGCCCATCATATCGAAACCGGGACCAACATTTGAAACTGAAGCCGGAGCGAATACTTTTATCTTTTTCATCCAATAATTCCTTGCGCTTTCATAAGTTCTGCAATTAAAATTGTTCCACCAGCCGCGCCCCGTATAGTGTTATGAGAAAGCACAACAAACTTAAAATCAAAAAGAGAATCTTCGCGCAATCTTCCTACAGCAACGCCCATTCCGTTTCCGATGTTGCGATGAACTCTCGGCTGCGGGTATTTGTCTTCTTTAAAATAGGTTATAACCGGATTTGGCGCGAAGGGAAGCGCTAGTTCTTGTGGAAGAGATTTAAACTCGCCCCACACTTTAATAATTTCTTCTTTACTTGGTTTCGATTTTAATTTAACTTGAACGCATTCGGTGTGTCCATCAATAACGCCAACTCTGTTACATTGCGCACTGATTTTGAAATCAGCATCAACAAATTTATTGTTAGCAGTAGAGCCAAAGATTTTGCGAGGTTCACTTTCCATTTTAGCTTCTTCGCCGCCAATGAATGGAACAACGTTATCAATAATATCGAGACTCGGTAAGCCCGGATAACCGGCGCCGGAAATTGCTTGCATAGTTACAACGTTAACGGCTTCCAAACCAAAATTATCATAGAGCGGTTTAAGCGCGATTGCTAAACCGATTGTTGAGCAATTTGGGTTTGTTACAATTCCTCCTTTGTAGCTTTGAGATTTTACAACTTCTAAATGTTGATGATTTACTTCTGGAATTATTAGTGGAACGTCAACATCAAAACGGTGATTGCGAGCGTTTGAGATAACGTAATAGCCGGCTTCTGCAAAAGCGGTTTCAATTTCACCGGCAACGTTTGCGTCCAATCCGGAGAATGCAATTTTGGCATCTAAGTTTGGTTCGCACTTCTTCACTATCATATTAGCATATTTTTCCGGAAGAGGCGTTTGCATCACCCAGTTTGTTGCTTCGGCGTATTTTTTTCCGGCAGAGCGATCTGATGCTGCAAGTTCGGTAACTTCGAACCAAGGATGATTCATTAATAATTCTATAAAACGCTGACCAACGCTTCCGGTAGCGCCCAAAACTGCAACGGGAATTTTTGCACTCACTTTAACCTCGCTAATAAATCTTTATGAATTGATAATAATGCTTTAGGCAAATTACTTTTATTGATTACGAGAGAAATATTTAATTCGGAAGAACCTTGAGCGATGGCGATAATATTAATTCCTTTTTTGCCAAGAGCTTGAAAAACTTTTCCCGCAATACCGATGGTATGACGCATCCTTTCTCCAACAACCGCAATGATGGAAAGTTCTTCCTCAACTTTCACTTCGCCGATTTTTCCCTCCATGATCTCAAGTTTAAATTCATTCTCTATTACTTTCTTTGCTTGCTCGCCAAATTTTGGAAGAACTGCAAAACAAATACTGTGCTCGGACGAAGCTTGAGTGATAAGAATAATGTTTATTCCGTATCGAGCTAACGCAGCAAACAATCTTCCCGCAACGCCGGTAACACCAACCATGCCGCCTCCTTGTACGCGAATGATGGAAATATCATCAATTGATGATATTCCTTTAATCGGCATTTTATCACTTCCCCCTTTTTCTACAATATCAGTTCCGGGATGAGAAGGATTAAATGTATTCTTAATTACAATTTTGATTTTCTTTTGAAGCGCCGGCAGCATTGTTGGGGGATAAATAACTTTTGCGCCGAAGTGTGAAAGCTCCATAGCTTCTTCATAAGTAACAGACTTTAGCGGGAAGGCATCCTTCACTTTGCGCGGATCAGCAGTTAAGATTCCATCAACGTCAGTCCAAATTTCTATAGCTTCGGCATTTAGTGCAGCACCAAAAATAGAAGCGGTATAATCCGAACCGCCGCGACCAAGCGTCGTTATTTCGTTTTTATCGGTGGAGGAGATAAAACCGGTAATTATCTGAACTTTTTTATGGCGCTTAAAATAGTGAGCTATGTTTTTATTTGTCGAAGCGAAATTTACGCGTGCATTTCCAAAATCGGAATTTGTTTTAACAAGTTTGCTCGCATCCAAGAATTCAGCTTCAACCCCACGGTTGCAAAGAGATTCTGTAATTATTGTATTGGATAATTTTTCTCCAAAACTCTGAATATAATCCAGCGTTCTTGCAGAAAGCTCCCGAACCAAATATACTCCGTGAGTTACTTCTTTGAGTTCGTCGAACAGTTTATCAAGCTTCTCTACAATCTCTTCATGTTTGCTGGTTGGATTTAACCGGAAAGCCGTATCGTAATGTCTCTCAATTAGTTGTTCAATTTCGGCTTTATATGACTGCTTACGCTGATGTGCAAGTTTGCCAATTTCAATTAACTTATCAGTTACACCTTGAAATGCGGAGAACACAACAGCAATATTCTTTTTCTTATTAATGTAGCTGTTAATTAGAATTGAGATAACTCCATCAATTCTATCTGCATTGCCAACGCTCGATCCGCCAAATTTCAATACTATCATGGTAAATTTTACCCTAGTTGTTATATAAATTTATGTAGAAACTAAAAAGAATGCGCTAAAATTAACGCGTCATGGTTTGCGTGTACGTGGATGTAGCCGTAAGAAGACTTGATATAACTTTACTTGTCCGCGAAGAGCAGTAAAAGTTTTTATCGGGGTTATATTTTCTGTTTTGCTTAATCATTTTACTAAATGTGTAAATCTGGAATCGAGTATAATAATCATATTAAACAGATACAAGAGGGGACAAAATTTTATGCATGCTTTTCTATAATTATGCAAACTTCCGGTAATAACAAAAACTTTCCTATTTTCGCTTCGCAAAAAATTAATAGAACGCGGATTACGCAGATTGAGCGGATGTCCGCGGATTAAAGAACTAGAAAACATCAAAACTTAACTAGAAATTACACTGATGAAGTTTTGTGAACTCTACGTTCTTCACTCTACACTCTACGTTAAAACAGATGGGCCGAAATAAATACAAAAAGATTACCGAAGTCAGAACGTTTCCAAACGTGTTTGATTACAAGGATGTAACCGCAGAAGCAGGAATAAAAAGTTTTTTTGGAAACGATAAGCCAATTACAATAGAGCTTTGCTGCGGGCAAGCAGATTATGCAATTAGTCTTGCCGAGCATTTTCCGGATAGAAACTTTCTTGCCATCGATAGAAAGCCAAACCGTTTGTGGAATGGATCGAAAAACGCGCAAGAAAGAAGAGTTAATAATGTAGCTCTATTGATAGCATACATTGAAAAACTTGATGAAGCTATAAAAGAATTGAAAGCAGATGAAATCTGGATAACCTTTCCCGATCCATATCCGTTTCAAAGCAGTATTAAGAAGCGTTTAACGCATCCAAGGTTTTTAGCTATATATAGAAAGCTGCTTGCTGAGAATGGTAAGATAAATTTGAAAACCGATGACGACACACTTTACGAGTACACGCTGCAAATCATTGAAGAAGAGAAGTTAAAGGCTAACTTTGTCCACAACGACATTTACTCGCTCGAGCAGATTCCTTTTGAGTACACAATTAAAACCAAGTATGAGAAGATGCACTTGGAAAAGGGGAAGAAAATTAAGCTGGTGAGTTTTTCGTTCTGAAATTCTGATCCCGCGTAGCGGGAGAAGAATCTCTTTCAAATCTAAATTGGGATATTTCGTCTCGACAAGCGGGACTCAATATGACAAGTTTAATACTTATACGTAACCGGCGATTGCTTAATCGGCTTGCCGTCGGTTCCGGTAATGTTAAGAATTACAGTTCCTGTTGTGCCGACTTGTCCGCCGAGATATTCTTTTATCTTGCTCAAATCAAAACGAATAGTTTTTGTTATGTAAGCTTCGCACATATCGTTGTTAGCGTTATGGGAAAGTACCAAAGACATTTGCGGCGGATTAGATTTCATAATTCCGGTGTAGGAGTAAAGATCAATAATGTGTTCTCTACAACCACCGCCGTAGCTGACCGAAAGAGCCAGCATATTGTTTTCGATAGAAGCAGAGTTTACCGCAAGCAAATCCTTTTTAAGAACCCAGTCATTGTTGGCGTCGATAAAATAAACTTGTTTTGTTTCTACGTTTACGTTATAGTTTATTTTCAGCTCAACAACATATTGTTCCGGCTTAACCGTCTCTGTACTTTTGCGTGCCGGCAAAACGTTTTTCAAGGTAATCTCGTAACCGTCAAAAACAATTGCCGTTGGAGTTAAACCCGTATGCAGAACAACTTCTTTTTCCAAACCGCCTTTTTTTAGTTTCAACTTAACTTCCGCATCACCCGCCCAAACGCAAATTGCATCAATTGGACAGCGGCTATCCGCACCAACGCCGGAAAAAGTTATTAACAAATCATCATTAAGAAAAGCTGATTCTCCATGTTTTAGAATAACACTTGCCGGAGTGTTTGATGAAACACTTACTGATTGATAATCGGAAAGCAAGACTTCATCTTGACAGCCGTTGTATGTGAGGAGAGTTAGAATGCTTAATAAAAAAAGTATTAATCGTTTCATATTGTCATTCCGTTTTTCAAACCCAATTTTGCAAATGTAAGGGTGAGAATAAAGAGAATTTTTTTGGTACTTACGGCAGCCTGTGATGTAACCAAAAGACCTCCAACTCCGGCAAAGCTTTTTTCTTTTTAGAAATTTTCTATTTTCCCACATCAACAAAACAAAGGAAGTAAAAATGGAAAGCTCGCAGATACATATAAATTATTTGGCTGTAATAGTTGTAACAATTCTGGCATTTGTTCTTGGCGGATTGTGGTATGGACCGCTTTTCGGTAAAGCATGGATGAAAGAAAGTGGTGTAAAAGAAGGTGACGGCAAAGACAAAATGGTAAGAACTTTCGGCTTATCCATATTATTAAATATCATCATCGCGCTAAATCTTTCCGCGTTTCTTGGTGCAAAGGCCGATTTGCAGTTCGGCTTGTTCGCCGGATTAGCGGCTGGTATCGGCTGGGTTTCGGCTTCAATAGGAATTATGTATTTGTTCAGCCAAAAATCTTTAAAACTTTTTTTGATTGATGCCGGTTATCAAACGGTTATATACGCGGTAATGGGCGCTATACTTGGTGCGTGGAAATAAATTTACTTTGTCATTCTGAGGAAACGAAGTGACCGAAGAATCTTAGAATTTATTGAAAAGAGATAAAATGAAAAAAATAATCTTAGCAGTTATTCTTTTGCTTTCTCAATTTGTCTATTCTCAAAGCGACAGCAAATATCAATCATACATTGCGCACATTGCTGCGGCAAACTCCTCTTTGCGGTTAAACGAAACAGCAGATGCAAAACGCTGGCTGGAAAATGCTCCAAAAGATTTGCGCGGCTGGGAATGGAATATGCTTAACAGCCGCAGCGATATGAGCTTGGTAAAAATTGATTGCAAAGATTTTACACCCACAAAAACCTACTTCAGCAATAACGGCAAGTATTTAATTGCCGGAAGTGCAGAAGGAAATATTTATGTTTTTGATTCATCAACAATGCAAGAAGTGAAAAAGCTTGAAGGACACTCAAGCTCAGTTTACGCGACAAAGTTTTTTCCGGATGACAAATTCATAGTTTCTTGCTCTCGTGATACAACAATTAAAGTATGGGATATAGAAACTGGAAAAGTTAAATGGAGCGCAAAGACGGGCGGACATGGTTTGGCAGATGTTGATATTAGCCCGGATGGAAAAACAATACTCTTTGCATCGTGGCAATTTCAAAAAGAAAAAGGTGTGGTAGGAATTGTTTCTTTATTAGAATCCGAAACCGGAAAGCAACTTTGGAATACTGAATTTGGAAACAAACCTTTAGTGGTTGCACGTTTCAGTCCGGATGGAAAATATTTTGGCGTTGGCGGCTGGGGCTGGCGTGTTGCCGTTTGGAATCTTGCTCAAAAAGATGGGCCAAAAGTTTTTCATTATGATGATGTCGCAAGCTATTCCGCCGTTGATGATTTCGCGTTCTCTCATGACTCAAAACAAATTGCCGTCGCTTCAAAAAGTTCTGTAATAAGATTGTTTGATCTAAACACCGGAAAGATTGAACGCGAACTACATGGGCACACACGTCCGGTTCTTGCGCTTGTTTACTCAAAAGATGGAAGCAGAATATTTTCTTCCGGATCAGATGCCCCGATTTTTATTTGGAGTGCTGAAACCGGTCAGCTGATGAACAAAGTTTTTGGACATACCGATAAAGTTGTTTCGATTGCACTTAATAAAGAAGGGGATAAGTATGTAACAACTTCTTCCGATAAAACAATTCGCGTTTGGGATGCTGAATATGGAAATGCGTTTATGGATAAAGCCGGTAAAGCTGAAACAGTCTTTGCGTTTGATTTGAGCAGTAACGACAAATTGCTGGCAACTACCGGTCAGAACAACTCAATCAGTATTTGGGATTTCAATAACGGAAAACTCTTGAAAAATTTTACGGGTTTAGATGGTTTTATGAACTTTGTGAGGTTTCATCCTAACAATAAATTGCTAGCGGGTGGAAACTGGGGAAAGATTATTAAAATCTGGAATGTGGAAACCGGAGAAGTCTATAAAACTTTCGAAATGGGGGGAGGAAATTCAAGCTTGGATTTTTCTCCGGACGGAAAACAGTTAATTGCTTACTCAACCGAAAAAACAATTTTTGTTTGGGATGTTGAATCGGGAAGTTTGATTAAGAAGATTCGACTTGAGGCGCGCCCATACTTTGTAAAGTTTAACAACAAAGGTGATTTGTTTGCAAGTGCTGAAAACAGCGGTGTGTTAAAACTTTGGAACGCAAAAACTTTTGAGTTAGTAACGAAAATAGAAGCGCACAATGGACAAATTCTTTGCTTAGCTTTTTCTCCGGATGATAAAATTCTCGCGGTTTCATTATACAATGCTAAGATTAAACTTTTCAACACCTCAGACTATTCTTTGATGAAAGAACTTTCCGGGCACGCGCAGTATCCATACTCAATAAATTATTCTAAGGATGGAAAAAGGTTTGTTTCCGGTTCGGCAGATAACACCGTTAGAATTTGGGATACCAAAACTTGGGAAACATCAATTGTTCTTTCCGATTTTACAAACGTGGTTTACAGTACAATCTTTTCTAACGATGGAACCCGGCTCGTAGTTAATTCAACCGGAAAAGAGATTATTGTTTACGACACTGTTTCCTATGCTGAGAGAAAGAAGTGACTGTCATTCTGAGGGAGTAACGCGACCAAAGAATCTCTAAGCTAGCATTCTTTGAGAGTCTTCGTCATCCGCAAAAGCAGCCAATTGCTAGTATATAAATAAATCATTTCCAACTCTTGTAATTCAAAAAAAAAAAAATCATAATTTGAAACATTAGGGTATCATTACCAATGTTTTTAACAGTTTTGGGCAAAAAAAGTGAAAGAAATTGGTAGTTGTACTAATAGTGTTTATGATTATTATGAACATATTTCTTTTGTAAATGAGGTCTCAAAATGAAAAAAATAGCTCTTGTATTTGCAGCAACTGTTTTGGTGTATCACTCTTTCTCTTGCAAAGAAAGTATAACAGACAGCCGCCCGCGTGTAATTAGACCGCCCCAAGAAATGATTTGGACAGCAGATACTTTAAAGGGCTTTGACCAATACGCACAACTTACACCGGAGAACTTATTGGTGTTTGCTTCAAATGATGCATGGCTTGTTTGCTGGAGCGATATAGCAAGAAGATTGATTTGGCACTTTGACGGAAAGAGTTGGACTGAAAGTAATATTGCGGCAGATGTAGGTGGAATGCGAGTAAGAGATATTGCCGGTAATAGCAGCAGTGATTTATGGGCATGTGGTTATACCGGCGATGAAATTTTCTTGGCGCATTATAATGGCAGCCGCTGGACAAAGTATAACACAAATGGAATTAAAGGTGATTTATTGGATATGTGCAAAGATGCAGAAGGTGATCTTTGGGCTTGTGGAAGAAATGGTATGATAATGAAGTATGATAAAACTAAATGGATCGTTAATCAGGTTAAGCTGAAAAAGCCAGAACAAGTAGATTATTTTAATAAAAGTATCGCTGAAAATAAGGGAAAGATTCTTTTTCTTATTTCTTCAGTAGATAAAATCACACTTGAAGAAAAATATTATTATGCATCAGGTACACTTGATAATTGGGTAATAATAGACTCGATGACTATCACGAACAAAGGATCAATAAAATGGGGTTATAGGAATTTATTTTCTTCTTCAAATCAACATTTGTATTCGTGCGGTATGGCCGGAATATGGTCTTATGAAAACTCGCAGTGGAAACTAGTTAGTGAAGCAAGCGGGGCAATAAACAATATTTTCTCTGATAGTGATGTTTATACAATTGCTGTCGGAGATTTTAAGAAAGCATTGTTTTCAAATGGAATAACGTGGTCAAATTTTAGTAATATTTTGAACACAAATGATTCGTCATTTGTGTTCAAAAATGTATGGACAAATGGATACGAGACGTTTATATGCGGTTATGGAAATTTTGGCGGGAAGGAGAAATTGGTGGTCTGGCGAGGCAATTAAACTAAAATAAATAAAGGCGGCGTTGGCGCGCCGCCCAAAAGCAAATAAAATCTCTAAAGCAGTGTAACCCTTGCGGGCATAGCTTTTTTTATTTGCACTTACAATATAATAAACTAATAAATCTTGGAGGTGTTTGTGAAATATTCTAAGCTTTTTTTCTTGTTATTCTTTCTCATTACTAAACTCAGCTCAGCAATGATCTGGGAGTTTGGAATAAGAGTGCAGAACTCATCAAATGAACTAATAAGCAGAGGTGTTTTTGTTTATGGTTATAATCCTTCGACAAAAGATTATGTACAATTATATTCGGGTTACTGCCCGGACCGTGCGATTGACCAACAATGGAATGTAATATTTAATGTAAGTGGAATAAGCGGGGATTACAGCGGTGCATTGGCAACCCTACCTCAATATGATGTATATGTTTTTAAGATTGGTGATCAATATTCTCGTAATGTGGTTGGATGGGGAGGTGGTTATGTAGATGTAACGATGACTTATACCGAAGGATCGGGTTTTGGCTCACCATCGGCCGGTACCGCCACAACGGGAACGTGGACTATGCAAACCATAACACTTAAAAACATAATGGGAAACGACTATGTGAGTGTTAGTGGCTTAATTAAGCTGAATGATGAAAATATAATAGTAGGCTATGCTGGAGTTGATAAATACCGCGAAGCAAGTACTTTTCCACATGCAATTTATGCCGAGAATCAAAGAGTTGGAGAAGTGGATAGAAAATGGAGAGAGTGGGAGGAAGACGGAAATCAAAATATGACAAAAACATTAACATACCCAGAAAATTATTCTTATACGGCTAGGTATGCTCGACAATACAGCGCAACCATAAGCACAAACATTGGCGGCGGAGAGGTTTATATTAATAGCTCCTCTTACAGTTGTCCTACCACCAGTTCTTATATTTATGACGATTTAAATAATAGTATTACAGCTTACAATCAAATATACGATTACTATAGTTACACTTTCGACCACTGGAATTATAACGGTTCATTTTATAGCAGTCAAAATACAATCTATGTTAACGAACCTTCCTCATCTGTTTCGTATCAAGCAATCTTTACGAATAAAAAACTAAGTAATGTAGGGGAAGGGCTTACGTTTGGAACAAGTCAGAATGATCCAATAGTTCTTAATTGGACGGACAACCCGCATGCAACTCAATATGCAATTTGGAGAC
>Ga0172380_10002127_pt1 | contig 31937 bp, 33 predicted proteins | sample Leawe162metaG_FD_119747 | JGI IMG/M metagenome (GOLD analysis project Ga0172380, IMG submission 119747) | Leachate microbial communities from a municipal landfill in Southern Ontario, Canada - Leachate well 162 metaG | ecosystem: Engineered > Solid waste > Landfill > Unclassified | place... | reverse complement strand
TATTCGAGGATTTTCTTTTTCTGTGTAGAGCGACTAAAAGGCAAGTGGAGCTCGGCAGAAAAAGAAAATCCTCGAAATCCCGTTAATTAGAGAACCCTGCGTACAAAACCTGAGGGTTTGCCAAATTAATAGAGAGGAAGTTCATAGTATACGATGCCCCCTCAATAGCTACAACCTTCCAGCTCCTGCCCCCATCGGTACTCTGGTATATTTGCTGTCGGACGCCCGCGTAGATGCGCGAATCATTCGTGGGGTCACTTGCCAGGGCGGTTGTGGGCAACGTATCTGCCGCCACCAAGAAGGGAATTTCCTGGAAACTCTCGCCGCGGTTGGAAGAACGTAAAATGCCGTGGTCGGTCCCCAGGTACATACTTTCAGAAATAGGGCTCACCGATATCGTGTGCACATTGGTGGCGCCAGGATACACCGATAGCTCGGCATCCAATGACCTCCATGACGTACCGCGATTGGAACTCTTATATAAACCGGTGCTGGAGAGCGCAAAAAGGGTGTTCGGCTCATGAGGGTAGCGTATCAACTGGCTAAACTCTCCATTACCTCCTATTGTGTTTGTACCCCACGAAAAACCGCTATCTAAACTGGTTAGCAGAGACCCTTCATTGGTAAGCGCGACCACGCGCGAGGCGTTTCCAGCGTCAAAAATAATACCGACGACGCGCTCACTCGTGGTTGGGGTGGTATACGTTTGTTGGAACGTTTCTCCCCCGTTGCCTGAACGAAAAATTGCTCCGTACCCATTGGCACTCCTTCCGGCAACCATAATGGTAGCGCGACGCGAAGAGGGGTTAATCGCGACGTCGGACACAGACCCAAGCACCACGTCTGCGGCCACGGGTGACCATGTTAGTCCATTATCCGTAGAACCGTATAAACCTTCATTGGTGGCCGCAAGCATAACGAGCTGTTCGCCCTCCAGATAGTATTCAATATCGTAGGCGATAAACGTGCCGCTACCCGCGGTTGTCGCTGTTTTATTCCAGGTGTTTCCGCCATCCGTGGATACCATCAGCATTCCATTTCGCGGCGTCATGCTTTGGTACGGATTAAACGAAAAACCGAATTCTGACCCCACGGTTTTGAGGCCCACCGTAATCATGCCGACGGCAAAAGAAAATAGGAGGATAACGACGAGTATTTGTTTCATGCTTTGGGTGAGTATATCTGCACGGCGAATGAGCGCAACATCCAGGCGGGGCTTGCGTTACCCGTGTGCAAACGGCGAGATATATCTAAGAGTGCCTTCAACGCCACCTTACCCGCGGACAAACCATTTTCGGCGCGGATAACACCCATTAATGCTTCAAAAAAAAGTGCGAATGGAGCATCTTCTTGCGTGTAGCGCTCGATGAGAGCAAAACGTGTATTCAGCGTGCCACCAATAAATTGTTTGGCGTCGCGAACAACTTCATGCGCGACAGCGGCACTGGGGGTATTTCCGGAAAAAGCGATTGCGCGCTGAGGACGCCCATCCGCAAGTATAGAGAGTGCTACCGGAACCTGGTAGTCCCCTTTCACCAACCCAAGCGGCATATGGTAGCAACGAGATGCGATGGTCGGCAGTACCCTGCTGGCATTCTCTGCGAGCAGAAAAAAAACGGTGCGCGAACGCGGTTCTTCAAGGGTTTTTAAGAGGGCATTTGCCGCTTCAGCTCCCAGCTCATGCGCGTCCTCAATAATAACGGAACGCGTGGACGCGCTGTAGGGTGCGCGCGCAACTACAGTGCGCAGGGCACGCACTTCTTTAATATTCGGAGCGCGAAGGTAAATGATATCGGCGTGAGGGGTTTCATCACCTTCCCGGTAGGCGGCAAAATCTCCATCTCCTTGCAACCAGCGGGTCGTGGAAAACGCGAAAGAACGCTTGCCTACGCCTGAGGCGCCCGTCACCAAAAATGCGTGCGGAAAGCCGTCGCTCTTTCGCATTGCTACCAGTGCGGCAATGTGCTTTTCATGACCAATGAGCATAATCGCTTCGTTGCTCTCTAATTTTCAACGGTGCTCCTCTATTATACCATCTCGGGAATGCTCTGTGCCTGCACGCGCCCCATATGTCGAATAAGTTCTTTGCGCAAAAAATCTCGGAACTCTTTGGCGAAGCGCTCTCGGCCGAAATGGTTGGCGACTGTACGGATATGATCAGGGTCGTATGACGCAAAATTTTCATTGAGGCGCCGCACGCCATCGGCAAGAACTGCCGGATGCAATGCTTCAAAAAACTCCCCCGTCTCTCCTTCTTTTACGCTCTCGCACACACCGCCGCGGCGGTAGGCGAGTACGGGCTTTCCGGCAAACATTGCCTCAACTGCTGCCATACCAAAATCTTCTTCACCGGGGTGAATGTACGCGCGACACCGCTTGTAACACTCCTGCACAACGTCATCCGGCTGGTGGCCCAAGAATATGGTTTGGGCGCCCGCAAGCTCTTCTAAATCGGCGCGCATGGGCCCATCCCCCACAACAACAAGCGGGTATTTCAATTTTCCGAACGCTTCCACCGCAACATCAACTCTCTTGTGCGCGTAGAGCTGGGAAACCACCAAGAAAAAGTCTTCTGGCAGTGATGAAAGGAGGCTCCGCTTTTCTAGGGGTGCGGTTCGCGTTCCGTTTATTCCGTTATCCGGCTCCACGGGAGGATAAATAATTTCCGCTCCCTTGCGGTAGTACTTTCCAATGCGCCCTCGCACCGCGTGTGAGTTGGCAACAAAACGGTCAACGCGAGAGGCCGCTTGCGCGTCCCATAAACGCAACATATGCGTTGCGATTCCTCCCGTAAAAATACCCGGGAACAGAGATGGTCCACTTTCGCCTTCCGCCTTCCAGAGCGCGCGGGGCGGTGTATGGCAGTACGAAATATGCAGAGCATCGGGACGAGTAATTACGCCTTTGGCAAAAAAGGCCGAAGAGGATATGACGAGGTTGTAGGCACTCAAGTCAATGCTCTCGATGGCAGAGATAGCAAGGGGAGCCACATACCGAAAGCGCCTTCGGTACAGAGCCGGAAAACGCTGCAGAAACGTGGTGTGTACCGTCGCATTCGGAAAATGCTCACGGATAACGCGTTCGTCCGAGTACAGCGTATAGATAGGAGCCTTTGGAAATAGGCCGTGCAGAGCCGAGAGAACCCGTTCGGCTCCTCCGTACTGCATAAGGTGATCGTGCACGAGCGCAACATTCAAGTCCTGCATAGAATCCTTAGTGTTTACTCATAATGCTACGCTTGTATATTTCGAGGTTCTCCAGTGCCACCCCTGTACCCTTTACGACGCAGAGCATTGGTTCGTCCGCAACGTAGGCGGGCACGCCGGTAGCCTCACTTAAGAGCTGGTCAAGGTGCCGCAGTTGGGCGCCTCCTCCCGAAAGAATCATTCCACGGTCCATAACATCGGCTGCCAACTCGGGTGGTGTTTCGCGCAGCACACTCTTCACCGTCTGCACAATCTCTTTCAGCTGTCCGGTAATAGCTTCCGTAATTTCATTCGTATGCACCTGAATCGTTTTGGGTAGGCCTGTTGCCAAATCGCGTCCGCGAACTTCGTACATTTCTTCGTGCTGCTGGGGAAGCGCGGAACCAATCGCAATTTTTATATCTTCAGCGGTGCGCTCTCCAATAGCCGTATTATGTTCATTCTTAATGTGGGCGATAATGGCCGCGTCTATTTTGTCCCCGCCCATGCGCGCCGATTCACTGGCAACAATACCTCCCAACGAAATAATGGCGACCTCTGTTGTGCCGCCTCCAATATCTACAATCATATTGCCCGCCGGGGAGTTAATAGGAACTCCAGCCCCAATGGCAGCCAATACCGGTTCCTTCACAACGAACGCGGCTTTGGCACCAGCCTTCATGGTGGCCTGGATAACCGCACGCCGTTCCGTTGAGGTGATACCGGCGGGCACCGAAACCATAACCTCGGGCTTACGGAGGCGCAGGTTGCCTGAAACTCGGTCTACAAAACCGCGAATCATAGCCTCGGTGACGCGATAGTCTGCAATTACCCCATCTTTGAGCGGGCGGTGCGCAACGATAGAATCGGGCGTCCTACCTATCATTTCCCTCGCCTCATTACCGATAGCCAAAATTGCGTTGTCGTGCACCGACACCGCCACGACCGAAGGCTCATTCAACACAATACCCCGCCCTGGAACATAGACCAGCGAATTTGCCGTCCCCAAATCAATCCCTATTTTTTTAGGCGCGAAGCGCTCGGAAAAATTCATCCTGTTGTGAAGTTTCGGCTTTTAGACTCTTCTCTATTTTTCATATTCATATAGCTATTGTTGCTGTTGTTATTTTAGGCACTCTTCAAGATAAGATATACTTATGCCGAAACTCTACAACGGGATTCATCCTATTCAATTCGTTTAATATGTGCGCCGAGTGCGCAAAGGCGCTCTTCAATGCGCTCGTATCCGCGGTCGGCTTGGTACGCGTTATGCAAAATAGTAGTCCCCTTCGCGGCAAGCCCCGCGATAATAAAGGACATTGCTCCACGAATATCCTCGCCCATCAGTTCGGCACCCACAAGCGGCGTGGGTCCTTCCACTTCCGCGCGGTGCGGATCGAGAATGCGAACAGTTGCTCCCATTTTTTCCAGTCCTTTCAAATACTGTAGCCGCCCTTCAAAGAGCGGGTCGTGTATGAGGGTTACCCCTTCGCATTGCGTTGCAAGCACACCAAAGGGCGCCTGCAAATCGGTTGGAAATCCCGGGTATATCATTGTTTGAATGCGCCCTAAGCTCATCTTCTGAGGTCCTGCCACGACAAGCGTACGTTCGTCTTCGTAGCGCACCTGCGCCCCGGCACGCTCCACTAAGTGCAAGATGGCAGCCATATCATCGATAGGGCAGTTGGTGATACGCACCTCGCCTCCTACGGCAAGTGCCATGGCGACAAATGTTCCCGCCTCTATATAATCGGCTCGTACCGCAACCTCGGTTCCTTTCAATTCGCTTGTACCCGACACGCGAATAATGTTGCGTGGCAGAAGCTCCGCCGTGGCCCCCATGCCATTCACCATTTCAATAAGGTTTTGGATGTGGGGTTCTTGAGCGGCAAGAATAATATCAATAGGGGTATCCTGCGCGGCGGCAAACATCAGCATGTTTTCGGTTGCCGTTACGCTAAACTCGTTCAAAACAACTCGAGAAGGCAGGGGGGCATCGGTACGACTGATGGTAAAGGACGACTCGCCCCGTTCAATGGTGCACCCCATCGATTCAAATGCATCGAGGTGAGTTCCTACCGAACGGTTGCCAATCGCGTCTCCACCTGGGTAGGGCAAGGTAACTGTACCAAAACGGGCGACGAGCGGCCCGGCAAGCACCACGGATGCACGCACCTTCTTTGCCTCTTCGGCTGGCAGGAGCGCGGGGTCGATAGAGATGGCGGCAATTGTAACCGTTGCTCCTTCATGCTCCACCTCAGCGCCCATCGCTTTTACGATGCGCAACATACAGCGCACGTCTTCAATGTCCGGTACACCCGAAAGCACGCATCGCTCAGAGGTGAGGAGCGTTGCGGCAATTAGTTTAAGAGCAGCATTTTTACCACCCTGGACAGCAATATCACCCTTTAGCGGTATTCCTCCTTCAATGCGAAATGATCCCTGGTTTGTCATGGTGTCGGGGTTATCATACCAGCCAGCGAGGCTGTATTCAAGCGATAGACTCTTCCCATCTTTGCTTTTCTGGGGTATAAAAAACAGGAAATCTTCATGTCCAAAAGAACTCGTACAATCCTGTTTTTCTCGTTCGTCTTTCTCTTTATCGCGACAATTCCCGTTCTTACCGTCTACACACAGGGGTATAGGCTCGACTGGGAGAACCGCAAACTCGTTGAGACGGGCGGTATGGATTTTGGCGTTCGCCCCTTGGGCGTACGCGTTTTTGTTGATGGTCAATTTTACCAAGAAACGAATTTTTTGTTCCGGGACATGATTATTCGCAATATCCTACCCCGCGACTACGATGTACGGATTGAACGGGACGCATATACTCCTTGGCATAAGGTTGTAGCGGTAGGCGAGAGTATCGTAACCAAATTTTCCGACGTGCGCCTCTTCCCCCAAAACCCAACTCGGAGCGATATTGCTGAGAATATCACACAGGCCCACGCTGCTCCCGATGGACGTGAAGTATTGGTTCTGGTTGAAACCGAAAACACACTGGACCAAGTACGCCTCCTTTCCTTTAGTGCCGAACAGCTTGAAACGCCCATTCTAACCCTGCGCGCCAATGAACGCTTAGAGAGAGCGGGCTGGAATGCCGAATCAACGGTTGCGTGGTTCGTAACAACTATAGGTTCCTCCTCCACACTCTACACGGTTTCAACGCAAGACCCTGCTAATCCGGTTGTTTGGGATGCACTTACCAGCTCCTACCGTCGCGGATTTCTACAAAACGCACTTATTATTCCAACGGCAAGCGCCACCTCAATTTTCATTGGCCCCTATACCGCAATCAGTAAAACGTATGACATCGATTCCCTTATTATTGGTCAGCAGGAACCCCTCCCTATAGTAACGGGTGTACTTGCGGCTGTTTCAGTTGGTTCTTCGCTTGTCTACCTCGATGAAAGCAACATCCTCGTTGAACGCAATATGCCCAGCGGACAACGTACCGTACTTGCCACCACGCTTATGGGTGGCGCGCTCCCATCTCCCCTCTCACTCATCGTTGAAAATAATGTTAGGGCGGTAGGTATTATCGCAGGACAAGACCTTTTCGTATGGCAAAACGGCTACCAGCTTACTAAAGTTTCGGGAAGTGTGCAGGGGGCTGCCTTCTCGCCGGACGCGACAAAGCTTGCATTCTGGAATAACGACAGCGCTTCCGTTCTATGGCTCGAAACTATATTTGGCCCTCCCGCACGAGAACGCGGACAAGTGGAGGTTGTTGCCACGCATTCCGATATCCAGCAAGTATTCTGGCTCGAAACATTAGGCGCGCACCTTGTGGTTGCCACCAATAGGGATGTGCTTATTGCCGAGCTTGATGAACGGGGTGGCCGCAATATTGTTTCGTATAACATAGAAAATGCCCTCTCCTTCTTCGCGCCCCTCCTCCAACGAGTCTACGCGCTTACCCCTGGAGGCGCCCTCACCACCTTCAGCGTCGAATAACGTGTTTCAATAAAAAAGAAAGAGCCCCTGGTCATAGACCGAGGGCTCTTTTTGTTTCAGCGATCCTTGCGCTGGTGAAACGTACTGTTGAAAGGAACTGCGGTTGCCCGACTACGCGGACCCGTACTGATTTCTTTTTCCGGTAGAGATTGCCGGCCACGCGCCAATCCCACAGGAGCGCTCCGGCTTTCTGCCCCGCGATGCCGCCGACCGGATACACATCAAGAATCCATGCGCCCGGCGATTCTTTGGACGTGATGCATATCCATGAGTGGTCATACGGCCCATTGAAGTAGCCGGTCTGCGTGCGCAGATTTACCGACGGGAAGCTGCCATACATTCTTAGCGCAATTGCTCGCGCAAGCACGTGGCAGCTCAGCTCTTCGTTGTTGGGAAGCTCTACTACCCCGAGCTCCTCCAGGATGCGCGACACCGTGCAAAACAGAAGGAGTACATCAGCGGGCGTCACCCCAAGCACATACGGAACCATTGCGGCCTCCTACTTGCGCTGCAACCGCGCTTCACGCCTCCGGTGGGTTGCTTGCGCTTCCTTCAGGGCATTTCGCCCTTGGCGCAAACGCGGTAGGACAGTCCTGAAGTAGACAATCCCAAGCATCGCCAACAAGACGAGCGTCAGCACGCTGCCATGCTGGATAATCAGAATCCCCACGGTGGCGAAGAGGATTGTTTCGGTAACCCCCATTAGTAGCAGCGCCGTGCCACGACGGCGCAGTCTCAACTCTTGCTGCCATTCCCTGCCCAATTCGGTTTCCATTATCCCCTCTTTCCGAATTCCATTAGAATATCAGCGAACGATAATTTGTCAATGTAGCTCTGCCTGCGCTGGGTTTATTTCTTGAATAAAAATGAAAGAGGCCTCCGTTAGGAAAGCCTCTTTAGTATTTTCTCGCCGTATCGGCGAGGCTTTGGTTAGCGCCCCTGCGGAGGGGTCCAGGTCGGGTCATTGAGCTTCATCACTTGGAAGACGATGGTGCGAGTCGTCTCCGAAGAGTATGCGTTCCAGTAGATCTGCTCTGCGCTGTACCCCTGGGCGGCCGCCGAGTTCACGAGCTCCTTGACCGCCGCTTCCCGCTGGCTCGGATTTTCGATCTTGCCGGCAGCCCACATGGCTTGGTAGAACTTGCCGCGATCCTCTGCCGCGTTCATGATCTGCACAAGGAGTTCCTGGCCGCGCTTGCCAGGGATGCGCTGCGCAGCCTCCGAGGCCGTGTCGAATTGATCACGAACCAGCGCGGCAGCAATGACCGCCTCGAGCCCCTGATCCTTGAGCTTGGACTCGCGAATCAGGTGAGCCGCGTTGTAGGCTTCGTTGAACTCCTCGAACTTGATGGCGGCGTCCATCACCTTCTTGAGCGCCTCATCCTGCTCCGAGATGTTCGAGATGCCATACGTCTCCGTGATGGCTTCCTTGAACCTGCCCCGCGAGATCTCGCGCTCCACCTTCTCCATCGCACTGGGGGTGGGGGACGCAGCGATCGCCGGCTGCTTGCTATCCTGCTTCGTCTGCGGTTCGGAATTACCGCACCCCACAGCCATGACGAGCACGGCAAGGGATGCCATCAAAATCAAGATCCTCCGCATGAACAAGTATCCTTCCTCCGCACTCGGGCGGATATTTTGCATAACATTGTGTTATGAACTATATATATCATAGCATATAAGACTATAATTGTCAATATAAGGAACATCCCTGTATAAAGTGAAAGGGCCATCCCGAAAGATGGCCCTAAAAGTACTGAGTGTGAGAGTGGGCGGTTTAGCCTTGGGCGAAAATCGGCGACTTTTTCCCTGTGGATTCGTCCCCTATCGCCCCGATTCCCTAGAACCTCTTTGGCTGCAGCCGAGGTTAAAGGTACTCAGGTATTTAGCTCCGAAGACCGATGGGGTAACACGTTTCCCTCGGTTTTGTGACTTCGTGGGGGAGTGCTCGATTCCCCCGTGTGTAACCCTGCAACCCCACCCCGCAGATAAGCATCGAGCGCCGTTTACCGCGGGCGGTTTAGGCTGCTCCCCTTTTGGGGGAATGATATCTTCCACTCCACTCTCACCACTCTTTCTTACACCGAAGGCGTGGTTGCTGTCAAACAAAAACCCCGCCGTATGGCGGAGTTTTTGTTGTTATAGTATCTCGGTTAGCGCTTACTCCACTGTGGGGCCTTGCGGGCGCCCTTCAATCCATACTTCTTACGCTCTTTGGCACGAGGATCGCGTTTCAGGTACCCAGACTTCTTGAGGCGCAAGCGAAGCTCTTCGTCGAACTTTACGAGCGCGCGGGCAACGCCCAAGCGTACGGCATCTGCCTGTCCGGCGGGGCCTCCTCCTTCGGTTCGCACGGTAACTCCAAATTCTTCGGTAAGCTTGGTCTTGCGCAAGGGGGCATTGGCAACGGTTGCCAATTCGTCAGTACCAAAGTAGTCCTGAGAAATCTTGCCGTTTACAATAAATCCAAATTTCTTGTCTTCGGGGTACAAGCGAACACGCGCGATGGCAGTCTTGCGACGACCTACCGCTTCAAAGTATTTGCCCTTGGGACCCGCGCTCTTCTTGGGTTCTTTTGGCTCCTTCGTTTCTTTTGTCTCTTTTGTTTCTGTTACAGCCATATCTATTTCTGAAGAATCAAACGGTTCATTCGTGGGGTGCGCAAACGGTTGCTGGGCAACATGCCGTATACAGCCATACGGACAACTTCCGTGGGACTAATGGCAAACTGCTCCGCGTAGGTGCGCTCGTACAAACCACCGGCGTATCCGGAGTGGCGGTAGTATATTTTCTGCTTCTCCTTATTGCCGGTAACAATAATCTTGGAAATGTTCGTGATGATAACGGATTGGGGAGTATCTTTATACGGAGCGTAGCCAGGCAAGTGCTTACCCTGCAAGTAGGTCGCGGCTTCCGTGGCGATGCGCCCCAAAACCTTGCCCTTGGCGTCCAGGGTAATAGCTTCTAACTGCACCTCTTTCGTTGTGGCTTTTTTGGTAGCCATAGTTAGTCCTTCACAAATTCAATAATAGCGCGCTTGGCCGCATCTCCCTTGCGAGGAGAGCGCTTTACGATGCGCGTGTAACCTCCGGTTCGGTCGGTGTAGCGAGGCGCGATTTCGTCGCGCAACTTCGCAGCAGTTTTTTCGCCCAAGTTGCTTATCATAAGGCGGAAACGATCCAAATCCTTAGCCTCGCGGCCGCGGGTTACCCAACGCTCGATAAAAGGACGCAATTCTTTGGCACGCGCTTCGGTGGTTTCAATGCGCTCGTGGCGCACTAAAGCCACAGCCAGGTGCTGCATGAGCGCATTGCGCTGGTCGCGTTTTCGTCCGAATTTTCGTCCCTTTATTCGCTTCTTCATACAATAATTATTTCTTTGCGGTCTTTGCTTTCTTCGCGGGTTCTTTCTTTTCAGCTACCTTCTTGGCGGGGGCGGCCTTCTTCACGGGCTTGCCCTCCAATTCGGTTACCGCGCCAACGTGCTCAAGCAGCACAGCGGCCGCTTTTTCATACGCGTCTTCCGGAGCAAGAGTACCATCAGTCGTAATGTCAATCAAGAGCTTGTTGTAGTCGGTGCGGTCTCCTACGCGAGTGTTCTCAACGTCGAAGTTGATTTTTACCACGGGAGAAAATGCCGCGTCCAAACGGATAACACCAATTTCCTTCTTCTCTTTGCCGTCCTGCTCGGCCTGTACATAGCCTACACCGCGCTCAACGGTCATCTCCGCCTTCAAAATAGAGCTGGCGGCGGTAAGCGTTGCAATGTGCACGTCCTTGTTGATTATTTCAACCTGCGAAGGAGCTTCGATGTCCTTGGCGGTAATAACCTTCTTACCCTTTATGGCCAGCTTAAGTGTTTGGGGCTCGTCGCCGTGGAGCACCATGCGGATGCTCTTAAGGTTCAGACAAATCTCCAATACGTCTTCTAATACGCCGTCGAGCGTAGAAAATTCGTGCGAAGCGCCATCAATCTTCACGGTTGTGATAGCCGCACCCTCGAGGGACGAGTAGAGTACGCGGCGCAATGAGTTGCCGAGGGTTGCTCCGTACCCGGGGTACAGCTCGTCAATCTCAATAACAGCACGGTTTGTGCTGCTTTCAACCACCTTGGGTTTCTTGGGGAGTGAAACGGGAGAGGCCATAAAAATACGTTTAAAAAATAATGGGTTAGGTGAGCGGTGGAGTTCTAACGGCTATAGAACTCGATAACGGTTTGGAAGTTGAAGGGCTGTGTTTCTTCCTTGATATCCGGACGGCCCTTTACCTTCGTTTCTCGCTTTTTTACATCAACAGTAACCCAGGAAGGAGCTTCAAATTTTTCCATTCGCTCCACATAGTCATTGAAAACTTTCGCGTCGAGACTTCCCTGGCGCACGGCAACGAGGTCGCCTTCACGCACCTGGAACGAAGGAATGGTTACCTTGCGACCATTCACCGTAATGTGCCCATGGCTCACCAATTGGCGGGCCTGGGGACGGGTGATGGCAAATCCTGCGCGGTACACTGTGTTATCCAATCGGCATTCCAGCAAAGCGAAGACACCAGCCGGTTCTTTTGCCTTATTGAAGTATGCTCGGAACTGTCGCTCGCGCAAACCGTATTCCTTGCGGATTTTTTGCTTTTCGGCGAGCTGTGTGCCGTATTCAGATTTTGTGCGTCGTGGTGCTTGTGCCATAGAGGTGGGTTATACGTGGCGAGGCTTAGGAGGTCGGCATCCGTTGTGGGGAACCGGAGTAACGTCTTTCAACGAGGTTACATTGTAACCCTTGCCAACCAATGCGCGGATTGCCGCGTCACGGCCACTCCCGATACCATTTACAAAGATGTGCAATTCTTGGAAATCAACCTTACCGAGCTTCTCGGCGGCTAGCTCAACAACACGGCCCGCCGCGTACGGAGTCGCCTTTCGGGGACCCTTAAAGCCAGCGGCACCAGACGAAGACCATGCCAATACATTGCCCAACTCATCGGTAAAGGATACCGAAATGTTGTTGTAGCTGGCACGCACGTATGCGTTGCCACGCGCAAGTTGGCGGTTTTTCCCCTTGCCTCCTTCCGCTTTTGTTTTGGTCAACAGCTCTTCTTGCTGCTGAGAGTCTTCCAAAGCCTTCTCTTCAGTTGTTCCTGCTACGCGTATCTTTCCCATAATAGGTGGTAGTCGTTCTTAGATGGATGTTACTAGGTGGGGCTTGAAGCCGGCTTACGTCCGGAACCTACGGTAAGACGCTTATTGCCTCGACGGGTGCGGGAATTCGTCTTCGTTCGCTGTCCGTGCACCGGAAGGCCTTTCGCGTGACGGCTACCTTTGTAGGAGCCAATCTCGCGTAAGCGCTTTATGTTGTCGTTTACTTCACGACGCAAATCACCTTCAATGGCTCGGGTTGCAAGCGCGTTTCGAATATCATTTGCTTGGTCGGGGGTCAGGTCTTTGGCGCGCATGTTGGGGTCAATCTTAGTCTCTTCCAACACTTTTTCGCTTAACGTGGGGCCCACGCCATAAATATAGGTGAGTGCCACCACTACGCGCTTGCTATCGGGAATGTCTACACCAGAAATACGTGCCATATAGTAATTAGCCTTGTCGTTGTTTATGCTTGGGGTTTGCCGTGCAGAGCACAAAAACGCGCCCTTCTCGGCGGACAATTTTGCACTGTTTGCACATAGGTTTTACCGAAGCGCGAACTTTCATTCTTTCTACAAGGTGACAAAAAAATAGTATAGCGCAGAAGAAGCGCTTAATGCAACCGTGCGCACCTCCTTTTCTTCCAAAGAAGGTTGCCTTATTTGTAGCGGTACACGACGCGCGCCCGCTCATCTCCTGGCACGCGCTCAAGTTCTACCTTGTCGCCTACCAAAATACGGATACGATACATGCGCATTTTTCCAGAAAGGTACGCAAGCACCTCAGAGCCATCGCCTAAGCGGACACGAAAAAGAGTATTGGGGAGCGCTTCTGTCACAACCCCTTCTATTTTCTCAATATTGTTCGCTTTAGCCATAGTGGGCCCTTGCCCGTTCAGTACGAAATAATAATAGCAGACAAATAAAATCTAGTCAACACCCCTAGGCTAGCCTCCCTCTTCATCTGGGTAATCCAGCTCTACGGTAATATCCTTGGGGTCGCTGGGCACCGAGTGCACCCAGAAGGGCCAGAAGCGCACCTGGACCTTCTCAAACTCCTGCCCCTGTTGGCGTTCTGCCAATATTCTACGCACGTCTACATCTTCTTTTCCAGCAATTTCGGTAAGCAGCGACTCAGAATCAACGATATGGCGGAAACTCTGCAGTACCGTCAAGTCAAGGCGGGCGATGCCATCGTCGAAGTTCTTTTCGGATGCGCTGTAGCGAATCTCCTGTTTTGCGCCAAGCTCGTACTCAGCTGTATTAAACTTGCTCTCTGTTTGCAAATGAGTGGTAATCGCCTCGCGAACCTGCTCTTCCCGCACCAAGAAGGCACGGGCGCGGGCAACGGCACGCACCGAGAACTCATCCGCCGCCTTACCGGCTTCCACGTTTACATCCATTGTCTCAAGGTCAACCTGGAATGTTTCATTAATGAGCATCAAATCTCCCGGCACCTTCTCTTTAAGGCGCTTCTCTACGACGGGTAGGAGCTCTCGCTCCACCTCTCCTCGCGCCTTATCGATATCTTCCTGGGTAGCAACGGCGCGCACGCCCTGGAAACCACCTTCCATTGCCGCCTCACTCTTTCCATAAAACGCCAGGTACTTATCCGTACCCTGGAAGCCCGGTATAGAAAAGGTAGTGGGGCCTACGTTAAAGGATTCTCCTACCGCGTCAGCTTGCAACGCGACACCGATAGAGCTTCCAATGATCTTACCCCCCTCAATTTTTGCCCCCGGAACAACCACGGTTTCGGTGGTACGGAATAATTTTCCGTCAGCTGACAGGAACCGGGTCCCCGCAACCAATGTTTGGGCATCGGAGCTGTACTCGTTGTATACCGTAAGGGTTCCTGCGGCGGATGTTTCTACATTTTCCTGGCCGCTTGCTTTATAGGTAAATGTCTTTTCCTCGCGTTCGTCCAAAATCTGGGCAGGGACAACGTCTCGGTCAAAATTCGCTGAAGAAACGTTGCTGTCGGCAACGAGCTCATACTTCACTTCTTCTTCAAGTGTAGAGGGAGTTATTTTAACGGTCGCGCTAGGCAATACTCCAATCCCCAAGAACAGTAGTAGCGCAACAAGAGTAAGCCCTCCTACACCAATAAGGGCAACACGAGGCTTGCCGCTCGCCTTGCGCAACGGCCACGCGGCTAAAGCGCCAAAAAAACTAAGGGTGGGACCAATGGAAACCCTTCTCTTGGCACGCAACAATTCGCCCCCCGAAGGCGATGGACGAAGAAGCCCCTCATCCTCGTAGGCGCTGTGTACAACAATGCGGTCGGGCTCTTTTTTTTCTTGCTTGAATGGGAGGTATTTTTTTGGTGCAGGGAGAGCTTCTTCTTCAGTCTCTTCGGCTTCATATTCTGGCTCAATTTCTTCCTCGTCTTCTCCATACTCCTGCTCATCCTCATCATCGGAAGGGATAACAATATCAGCCATGCCCCTTCCTTCTGCTCCGCCTTGGACGGGGGCTTGAGCGAGCGCCAGAGCGATACGCGTATTTTGGTGCACCTCAAGCGCCGCCTGTGCCGCCAAGTGCTGGATGCGAGCATTATCGCTTACTAACACGACGTGCTTTCCCGCGCTTTCCGCCTCTCGCTTCAATAAGCGCAAATTCAATGCATGGTGCGCTAAAGACGCAGAATCGTCCACTAAGAGATAGGCGGTTTCTGCTTCGCTATCAAGTATCTCAGAAATAAGAGAAGCGAGTTCTGTGGTTTGGCGCACGCGTATGATGTGGGGAGAGTTCTCAAGCATGGGCTAATCAGAGATGAGCTTCGTAACGCGCGAAAGTACGCGCGCAAGCGGCTTCTCCTGCTCGCGAGCAGTGGTAACCGCGTAATCACATAAAGCTAATAAGGATACTGCGTAGGTTCCAAAGGTAACCCCGCTGGGCAACGCCGTTTTGAACATGGATTGTTCCATGCGTCGTATTTTAGGCGTACCGAAAAATGAAAGCTCCTGCTTCCACTTTCGTTTTTTCATTATAGCATCAAAAACCGGCAGTGCGCTTCCGCCCCCGTACAGGTAGAGCGTTCCGGGAAGCAAGCTTACGCTTACAAATTCTTTTAGGATTATTTCTAATGCATCCAAAAATACCTTCACTTCTGGCTCAAACATTATTTCCATCACGCGCCGAACCCTTTCCCCTACCTCGCCGAGTGAATACTGCAGCTTTACCTCTTCGGCCGCGCGGCCGCTTAACTTTAATTCCGAGACAACTCGTTTCGTAAACGCCTCCCCGCCAAACGAGAAGCTCCTCCCGCTTTCCAGTTTTCCTTTTCGCATTAAACTCACACGCGTGCCCCGCCCACCCACGTTAATAATGAGTGCGTCTTCTTGCGCGGGGTCGTACGCCCGCAATGCCGAGAATACCGCGAAAGGAGTATAGACTACCCGCGCCTCCGAAAACCCCAGCACTTTTGCGATATCGGCAAATGCGAATTGGTAGGCAGAAGGAAAATAACAATTGAAAATATGGAGGCGAAGCTCTTTGCCCGTGGCACCCAATGGGTCATCCACCACGGTATCGTCCAACCACACTTCCTGCACTACCGAGTTGGCAAGCTCAATATCGGTATCCGAAAGCCCCGATTCTTTACTAAAAATACGGCGCATTTCCTCATACGCCTGCAATTGCGCGTTCTGCAACACATTGGCAAGCTCTCCTTCACTGATGCGTTCATTTGGGTCCTCGCGCTTGTGAATGGTCGTACTGCTATATCCGTGCGCTCCGTCCAATGAAAGCCCAATAATGAGCTCGGCGTTACCGCGCAGCTTGCGCAGAGGACGCAATTCTTCTATCTGTTTTTTACATGCGGCAAGGGCGTGCGTGAGGTAGGAAGCTCCCGTCTCAATGTGTTCGTCGTACCAGTACGAAGACTGCTGGAGTTGCTCTATTTCCCGCTCGTCCCCGTCTCGGCTTACCCTCACGAGGGCCCAACGCAAGGAATAGTTCCCAAAATCCAATACGTAAAAATAGTCGTACGAACTAAAAAATATTCCCTTTACTTTTTGTGCAAATGCAAAAATACGAGCCATAAGGTAGTACTTACAGCCCAGTATACCCCGTTAGAAGTTTCAAGTAAAAATTCTGATTTTTTACTTCTGGGAAACCCAAAATTTTCTGTTTCGTAACTTCTAACGGGGTATACCACATAGCTTTTTTATCCATTCAAGCCCCCTACCAAACGAAAACACCCCCCAAGGAGGGGTGTTTTCGTTTTCTTATTCTATAATTGCCCTGATACGGCGCACTCCCGCGCTCACCGACTCTTCTTTGATAATTTTGAATATCCCAACTTCGGAGGTTTTGGAAACGTGCGGGCCTCCACAGAGCTCCTTGGACACAATATCCCCTTCTTCCAGCCCCATCGTGTACACCTTTACCACGGATGGATATTTTTCCTTCGTAAAGTACAGGGCACCGCTCTTTGTTGCCTCCTCGTACGGCACTTCTGCCATATCAACCGTAAGATTTTTTTGGATTTGTTCGTTCACCCACGCCTCCACGCGGCGCAATTCTTCATCTGTCACCTTGCGGTCAAAGGTAAAATCAAAGCGCAAACGCTCGGCAGTGATATCACTGCCGTTCTGGTGCACGCTCTCGCCTAGCACGCTTCGCAGAGCCGCCTGCATCAGGTGAGTTGCTGTGTGCAAGCGCGTCACCTTCACTATTTCTTCTTCGTCGCGCGCCTTCAGCTCTCCGGTATCCAGTAAGAGCCCATGCCCGCCGAACTTTGCTTCCGAGCCTTCGCGGCTCTTAGCGCGATGCGCTTCCATTTCGGCATCAAATAACTCCCGGGACAACTCTTTTGTTTTTTCGGGGGCCACTTCCCGAATCACCTCGTACGGGAGGCCGAAACTTTCGTATAGTTTGAAAGCGCTCGCCGCATCAACGCTCTCCAGTTTTTCCACTTCACGGATACCCCTGGCAAGGGTTGCTATAAACCTATCCGTTTCTTGGTTAAATTCAGTGCTAATAATTTCCCTATTCAATTCGGGATAGAAGGAACCGTATTCGGCAAGAATAACGTCAAATAGTTTACCAAAAAATTCTTTTGCCTCTTTCGCAATACTGCTAGCGTTTGCCTGTGTGCCACTTTGGTGCAGGTAGTACATAACAAGGGCGCGGCGTATAAGACGGCGCAGTACGTACCCAGCCTCTTTATTGGAGGGGCGTACCCCATCGGAAAGCAAAAACGCGGTACCGCGCGCGTGGTCGGCGATAACCCGTTGGCGTTGCTGGCTTAAATCCGCTGGCAACACAGCCAGAATCGGGGTAAATAAGTCTGTTTCGAAAATAGTGTCCACATTCTGCAGGGCAACGGTAAGGCGCTCCAGTCCCATGCCGGTATCCACACCGGGCTTTTCTAATGTACGATACGTGCCGTCCTTTTCCTTGTAGTATTCATTAAAAACGACGTTCCACACCTCAACATTGTTTACGTAAATTTCTGTGGACGGACCGCATGGGCCTTCATTTCCAGTAGGACCCCAGAAGTTATCCTCTCTGCCATATTCACGGATATCAGCAATGCCAAGCTCTTTCCAAATGCGCGCAGATTCATCGTCACGCGGCGTTTCATTATCACCAGCAAATACTGTTACGTAGTCGATGGGCAGATTAACCTCTTTGAAAAAATCGTATGCGTAGCGGATTGCCTCCTCCTTGAAGTAGCCTCCAAAAGAGAAGTTACCGAGCATTTCGAAAAACGTAAGGTGTGTCTTATCCCCCACCTCATCAATATCGGAAGTACGGAAACTCTTCTGTACTGACGTTGCGTTTGCCGCACCGATAGGGCGTCCCCCCAATGAAGTGTGGGGCGAGCTCATCGGGTCGGCAACCCCGGTGTAGTAGGGCTTAAACTGTTGCATCCCAGCCGTGGTTAAAAGTACCGAAGGATCGTCCGGCAACAGAGAAGACGAGGGCACGATTGCGTGTCCTCGTTCTTCAAAAAACTTTAAAAACGATGTTCGTATGTCTTGCGCTTTCATTTCTACCTCTTTTCTCCGTAACGCTCCGCCTCTCCCCTTTGGTCCTCCAGCTCAATACGGTGGGACTCATCCAACTTTCTTTGCCTCTGCTCTAATAGGGTACGTATCTCCCTCTCTTTCGATTCCCTCTCTTGGGTAGCCTTGCGTTCAATATTCTCTATCTCCTGCTTTTTGCGTTCAATGTCGTTATCAATACGTTCAATCTCGCGCCTAATTCTTTCTAGGCCTGGATTAGGGCTGCTTTTCGTAAACATAATAAAATGGGTTAGTTGATAACCAATACCCTTACTCTACCAATTCCAGCCCTATTTCTCAATAATTCCACCGCCCAAAAGGATATCCCCGTCGTACACCACCGCCGATTGCCCCTCGGTTACGGCGCGTTGCGATTGCGTAAAATGAAGCGTAAACCCGCCCTCCTCTTTTGTCACCGTTACCTCCTGGGGCTTTTGGCGGTATCGAATACTTGCCGTGTACACCTTTGCTTCCTGGGGCTCCTTCCCAACCCAACATACATCGGTAATCGTTGCTGTTGTGCGCGACAAATCTTCGTCGTACGCCATGCCCACAACGAGCTCATTCTTTTCCGTATTCTTCGCAATTACGTAGTAGGGAACTCCTCCTCCAAAACTCCCAATACCCTTGCGCTGGCCGATGGTATAGAAAGCGAGCCCTTCGTGCTCACCAACAACCTTTCCCTCGGCAGTAACCACAGAACCAGGCGTAGCACTCACGCGCCCGCGCAAGAAATCCTTCATATCCACATTGCCAATAAAACAAATGCCTTGGCTGTCTTTTTTGTCCGCGTTTGGTAGCCCAAACTTTTTCGCGAATTCACGCACCTTCGGTTTCTCGTATTCCCCCACGGGGAAAAGTGTTTTGGCGAGGCGCTCCGCGCCCACGCGGTACAAAAAGTACGACTGGTCTTTATTACTATCAATGCCGCGCAGAAGTGTTACCGAGCCGTCCGATTCCTGTCGCACGCGCGCATAGTGCCCGGTCGCAATATAATCGGCACCAAACGCTTCCATTACCTTGTCAAAAAATACGCCGAACTTAATTTCGCTGTTGCACATAACGTCGGGGTTGGGGGTGCGCCCCGCGTTATACTCGGCGACGAAGTAATCAACAACGCGTTTCTTATACTCATCAACTAAGTCAAAGCTATAAAAAGGAATATTGAGGTGTGCCGCCGCTCGGCGAGCCCAGTACTCATCTTCTTCCGAAGAGCATTCTCCACCCAGAAAATCTTCCGCGTTCCAGCACTTCATAAACGCGCCGACCACGTCAAAACCCTGCTCTTTCAAAAGAGCAGCTGAAACACTGGAGTCCACACCTCCAGACATAGCGACGACAACTTTTTTCCCTTTCGTTTGCATTTATATATTCCCCTCTGTGGGAATGATTACACCATAAAAATCACCGCCTTTCAACGTTACGAAATAAATAGAGCCCCCTCCTCACGCCGACGAATCGGGTGAGAAAGGGGCTTGAGGAGCCTTTGATAGGCTCTACAGATACTGCGCGTGTCTGACCCGCGGACCACGAGCGTATCCCTGGTAGGCCGCCGGTGCCTTTACCTCGGGTCGCTTCGCGTCCAGTAAATCCGGGTACAGTGCTGAGGCAAGCAGGGCTGGAAGAAGCGGCAATGCCCCGCCGATGGAGGGCATGTCGTAGGGCCCAACAAAGTCCCCGATCTCCTTCTGCCTGCGTAAGAGGCGCTGCTGGCGGTACTCGCTCAAGTGTGCGAAGCGAAACGCCGTGCCGTGTACCTCGTGCAGCGTCTCGAAGACAGGAAGGAATTGAATGCCTTCCTTGCTCGTCGCAGAGAGACGAGCAAGCGCATCGGGCAATTCCATGACATGCGCCCACTGCAAGAGCTCCTGGTTCGTGGCACCATCCGCGAACGCCTGGAGCGTGACGCGGCTCCACCGCTTGTCGGTGGCGGGGAGCAACATCACTGGAGCGCTTGAAAAGAGTGTCTCAAGCCTCCACGTAAGTTCAGCTCGCCGCTCCTTCACCTCCTGCTCTCGCGCATTCAAGCGACCCCCGCCCGCAGGAAACCGCAACCCGGCGGCGTGGAGCGGAGATCTACCAAAACTAGGACTGTCGTACACCTCTCACCTTCCCTTTCGCGTACTCGCCCATCCTTGACTCATATTGTTCAGGCTTTGAAGGAACAATGAAATTCCAGCCTGAAGAGTAGTTGCGCCACACTTCAAACAAGAATGTCATAAAAAAACCGGCCTTAGAGCCGGGAGGTTTCACTTGCTTGCCTACTATTCACACTATGGCGCAACGAAACTTCCCGGCTTTCCATAAAGCTTGCGGACAATCACCAAGGCAAACATGCGATGGTTTAATTGTGCGGCGGGAGTATTCATATACTTACCTATTAGGATACGGAAAAAATCAGCTATCGTCAACTCTATTTTCGTACGTATAGCCACGGCCGTACTCTCACGTACAAAAATGAAAAGAGCCCGCCCCCGTGCTACGCATATTTTGATATGCATATCACGGGGAACGGGCCCTGGTGCCGGACACTCGTCCGGCTAGTCGTACGAAGCGTAGGGCAGAACCGCCTCTCCTACCGCACGGGGAGAAACAACCCCACCGTGATGGACACCGTAGTGCTCCTCTTTGGGATTCCATGTTGCCTTGGGATAGTCGGCAAGCTCCGTTGGCATGAGAAGCGCTTCCAGGATTTCGACTTGCTCACCCCCGATGCATGGCCAGCCGTCTTGCGTAAAGAACCAGCGCTCGCGCATCGCTGCCCGGAATGGAGCGTTCCGATCTCCCTCTCCTCTGTTCAGCTTACGAGGGAGGGTAATCACATGTTCACCGTAGCCCAGCTCCCGCATGGCGGCACGCCATGCGGGCGTACCGACCACGTCACGAAGGATGGCGTGGTTAGACCTGCCAGAGAAGACGTGCCGAACTTCATCCATCACTTCGTCCAGTTGCCGGCGTCGCTGTGCAGCTGCGAGCGCATTGCTATCCACGGCCATCCTCCTTATCCAATAGATCGTACGCGAGAAAGAAGTCGATTTCGGAAACCGAGTTTCCGCCGATGGAAAGCTTCCTGTTCCAGGCAAGGGTTCCGCTGGGCCGCATGTCGCAGACGCCCGGCTGAATCATGTTGGCGGCGACCCACATAGCCCGCACCCCACCGCCTGGAAGGGCAGTGGTAATCTGGGAGCACAGCAGGAACAACTCCATGCGTTGTTGCTCGCCCAACGTTGCCATGCATTCGGCGAATCGCCTCGCCTCACTGGAAATGAGGTGAAGAACCGCCTGCACCCAGAAGAAGCCCCCTTCTTTCGTTCGCTCCTTCATCCCTGGATCGCCCTGCGTTACCTCTTGGACGAGTCTCGTGAAGGGCGCGCGCCGCCGGCTCAGTTCGGCAAGCTTTTCCTCGTCGGTTAGAATGGCAACCACTAGTCTGCCTTTCTCCGGTTCTGCAACCGGACTATACGCTTGTTGTAAGGTACTATTTCGAGCAGTAAAAAACCTCCCGTTTGTGGGGAGGCATGCTGCGCTTCTCTTGTTGGTTACTTACGCGCTTTCGCGTAATCCCGTCGCAGTAGCATCCCCGCCCAAGCCAATAAACGCGTAGCCCCAAAAGGACTTCACGAAGGCTGCGGTACCAATGTACTGCTCGTGCTTATTCATAACCATTTCTACTATACGAGCGCACCGCCACTAAGTCAATACGCTAGTCGTTTCGCGTAAACAGCAGGATGTTACGGCTCCACATCCCAAACGCAGTAAATGGCGAATAGAGCGAATTTAAATACTTCAGATCAATCGCGCGTTTCAGGAGCCACGCGGGCCAGCCACACACGGTAACTCCAAAGAGATGGGCGATGGCATATTTTCCGCCGGCAGAGGCCACAAACCCGGGGAACATCAGCTTGCACGCTGTTACCTTTTCCTCGCGGATGAGCGCCACAATATTGCGCGCCGCAACCTCCGCCTGCTGTTCGGCCGCCCACGCGGTTGCCGGCGCTTTTACGCGTGCCGCAACATCAATGTATTCGGCGGCATCGCCAATGGCAAAAATAGTATGGCGAGTTTTCGTGGTTAAAAATTCATTCACAACAATCTGCCCGCGCTCATTCAAAAGTAGCCCTTCGGCAGAGCGCACCACCGCGCGCCCCTCTACGCCGCCACTCCACATCTGCACGTCTGTTTTTAAAAATCCACCACTGGCAAAATATAACCCTCCCTTCTCCGCGCGCGTGACTGCCGCGTTTGTCATAACCGTCACTCCGAGCGCGGCGAGGCGGGTACTGGCACGTTCGCGCATGGGAGCTGGAGTGGCGGCTAAAATAGAATTACCTGCTTCAATGAGCATAAGGCGCACCCGAAGATTTTCTTTCTTGGCGCGACGCTTGAGGTGGTGGACAAATAACGCGGCTTCACTGATTACCTCAAAACCCGTTAGCCCCCCACCAACAACTGCAATCGTCATCTGGTGCCCATTAGGTACCATTTCAAATGCGGCTTCAATTTGATGTCGTAAACGAAGGGCATCTTCGATGCTCTTCACCGCTATACAATTTTCACGCGCGCCCTCAACGCCAAAAAATGCGGTTGTCGAACCGAGCGCGATAACAGCGTAGTCAAATGGCAGCTCCCCACCATCACGCAAAACAATACGGGATGAACGCGCATTAATGCTCGCTACCTCATCTTGCATAAAAATGATGGGAGTATGCTCCACTACGGAGCGTACATCAAACGCAACAGAACCACCTAAGCGACCCTTAAACGCAGCTTCATCCGCCTGCGATATCGCAAGGGCGCCATCCCGATATGCGGTGGCAACTTCGTATAAGGCGGGTGTATATGTCTGGTAGCTGTTGCGGTCAACGAGCACAACTTCCGCCTCGCCTTCTTTCAATTTTTGAGAGAGCAATAAGGCGGTCCTCAGTCCACCAAAACCCGCTCCTAAAACAATAATTCGCTTCATCCCTCACCCTTGCAGGAATGGCTGCCCTGCAGCCCTAATCCTTCAGTACATTCTAATAGTATTTTTTGCATAGTAGTTTTTTAAAAGCTTTATCTTTTTGAAAGAATCTCCTGCAAGGGTGAGGGATTACTGGCTCAAAAAAATAAATGGCAAAAGCAATCCAAGAACTAAGCCGTATACCAAGTGCCCCAACAAAAGGATTGCCCATGCAAAATCGTCTGTTTCTTCGCCCATAAAACCGCGCTTCATCAGGGGAAGAATAAGCAAGCCCGTTACCAACCATAGTGCGACACCCCATCCGACACTAGCCATCAACAATGGTAATTCATTCACGAAGGAACGTTCGGCAAGTGTAAGAAAGGCGATGCTAAAAAACGAACCAATAAATAGGTGCACCGCAGTACCCAGGGTCCTTCGTTCACGCGGACGAGCATTCGGCAATAGTGTACTACCCACGATAACCGGCATGCTAAATGGAGAGTGGATAGAAAAACGAATCGCTACCATTACAATGTCCATTGCCGCCGCGGCAAATGAACCGGCAAGAAACGCCGCCATCCATAAGGGCATGTCTGCTCCTACTAACTCACTCTGAGCCTGCAGTGAAAAAATTGTTTGTACGCCTTCAAAAGAGAAAGGTTCCATGGTGTTATGTGCTTACTATTATGAGGCTTCTTCCCCATCTCCCTTTGGTTTATTGAGAGCATCGTCGAGCAACACTCGCAAAGCATCAACGTCCACTTCTTTATGCACGCGCGGAGCGCTTTGGCCGGATGAGTGCGGAATGTGAGAGGTGGCGGGGTGCTTTTGCGGTTCCTTTTGCGTCGAAGGATATTTTTGCATCGCCTCTGCCAAAGAAATTGTTTCAGTGGGCGCACTAACGGTTATCTCCTGCGCGGGTGCCTTGGATGGCGTAGGTATGGCCGCGGCTACCCCCTTTTCCTGCATTTTCTTTCGGCACTTCTTGCAGTAGACAGGGCGCGAACCGTCTGGCTCAAATACAATCTTAGTATCTTTCCCGCAGTTATCACACTTCGCGTCGTATAAAGCAGTCCCATCGCTTCCTGGGCGCGGACTAGCGGGAGCATTAGAGTTCGTCGCGCCGGGAGTCCTCGCATTGGAGTTTGACGAACCAGAATTTCTATTACCTGGATTACTGCCCCTCCCACCCCCTTGTGAACGCGGCATAACTCCGGGCGAAGTATTCTCCAAGTGTGATACTCGCCCCCTAATCTCCCCTTCAATCTGGTCTCGAGAAATAGTCCACTGTTCACGCGAAGATACGAGAATCTGCGGGCGATACGATTCGTGTACAGGCTCAAGAGGTGGCAATGTTGTTGCCGAAAATGGCACGGAGGTAACCCCGTCTATCATCAATCGCAAAATAATGTGGTGCTTGCCGAGGTTCACTAAATCTTCAAGCAAGAAATTAGGGGTAAACTCTTTCTCCATATATTCGGCATCCGCCGCGCCCACACGGAACACCACCAACGTCCCGATGTTTCCAAATACAGCCGCACGTATCTCTTCCTCCATTTGCTCGATATACTGGTGCGCCAAAACCAAGGAAAGCCGGTATTTGCGCGCCTCGGACAAGATGCCCTCAAACGCTTCCGAGGCAAAGTTCTGAAACTCGTCCACGTAGAGCACAAAGTCACGGCGTTCGTTCTCTGGAATATCCACGCGGCTCATCGCCGCCAAATACAATTTGGTAATTGCCATCGCACCCAACAGACGGCTATTCTCTTCACCGATATATCCTTTTGAAAGGTTAATGATGAGGATTTTTCCTTCATCCATCAACTTGCGCAGGTCAATCGTGGATTCACGCTGACCAATGATATTGCGGATGAGCGGGGCGGCGGTAAATTGCCCTACCTTGTTTTCAATGGCCGCAGTTGCCTCACCCGCCAAGCGCTCTCCCCAGTTGGCGAACTGCTCCAGCCAAAATTCGCGCACAATAGGGTCTTGCACGTGGGACATTACTTCGGCGCGGAATTCTTTGTTCGTCATCATTCGGTTCACGTCCAAAAGCGTCGCCCCTGGGTACTCCATCAGCGCCAAAATTGCATTATTCAAAATATACTCCATACGGGCGCTCCACACGTCCACCCAAATCTTCTTAAATACGCCCATGAGACCGCTCGCAACGAGGTGGCGCTTATCATACCCAACGTCTTCAAGCAGGTTCAGGCCGATGGGAAAGTCAGAATCAGCGGGGTTAAAGTAGATAACATCCTTAATACGGTGCGCGGGCACAAAGTCCAACACGCGCTCGGCAAAATCACCGTGCGGGTCGATGATACCCAATCCACGACCGTTCATTACGTCTTGGATGGCCATATTCTGCAGAAGGGCAGTTTTACCCATACCCGTCTTCCCTATCACGTACATGTGGCGCGAACGGTCCTCCGGCTTAATGCCAAATGGATCCTTCTTGCCTCGGAAGTGAATTTGGCCAAAATAGTTAATCGTGTTGTCTTCCATAGAAAGTGGTTACTACGAGAAACGGGGCAACCCTGTCGGGGGTTGGGTAGCCTTAGAAATAACACGCGAAAGCGCCGGGGTTTGGGCAATCTTGCCTGGAAGATGGAAGATACTCGCAAGCTCCTCTACGTTGAGGGGATACGGGTCTTTAATGTAGTCGATCCATCGAGTCTTATACGCAAAGTAGAGGCGCTGCATGCGGCGACGGTTGCGTGTCTTATTGAAAAATATAGGATTGGATGAAGGATACGTGCCACTCGTTGGGCGCAACCCGTTAATGGCCTCATTCGAAAATTGCCGCACCCAACCATTCATATCGGAAATACGCTCCTTGTGCGCCTCATCACGGCGGTAGAGGTACAGGCCATGTATCATGGTGGAAAAATGGGTCTTTGACGCTTTCATCGCAATTGCCTTCACTTGCTCCATCTCATCGTGGGTCATCATAAGAGCTCCCCAGTTCTGCTGTTCTTCTTTCTTGCCCGCTTCACTCCATACCAAATCACGCCCCAGGAGTGTATTATCCATGTTCTTTAAAAAATCAAAAATGTGCGTCCCAATACCCAATGATGGAGCATGCCCCGTGTCACGCTTCATAATTTTATCGCGCATACGCTCCGCCGCTCCAAGAATTTCCGTAATGGTGGGAGAAATAATGAGTTGGAACATCACATATTCATGCTCTCCCAAATTTGCCACCGTCTCCCCTAATTGAGAAAAAGATGAAATACGGCGTTCTTCCTCCATATCTTCCCAATCAAGGTAGGTACGCAGAGGGAGCGTCCATTCGTCTTCCTTGCCGTGCACGAGCGTATAGGCCGCCCCCCACACATCCCAATTCGGGTTAGGGATTTGCTGGGGCAACGAATTCATGTAGTCCTCAACTTCGTGGATTTCAGCGTCTGGGTATTGCGCGTAAAATTTACTCTCAACCCAGCTCACCTGGCCACGCAGACAGCGCACAAAAAACCGCAGGGAACCGTTGTTTCCTACTAGCTCAAGACTAAACGTATCTTGTATTTCTCCTCTCCAGTATTTGTCGCGTTTATTGTGCTCCTTATACCCACCAGCCAAACCAATGAGCACGTTTTCCATAGCCTTGGGGGTTTTGAGTACGTCGGGCGGCGGTAAAATTTCCAAGACCGCGTATTCGAACTTTGCCGCTGTTTTTGACTGCATCCAGCCGTGCCAACTATTCTTGATTTCGATAATCAAAAAGGCGGGTACCAAAACCCACCATGTGATGCGAAGGACATGGAATAGCGTGACGAGGGTCACGCTCACAACCTCGTTAATCAATTCAAAGGTCTCCACGGTGGCACGGGAATAACCGCTCGTCCCACCGCGCTACTCCGCAAGAGAGTGCCGGAGTGCTTACGAAAGGATGAAGTAATTATCCCCTGTCTTCTTAAAGTGTTTCTTGTTTTGCAGATTCAGCAAAACGGTGTTTTTCTGCACCATTCGCTGCTTCAAGACACGGTCAATAATTTCGTCACGGTGCAGCGCGTTGCCTTCTGTCTGCAACACGTTCATTATAACATCTTTTACCGTGCCGGGAGTGTAGCCCCACTTGGCAAGCGCGTATGTTCCGCGGCCCACCAATACGAAGCGCTCGTCCTTAATCAACTCGTTGTGGACGGTCTGGGGGTGTGTTCCTCGGTTTGATTTTTGCTCAAAAGGCGCCTCGTCAATCAGGCCGGCAATATCACGAAAGTGGAGTGGGCGCTCTTCGCGCTCAAATACCAAGTAGGCCTTGTCGCGAACCCCCCTGGGGGAAACCTGCGGCCATGAAGCCAAGCCCCATCGTCCAAACGGGCTCTTCTTTACAACTTTGGAAATAGACAAAATAGCCTCGAATGTTTCGGGAGTCATGGCGAGGGTGTCACCAGCCGATTCCTGTGCCACGGCAAACAACTTCTCGTTTGAAACCGGAGCTCCTGCTTCTTTGATGTAGTCTACCAAAGAGGAAAGAACCGTCTTTGCCGTTTCGGCATGGGTGCGCGAAAGCGCCCATGCGGTACGATAGGCATCGCTCTCCTTAATTTTTTCTAAATCATTGCTTATGGCAAGCAAAAGCGAAAGGTGGGGGCGCTGTGCCTCCGTCACCAATTCACTCAAAAGCTGCTCTTCGGCAACAACACCTCCACGAGAAGAGATAAATTCGTTAACGCGCTCAAGGGAGGGCATTAACAGTTCATACTGCGCGGAGTTGCGAATCTTGTGGTATGAAGCCTCCTCAATCTGGCGAACGCGCTCGCGGGTAATGCTATAGGTGCGGCCAATGCTCTCCAGTGTCTCGCGGGAGCCATTTTCGCTCAAGCCAAAACGAGCGGCAAGCATTGTCGCGTTACGGTCTGACAATAGTGAAAGCGCCTTTTGGACAATAGGCTGTACACTCAAGCGCTGTTGTGTTTGGTTGTAGGTCATAGAAATACCGTTACTCACGTACTTATACTATGAATAACACTGTATCACGATACTTGAAAATAGTCAAGTCCTTCCTACGACTCCTACCTCTTCGCACGCGCCCAATCAACAATAAGGGGGCTCGCCAAGAAAAGTGACGAGTAGGTGCCAATGGCAATTCCCCCGATAAGGGTAGCAATAAATACAAATACCGTCTCTCCGCCCATCACCAAGACCGCTGAAAGCACCATAATGGGCGTCATAGACGCGTTGAACGAACGGACGAATGTTTCACTTAAACTGCGGTTTACTAATTCTCTAAACTCAAACTTCGTTGTGGCGCGCGAGAGGTTTTCACGGATGCGGTCAAAGATAACAATAGTGTCGTTTACCGAATACCCCAATACTGTCAGAAGCGCGGCCACAAACGCGATTCCTACATCCCGTCCGGTGAAGTGGGTCAACACGACCACGAACCCCACGGTGATAATGACATCGTGCAGAAGCGCTACCACCGTTACCAAGCCGTACTGCCATGACGCAAGTGGGTACGATAGTTTGCGGAACGCCCATGCCACATACACCAAGATGGTGCCAATAACCAACCCCATAGCGACAAATGATTTGTCCCGCGTTTCATTACCAATTGTTGGTCCGATACTCTCGAAGCGCTCTTCGCGTATGGTTGGATTTTTCTCTTTGAGGGCAGCCAAAAGTACTTTGTGCTGGTCGCTACTTATTTCTTGAAAACGCAGTACCAACGAATCGTCATTTACGTTCTGAACCTGCGGCTCTATGGAGAATTGTGAAAACGCGGAAGTAATGTCGGCGTTTTCGCGTTCCTGTATAGGGTCGCCTCCCGTAAAGCGTATTTCCAAAAGCGAACCCCCCGTAAAATCGATACCGAGGGGAAGACCCCATATCGTCAACGCGGCGATACTGGCGGCGATTAAAAGCGCTGAAAAACCGTAAAAGAAAAGACGAAATTTTATAATCATATGCGTAGTAAGCGGGTCCACAAACGCTGGTAACGGTTCAAGCGGGTGGTGGCGAGTAACATCATAATGTGACGCGTCACTACCATCGCCGAGAACATACTCATAAGAACCCCCAAACCGAGCGTAAGCGCAAATCCTTGCACGAAGCTGGTTGAGAAATAAAACAGAATTGCCGCGGTAAGCAAAGTAGAAACGTTTCCATCACGTACGGCAGGCCAGGTACGCGAGAATGCGTTATCTACCGCTCGCGTCATATTTTCACGGCCCGCTTTTATCTCTTCCCGCAACCGTTCGAATACCAAAATATTCGCGTCAACCGCCATGCCAATGGATAGGATGATTCCAGCGATGCCCGCCAGTGTCAGCGTAATCGGAATGAGCTGGATGAGCGCTAACAGCAGCGAGATATATACTACGAGCGAAACTACCGCCATCAACCCACTCAAACGGTACAGCAAGATCATAAATGCCATAACCGCCAACACCCCAAAGATCCCCGCCTGCAAGCTTGACGCCACAGATTCTTCGCCCAAAGTAGGACCTATTTGCTGTTGGCTGAGAATAGAAATAGGCACCGGCAAGGCTCCTGCGTTTAAGTTATTCGCAATGCTGCGAGCCTGCGTAAGAGTAAAACCGCCGGTAATAACCGCCGCACCCCCCGTAATGGGGTTGTTTACCGTAGGCGCTGAGATAATTGTTCCATCAAGCACGATTGCAATGGGCTTGCCAATATTCTTGGCAGTGATTTCTTCAAATAAATCGGCCCCAGTTTCATCGAACTGCAATGCAATTTGCAACTGTCCGGTATTGGGATCGGTTGCCACCCTGGCCGAATCCAAATAACGTCCCGTGAGTTCCGTTGGCACAAAACAAGGGTCCTCGCCCCCCGCAATATTTCGAATGGTGGCGAGGGCCTGAAGACCGATTGGCGTCAAGCACGCGGTTACTGCCTGTTCACGGCCTACGTTGGGTGCAAGCTTCAATACGCGTGCAACATAATCTTCTTCAGGGCGAACTTGCTTAAACTCTAAGAATGGCGTTTGACCAATTTCATCAATTGCCTGCTGGGGGTCTTGTATACCAGCTAACTCAACAACAAGACGCACGTCGCTGTTGCTCGCGCCGCGTTCAATTTGGACGATAGGCTCGCGCACGCCTAGGAAATTTACCCGGCGCTCAATAACATCACGGAGCGCGTTTACCGCATCATCCTGCTGGTCTTGTAGTTCAAGATCCGAAAGATCCGCTTTGTACACGAGCCGCACACCGCCCTGCAAATCAAGACCAAGGGAATAGGCGCGCTCCGACTGCGGCAAGCGAACAGCCCGGTCAACTGTCGCAAATACCCCAATATAATCTAACCGTTCAATGGACGAGGGCATATCTAATACTTCAAGCCCGCCGTTAACCTTCTGCGCTACCGTATTGTAGGCACCCGGATAATCAATGAGTGCCGCACTTGCTGTGGCGAGCGCTACCAGCACGAGTATAAGCCGCACACGAGCGCGGCCCTTTGGGATGAGTTTTGATGGATGAAATTTCAACATATTCTAAGTATCTATCGTAGCCACAAAAGTAATTGCGAGTCAACGGGCAAATAAAAACCACACGTATCGTGTGGTGAAGGGGCGGCGGGGGAGGAGCGCGTCGGCATTGGAACCATTCCAGTGCCGCAGGTCGCGCTCGACTCCCCCGTCGCCCTAGGAAGGACCAACCCCACCGCCCCGCCTCGGCGGAACCCTCTCCCGCCCGAAGAAGATGCTGGCTGGTCCTCGTAGGAGATATAATACTACGATAAAAAATCGTGTCAAGCTACTCCGCTTAAGAATGCTCTTTCTGCGTAGAGCGCCTGCCTGCCGGTAGGCAGGACTAAAGGCAAGTCGAAATCGGCAGAAAAAAACTATTCTCAAACAACTCTCAACAAAATGAATTGTCTTGGCCAAGCATGCTACAATATGGTCACACGAACCTATGAGCGACCTTACGAAAACTCAACAAGAAGCGGTGCAGAGCGCGAACCCCGCCACCCTCGTTATTGCCGGGCCCGGCACGGGTAAAACACACATCTTGGCCTCGCGTATCCAGTACCTTGTCACCCACCAGGGCGTGGCCCCCGAGCACATCTTGGCACTCACCTTTACCGAATCGGGTGCCAACGCCATGCGCGCTCGTGTCATCTCGTTCCTGGGGACGCAGGGCTACAAAGTAACGATTAGCACCTTCCACTCCTTTGCCTCGCGGCTCATCGATGAGAACCCCGATGTTTTTGGATACCGCCGCGACCTAAAAGCGCTGACCGATATTGATAGGGCAAAAATACTGCGCCACCTCATCGCCGAGCTCATCCAAGAAGGCGTTTTGCATGAGCTCACCACCGCCTACGACCCTTACTTTTACTATTACGAAATTTCTTCGTCGCTTTCCGCACTGAAGCGTGAAGGTATTGGTGCGGAAGAATTCTCTTCTCTCGTCACCGAGTGGCAGAAAGAATTTGATTCAATCCCCGATGAAGAAAAACTCTCTTCTCGTGGCCCTCGGAAAGGTCTCGTAAAACGCGAGTACGAAGACAAGCAAAAACGCATCCTAAAAAATAAAGAGTTTGCCACCTTCTACGAGCGCTACGAAGAAACGCTCGTAGATCAGAATCGCTACGATTATGAAGATATGGTGAACCGGGCCCGCGCGGGCATAGAGCAGTCGGCTCAACTAGCTGATTCCATCTACGGCACCTACCACGCTATCCTCGTGGACGAATACCAGGACACCAACGGCGCCCAGAATAAGTTACTCTTCTCTCTTAT
>Ga0172380_10002126_pt1 | contig 31941 bp, 53 predicted proteins | sample Leawe162metaG_FD_119747 | JGI IMG/M metagenome (GOLD analysis project Ga0172380, IMG submission 119747) | Leachate microbial communities from a municipal landfill in Southern Ontario, Canada - Leachate well 162 metaG | ecosystem: Engineered > Solid waste > Landfill > Unclassified | place... | reverse complement strand
TAGGGCCGCAGCTAGGGCCGCAGCTAGGGCCGCAGCTAGGGCCGCAGCTAGGGCCGCAGCTAGGGCCGCAGCTAGGGCCGCAGCTTGGGACGCAGCTTGGGACGCACAAAAAGCCAAGCTGATCGAAATTCTGACTGCCGGGGAGTGGGTAAATTGACCGCCAGCAAATACGCAAAAGAAGCAGGGCTAAAGAGCCTTGCCGAAGCTGTAAGGATGACTGGGCGCAGCGCAGACACTTTGACGCGATGGCATAAAGACATGCCGGACCTTTTCCGGGTTGTGATTCTCGGTTGCCTTGAGGTTAAGCAGCAAGAGTCTATAAAGAATGCCCCTTTGAGCTTTTCATGCGGGAATTATATTCTGACTGTCAAGCCGGGGTTATTGTCATGAAACTACCAGCCGATCACGCAGAGGATGTAATCGTCTACGCCTTCCGGTACGCACTAGGCCGCACGACATTTGCGAGCATGGTAATGGCTGAGACCCTTGCATCGGTATGGTCTGAGCTATCGCCTAAAACTCGCTCACTGATACGCCGTGAGATCATCGACGCTATCAGCGCAGGCCATGCCGGGCAAGATTGCGACGTGGCTTCATGGCGTGAGGTTCTCGCTTTGCCTTAGCGACAAAGCGAGTGATTTTATCGACGAAAAGATAAAAAACACTTGATTGTACGGTAAAAAGGAGTAATCTACACACATGGGAGGCACAACGCCGAACAGCAACTAGGGGAATAATAAAATGATCGGATACATCTACAGCACAGAATCAAACGAAATCGTTGCAGAAATCCACGGCGAAGACAACGCCACCATCGAAGCGGCAGCAGAAAGCAAAGGCTGGATGGGTTGCGACGAATTCGGCCTAACCTACACTCGCGGACAGATGGGTTTTGAGATGGGCCACGACTTCATCGAGGCTTGACAATCTCCCGGCCACGGACGGCCACCCGCACGCCTCGCCAGCGAGGATTGCAATAAACACCGTTTCCCGCCATAATAACGAAAACCACCGAGGTGCATTATGTCAAGCGGCAGAAAGAAGAAAGGCGGCAGGGGCGGGCGCGGAAGATGAGTTACCCGTTACTTTTGACGGCATGGCTTTTGTGCTACATAGGGCCGATCATGGCTGGCCCTTGGTATGATTACCAGTATTCGCTTTATCAATCGTCAATCTCCCTTTTCCTGATTCTGTGCGCCCTGCCTTTTCGTCACCTCTGGTATATCCGCTCTTTCTGCACAATCTGCCTTTTTCAAATCGCGCTCAATGTCGCGGATTACATGGGCAATGTGCCCCCTGATGCCTACAATGCGACTCAAACTGTTTTAAACGCAATAGAATTCGCGCTCCTTTTCGTTGTCGGGACTATCGCGCAGCGAGGGAATTATGCTGGCAATTCTTTTGATACTAATCGCAGGAACAATGGCCGTGGCTAAGGCTCACGGGGTCAACTTCGACATGGAGCGGTTACAATTGGTTGATTGGGGCGTGGTGATAGCTAAAGCGGCAGGGGCTACTCTTGGCAGCGGCATTGCGGTAGTTTTTGAGCCTGCCCGTGATAGCCCGCTGATGCTGTTCAAGCGGTTCATTTTGGGTGCAATCATGGGGGCCATATTCGCAGGCCGGTTCCTCGACTTCATGCACTGGGAGCCTAGGCTGGATAATTGGGTCGCTGCTGCCACCACTTGCGGGCTAATCGGTTACATCATCCTTCAGATACTGTACTCGCCAGAGATCCGCGAAGCCGTAAAAAACAGAATAAAAGCAAGGGCCGAGAAATGAATTTGGAAAAGTTAGAGGAATCACTTCGAGTTCATGAAGGGTTGAGCTTAAAAATGTACAAGGACACTGCCGGGCATTGGTCAATAGGTTTCGGCAAAAACCTTGATAATGGCATCACCATAAAACAAGCCTATGCGCTCCTTGCTGACGATATCGACACTGCCAAGAAAGAGCTAGACCGCTACCTGCCGGGATGGACTGAGCACGACGACGCAAGGCAGAATGTGCTGATTGAGATGGTTTTTAATATGGGCATGCCGAGATTTTCAGGATTCAAAAAAATGCTTTTGGCCCTTGATCGGCACGACTACAAAGCGGCGTCTGACGAAATGCTATCAAGCAAATGGGCAAAACAGGTAGGCGTCCGTGCGGTGACACTCGCAAGTCAAATGCGCGACGGGTGGAAGTGATATAATCAACACTTAACTGATAATCGGGAGAGCGTAATGAGCGAACAAGATGGCGTCAAATGGTATCAATCGGGCACCGTGATAGGCGGCTATGTAGCCACGGCCTGCGGTGTTGCTCAACTGTTCGGCATTGCTGTCAGCCCTGAAGATCAGGCGACCATTGCGGCAGGGCTTATCGGGTTGATTACGTTCGGTAGCGGCCTCTATACCGTTTACCGCAGATACAATCCCAACATAAAGCCGATCAAGTGAGCGCAATATACTGCCCGGTTTGCCAGAGGATTATAGCGCCTGCAAACCTTGCCGAAGTTGAGAGCGGGGAGAATGACGCTTTTATTTATGTTCACGATGACATTGTTCATGATGATGATGATGACATGTTGGCGCTAGACAGGGGGATACAATGAAATACAGGAAAAAGCCGGTAGTTATTGAGGCGATTACATTCCAAGAGCTTGTACAGCACGGCGTGCACAATGGCGGCAACATGGTCAATGGAATGCCGTGGTCGTTTCAGTACAAGGGGCATGGCATCACGCACGAGCGAGACGATTGCTACATAATCCCAACGCTTGAGGGCAATCACCACATGACGCCGAACGACATGCTGATAACCGGCGTACAGGGCGAAATCTATCCGTGCAAGATAGATATTTTTAACGCGACATACGAAATGGTCGCAGAATGAAAGCCATTGCCGAGCTGCTAAACGCCCTGCTGAAGCTGATTAACAGAGCATTGGCACGTCAGGAGCAGAAACAACACGAGGCGACCGTCGATGAGATACAAGATAATCCTGGCGCTTTTATGTCTGGCCATTTTGGCAGCGTGCCAGACAAGTCAATCGATCACAATGCCGACCAAGCCGCTACTAAACGTAACAGTGCAGACTGACGGCGGCATGTGCCTTGATGCAGACAGCACGGCACGACTAGCGACTTACATAGTCGAGCTCGAAAGAACGATTACAAACGCGCAGTGAGGGCATATGAGCAACATTGTCGATATGACAGATATGACGCCAAACCAAGCCACGGTGCAGCACCTTGAAAAGCTCCTTGATTGTGCGAAGGCTGGGAGGCTGAGATCGGTAATTGTTGTCGCGGGCTGGAGTGATGACGCATGGACTCACGGCTGGTCAATCGATGATCGTAACACCTCAAGGCGGCTGGCCGGTGAAGTGGCTTTGATGCAGTACGACATCATGACAAAGATATCCCTTGATGACGGCGATACTATTCTAGCGAAGGAAATGTTTTTTTAGTAGTGATACAATGCAATCCCCCGCATAAGAGACGTCACCAATCCCGGTGACAGGCGCATCCTTCCCTTTGCGTTTATCTCGGCGCGGTTTCGGAGCTTATTCCACCCCCTGATTAATCGTCAGGGGTATTTTTTAAAGAGGCGCTATGATTGAGATAGCCGCAGGCATAATTCTAGCAGTTCTGATTCTGGCAAACTTCCGCGCAGTCCTTCGCTTTGTTGTCGGACTCACGGCAACATCCATAGTAATCGGCGTAATATTCGCTGCATTCGCAACGGCAGGGTAATGATGCGGTACGACAGCAAAGAGCCGGTCATGGTCAGAATCAGCCTCACCAAAGAAGCGGTCAACGGAATTATGGGCTGGAGGATGAAGAAAACAGAGGGCGAGGACGAATTGTCAGACCTGACGTTCTTTGATGCGAAAGCCGCGAATCAGTATCTGGCCGACAATGGCATCGACGCAGATGTAAACAGGCTGAAGTTCGACAGTAGCAGGATTGCATAATGGCAGCTCCAAAGGGTAACCAATTCTGGAAAGCCAGAAGCAAGCACGGAAGGGATAAGATATTCGCATCCTCTGAATTGCTATGGGAAGCCTGCCAAGAATACTTCCAATGGGTTGAAGACAATCCACTATGGGAAACAAAGTCCTATATGTATCAAGGCGCTCCGGTTCAGGACACGATTGATAAGATGCGTGCTATGACTATTGACGGGCTGTGCATGTTCTTAGATATCGACGACGAAACATGGAGGAGATGGAGAGAAGACAAAGATTTTTGCGGAATCGTCACGCGAGCAGAGAAGGTTATACGCACGCAGAAGTTCTCAGGAGCCGCTGCTGACCTGTTAAACCCGAACATCATAGCTAGAGACCTTGGGCTAGTAGATCGTCAGGAGCAGAAGCAGGTGAAGTCTCTTGATGACTGCGACGATGACGAACTGGATCGGATAATCAGAGAGCGTCAGCAGGCGCTGGAGAAGGCGCAGAGGGATTGATTATCACGCTGATCTATAATTCTTCCCGATTAAAAGAGAATTGCTCTCATTAAGTGTCGAAATTCTCGGGGAAGTATCTTGATCAATCATTGGTGCAATCACTTCAAATGATAAAGGTCAATAATTGATCACAAAGCACGACAAAATACAGCTTGCTAATGCGCTGGCAGAAAAGGCTAGGCGTCTCCAGCAGTCTAAGCTGTCTCGCTTATACGCTCGCATGTACGAATGGCAGCGCAGATTCAATCGGGCTACTGTTGACCATAGGGCTTGCGCTCTAATCGCTGCCAATCAGGTTGGAAAGAGCCAGACGGGGGCGATTATCGATGCTCACCACGCGACTGGCGATTACCCGGAAGACTGGGAGGGCCACAAGTTTGACTCTCCGCCCTTGATGTGGCTGCTAGGTTACTCTGGCGAGAAAACCAGAGACCTACTGCAACATAAGCTATTCGGGCGCATGTCGAATGGCGTGTTTGAGGGCGGATACATTCCTGCCGATAGGATCATAGATTACAAGTCCATGTCAGGGACTCCAGGGGCTTGTCGAGAGATTCGGGTTAGGCATAAGTCTGGCGGCATATCCATAGTGCAATTCTGGTCGTACTCTCAGGGGCAGCATGCTTTGATGGGCGACGTGGTGGATTGGTACCACATCGACGAGGAGCCGGAGGATCAGGAGATATACCCGCAGGTTGTTACCCGTACGCTTAATGGCGACAGGGGAAGAGGCGGCAGAGGAATCCTTACGCTGACCCCTGAGAACGGCAAGACCGAGCTTGTCTGCCGATTTATGGATAACGAGGAGGATAATAGCCTTTACCTGCAAACAGCAACATGGAACGATGCCCCGCACCTGACAGAAGACAACAAGACTGCCATCCTTTCGATGTACCCAGCCTATCAGAGAGACATGAGAAGCAAGGGCGTCCCGTTAATGGGCGCAGGCTTGATCTTTGAGCATGATGAGGCGCAGATTAGTTGCAAGCGGTTCGATATCCCGGACCATTTCTTCCTGCTTAATGGGATGGACTTTGGATGGGACCACCCGCAAGCACACGTCCAGTTAGCAATAAGCCCTGATAGTGGTACAATCTACATAACGCAGGCGTGGAAGGCGTCGAAAAAGCAACCGTTTGAAGCATGGCAATCTGTAAAGCATTGGGCTAAAGACGTACCCACTGCATGGCCCCATGACGGCAATCAGCATGAAAAAGGGTCGGCGAAGCGTCAAATGGAGTATTACGAAGAGGCTGGATGGTCGATGCTTGATGAGCATGCTAGATGGCCAGACGGCGGTAATGGCGTAGAGGCCGGACTGATGAAGTTGAACGAATTGATGCTGACCGGCAAGTTTAAGGTGTTCGATGATCTTCATGAAGTGCTCGAAGAGATCAGGGAGTACCACAGAAAACAGGCGCCGAACGGGTTAAGCGTAATCGTTAAGGTAAAAGATGACATTGTCGACTCGATCAGGACAGCGTTCATGATGGCAAGATTTGCAGTGCAAAAGGGTTCGCTTAAGGCCAGTCCATATGATGACTTTGAGCAGGAACTGGATACGTCACAAGCAGGGGTAATGGGGTACTGATGAGCATTAAATTCCTAATCAACAATATTGGAAAGCCTAACCTTGCCGAAGACTTGAGCGAGGAAATGCTAACCGCTATTGGCGAGCGCGTGAAGCGCCAATACGACGAAGACCTCGCGTCGATGGATGATTGGGTGAACGCTGTTCAGGTTGGCATTGACCTGATGAAGCAGGAGTACTCTGGCAAGTCCTACCCGTGGGAAGGCGCATCTAACTACAAAGACCCTATCTTGACAGAAGCCGCGACTGTATTCGGGGATAAAGCCTCGTTGGAGCTGCTAAGAAGCAAAGACCTTGTAAGCGCTGCCGTTATAGGTCGAGACCCTGAAGGCAAGAAGAAGGCCATCTGCGCGCGCATATCCGAGGCCATGAACTACCAGATTAACTACGACATGGATGGCTGGCGAGCCGATCAAGAGCGGCTATTCTACTGCCTGCCTGTGGTCGGCACCGTGTTTAAGAAGGTTGTGTACGACCCGCTTGAGAAGAAATGTGAATCTTTTGTGGTGAATTACCCTGACTTCGCTGTGAACCAAGCAACCAAGTCAATGAGCCGCTGCCGTTCTTTCTCTCACGTTCTTGAGTTCAGTCGTAACGAGGTTATTGAGCGGGTTAATTGTGGTAAGTGGATTGATCCAGAGCCAGAGATTGACGATAAAGATTCCGTCGACAAAGAAGGTGACAAGGGTGGCAATGAGTCCGCAAAGGTTATCGATAACGACGAGAACTCCGATAAGTACATTGAGCAGCACACTTTCTTTGACATTGACGACGATGGGCATGAAGAACCGTACATCATCACCATCAAACATTCGTCAGGCAAGGTAGCAAGAATCCTGCCTCGATATGATGAGCGATCTATTATTGTCGAGAGCGAAGGCCGCTATCTTCCTGCTCAGGAAGTTATTGAGACTGAGCAGGGAGCGCTTGTTCAAGATTTCGGGGGCCAGGAAGCTGTTGATCTGCTGGGCTTGCCTGTCCCTGAGGTTGATCCAGACAAGTACAAGCTGATAAAGATCGAGCCTTTCCAGAATATCGTGAAGTATGGATTCATTGTTGCACCCGACAATACATTCCTTGATCTTGGTTATTCGCATTTGCTTGGCGCGTTGGCGATGAACATCAACACGACCACGAACCAGATCAACGACCGTACTACCTTGAACATATTGGGGGGCGGCTGGCTGGCAAAAGAGTTCCGCATTAAGCAAGGGTTCATGCGCTTCAGGATGGGTGAGTACAAGCAGACGGAAGTCCCAGCAGATAAACTGGCTAAAGGGATATTCCCCCAACCGCTTCAAGAGCCTTCACAGACCGCTTATCAGATGCGCTCCGATATGCAAGCAAGGGCGAATGGGTTCCTTGCAGTGGTGGACGTGTCAGGAAAGATACAGGCTAATACCGCTCCCACTACAGCGCTGGCGATCATTCAAGAAGCGATTATCCCAACTACTGCGCTGTTCAAAAGGATAATCTCAGCCGAGTCCAAAGAATTCCAGATTCTTTTCCGCATCAATCAGGCTACATTCCCGAAGGATAAGTATCAGAGAATACTTGATGATGAGCAGGCTGATCCGCAGGTTGACTTTAACTACGATACGCTCGACGTAATCCCCACCGCTAACGCTGAAATGGCGAGCAAGATGCATCGAATCCAGACCGCCACGCTTGAGATGGAACAGATTCCCCTGATTCTTCAGATGGGCGGCAACCCGGTTCCTGTTGTTAAGAACTTCTTTGACGCGATTGGGTCCGAGCTGGTTGATTCTATATTCCCTGACGATGATTCAATGTCTCCGGCAGACAAGAAGGCAAGAGACCAGATGTTGAAGGCTCAGGAGCAGGCTAACCAGATAGCCGAGCTGCAATTGCAGATATTGACCCGCGAACAGGATCGCCTCGACCTTAAGACTGCCGAGGAAATCAAGAAGATTCAGGCCGAAGTGAAGAAGCTTGGGGCTGACATGATAGAGACTTTGGCGAATGCTGCAAAGCTTGGAGAGCAGGCTGAGAGCGAGAGCACGAAGAATCAGATCAGTATTTACACTGCACAATTGCAGTCAATAACGAGCGCAATAGACGCGCTGGGAGCGATGAATGATAGAGCACTTGCGTTACCTCAATTCCAAGCAAGACCCAATCAGCCTGGAGCAGTTCAATAACTGGCGCCAGCATCCTTGTACCCGAGAGCTGAAAAAGGAACTGCTTCTGGCATTCCTTGACCAGATCGACACCGATCTCCCTGAATCAATTGATAAGTCAATCCCATTGCTGCACCAGCGTGAAGGTGCCCGCAAGGCCGTTGGCATTCTGTTTGATTGGGAACCGGAGTCTATTAGGGCAATGAGAGAAGAGGGGAAGGAGGTGGAGCTTGAATATTAAGCCGTGCGGTTATTATGTTTTGGTTGATGTAACCGAAGCCGAGAAGGTGACGAAAGGCGGGATTTTGCTGCCTGACGAACTGACAAAGAAAGAGCAGGCCATAGAGGAAACCGGAATCATCATTGCATTCGGGCCTACGTCATTTGTAGGAATGCGCGGATGCGAGAGCGATTCCGTTCCAGCCCATCGGCAATGGGGTCTTGAAGTCGGCGACAAGGTAGAATTTAAGAAGTATGAGGGCAAGAAGTCTTACGTTAAGGGTAGAGAGAATTTCCGGTATATCCCGGATACTCACATTATGGGGGTTATCTCAGATGATTGAATATGGCAGCATAGAAGGATTTGGACTGGCTCACCTGAAAAGCGAAGGGTGCCACGCCCACCCTGACGATCCTAATCATGGATATTGGGGTGATGACGAAGATGTGTACTTTAATCAGTTGATGGCGTACATCACTGACAACAGTCTTGACCTGATTAAAGAGGTGAGAATGTGCAGGCGGCCGCACTTGCTCAGAAGGGCCATTGTAGAGGGGCCAGTTATAGCATTTGGGATAGGAGAATAAAGATGAATGATGATCAGGAAGTGATTGAAGCAGGGCAAGATCACGAAGAAGCGCAACAATTGCCAGAAACAAAGTTCAGTCTTGATGATTGGCAAAAGGCTCACGAAGACAAGGCTTCTGCAAGTGGATGGAAGCCGTTCGATGAATACGTTGCCTCCGGTGGCGACCCAATGAAGTGGAAGACCGCCGATGCGTTTAACGTGTACGGCGAGATGATTGGAACCATCAAGAAGACGCAGAAGGACTTTGAGCAGCGTCTGGAGGGCGTACAGAAGCTTTCTCAGGCCCAGCTCGCTGCCCAGCGCGAGGAATTGCTGGCAAAGCGTGATCTGGCTATCGAGGATGGCAACAAGGCGGCTGTGCATGCTCTGGATAGGCAGATCGGTAATCTGAATGTCGCCCCTGTTCCGCAGTCCACGGGCGAGCTTGACGAATGGAATGCGCGAAATGCATGGATTTTTGAGGATTCTCCAAAGTCTGACAGGGCCAAGTCCGTGTTCGGCAAAGCTGTCGCTGCTGGGAAGCCGGTATCTGCCGCAATCCAGCTTGTTGAGGAAGATATACAGCGGCATTTTGGCGAGACAAAACCGGCGCCTCGCGTAAATATCCCAGAAAGCGAGAGAGGCCGTGGCTCTGTGGCGTTCGGCAAGAAGACTTCAGCGCTATCAATGTCTGACTTGACAGACGACGAGCGGGTAGCGTGGAAGCACATGCCTCAAGCGTGGAACAATGACGAGAAGAAATTCCTTCAATCAGTCGCAGATATGCGAAAAGCCGGTAGAGGTTAATCATGGGACAAGTTAAAGCACGAAAGCCTGGAAGACCCCCGAGAGAGCGAAGCGCCGCAGGTCTGAGCGTTGATGAAGCGCATCGGGATGGCATCACAATGGGCGACAGTCGAGACCCTAACACGAAGGTACTGCAGGAAAGGGTCAGGATTCCGATGAGTTCCGGTCAAAAGCTGTCGCTGCGAGGATACAAGCTCGATGAAGAAAACTACCATTACCACTGGTTTTCAGAGCAAGACGCCCGCTCTGGTCGTGTACTAGATGCCGAAAACGCATTTTATGAGATATGCACGCTGGCGGATGGCTCCGCTCTTACTACAAGCTCTGGCGGTGCTACTCAGTACCTCATGAGGCTCCCAAAAAAGTACTGGCGCGAAGACATGGCCGCAAGCAAGGCAAAACGCGAGGCAATGCGCCGTCGAGATGCTCAGCTAAAGCCGGGAGAGTACACTGTTGACCGTCACGGGCGCCCGGTCGAGGATGGCGAGGTTATCGTTAATCGTCGCACAAATGACAATCCTTACGCATAGTTGACGCAAAAGTTATAAGGCGTATACTTCTTATAACTAGATCATTCGGCAATATTGCCTTCTATTATTCCGGCTTTGGGAGACGCCCGAGCCGGAATCCCTCAAAGATCGACGCTTTGCAAACGGTAGAACCCCGTTATTTTGCAAAATAATCCGACAGCCTTCGGGCTTTTGTTTTCAATTTTGTTTAATTTCGAGGTTTATCATGGCTGGTTTCAAATTCGTTGGAACCGAAAGTCAGGGCGATATCACTGGCAAAGTGAAGCAGTTTACTGTAACTGCATCCCATGCTGGAATTCTTGGCCCTGGCGATCTGGTTTTGATCACTGCCGCATCTGCTGATGACGGTTCTCCCACAGTTGACGTAGGTACTGCTAACACTGCAAATACGGGCGTTGTGACTGGCATTATCCCGAACTTCTCCGGCGAGGCTCTTTCGCAGACGTGGATTCCTGCTACGACTGCTGGAAAGCTGTTGGTGAATGTCGATGCGTTTGCCCTGTATGAGGCAGACGTATCTAACGGCCCGCTCGTCGCCGCTGACGTAGGCTTGAACGTCCCTGCTGTCGTTACTGCAGGCACTGTCTCTGGTTCCCTCTTTACCTCCAACATGGGCGTAAACGCAACAGGCAAGGCGACTACCCCTACTTTGCCGTTCCGTGTCGTTGCCCTGCTTGAAGATGCCGACGGGGTTCTTGGCAATCGTGCGCTAGTTCGCGTGAATGCTTCCACATCCAACATCGGCGCAACCGGTATCTAAGAGGTGACTTATGTCTAGTCAAAACACAGTTATAACCACTGGTTCGGTTCCCCGGTTACTACAACTTGGTGTGAATCGGATTTTTGGCGACACGCTCGCTCAGTGGGATGCCAAGTACAACAAGATATTTACTGTTCTTGGCTCAAAGAAAGCGTATGAAATCGATGTTCAGCTTGAAGGATTCGGGCTGGCGTCAGAGAAGAACCAAGGCGATGACATTACCTTTGACAGTCGCATGCAGGGCTTTGCGCCCAAGTTTGTACATGCAACATGGGCGAAGGGTTATATCGTCACTGAGGAAGCACTGGCCGATGAGCTTTATGGGCAGCTTGATAAGGGCGCACGCGCTCTTGCTCGTGCCATGAACATCACCCGCGAAGTGGAAGCGCATGCCGTCTTGAATGACGCATGGGATACAACTGTCACGATGGTTGACGGCGATGGTAAACCGTTGTTCTCGACCACTCACCCGAATGGCCCGAGCGGCGGCACTTACTCAAACCGACTGACAGTTGAGGCAGACTTGTCCGAGGCGTCACTTGAGGACTTGCTGGCGATTATCGGTCGCGCTGAGGATGCTCGCGGATTGCCTGCGATGATCACTGCGCAGCGTTTGGTTGTGGCTACCGGAACCAATGAGTTTAACACTCAGCGCATTATGGGTTCTGTTCTGCAGAACGATACCGGCAACAATGCAACGAATGCGGTTCGCGATATGAACCTGATTCGCCAAGGCTGGATGAGCACGCCTTATCTGACCGAGCAGCAGGCATGGCTTGTAACCACCGATGCCCCTGACGGCCTGACGTTCTTCCAGCGTCAAGACGTGGTGTTTGGCCAGGATAATGCCTTTACTTCCGGTAATGCCCGCTTCAAGGCTTCCATGCGTCAATCGCAGGGCTGGTCTGATGCTCGCGGCGCTTACGGTGGCAGCTCAGGCGTTTAATGCTTCACAGGGGGCTTCGGCCCCCTTTCTCAATTAATCAATTGTCGTGGAGCGCTTAGCTCTGGCTGATCCGGCTGCGGCAACCTTAGAGGATAACGAAAATGGCTTTAACTAATTTCCCCAACGGCCTTTCCAGCTTTGGCATTCCTGTTATCGGCAGCGGCATTCCTGCTTCTGCTGGAACTTACTATTTCGTGGATTACACGAATGGCAGCGATGGAAACCGAGGCACAAGCACTGATCGCCCATTCAAGACAATTTCAAAAGCGTATGAGGAGGCTACCTCCGGCGCAGATGATGTCATTGTACTTATGGGTTCCGCGACCCACGTCCTGACTGAAATGCTGGACGTCACCAAAAGCCGAGTTCACTTTGTCGGAATGGACGGCACATTTGGTCGGATGTACGGACAGAATGCCAAGGTTTCGTTGACCGCCACAACCGGCGCGACAAATATCGCCACAATGCAGAATACTGGGGTTCGTAACTCTTTCACGAACATCAAGTTCATGAATTCCAGCACTGTGACCGAAGGTATTTACTGCGTGGCTGAAGGTGGCGAGTATACCGTCTACACGAACTGCGAAATCTACAAGGATACCGATCTTGACGAGACAGCTGCCGCTGAAATGCTGCACAACGGCGACTCTGTTCAGATGCTCGGCTGCACTATTGGCTCTCTGGCCAATATCGTCGCTGATAACGTGATTCGCCCATGTGTGAAGGTTACTGCAACCCTGTCAGGCAAGAAATTCCGTGATGGAGTGTTCATTGACTGCATGTTCTGGCGCAAGGCTGGTGGTACTGAGGCTGTCATGATCTATGGCGCGAATGCCACTGACGTTGAGCGCTTGCTGCTTGCCAAGAATTGCACCTTCATCAATAACATTCTCTCCGCCGCGACGCCTGCTCACGCCGTAGGGTTTGGCGCTGCGCAAACACAAGGCACGGTTCTTTTGCAGGACTGCGCCTCTGTCGACTGCACGGTGATGGCGCAGGCTGCTGTCGGGGTTTATGTGTCTGGTGCCGTGCCTACATTCGCCACTACAGGTGTTTCTGTCGCGTCTTAAGGGGTTTCTATGACAATCAATAGCTTTGATATTGATCCGCCAGACGTAGACCCGGACGGCATCTGCGAAAACCAGACCACTGCGGGCGCTGCCAATCTCGTATTGAACGGCGCCCTGTGTGATCTTGGCACGGCTGGACAGTTTGACATTGGAGACTCTTACTCCTCTGGAATTGCGGCAGTTAAGGTCGCCATTGATTCCGCTGGAGACGTGTCTAGCGTTAACTTCACGGTGACCGGCCTTAACCAGTACGGGGTTTCAGTTTCTGAAGTGATTACTGGAGTAACCACAACCGCTGTCGAATCTACTCTGTACTATTCACAGATCACTCAGATTGCCGCAGATGCGGCTGTCGGCAGCAATGTGTTTGTTGGCCCTGTGGATGACTTTGTGAGTCAGATTTGCCCGGTGAACTGGCAGGCTACAGAGGCATACACCACGGCGGCTATGAACGTTACAGGCACGATTAACTATGACATGCAGGCAAGTTTCGATCAGATTAGAGATCAAAACCCGCTGTATTGGTATAGCTATCAGGCTTCAAAAACAGCAACACTTGCTGCAGAGGCTGTGAGGCATTCGGTAACAGTTAGATTGCTGGTTAATAGCTACTCTTCAGGCGCTGAACTTCAATATCAGGTGGTAGGACAATGAGCAGAGTAAGACAGACTGAGCAGCAAAAGAAAGGTAAGCAGCTTCCGAGCAACTATGTTCCGAAAGGCTGCAAGAGTATGCCGAAAAAGGCTAAATAATGCCTATCATCCGTCGTGACAGATACAAGCGCGGCGACTGGAATGCGATTAGTGACCAGGATGGTCAAAAGCGCAAGGCATCTGACATGCGGATGCAATGGGATGGGCTTTGGGTTGGGCGCGATGAGTTTGATCCAAAGCATCCACAACTTGAGCTGAGGGCTAGGCCCGATAATCCTGCAAGATCCCCGGTTCGGAATGCTGAGCCGGGAAATCTTGTAATAACGCCGCCTTATAATCCCGGTATCCAGACCCCTGTAACGGATGTGCTGGATTCTGATTTGAATGAGTTCGAGGTTACTAATACCGTACTCAATTCTGATGGTGAAGAGTTCCAAGTTGCGGTAACCGTCTTGGCATCTGATCTGGAATCATTCGTAATTTTCGTGGCTCCGGCTTCTTCTGATTTGGTTTAGGAATCAACATGGCAACAAGCCGAATTTATAGCAGGACAGCCGGAGAGATTATCGAGGAAGCTTTGCGGGATGCCAAAATCATTCCTGCAGAGCAACCTGTTCAGGCCGTTGATTATGAGAACGGGCTAGACTCCCTGAATAATGTTTCAAAGTTCTGGCAAACCAAAGGCATTCATCTATGGCTTCAGGAGCGAGCAGTCCTTCCCCTAGTGACTGGCCAGAAAGTCTATGAGCTTGGGCCTGATGGCGATCCATGCGGGTATGAGGATGGCTTTTACTCTACAGAGCTTGACGCCGCGGCTGTTGCCACCGACACCACGTTGACGGTGGACTCCACTACCGGGATGGTTGAGGCGCCGGACATTCTGACATCCTCCGCTGTGACCTCTACGCAAGATTGGACTTCCGTTAACTCTGGAGTCTTGACGGTTTCAAGCGGTATCGTAATCACAAACTCTGGAGCGAATGACGGAGGGGCAGATTACTCTCTTGACGCGACTGTTGGCGTTACTTATCGTGTCAGATTTACTTACACAAAAGGTACATCGGCTGGATGTGTGTTCTCTGTTCTCAATTCAAGCACTGTCGAGGATACCGTTACGCTTACGGCGTCAGCCTCCGGCGAGCTGACAATAACAGCGCCAGTGGATACGATTACATTTAGGGCAAGAAACACCTCAAGCACTAGCGGAGAAACCTCTACCGTCGCCGCTCTGAATTATGTTGACGAAGATTCAGGTTCTCGCATCGGAATTGAGCTTGATGGCGGGACAATGTTTTGGTCGTACGTTCTGGACGTTGATTCTGCCACGTCTGTTGAAATGTCATCTGCCATCACTGGCGCTGCTGCAATAGGTAATCAGGTTTACAGTTTTGTGAATCAGATTGATCGACCGCTAAAGCTGTTCAATGCCACATATGCCAGCTCGATCACGGCTTCAGAAATTCCGATCGATAAATGGTCACGGCAGGAATATACGCAACAGCCAGACAAGACATCACAAGGGACGGTGGTTAACTGGTATTACGACCCGACTCTAGGCGATGGAAAGCTCTACGTCTGGCAGACCGCCAGCGATGTAACTAATGTGCTGCGGTTCGATGTTAGGAAGGCTCTATCTGTCTATTCTGCCACATCTGACGAACTGGATTTTCCTGACGAATACTTAATGGCGCTGAAGTGGTCGATTGCCGCTGATCTTGGGCCATCTTATGGCGTTAAAGACAATCGGCAGATAGTGCTAGAGACTAAGGCAGCGCAAGCGCTTGAATCGGCGCTCGATAACGATAACGATCTCGGCAGTATTTATCTTGCCCCCAACTGGAGCGGCGGCTGATGCCTGAAATTCCTATTGGGTCATCGTTCTACAGGCTTGACGCCTCCTTGCCTATATCCGCGATGGAGTGCGTCAACCTGTACGCAAACATCCCAGAGGTGGTGACTCCTAGCAAAAAGCAGCTTCTTACGCCAGCCGGTATTGCTTCTGCCACTACCGCAGGAACAAACGTCACCAATCGCGGCGCTCATGTGTTCAATGGATATCCGTATTTCGTTCAGGGCACTGATTTATATCGAATCGATCAGGCTGTTGATGGATTTGGCGTTGCCACATACTCATCCACTGCAGTCAATGGGGCCGCCTCTATTACCGGAACCGAACGGGTGATTATGGCCGATAATGGCGAGGAAGGAGGTCAAATGATGATCGTCACCCCCGCTAGTGATGCCAAGTTTAACGCCTATATCTACACTGTTGCCGGTGGCTTGGTTGCGGTATCAGACAATGACTTCGACGGTCCCGTTTCATGCGTCCGATATGTGGATGGGTACTTCCTTTTCACTAAAAAGGATGGACAGAAGTTCTTTATTTCAGAGCTTCGGGATGGGTCTTCATATATTTCCACCGACTTTGAAGCGGCAGAGGCTGACCCAGACTACGTTCAGAGCGCGTACATAATCAGGAATCAGCCTTATATCTTTGGCCAGCAAACAATACAGGGCTACCAGAATGTCGGAGGGTCTGGATTTCCGTTCTCTTACATTCAGGGGTCCGTCCAGAGCAGGGGACTTGTATCGATTTATGCTCTTGCAGAGGACGACGACAGAATAATTTATCTTGGCGGCGGAGTTAATGAAACTCCATCGATATGGATAACGAATGGCCAGTCATCTGAGAAGCTTTCAACAATTGCCATTGATCAAGAAATTTCCACCTACTCCCTTGACGTAATTGAAAGCTGTTTTACATGGCAGTATTCTCAGGCCGGTGCAAGATTCGTGGCGTTTTCGTTCCCCGGTGAATCCTGTTTTGTGTTTGATTTTAAATCTAACGAATGGCACACCCGCGAAAGCATGAGCACTGATAGCGAGGCTATCCCTTGCCGGATTTCATCAATTGTTGACGTTTATGGCGTCTTGATGGTCGGGGATTTGCTCTCAAACAAAATAGGAATTCTCTCCAGAGATACCTTTGACGAGTACGGGTCAGAGATTCATCGCAGATTTGTCACGCCTCATATTGATAACGAAGGCATGCCGTTCTTTGTTGATTCTGTGGAGATGGTCGGCAAGACAGGGGCTGGGCTTACAAGCGGGCAAGGCTCAAATCCTACCATGTCCTTATCGATATCAACGGACGGAGGCAGAACGTTCTCCAATCCTCTTGGGCGCAACATTGGGCCTATTGGCGTATATAACCGACGGGTAGTTTGGAATCAGCTTGGAAGGGTTGCAAGAGAGGTTTGCTTCAAATTTGAAATGTCGGACCCGATATCTTGGGCTGTCACCAAAATAGAGGTGAACTTCGATTGATCACGGCGCTGAGTCAAAACATTCCGCTAGTTAATGAAAAAGGTTATTTAAACCCTATTCCTTATAACTGGATGCTTGAAGTAAGCAATCTTGGTATACTTCAAGGCAGCGGAAGTCCTGAAGGTGTTGTCGTGGCGTTACCGACTCGCTTGTACATGGATATCGCTGGAGCTTCAGGCTCAATATTGTATATCAAGCGCGATACAGATGTGGGCGGCGACAGGTCGCAGGGGTGGATACTTGTTTAGTGTCGAACCATGCACAGAATCTAAAGCTTTAGAGATATTGAGCGATCCTTCAGTGGCAAAGCATCTAAGTTTTAAGCCGGAAGGGTTTAAGGATTCGTGGCTGTACCTGATTGACTCAAGGTGCCTTATTGTTGGAATTGAGCGCGGAGAAAGTATCGAGGTGCATATGGCATGCAAGTATCGAGATCGCGCCAATCTTCGTGACTACCTTAAGAGAATGGTAATTTTCTTTCGAGTAGTTGGCTTTAAAGAGATATTCACAATCGCGTCAGATGAAAGAAAGGCATTAGTCGCCATGATCAAATCCCTAGGCTTTCAAAAAGACAATGACAGGTGGGTATATCGATGGGCATAGAAACCGCATTAATAGCCGGAGCTGTTGCGAGCGGAGGCGCCGCATACCTTGATCGGAAGTCTCAGAAAGATGCCGTAAAGTCTGCCCAGCGACAGAAAGAGGCGTCACAAGCGTTTATTGAGAAGCAAATAGCGCAGGCGAGGTCTGACATCTTCAAGCTGTTTCCTTCCGCGCAGGAATCTCGAAAGCAGGGGCTTCAAGCTGGGCTTGATTTATACAAGCAAGCCTATCCGGCAATGATGAATACATTCCAGCAAGGCAATGTGGGCGCACAGCAGGCGCTAATTACCGGACTCCCGCAGATTCAAAACGCAATCTTGGGTAATCAGGTCGATCTGTCTGGACTCAAGCCTGTAAGCCTTCAACAGCCGCAAGGATTAGCGCTTCCTCAAGCGCTCCCGCAATCTATCAATGAGCTGGGGCTGGGAAATGTACAGTAACCAAGATATTCAAAACTGGTTTGCTCAAAACCCTAATGTTCCTGTTGAGCAGGTCGCGCAGATCATGCGCCAGAATAACGTGACTCCCGGGCAAGTGGCTCAGGCTACGGGTCGAGACGTTAATGAGGTCACAAACCTTTACAATAATGCGCTGGGCATTAAAACGTCCGGTCTTGCGTCATCATTGAATACGTTGCAGCAAGGCGGTCAGCAAGCAGCTCAAATGATCGGCCAGACGCAGGGGCAGGTAGCCGACATTTATAAACAGGGCCTTCAGCAGCTCGCCCCGTATTCTCAGACCGGCACGCAGGCGAATCAATTGCAGGCGGCTCTGTCAGGCTCTCTGGGGCCGGAGGCGCAAAAAGCTGCCTTCCAGAATATTACCAATGCTCCGGGCGTCGAATTCGCCCAGAAAGAGGCTGAGAGGGCGCTATTGCGTAATGCTTCTGCCACTGGCGGCCTCGGCGGCGGGAATGTGCTTCGGGACTTGTCTCAGCTTGCGGCAGGAACCTTTCTTCAGAACTACAACACTCAGTTCGGGCAGATTGGTGAGGTTGCCAATAGAGGCTATGGAGCGGCGACTACAGGAGCGGGCCTTCAGGGTCAGCTGGGGCAGGTTCAGGCGGGCCTTGGTCAGTTTGCGGCAGGAATTCCGCTTCAGACCGCTGGCGCTCAATCTGGCATGCAGTTTCAGGCAGGCAGGGATATAGGTTCAGCTATCCAAGGCACCACGTCATCTCTGGCTAATCTGATTCAGCAGCAAGGTGCCGGAATGACCGACATTACCGGGAGCGCAACCAACAATATCGCAGCGCTTTATCAGAATGCAATGAATGGCGATGCATCGGCCAAGGAGCAATTGGCCGCAATGCTTGGGAATTTGTCCACAAGCAATGCTTCAATGGTTGGCAATCAGCCCATAATCCCTTCTCAGCCTTCTAATCTGCTCGGCACGCTCGGTCAGGTTGCCGGAGGCCTAGGGGGGCTGGCGGCGGGCATTGGTTATGGGAATACAAATACTCCTGCCAACCCAACAGCATCCCCCGCAACATCCAGCGTATACGGGCCATATAATACAGGATACGGACTTTATGGGAGCTAACCATGCCTAGCCCACAGCTTCAGAACATTGGATTAGCCTTGCAGGGGCTTGGCGCCGGTCTTGGCGGGCAGCTTCCTCAGTTCCTGCAATCTCAGGATCAGCGTGTAGGACTTGAGGCGCAGATTAGGCAGCAGGACGCTCAGATGCAAATGCAAACTGCCGAAAAGCAGCAGCAAATGGCTATCGAGCGTAAGAAAACTATGTACACGGACGCAAACGCAGCGCTGAAACTTCTAGACTCTGGCAATGTGGACGGCGTTATTCAGCTTGGCATTAATAGGCTTCAGCTTCTTAAGCAGTTGTCTCAGTTCGATCCATCAATTGACCCCTCTGACACACAGAGAGTCACGCAGCTTGCGCTCGCTGCCAGAAATGGCGACGAGGAAGCAAAAGAGCTTTTGCGCGGAGAATTAGCGTCAACTGTTCAGGTCGGGCAGGCAATTGGCGTGATTGAGCCAGAGCAAGATGAAATTATTCCAAATTCTTCAGTATCGGAAACCGGGCAAGTTATGGTTAGAAGCCCCGGCGGCGCGATCAAGGCTATGGATATTCCAGGTTTTAAGGCGGCGCAGACTGAAAAGAAAATGGACTTCATGCAGCGCGTTATGCCTGACGGATCAATTCAAACAGTGATGACAGACCCGCAAGGTAACTTCTTTAACTTGGAGGGTGGCTCCATTCAAGTGGGCGCTAACGAAAGGCTTATAGAGGGCACCACACTTTCTGGGGGCATGGACGATCTCGGTATAGGAAATGCAGAAGCTAGGCAGATGCGGGATGCGGAGGTGGCTACAAGGAGCTTCATGGCGACTGCTTTGGACGCTCTCAATCTTCTTAACCAAGAGCCTGACATTAACACCTTTACTGCGGCGGCGGCTGGCACAATAAACAACCTGCAGCAAGAGGCAAAAGCCCTCGCGCGGAATGTTGGCGTGGAGTTTGACGAATCATTGCTAGACCCGTCCAAATACTCAGGAACGTTTGACCGGCTTGGCATCCAAAATGCCAGAATGAAAAGTATGGTCACTTCTCTTGCGTATACGCAGGCTCTTGCTAATAACCCTGATGGGCGCGTGAGCAATGCCGATTTGACACGAGCTATTGAAGAAGTGGGGGGTAGTGCTGCCGATCCAAGAGCATTTGCTAAAACGCTTATGGATGTGGCCCAGCGCACAGATAGACGATTTAAGATTGATTATGAGACGCGATTTAAAAAGCCATTTGATGGCGATACAGGGTTTTCTGCGCTTTCTGGATTCCAGGGCGCGAACGCTACTGTTACCACTCAAGCCGAATATGACGCGCTTCCTAGCGGGGCTATTTATTTGGAAGACGGTGTAGAGTACAGGAAACCATAATGGCAGATACACCACAGAGCAAATTCGGCGGGATTCCTGTATCCGTTGCCACCGGGAGTAAGTTCGGCGGCATTCCTGTCGGACAAACGTTAATGACGCCTCCTATGGAGAAGCCAAGTCTTGGGAAAAGGCTGCTAGGCTCTGGCGAGGCCGCTATGACACTGGCGACCGGATTCCCCGCGCAAGTGGCTGGCGGCATTGGTGGAATTTACGAGCTTGTTTCCGGGGCTGTATCGGGCCGTGATAATGTTTTCGATTCTGCTGCAAATCGCGTTAATCAAATCACGCAGGCAATGACTTATCAACCACGTTCTGAATCCGGTCAAGGCGTGCTCGAAATGGTGTCGGCTCCTTTTCAGAAGATGGAGCAGGTAACTCGCGGCGCTGGCAATATCGCCCTTGAGCAAACTGGAAGCCCTGCTATGGCGGCTGCGGTTAAAACAGGGCTGGAATACGCACCTTCCATGCTATTTGGTGGGGCAGCTAGGACAATGGGTCAGAGAAGGTCTGACGTTTCGCGTACTCAGTCAGGAATGCGAGATTTGGGGATAAACCTTGGCGACTCAATAGAGTCTCAGCGCGGGCAGCTTGGAGATATTGCGGCAAGGTCTACGCAAGGCCAGCAGATTCGCGCACAAGAAATGGCAAAGGTTCAGCAGGCAGTTCAAACTGCTGAGAAAATTGCCTATCAGAATGTTGATAACCTCTATACGGAAGCTAGACAGTTTAATACATCAATTCCAGTTAGGGCCATAGCTGATCTTCCAAGCAATACAAGGGCCGCGCTGAAGGACTATATTAAAGATATAGACTTAATGCCAATTGCAAGGAAGAGGCTTGAAGAACTTGACGAGCTTGGCGGCATTCCTCAGAACTATGCGGTCCGGCTTGAAGAAATTGAAGGATTTAGAAGAAGGGTCAATAAGGTAAAGCCCGCATCTACGGATACATCGCAGCAGGCCGTTCTGGGTATTATCAAGGGGCAGATTGATAGTGCTCTAGACGGGGCGTTTAACTCTGCCATGATAAAAGGCGATCCTGCCGGGATTCAAGCGTGGCGCGATGCGCGGAAGGCGTTTATTGATTACACCCGCACCTTTGACGAAGACAAAGTTGTCAATCAGCTCGCAACACAGAAAGCGACCCCTGAAGAAGTCCGTAACTGGATATTTGGCGCTTCTGCCGTAGGCGCAAAGAAAGAAGCAGGCAGGGTAATAGGATCGCTGAAAGGAATCCTTGGCGAAGACTCTCCTGCTTTTGGGGCATTGCGTCAGGAGGCTTTATTCGACGTGATGGAGCCATTACTGCGCGAGGTTCCTGACTATGCTGGATATGTGGCCAATTACGATAAATTCGTCCGTAGCAGCCCCTCAGTGGCTAGAGAACTATTCCCGCAATCTATCCAAGAACTTGCAACGCTTCGCTCCTATGCCAATGCAGCAAACAAGGTATCTCCGCAGGGATTGAGTCTTGACGCTAACCAGTCAATCGCCAGGGCTATATTTGGTCATGAAATAGCGAAAGCCGGAATGAAAGTGTCGATAGCCTCCCAAGCTCTTGGATTAATTAGAAGGGCGGCAGGAAAGACGGATCAGCAACGAATAATCTCTGAAATGCTAGGTTACGATACGACCAAGCCTTTAATACCTCTTTCGCCTGCATTTGTAGGAGCTGGAATTCAAACTGGCATTGACCAAGGGCAGCAAAATGGCAACTAGATTAGCAAATCCGGCTCCACAGTTCTTTTACAACGGTACGCCTGCTGCTCCTTTGGCTGGCGGATTGATGTATTTCTATGAGCCTGGGACTACTACGCCGAAAAACACATACTCAAACAATGGGCTGACGACCGCGAACAGTAATCCTGTCGTATTGAGCGCTTCCGGGGTTCTTCCGAACGTGTTTTTGGATGGCTCTTATAAGGTTGTGTTAAAGGATAAAGATGGAGTCCAGCAGTGGGAAAGGGATTCTGTAAACTCAGTGTCCGAGCTTGCCTTCGCTGCCTATGATGGAACTATCACCTACGGGCTTGGCGGAACCAATATTGTCTATGCGTCTAACGCAAAATATTACATCTCACTAGAAGCTAATAATCTTGGCAATGAGCCTTCTGCAAGTCCAACAAAGTGGCAATTGCTTATCGATTATCTTCTGAAATCGCAAAGTGTAGTGACTACCGGGCAAACGGTAATCGGTAACGCCACTACCGGGCTTTCAAGCATCAACACTATCACAAAAGGGACTCTTGCGGTCGGCAACGGAACGACCACGACCACACTTGCTGTGGGCGCCAATACTAAAATACTGACAGCAAACTCTGCTGTAGCTGCTGGCGTTGAATGGGCTGACCCCGCCACGATTGTCGTCAACATTCAGGAGTTTGACGCGTCTGGCACATGGGCAAAGCCTGCTGGGGCGACTGCGTGTTTAGTTGAATCTGTTGGCGCTGGAGGCGGCGGCGGCGGCGGAGCAAGACAGGTTAGCGGGTCTGACAGATCGGGAGGTGGTGCTGGTGGTGGCGGTGCTTTCGCGTGGTCTCTTTACGATACTGACGATCTGGCTGCAACTGTTGCTGTTACTATTGGGGCTGGCGGGGGCGGGGGCGCTGGCGGGGCATTGGACGGCAATGCTGGGTCTAACGGATCGGCGGGTGGAAATACAACGTTTGGCGCTCACCTTACGGCCTTTGGCGGAGGCGCAGGCACCGGAGGTGCGCTTGGTAGCCCCTCTTCCGGAGGGAGCGGCGGCGGGCCTCTGAGCGCGGCCTCCGTGGCTTCTACTAGCGCGATCACCGGGCTTCTTTCTGGATATGGCGCAATAGGCAGCAATGTTACTGGAACCGATGGGGGTGGTGCAAAGCAAGGCGGCGCTGGCGGCGGAAGCGGTGGCGGAATTGCTGTTGACGACGTGGCAAAGGATGGCGGAGACGGCGGTTCAGATGCTGCTGCTACCGGTGGAGGTGGAGCCGGTGGTACTGCTGCTTCAAATGGGACAGCCGGAGCTGCGTTTGAAGGTGGGGGTGGCGGTGCTTCTAACGCTGCAGGGGTCGGAGGTACTGGCGGCGCTGGTGGTTATGGAGGCGGAGGTGGTGGTGGTGCTGCGGCTCAGGGTGGCCCCGGCGGTGCTGGCGGTGCTGGTGGCGGTGGATATTTGAGGGTCACGACATGGTAAAAGAATTCTCAATTATTAAAGACGGCAAGGTTATCAACAGAATCCTCTGCTCTGCTGAGTTTGCGGAACAGTACGCCGCTGAAAACGGTTATGACTTTACAGGTGACCCAAAGGCGAAGATCAATGCCGTTCTCAATAACGGCAAATACGTCGATCCAGCTCCAGCCGCTACGAGCGCCAAGTCAAACTCGGACGCGCTCATAAATCTGCTTGTCGAACGAAACATCATTACTGCAGAAGACGCCGAAACGATTAAGTCAGGACAATAGGAGCCATCATGGCAGACCGCGAATTACTGGTATTAAACGAATCCACCCCGCAGATTGTTGCGCCTTCTTCTGTTGCTGACCGAGGCATAACCAAAGGCGGCATTGCCGTCTATACAAGCAAGGACGTGATTCCCAATATTGCCACAATCGCGGCTCTCAGGGCTTTTACTGGGACGCCTCCGACTATATATCTTGCAGCTCATACGACTGCTGGAGATGGAGGTTGTGGGGAGTTCCGCTACGTTTCAGGGGCGGCTCCTGCCACTTACGTTGACAACAACGGAACCATCATTGTGCCGACCGGCGGGGATGGTAGCGCGGCGTGGTTGCGTGAGTATTCCGGCGCCTTGTCGGTTAAAGCATTTGGTGTGAGCACAGGACTATCGGCAGCAGCGCAAAGAGCTGCAATTCAGGACGCGATTGATTCTGTGCAATCCGTCATTATCGACGATGGTTTTACGGTAAATGCGGCGATCTATCCGAATATCGGGACGCGGATATACTTCGAGGGAGGGTCTCTAACAGCCTCGGCGGCTATCCCATCGCCTGAAGAATGTCTGATAAAAGTCGTAGATGTAAATGACGTGGAAATATATAGCCCTAATTTGGACTGTGGGGGTTTTGCAGCCAATAGCGGGATCATAGTCAGGGAAAACACGTCTGATATAAAAATATTTAATTTGACGGTAGTCGATGCCGTATGGGACGCAGTGCTCGGCGGCGGAAGGGCGATTATTATCGAAGCAAACACGGGGGACGTGGGGCGAATACTGGTAGATGGTATTGTCGGGATCGATGTAGATACTTTAATCGGTCTCAATGGGTACTCTGGGGAGCGAAAAAACGCAGTTATAGTAACAAATTGCATGGGGCTGCGCGTAGAGAAGTTGATAGCGGTGTTCGGGAATGGTGGGACGTACCCGCACACGGGAGAAAACCAGCAGTTCGTTGTTTCCAACGTGGTCGGGTACGACGTGGCCCAGCCAATCAGATTCGATAGGGCGGGGAATACAATTATCGATAACGTCTATGTATATAACAGCGCCACTTACGGGGTCACGGACACTGTTATAAGAGGGACGGCAAGCAATGTCAGATGCACGAATGTAGTCATGGAAGGGGGTGTAAGTAGTCTGTACGACGGCACGCCGTGGGATGACTCAAACGGCTCCACCGATCTCGGTTTTGACACCATGAAATGCCATTTCCAAATCACGCATAGAGGAACCGCGTCCACTGCCGTGCTGACTGCGGGGCTGACAAGATCGACGCTTGTGAGCAATACGACATTCGACCTAAACACTGATGTTGTTACCGGGAATCTAGTTTCAAACACGCAGATGCGGGCAAATACCTCTGCTTATGTTGATCTTTATAGTTGCCAGCAGAACGCTAAAATATCGGGATTCGTTGATGAAATTGGAGCCAATTTAATCTCTGCTTACGCGGGAGAGATCCGCACCTTCTTTCCGGCAGCCGCCCTTACTCCGACTGTGGCCGGGTCGTCTTCGACCGGGAGCGCAACATACAGCGTTCAAGCTGGCTCTTATACAAAAATAGGCGGGAGGGTTTTCTTCAATCTTTACGTTTCTTGGTCAGGGCATACAGGAACAGGTAATATCTGGATAGAAGGATTGCCAACATCTTCTTCAGCATCAAATTCACAGTCTGCTATAAGCGTTTCGTTTCCAGATGACTTAACTTTGACTGCTAGTAACGTGGTTAGTGCCTACAAGGACGTTGGAAATGGGCGAATAGTCCTTGTCCAGAGCCCTGTTGGCGGCGGCGGAGTATCTGCCGTGGCTATCGACGCTTCAGCCACAATCATGCTGTCTGGCTCATACCCTGCGGCGTAGATATTGCATTGACCCGCCAGTAATCATGGTCTACACCTAATCTGGAAGCAGCTCCCCGGCAGTAATTGCGCCGGGTTAATATTGCATGTCTGTGCCTTTTCTTGGAAGTCTGCCTCTTAAACCTTCGCGTCCACAATCAAGCCCTTTCCCACCGTTTGCAGGTACTGCGCGGCCTCAGATTCTGTTTTCTTGTTAGTGATAAATCTGAATCGCAGTCGCATCATCGGCTTAACGTGAGTATTTTCGATTCCGTAGCCGGAAGTAATCACTTCATCACCTTCAGATAATCTAGCAGCCTTCATTGCTATAGTTTTATTTTCCGCAATCACCGATAGCGTGGTTATCATTTCAATTTTGTATCTAGGCATCTTTCTCCCCCTTGTTGTCGATGATGGCGCGGAGGTCTGTAAAAGTTGACAGATCATCGACCCATCCCAGAGCGTCCAGCAAAAGCTCAACCGACACCACCCTGTGTGTGTCGGGGATGGCGTAGAGCTTAACGTCGTCGCCCTCAAAAAGGCTCGGTGCATACATCAAAGCGACTTCATTTTTCATCATTAAGTCTACTTGCTCTTCCGTTGTGACAGCCACCGGCTTCAGCTCATTCATCGTGCGGCTCCTTGCTCCAGTTCTTCCAGCCCTTCCGCTATTGCGTCCGTATAAAGTCGAAGAAATTCCAAATCGGCGCTTGCGCTCTTTCGGTCGCGGCCATCTCCTGCCCCGACTGAGAGCATGACTGCCTCTATCACGTCACGCCACCCTTTTGGCACGCCCTCATGCGCCGCTTTCTCGCGCACCTGAAGCATTGCAGACAGCACGGACAGCATTGCATCGGCCAAATTTACAGCATCTAGGGCAAGATGCTCGTGCCGACTATAACCATCTTTTGAATACAGTAACTGCATTGCAGCCATTGCGAACCGTTCGCGAGTTGTCAGCTCATTCATTCCGTCCTCTCCTTGCTCGCGGTGATCGAGTCCAAATAATTCCCGGCCTCTTCTTTCCAGCTTGCCCCGTGTTGCTGGTACACACTGAGCATCCAATAAAGCACCGCTGCCTGTTCTTCTTCAGCCTTTCGCGGAATAATTTGTCCCCCTGCTCTTAGAGATTCGGCAAGGCCGGAACAGGCAAAGTTTGGCCGACCTAAAATCTCTTTAGTGTGTTCATTAAGTTCAAACCACATTCTGAGTCTCCTTGCTCGCGGTGAGCATGGACTGCCAGCAACCAATCGCTGCATCGTTGCCAATAGGCCTGCCGTACTTCTTGTATGACCAATCTCTGGCCGCATCAAGCATGGCCTGATCAGGATCAATTTTAGCCCTCTCATGCCCTGCCATCCATGCGCGGAGGTCTGCCGGATGAATGTGCAAAACAAACCCATCCTTATCAGCCCTCTTTTCTCTAGGGTCGTGGTGGTAACCGCAATTGGCAGCAATAAACTCATCAACGTCCTGCGGCACTGATGCAACCGGCTGCGGGAGTGGTGCGGGCTTTGGTGCGAAGTTTTGCAGGTCGGTAACGGCCATGTTGTACCCATTAGCCTCGGTTACGCTGCGCCAATTAATACTGTTGTGACGCTCGTTAAGGTGAGTAATAGCCTCGGCAATCGTGCTGCGTGCAGGCTCCGCTTCCCGCTGCGATAGGGCGGCTTTGCAGTCAATCAGCAATCGCTCAAGATGCAGGATTCGAGACTGCGCCCATTCAGGCTCTGACTTGATCAGTCGTAGCAGGGTAATGGGGTTTTGCTCTGCGTCATAGTATTGCCGCGCAGTTGAGTCGATAGGCGTACCATTTGGCAAGCTGTTATCAATCCTCTCAATCAGTTCGTTATTCATTTCCCCTGCGCCTCTTTAATTATGTGCATGATGCTGATTAAAACTGCTTCAGATGACTCGCTTTTCCCCGGCTCTATCGCCAGTTCAATCTCGGCGTAAATTTTGTTTATCAATTCCCGCCCTGCGTGTGCGTCGCATAGGGTTATAGTGTGACTATCCGAGTACTGACCGTGCCCGTCTCGGTATCGCATTTCGCAACCGCATTCTGACGCCCCGTTGCAAAATTTTACTTTATTGTTCACGCTTCCCCTGTGTTTCTGTTGTTGTTGCCTCAAGCTTCCCGCCGCAGTAAGTGCAAAAGTTCATGCCGTTGTCGTCGGGCGTGCCGTCTATAATTTCGTACTTGTTGCCGCATGACGTGTCGTAGGAGTTATCCCATTCGTCCTGTACCCATTCGCATGGGTCTGGCTTTGCGGCTTGCCATGCGTCCCACATAGCTCTAGCCAGCGGGAAATGGTATTCATCCAGCTCTTTGCCGTTGTGATCGGCGCGGATTAGCAGTGGGTTCGCATCTGACTGTGCTGCCCACGCTTCAAACTCCGCTCTGATCTTGTCCATTATTATCCACTTATGCGTAGTAGTGCTGCCTGACTTCGATTGGTAGTTTAGGATGCCGTATAGGACGCCATAGCCCCTCCACGTCGCAGTTAAGCTTTACCGGGCCTTCTAGCTCGGCGTGCCGTTCTCGTTCAAGCTTGCGTGCCTGGTAGGCTCTGCTGCGTGCTTCGCCATTCCGGTTCGGTACTCGCAGACTAACGTTGTGCTTGCTGCAATGAAAGGCCAGCGCGGTTCCTGACAGTCCGAGCTGTTTGGCAATCCATTCCTTCGTTTGCTTTGTTGCGTGATTTCTAACGAAAGCCTCTATTCTAGGCCATACCGCATCGGATCGAGTTTTCTTGTACTTGTGGATATCTTCAAATGACATTTATTATCCCTGCCGTTATCGTATACGCCGAGCACCATGTAATCAATAGTACAAAGGCTTCGATTCGTTGTTGTGTTTTGTCCATTCCCATTCCCCTGATTAAACCCCGCCTGACTGCGTACCATTCAGGCAAGCGGGGGTGGTGCTCGTTACTTGATAGTCAGCCTTCGCGCACCGTCAACCAGTGAGGCACCTGGAATGTCTACCCCGTCTTTTAAGTCCTTCGCAATCTTCACATTGTCTGGCGCCACTTCTGTTTTCACTCTGACGTAATCATCAGGCAGCGCGGCCTCGTCGTCAATCTGCACAACTTTTGAAGGCGCTGAAAGCGTGATGGTAAACAGCGGGCAACTGATCTTTGTGATTCCTGACGATTCCATATTGCGCTTCAGATAATTCCTCATCCATTCTGTTTTGTCTTGAATGGTTTTCTTCATTTGCTGAAGGCGCTTAATCTGTACGTCGATTGCGTCAATCCCCGAATCAAGATTGAAAGCCGTCGATACTATCGCTTGCGCCTTTTCTTGGAAGTCTGCTTCAATCCCTTCCATAGTGTCAGCGATTGCGACAAGCATGTTCTCATCGTCGCTATCGGCAAGCTCCTGAATCTTCTTGTACTGATCTGCTATCTCATACAGCTTTTGCATTTGTGAATTCCTCTTTCTTGCGCTCATATTCGGCATTTACTGCGCGGCTTGCATTTTGCGCGATTGATGCCAGTTCTTTTATTTTCCCCTGCCTTTCGAGGTGTCGAAGTACAACCTTCGCAACCTGATTCAGTTCGTGCTGAGTGACGCACGTTTTAATTGTTTCGATGTGCTTGCGAACGTGCTCGGTAAGTTCTGCACGCTTGGTGTCAACCTCTGTATCCCGGCTTTCCGCTTTCTCAATATCGAATTCGGTCTTGACCTGTTCGCGGTATTCGGCGTCATCGTATTCGCCAAGGAAGATATCAGCAGAGAATCCAAGCATGGAAAGGCACTTGCCTAGCGCGTCAGTGAGAGACTTTTTAGAGTGCTCTGATTCTGTCTGTGCTCCAAACTTGTTTTGATAGACGAAAGGGGTGTGCCCGAAGTGCTCTACCTCTCCTTTCTTTCCGTCGAGGGTGTACCACAACCGCAGATGGATTGTGTGGATAACTGAGGCAATTCCATCATGCACAAACGCCTTTCCGTCTTCTCCTTTTCCGACAAGTAAACAGCCCCTGTCAAATCGCTCAGAGAGAATTGAGTATCCCCATCCAATGCCAAGAGGGCCGAATGCTTGCGTCGCCTTGCGTACTTGATACGTCGAGTTAATCGCAGTCCCTGAGAACCCTCCCGCCCCTTTGAAGTCCTTTGTATGGTCTGGGTCTGTCGTGCAGACCGATTCCCACAAAGCAAGATTGCTGCTTTTTGTATCCATCTTATTTTCCCCTTGTTACGTCGCGCCCTTTCCCGGCGCCGTCTGTTGTTTTGAAATACTCGGTACTATCGTCACCAATGCGCCTGTCGCCCTGTAATCTGCGTATCTCGGCGTTTAGTGCCAGCTCCCGGTCAATGTCCGGCGTATCGTCTGAGACTCGCTTGCGTGACTGTTGCAGCTTACTGTCTGCCCATCTCAAAGCAATGGCGAAGGCGACGAACAGAAGGCTAAACGCGATGAGTGTGCTAATCATTATATAATCTCGCTTTGGTATACAAAAGGAACTCCAATTGCCTTGTATGATGCCCCGCCTTCCTGACTTGTAAATCCTTCGATACTTTGCCGGTGATCTCTCATGCACCGCGATGCGGCCTCAAGACCTTCTGCGGTTTCGTGCCTGACTACGTATCTCTGACATAGGGTGACAACTGTTTCCATTATGATCGCCTCCCCGCCCGCATTCTCTCCGCTGCCCGCTCGCCCTGTTGATCTTCTGCCCTGAGTGACAGCTTGCGGTCAAGCAATCGACCGATCCATGCAAGTGCTTCCTCTTCGCTGTCGTTGTCAATCGCCATCACGAAAGGCAGCGCGTCTTTCCCATCCTTGAACGTCACACGGTTAATGCACAATCCACCAGGATGACCCGCACTGTACATGCTCGGCTCCTCGTCAGGCTCGCTGTCGTAATCCACGTCCACTTTATAGCCTTCGATGATTAGAGTTTCGGCGCTCACTTTACTCTCCTATTCCACTGCGCTATGGCTTCGCGCTTCAATTTTGTTTCCTGAGTTCGCGCATTGCAAACAATGCAAAATACTTTGTACTTTTTCTTCTGAGTGTATCGCGGGAAGACGCTTATTATTTCCGCCTCACCTCCGCAAAACGGGCACGGATTCAGCATCACTCCCCCTTCGGCGTCTTGAGCGCCGCCTTGTATGCTTCATATTCTGATATAATTATCGAGATTCCGAGATTGTTGATTTTTCCGCCGTCACTGCATAAAACCATGTTGCTGACGCGCTTGTAAAAATCTGTGTCCGGCATTCCTACTGCGTCGTTATTCATGATTCCACCTTGAGCGCCGATCTTAGCTGTGCCATTGATTTGAGATAACGGTCGCGGGTGATATTAAACATCCACCATGCAACGGATTTGCAGACAGGCGTCGAATAATCATTCAACTTGCCCTTGGCTCTGCGGTACTCTTGCTGATTGATTCGCATGACATGCCGCGCTATGCGGATTTCAAACGCTCGCGCTGATTGGGCGTGGTTCACAGCAACCACCCCGCAGCGCAGATCAGGCTCAGAGATACAGCCAGAGCGCAGACAATCACGCAGGCGAATCGCTCAGATATTTCTGCTCGTTTTTCTGGACGCTTCTTTTTTTCATAGAAATAACTGTAGACATTTCTTTTCATTTTGCCCCCTCGTGCTTATCTACGAATCCGGTTGGCGTAGCAGGGGAAACCGCAATCAGGTTTTGCAGGATGGGCTTGAACTTTGCCCAGAACTCAAGAGCGCGAGAATCCATTTCGTTTATTCGTGCGTCGTCAAATGCCCACCAGTCGGCGATTGGGTGACGCTGACAACCGATCTGCATCACGTCAGCCGTGTAGGTGACTTGATAGGTCTCGATCCAGAAACTTCGCATGTGCACTAGGTTTCCTGAACACCCCCACAGGTCGGCACCGCTCAGGTCGGCACCGCTCAGGTCGGCACCGCTCAGGTCGGCACCGCGCAGGTTGGCACAGCTCAGGTCGGCACAGCTCAGGTTGGCACCGCGCAGGTTGGCATCGCTCAGGTCGGCATCGCTCAGGTCGGCACCGCGAAGGTTGGCACAGCTCAGGTTGGCATCGCGCAGGTAGGCACCGCTCAGGTCGGCACCGCGCAGGTTGGCACAGCTCAG
>Ga0172380_10002125_pt1 | contig 31941 bp, 18 predicted proteins | sample Leawe162metaG_FD_119747 | JGI IMG/M metagenome (GOLD analysis project Ga0172380, IMG submission 119747) | Leachate microbial communities from a municipal landfill in Southern Ontario, Canada - Leachate well 162 metaG | ecosystem: Engineered > Solid waste > Landfill > Unclassified | place... | reverse complement strand
TGGTGCCGCGCAGCAAGCGGAGGGAAGCCCCCGGGGAAACCACCTTCATGCGGGTGCTTGCGGGGGTGGATGCCGCGCAAGTCGAGCGTGCGCTCCTGCTCTGGCAGGATCAGGTGCTCGGCCAGGCAGAGGATCCCCTCATCGCCGTGGACGGCAAAAAGCTCCGTCACGCCGGAGGGGTGGAACTGGTGAGCGCCTTCGGGGTGAAAAGCGGGCGGCGGATGGGGAGCGTTTGCACGGCAGCCAAGAGCAACGAGATCCCGGCAGCCTCGTCACAGCCCAGGCCCCTCCGCATGGAAAAATTAGAAAAAATCAGCCCTAGTTCCCCCCTTTGAACTTTTGTTCCGGCTCCCAATCGGGTAAATTTTTCGACAGAAGAAGCCTCGTACAAATCGCCCTGGATTACAGAACAAGAACGGCTGATTGTCCTTGACAAGAGCATACGCAGCCTGAATTAGCGACAATCTGCCATCGTTCCTTTGTTACAATTTCGTCACATGTGAATGAATCGGCGATATCTTCGAGATACAGGATGGATCGAATATTTCCCGGACTGACCGAGGAGATTCAAAAAAGGGGAGTTCGAATGCAAAAAAGGATGAAGGGAAATCGGCGGCACCAACTTCATCCTTCGCACTTCAGCCCTCTTTGTGTTGGTCGTCGAAGTTGAGGTAGGTGTAGAGGGTGAGGCTTTTTTCGTAGTCGTCGAGGAGGCGCATCGCCTCGCTGGGCTTGAGGCGGTCGGATTTGATCGCGGCATCGGTCTGGGCCTTCATCCGCCGGGCGAGTTCGTTGACGTCCCATTGGGTCAGCGAGAGAACCTGGCCGACGGTGCTGCCGGGCAGCACCTCTTCGACGTAGTAGCCGGAATCCTCGTCCTCATCGAGGTAGATGTGCATTTCGTTGACCCGGCCGAACAGATTGTGAAGGTCGCCCATGATGTCCTGGTAGGCCCCGGCGAGGAAGAAGCCGATGTAATACGGCTGGCCGGGTTTCCAGCGGTGCAGGGGCAGGGTTTCCTTCACGTCCTGCAAGTCCACGAACTTCGCGACTTTCCCATCCGAGTCGCAGGTGATGTCCACGAGCGTGGCATTGCGGTCGGGAAGCTCGTTGAGCCGGTGGATCGGCATCACCGGGAAAAGCTGCCCGAGCGCCCAATGGTCGAGAAGGGACTGGAAGACCGAGAAGTTGCACAGGAACTGGTCGCCGAGCGCGATTTCCATTTCCTTCACTTCCTCCGGGATGTAGCGCATCGCGCGGAACATCTCGACGATCGACTCGGCGATCTGCCAGTAGATCGTCTCGACGCGGGCCTTCGCGCGGAGGTCGAGCATCCCGAGATCGAACATCGACTGCGCGCGCTCGCGGATTTCCTGCGCGTCGTGCAGGTTTTCGAGGCGGTTCTTCTTGTTGAAGTCGTTGCGGATCTCGAGCATGTCGCCCACGATCTGCGGGTCGTCCGGCGCGGGGACCACCGGCTCGCCCCGGTTGTTTTTTTCGATCGAGCCGAACGCCTCGACAATCAGCACCGAATGATGGGCGACAATCGCGCGTCCGCTCTCGCTGACCAGTGTCGGGTGCGGCACGGACTCCGAATCGCAGACTTCCATCACGGTATAGACGATGTCGCGCGCGTATTCGTTGAGGGAGTAATTCGTCGAGCTGTCGAAGGTGGTCCGGGATCCGTCGTAGTCGACGCCCAGCCCGCCTCCGACATCGAGGTAGCAGAGCGCATGGCCCATCTTCGAGAGCTTTGCATAAAACCGCGCGGCCTCGCGCGTCGCCCGCTTGATCGTGCGGATGTCCGGCACCTGGGAGCCCACATGGAAATGAACCAGATTGAGGCAATGGGCCAGGCCCGCCGCATGGAGCATGTCGCTCGCCTCGACAAGATCCGCGGTCGAAAGCCCGAACTTCGCATTCTCCCCGCCGCTGGTCGCCCACTTTCCCGCCCCTTTGGAAAGCAGGCGCACGCGGAGGCCGATCATCGGCTCCACCCCCATCTCCCTGGAAACACGAAGCACATGGACGAGTTCCTCCAACTTCTCGACAACGAGGATGACTTTCTTTCCGAGCTTTCTTCCCAGCAGCGCATTTTGGATGAAACTCGTGTCCTTGTAGCCGTTGCAGATGACCAGGCTGTCGGGGTCGGAGTGCAGCGAAAGCGCGGCAAGAAGTTCCGGCTTGCTGCCCGCCTCGATTCCGAAATGCCAGGGCAACCCCGCATCCATGATCTCCTCGACCACCTCCCGAAGCTGGTTCACTTTGATCGGGAAAACCCCGCGGTAAACCCCGCCGTATCCCATCTCCGCAATCGCGTCCGCGAAAGCCACATTGATGATCTCGACGCGGTCGCGGAGAAGGTCGTGAAAACGGACCACCAGCGGAAATTGCAGCGCGCGAGAGCGCGCCTCCCGGACAATTTCCATCAGGTCGATCTGCTCGCCGTTGCGCTTGGGCTTGACGACGACATGGCCGTCCGTGTTGACCCCGAAATATCCGCCGCCCCAGCGGTCCACATTGTAAAGCGCGAGGGCGTCCCCGCTTTCAAAATTCGACATCTTGCTAGAAATTGATGACCATGAGCTGGCCCTGGCTGACCGCATTGGCTTCCTCTTCGGTCATCCAGCGTTCGGCAAACCGCGGACCCCAGGAGTCGGACACGGCCACCTCGCCGGTCTTGTCATTGTAACCGATGATCATGCACATATGGCCCTGATTGGCGTCGGTGGGAATTTTTTTCGCCGCTTTGCGGACGGGATCGAGGGATTTCCGCCATTCCGCAGGATCCGTCATGGCCGCGCGCCGGTCCATGCGGGAATTCAAGTCCGCGTTCACGGAATCCATCGAATACATCGCCCACATCAAGGGGAGTCCCCTTTTGATATATTTCTCCACGGTGCGCACCGAGATTTTTCCGTTCTCGGACTCGAGCCTGCGTCCCCCGCGCATCACGGACTCGCGGGCCCCCTCGACAATGGCGGCAATGTTCGTGCCGCCTCCCGCGTCCGTGTCTCCGGCCATCGCCAGGACATACATGTCCGCGGGGACCGCCATGTAACGCATCACCCGCTCCCATGTGGCCGGGACGCAATAGCCTTTCGGACCCTGATTGACCATGGGCATGTCTTTGAGAATGACATCTCCATTCGGACGCTTTTCCACCCTCGAGAGAAGACGTTCCCGGAGTTCGGTATCTGGAATCCTCGCCTTGCCACGGGCGTCGGCCACATCCGGGGAAAGGATTCTCAGGGCGACATATTCGTCGCGCGGCGCGGCGAGGAGGATCGTGTGGCCGTTCCAATCCCAGCGTTTGACAGATTCGCGGGTCTGACTGCCCTGGCCGAACCGATCGGCGGCCGGGGGACCGAGCAGGGAAGCCAGCGCGGCCGTGATGGTCTCCTCATCCTTCCGGATCGCGGCCTTGTAGCCCTTGTTCTGTTTTTTAAAAGCGCGCGCCGCTTTTGCATCGCCCGGAACCAAATCGACATCCACGGCATCCCCCTTGTTGGCAAACATCAGGGACAAACGGGAAGCGAGACCGTTTTCACCGTACAACGCAAGGGAATAGGGCCTGGATCCGAGGACCAGATCGGTCGGCTCGGGATACTTCCGGTAACTGGAGTCCGTGGAAGTCTTCGATTCTTCCCGCCAGCCCAGGCGCGCGGCTGTGGCGGCGGCGTCATCGTCCCACAAATTGTCATCCGCCCACACCGGAACTCCGAAGGCGGCATTCAGTTCCTCGAATGTCACCGCGGCAGCCGGGCGGAGGAGTCCCAAAAAACAAAAAATGGCAGGTGAAATCCGTTTGAACATTTGCGAGCACACACTTGCACCCCCTCGGGCTCTTCTTTTCAAGTTTTTTCCGCTCGGAATTTCGCGGCGGCACCCGAATCCCTCCATGAAGACCGTTCACGGATGCTCCAATAACTGGATGCCTACAGGAGGGATCCCGAATTTGCGGCGCGGGTGCTTGTCGATGCGGCGGAGGAATTCGGCTGCGATTGCAGCATCATCGACTTCGATACCTCGTTGCTGGCCGAGGCGTTGGGGGCAGTGCTGGATTTCCCGGAAGATGACATGGCGCGGGTGGCGCGTCCCCCGCTGGATTCCCTGGCCGATATTCGCAAGCTGCCGATCCCCGCCCACCGCAAAGACGGGAGGCTTCCGATTACCCGGGACAGGCGCATCAGGATCTCACTTCTGGGAGCCCCTGAATCACATCCCACAGAGCCCGCGAATTTTGCGCTTGCGCGAATCGAGGGCCGGAACGAATCTCGCCAGATGAGTTTTAGCGGGCATTTTCCAAATTCGGCACAAATACCGGCACAATGTCAATATGAATATCAGGCGTTCTGTGTAAACTATTGGTAATCAGACATGCCGGCGTGGCGGAATTGGCAGACGCGCACGACTCAAAATCGTGTTCCTTCGGGAGTGTGGGTTCGAGACCCTCCGCCGGTAATACTCTGAAATGCTGATCAATAAAGGATCTGCGGACGATTTGTAAAATTTTCGGCGTGTGATAGGAAATGTCAGGAAGCCACCGGAAATGGCCCAAAATTGGCCAAAATTTACCCCGGCGTTTTACAGCTTTATTCGCATTCCAACACGCTCCTGTTGCATCCCCGTTGAAGATGGCCTCCCCATTTTCGATTCGCTTGGGAATCCGAGTTCCTTCAACCGACACCGTTGCTCCGCAGAGAGGTGATGATGTTTTCTCCGCTGCATACACGCCCATTGACGAAGGGCAGCGGTTTCTCCGCGCGGCACCCGGCAATGACCAAATCGTTGATGAAAGGCGGCCAGTTCGTGAAGGCGCCGCCCCCACTGCGCGTTGCTGCCGTCCCACACAAATCCCAAGGCAGGCGGTCTGCGACAACATCCAGATATTTGCGCCGTGCTTTTTTCGGGAGAAAAGAACGTTTCACCACCCCTTCGATGGCGGTTCGCCTTTGATCCGTCCTAAGAAAATCCCCTCCATTTCGCCACCCGTCGATCTTTTTTCCCGGTTTTCCCGGTTGCCGAAAATTCGTAACATTTGAAGCTTGCGTTGCCTGCCATGTGCCTTATCAAGGCAAAAAACCATGAGCGCAGATGACTCGGACGAAGCTTCCGGAGAAGATCCCGACCAAAGGAGGTCACGGGAAAAAGGCGGGGTCTTGATCACCTGTCGTTGGTGAACGTTGTGAAACGCGACTTTTCGGAAAAAAAGGCCTCCTCCTCCGGGTTGCTCCGTGGTGGGGAAGGATTCGACAAGGCGGAAAGGGACGCCGAGGAAGACATGGGGGAGTATCAGGGGAAGGACGTGCCCCGGCGTTTCTGGAAGTTCCTCAGGCGCCATACCGATCTCATCATCGTGGCTGCTGCGGGCAATGTGCTGACGGTTTTCCTCGTCATGCTGGTGCCTCTCTTTGCGAAGCTCGTCATCGACGAGGCGATTCCCGGCAGGAATGTGGGCTTGCTGGTCGGCCTGGCGGTTTCGCTCTTTGTCCTGCAAGTGATCCGGGTGGTTGCCGGGTACGGCCATGAATTCCTGGTGAGCTATGTGGGGCAGCGGACCATTTTCGACATCCGGCGCGAACTCTTTCACCATTTGCAACTTCTGCACCTTGCTTTTTACGAGAAAAAGCGGACGGCCAGTCTCGTGAATCGCGTGATCCACGATGCGGCCGCCATCCAGCAATTCATCAATACGGCCTTCAATACCATTGCCAACAGTCTCGTCTCGCTGCTCATGGCGATGGGGATCATGTTTTTGCTGAACTGGAAGCTGACGCTTTTTTGCGCGGCATCCCTGCCCTTTTATTTTTCCATCGTCCACTGGTATCGGGCGAAGCTCCAGGTCGTTCACCATGATGTGAAGGAGCGCCAGTCCCTGCTCGCCGGGCGGCTGGGCGAAACGTTCGCCGGAATCCGCGTGGTCAAGTCGTTCGCCCAGGAGGATCATGAGCGGCGGCGTTTCGTTTTGCAGATCAAGGACAATTTTCACAGCGAGCTGCGGCTGCCGCTGTTGGGAGCGCGGATGAACGGCGTGCTCGGTGTCCTTTTCTTTTTCACCTATTCCGTCGTGATGGTCGGGCAGGGGCTCGGCTCGATCTGGGGGGGGATGTCCATCGGCAGCTATGTGGCCTACACGACCTATCTCTGGATGCTTTTCGTCCCACTCGCGGGGTTGTCGAACTTGCTCCAGGCCAGCACGAATGCGCGCACGGGTTTCGAGCGCATTCTCTGGTTGCTGGACACGAAGCCGAACATCCGGGAAGACGACAATCCCGTCGTGTTGCCGGACATCCAGGGACGGGTGCAGTTCGAGCATGTGGACTTCGCCTACGACGACAGGCCGGCGCTGCTGGACTTCCATCTCGACGTGCAACCCGGCGAGGTGGTGGCGATCGTGGGCCATAGCGGCAGCGGAAAATCCACGCTGATGAGCCTGCTCACGCGGTTCTACGATGTGGAGCATGGCCGCATTCTCATCGATGGCGTGGATTTGAGACGGCTGAAATCCGACGCCTATCGCCAGCAGTTGGGCATCGTGTTGCAGGAAAACTTTCTCTTTTCCGGAACGGTGGAGGACAATATCCGCTACGGAAGGCCCGACGCGGGCGACGAGGATGTCCTGCGGGCCGCCCGGTTGGCCAATGCCCTCGAGTTCATCGAGAAGATGCCGGAAGGCTTCCGCAGCCAGGTCGGGCAGGGAGGAGTGACCCTCTCGGGCGGGCAGCGGCAGCGCATCGCGATCGCGCGCTGTATCCTGAAGAATCCGCGCATCCTGATTTTCGACGAGGCCACGAGCGCGCTGGACAACCAAAGCGAGGCCCTGATCCAGGCTTCGATGGACACCCTCATGCAGCGGCGCACCGTATTCATCGTGGCGCATCGTCTGGCGACGATCAGAAGGGCAGGCCGCATCGTCGTGCTCGATCACGGGCGCATCGCGGAGGTTGGCTCGCATGAGGAGTTGCTGGCCCGCCGGGGGGCCTTCTATGAGTTGTATCGCCCGAAGATGGCTTCGGCGCGCGAGAAGGCCGATCTCGAAAACCTGGGTTGAGTCATGGGAGAAAACCGGCAGGCCAACATCCAACAGCAGCTTCGCGCCATGCGGCGCATGCTGGTCTGGATCTTCGTTCTTTCCGGGGTTTTGCTCGCGGGGCTCCTGTTTTTCGTGTCCGTGGACGAGCGTGTCATTGCCGAGGGGATCGTGCGGGCCGATCGTGACACCCACCTTTACGCGCCGGAGGACGGGGTGTTAAAGGACGTGGAAGCCTGGGAAGGCACCGATGTGGCCAAGGGCGACATCGTTGTGGCGATGGACGACACGGAGCATCGGGCCGAACTCCGGCAAATCGAGGCGAACATCGAAAAGGCCCGGAGTGAATGGGAGTTCCAAAAGCTCCGGCTCGAACACACGGCGAAACTCCCCCTGCCGAAAGAATTCTGGCACATGCACGAGGAACTCGACATCGTGCTTGAGAGGATCCGGCAGAGCACCGTGGAATACGATCGTGCCCGCGAATTGCAGCGAAAGGGGTTGATCAGCCAACAGGAGGTCGAGCGGGCCCGGTTGTCCCTGGAGATCGAGAAGGCGGAGGAGGCCAAGACCCGGGACAAGCTTCGCGTGGTCGAGCAGGGGCTGGAAGAGGCCATCATCAGCGAGGCGGGCGCGGAAATCCAGACCGCGCTCTCCGCGCTTCGCGCGCTGCAGGTCGACCGCGAGATCCGGTTGCAGAATATCGGGCGGTGCCTCGTGCGGTCCCCGGGAGATGGGGTGGTGACCATGCTCAACAAACGCCGCCCGGGCGAACGCGTGCAACGTGGTGAAGACCTCGCGCACATCGCGCACGGCGGTCCCACGCGCGTCGATATCTTCGCGGGCGAGGAGCAGTATCACCGCCTTCGTCCCGATCAACGCGTGCTGATGAAATCCCTGTCATTTGACACCCTGCGGCACGGCTATATCGAAGGGCATGTCGTGAGTGTCAGCATGGAGCCCGAACAGTCCGCCTCCACGGAAGCCTCCGTCACGGCGCCGTCTTACCGGGTCATTGTCAAAATCGATCACACGCCGCAGAACCTTGTCATCGGATCGACCGTGGAGGCACGGATTATTATCCAGCGGATCCCGTTATGGAAGCTGCTGTTGCCGGAGACCCTCCGGCAACCTTGATGCAAGTTCCGCAGCGCGTATTTCCCCTTGTTGTCCGGGCTGGAGCGGTTCAAGTAAAATTGCCGCCACGCCGCTCTGTCGGCGTGTGCTCCGACGCCTCGACAGCCGTTATGTTTTTACGAAACACGCGGCGGTGGAAGGACGGCAAGGAGCACCGGTATTGGTCGATCGTGGAAAACCGCCGGTGCGCGGGCGGGAAGATCGTGCAGCGCCCGGTGCTGTATTTGGGCGAGATCATCGACAGCCAGCGGGAAGCGTGGTGCCGTGTTGTGGAAGGCTTCGATGGAGACAGCGGGCAGTTGCGGCAGATGGCGTTCTTCGCGTGGGACCTGGCGATTCCGGCCCACGCGCTGAAATACGGGATCGGAGTTCGGCTCAAAGACTTACTTCGCAATGCCCGGCGCCGCGAAGGCCGCTACCTGCTGCGAACCAACCTTTGCGACCAGGATCCGGCCAAGCTTTGGAACCTTTACATCCAGATCACCGAAATCGAGGCGGCTTTCAAAAACCTCAAGGACGACCTGGACCTGCGCCCCATCTACCACCAGCGCGAGGACCGCATCGAGGCCCACATCTTCATCTCGTTTTTGGCCTATTGCCTTCACGTCACCCTGCGCGCCCGCCTGCGGCCCCACGCTCCAGGACTCACCCCGAGGGCCGTGCTCGATAAGTCCGCCGCCATCCAAATGGTCGATGCCCACTTCCCTGCACGGCTCCCACGGCACGTTTCCTAAGTTCTGTAAGCTGATCATGAGTGAGTTTTCGGGCATCGCGTTTCATAGCAACAACGAATACGCTTGGCCAAAAGAATGTCAATACTATTATGAGACGGTTAATATGGTTGCCGTCGCAAGGCTCGCGGGAAAAGTTGAACCGAGAGCGGAAAGCGATACACTGGGCAAATGTTTCGAGTTGCGCCTGCAATGAGGCTTGCGGTTCCGAGGAACTCCGCTTTTGATGGGATTCGGGCCTTTTCCTGACTCGCCAGTCCTTCGCGCGCATGCCATCCGACAAGCAAAAATTCATCCGGATCAAGGGAGCCCGGCAGCACAACCTGAAAAACCTGGATGTCCGGATCCCGCGACACAAGCTGGTCGTGGTGACCGGGCTGAGCGGCTCCGGAAAATCCTCGCTCGCATTCGACACGCTCTTCGCCGAGGGCCAGCGAAAATATGTCGAAAGCCTGTCCGCGTATGCGCGGCAGTTTCTGGACCAGATGCAAAAGCCGGATGTCGATTACATCGAGGGGCTTTCTCCCGCGATTGCGATCGAGCAGAGATCCTCCGGCGCCAACCCGCGTTCCACGATTGCGACGACCACGGAGATCTATGATTACCTCCGCCTGCTCTACTCGGCCATCGGGGTTCCCCACGACCCCCGGACCGGCCGGAAAGTTTTCCGGCAGACGCCGCAGGAAATTGCGGATGCGATTCTCCGCTGGCCGGAGGGCACGAAGTTCCTCGTGCTGGCACCGCTCGTCAGCGGGCAGGTCGGGGAATTTCGCGACGTGATAGAAAAGGCCCGCCGTGAGGGGTTTGTGAGGATTCGCGTGGACGGGGAGGTCGTCGAGCTGACAAAACCCGATGGCATCAAGCTCAACAAGGCGTCACGGCACACCATCGAGGCGGTCGTGGACCGGCTCAGCGTTCGGGAGGGACTTGCGCAGCGCCTTGCGGACTCGATCGAAACGGCACTTCGCTGGGGAGGAGGCAGGCTGTCCACAAGCCGTCAGGAATCCGCCGCCGCCGCCTGGATCGAGGAGAAATTTTCGACCGACTATTGCAATCCGGAGACCGGCTTCACGATGCCGAGGCTCACGCCCAAGCACTTTTCATTCAACAGCCATCTGGGGGCCTGTCCGGTCTGTCATGGGATTGGAACCGAACTTTATTTCGATCCGGACCTCATGGTGGATCCCGAAAAGACGCTGGCGCAGGGAGCCGTGAGGCCGTGGAAATCCGCCAACAAGCGCATGCGCGCCTACTACGCCGCCCTGTTGCAGGGCCTGCTGGCCGACACGCCGGCCCCCTCGAATACGCCCTGGGGCGAATTGCCGGAGAGCTTCCGGGAATTGGTCCTGTCCGGTTCCCGCGACCGGGGGATCGCGATTTCCACGGGAAGCGGACGCGTTGTCACAAAGCCTTTCGAGGGAGTGGTGGCCCAGGCGCGGCGCCTCTACGAGACCAGCCAAAGCGAGTTTTCCAAAAAGCGGCTGCGGGCGTTCCAGGGTCGCCGGGTTTGCGGAACCTGCCACGGCGCGAGGCTGCTCCCGGAAATTCTGGCGGTCACGATCGCCGGGGTGGACGGACGGGAATGGGGAATCGAAGCCCTTTGCTCGCTGACCATCGGGGAAGCGGGCGGAATTCTCGGCGGGCTCGCGCTCTCGGCCTCGCAGGAGGAAATTGTCAAAGACGTCCTGCGGGAAGTCAGGCAGAGGCTCAAATTTCTGAATGAAGTCGGGCTGGGTTACCTGCAACTCAACCGGGAAAGCGGAACTCTTTCCGGCGGGGAAGCCCAGCGGATCCGGCTCGCCACGCAAATCGGATCCGGCCTCTCGGGCGTGATGTATGTCCTGGACGAACCGAGCATCGGGCTGCACCAGCGCGACAATGACCGCCTGATCCAGACCCTGCGTGATCTCAGGGACCTCGGCAATTCGGTGATCGTCGTCGAGCATGACGAGGACACCATCCGTGCCGCGGACCATATCCTCGATCTCGGCCCGGGGGCGGGACCCCGCGGCGGACGGCTCGTGGCCGAGGGCACGCTCGAAGAAATCCTGCAAAGCGAGGACTCTCTCACGGCCCAATATCTCAAGGGGTCAATACGGATCCCGGTCCCGCGGATCCGCACGGCTCCAAGAATGACCGGAGCCAAGGCGGGCGATGTCGGGGATGGCTGGCTGAGGGTCCTGGGAGCGGAGGAAAACAATTTGCGGAGAATCGATGCGGCGTTTCCCGCGGGTTGCCTGACCTGTGTCACCGGCGTTTCCGGAAGCGGCAAATCCACGCTGGTGAACGATATCCTGCGCAACGCGCTCGAACGCGACCTGAACCGCGCCAAGTCGCGTCCGGGAAAACATGCCGGCCTTTCCGGCATCGAGCAATTCGACAAGGTGGTCGTCATTGACCAGAGCCCCGTCGGGAGGACCCCCCGCTCGAACCCGGCCACCTACACGGGAGCCCTCGGGCCGATCCGCGACCTGTTCAGCGAACTGCCGTCTTCGCGCGTGCGGGGCTACGACGCGAGCCGGTTCTCGTTCAACGCGAAGGGCGGGCGCTGCGGGCATTGCCAGGGCGACGGGTTCATCAAAATCGAAATGCATTTCCTGGCCGATGTCTATGTCGAGTGCGAGGTTTGCCGCGGACGGCGCTACAATCGCGAGACACTCGAGGTCACCTACAAGGGGAAAAATATCGCCGACGTGCTCGACATGACGGTCGACGATGCCGCCCGGTTTTTCCGGAATGTCCCCGCGCTGTGCAACAAGCTGGAAACGATGCAGGATGTCGGCCTCGGCTACCTGAGGCTCGGACAATCGGCGACGACGCTCTCGGGCGGTGAAGCGCAGAGGATCAAGCTCTCGGCGGAACTTTCGAAGCGCGCGACGGGGCGGACCGTTTACATCCTGGACGAGCCCACCACCGGCCTGCATTTCGCCGACATCCACAAACTCCTCGAAGCTCTGATGAAGTTGCGCGACAGTCGCAATACCGTGATCGTCATCGAGCACAACCTCGAGGTCATCAAGTGCGCCGACTGGATCATCGACCTCGGACCGGAGGGCGGGGCCGGGGGCGGAAAGATCGTCGCCGAGGGCACCCCCGAGCAAGTCGCATGCTCGACGGCAAGCCACACGGGACGTTATCTTGCCCGATATTTCCCATCATGATTTGCTCACTCGCCCTGTTCCTGTTCGCTTCGTCTGGCGCGGGCAACGTCGCCGCCGCGAAATCCGCCCTTGAAGACGGGCTTCCCGCCGTCGCCATCAAGAAACTGGAGGGATCACCGCGCTCCGCGAAGGATGCGGTGTTGGTCCTGGCTCGCGCGTATTTGGAGGACGGAAAGCCCGACAGGGCGGTCGAGTTGCTGAAATCGCATCCCGCGGGGACAAACGGGGACTTCTGGCTGGCCCAGTCCCACGCGGCGTTGGCGCACTGGGAGGTGGCCTTGGAAATATATCGGACGTGTCTCGGCGAGACTTCCGTGTCCGGCGAGGCGGCTCTTGGCCAGGCCCGCATGCTGCGAAATCTTGGGAGGAGCCAGGAGGCGCTCGATGCGCTTGAGCCGGCAAAAGATTGGCCCGACAGCCCGCTTCGACACCTTGCCGACTTGGAACGCGCGGAAGCGTTTCTGGATCTGGGCCGCCCGAAGGACGCCAAGCTTGTCCTGGACAGCCTTTCCCCGGGCGACCAGGCGGAAAAATCCCGCCACGACGACCTGATGGCGAGATCCCTGGCCCTGTCCGGCGACGACTCCGCGGCCCTGGTGCTTTTTGACGCCGTCAAACCTCTGGGCCCCGCCATGGCGGTGGGCGTTGTGACCGGACGGGCGGAGGCCCTCGTCCGGATCGGCCAGTCTCCGATCGCGGAGACGATTCTGGAGGATTTTCTTTCCAAAAATTCCGATCTTCCCGGCCTGGACGCCGTCTTTTCCTTGTTGGATTCGATTTATGCCGCACAACAATCGGCGTCTCCGGGCGAGTTGAAGCGGTGGACCGACGACGGGGACGACTCCCTGAGGAAAAAGCTCGCGGGCTATTACCTGGCGCGCTTCGAAGCCCGCCTCGGCCGGGAGGATCATGTGGAGAAGCTTTTGGAAAATGTGGTCGCCGGTTCCGCCGACAATCCCGCCCTCGGCGCGGCATTTTTGGAATTGGCCAATTTCCGCCTGAAGCAGGGCCGCCCTGGAGAGGCATTGAAGCTCCTGCCTTCCATGGGAACTTCCGCCCGGGCGGATTTTCTCAGGGGGCTTGCCCTGGCCGCATTGAATGAGCCCGTCAAAGCCTCCGAACTTTTTATCTCGGCGGCTTCCGACGATTCCCTGGCCGAAGTGGCACTTTACAATGCCTCCATCTGCGACCTCTTTGCGGGCGGAATGAAATCCCGGGGGTTCAACCTCCTGAAGGAACGATTTCCCGCAAACCCCAGGCTCGATGGGTTGCGGCTCAGGAAAGGCTACGAACTGGCAAGACAGAACGATCGGGGCGCGACCGAAATCTTTGAAACCCTCTCCAAGGCCGGGGATGGGAGTCTTGCCGCGTCCGCAAACCTCGCTCTGGCCGAGTGGAAATACGAAAACAACGACCGGGCCGGGGCTCTGGCCCATCTCGAGCGGGTGTCCGCTTCCCGCGGCAACGAAACGGATCCCCAGGCGGAGGCCCTCTCGGTTTTTCTTGCCGACGACGGGAGATCCGATGAGGCGGCCATTGCCGCCGCGACAGAATTTCTCTCCGCGCATGAGGGAACGACCGCCGAGCCGGAGGTCATGATGAAACTCGGAGAGCTTCTCTACAGGAAAGGGGACTTTGCCGGCGCGAGGGTCCAGTTGGAATCCCTCGCAAAAAAGTATCCCGGAACGCCGCTCGAATATCCGGCGCTTTTCCTGGCGGCCCAGTCCGCATCCCGCCTGCAGACTCCCGCCGCGATGAACGAAGCGATGTCTGTCCTGTTCGAGGAGGTCGCCTCTTCGAAGAGCCCGCTTGCCCTGCGGGCGAGATTCGAGCAGGCGGTGCTTCAAAACATTCTCGGAAAGCCGAACGAGGCCATCGTGATCCTGGACCGGATCATTGCCTCGAACAGCGCGCCGGAAATGAAATTCGCCGCGATGATCGAAAAAGGAAAAACGCTCTACGGCCTTGGCGGGGCGGACCCGAAATCTTACCGCGACGCCATCGACATCTGGCGGCAGGTTGCCGGCGATCCCGCCTCGTCTCCGGCGTGGCGCAGCCAAGCCCTCTCCCGGATTGGAGCCGCCTACGAAAACCTCGGCGACCCGGAGGCCGCCGTGGCCGCTTACTACGATGTGATCAAGGATGGCAAACCTGCCCCCCGGGTATTTTTCTGGTTTTACAAAGCCGGTTTTGCCGCCGCGCGCCTGCTCGAATCCACCCGGCGCTGGGATCAGGCGATCAAGGTCTATGAAATGATCGCCGCGGCCGGCGGGCCGCGGAGCGAGGAAGCGACCTCCCGCATCAACAAGATCCGGCTGGAAAATTTTCTCTGGGACGGGGCTCCCGGGACCTGACGACAAGAAAAAGTCCGGCAAGATCTTCTTGGGCCGGCCCGCAGGCGAGAATTTTCTTTGGCGCAGTATTGCGCGGCCAGCACAAAACCTGCTTCATTGAGCCCATCCATGAATTCGGCATTCGACACCCTGCGTTCTTTCGACACCGGCACCAATGAGCCCGGAATCCTGCACTCACTTCCCGCGCTGGAGGAGAAGGGCATCGGCCCGGTCTCGAAACTTCCGGTCAGCATCCGGATCGTCCTCGAGTCCGTCCTGCGGAACTGCGATGGCAAAAAAGTCCAGGCCAAGGATGTCGAGACGCTGGCGAACTGGAATGCCAAGGCTCCGGCCCAGGAGGAAATCCCGTTCGTGGTGGCGCGGATCGTTCTCCAGGATTTTACCGGTGTGCCACTCCTCGTCGATCTCGCCGCGATGCGCAGCGCCGTGAAATCCCTCGGCGGAAATCCGGCGATCATCGAACCGCTCGTGCCGGTGGACCTCGTGGTGGACCATTCCGTGCAGGTGGATTTCTACGGCTCGGCGGAGGCCCTTCAACTGAACCTGGGGATGGAATTCAAGCGCAACCGCGAGCGCTACCAGTTTTTGAAGTGGGGGCAGCAGGCCTTCCAGACGTTCGGCGTGGTCCCCCCGGGGATCGGCATCGTCCATCAGGTCAACCTCGAATACCTGGCCAAAGGGGTGCTCAGCCAAAAACCGGAAACCGGAAACCGGAAGCCGGAAATTTATTACCCGGACACGCTGGTCGGCACGGATTCGCACACCACGATGATCAACGGTCTCGGGGTTGTCGGCTGGGGCGTCGGGGGGATCGAGGCCGAGGCGGGGATGCTCGGCCAGCCGGTCTATTTCCTGACGCCGGAAGTGGTCGGTGTCCACCTCGCAAACCGGCTCCGCGAGGGAGTCACCGCGACCGACCTCGCGCTGCATGTCACCCAGATCCTCCGCGCCGCGAAGGTCGTCGGAAAGTTCGTGGAATTTTACGGCGATGGGGCGGCCGCTCTCCCGCTGACCGACCGTGCCACCATCGCGAACATGGCTCCGGAATACGGGGCCACGATGGGATTCTTCCCCGTCGATTCGGAGTCGGTGAATTACCTGGCCTCGACCGGACGCACCGACGGGCAATGCCGGGCGTTTGAAAATTACTTCCGCGCGCAGAACCTGTTCGGGATGCCGCGCAAGGGCGAGATTGCCTACAGCGCCGATATCGATCTGGACCTGTCCACCGTCCGGCCGGGAGTGGCCGGCCCGAAGCGCCCGCAGGACCGGATCGATCTCCCCGACCTCAAGGCCGCGTTCTCTTCGCTTCTGACGAAGCCGGTCTCGGAAGGCGGCTACGGAAAATCCGCCTCCGAACTCGGACGCAGCGCGAGCATCGGGCGCAATGGCCTGTTGCCGGAGAGCGAGTCGGAGATGGTCGCCGACCGTCCGACCCCGGACAAGGTGAAGGATTTTCCCCAGTCTCCCTTCCACGAAGAACACAGCACGCTTCGAGACGGATCGGTGCTCATCGCGGCCATCACGAGCTGCACGAACACCAGCAATCCCAGCGTCATGCTCGGAGCGGGGTTGCTCGCGAAGAAGGCGGTTCTGCGGGGGCTGCGCGTGGACCCGGCGGTGAAGACCTCGCTCGCGCCGGGGTCGCGCGTCGTGAAAGACTATCTGGAAAAAACGGGCCTCCAGCATTACCTCGACGAACTGGGGTTCCAGATCGTCGGCTACGGCTGCACCACCTGCATCGGCAATTCCGGCCCCCTCAACCCCGAGATCGAATCCGCGATCGTGCAGAATGATTTGGTGACGGCCGCCGTGCTCTCCGGAAACCGGAATTTCGAGGCCCGCATCCACCAGAACATCCGTGCAAATTTCCTGATGTCCCCTCCGCTTGTCGTGGCCTTTGCCCTCGCCGGGCGTGTGGACATCGACCTTTCGAAAGAGCCGATTGCGAAAGACAAGGACGGCATCGATGTCTATCTCAGGGACATCTGGCCGGACCTGGAGGAGATCCGCTCCGCCATGCAGGAGTCGCTCAAGCCCGAAGTTTTTCAAAAACTCTACTCCGGGTTCGCAGGGCAAAATCCGAAGTGGAACGAGGTGCCCGCACCTACCGGCCAGATCTACGAGTGGGACGAGGCGAGCACCTACATCCAGGAACCGCCTTTCTTCATCGGTTTCGGCATGGAAGCCGGAACGATCTCGGACATCACCGGAGCCCGCCCGATGGGGATCTTCGGAGATTCCGTCACCACGGATCACATCTCTCCGGCCGGAGCCATCAAGCCCAGTTCCCCGGCTGGAAAGTATCTCGTCGAGAACGGCATTTCCGCCGCCGATTTCAACAGCTACGGCAGCCGGCGCGGCAACGACCGGGTGATGACGCGCGGCACGTTCGCCAATGTCCGCATCAAAAACCTGATGATTCCGCCGAAAGCCGACGGCACCCGGGTGGAGGGAGGATTCACCGTTTTCCAACCGTCGGGCGAGGTGATGAGCCTCTACGACGCCTGCATGAAATATCAGGGCGAGGGGACGCCTCTCATCGTCTTTGCGGGACAGGAATATGGAACCGGATCCAGCCGCGACTGGGCGGCCAAGGGGACCCGGCTGCTGGGCATCAAGGCGGTCGTCGCCCGCAGCTTCGAACGCATCCACCGCTCGAATCTTGTCGGCATGGGCGTCTTGCCTCTCCAATTTCCCGAAGGAGTCAGCGCGGAAACGCTCGGGCTCGATGGAACCGAAACCTTCGACATCACCGGCATGGGCGGGGGGATACAGCCCCGACAGGACGTCACCCTCACCCTCACGCGCAAAGACGGCAAAACGGAATCGCTGGCCGTCAAGTTGCGGATCGATACCCCGATCGAGGTTGACTACTACCGTCACGGGGGGATTCTGCCCTTCGTCTTGCGCCAACTGATGCCGGGCAACTGATCTTCCGGTTTCCAGGCGGGGCCGTTCAGGGGCGGGGGACCGCCCCGGCTGGCGCCTCTGTGAGAGTTGCAATCGGCGATGGATGGCCAGGGAGCATGGGCGTGCCCGTGTGGGGCGCGTCGGCCCGATCTCCCTGTTTGCGACTTTCGGAGATGCGCCCCCCGGCTTTTCCGGAATCACTTGCGCGCCGCGCAGGTTCGCGCAAAGATACCCCTGTCATGAACACGGGACGTGGAACGGCTGGAAATGTGAATCTTCAGAACTTCATAAACGGCCGGTTCCGCGATGCCCGCAGCGGCGCGACCCGGGAGTTTTTCAACCCGGCGGACAATTCGCTTTTGGGTCACGCGGCGGAGTCCGGGGTGGAGGATGTCGGGGAGGCTGTCGCGGCGGCGCGGGAAGCCTTCGACAATGGTCCCTGGAGCCGGACTCCCGCCGTCGAGCGCGCAGCCAGGCTGTTCAAACTGGCCGACCTCGTGGAAGCGCATGCGGAGGAATTGGCGGCCCTGGACACACGGAACAACGGCAAACCCCTGCGGGAGGCTCGGTTCGACGCCGCCGACTCGGCGGCCTGCTTCCGATACTACGCCGGGCTCGCCACCAAGCCGCAGGGGCAGGTCTTCGAGGTGGGAGATCCGAATATCGTTTGCCAGACCGTGCGGGAACCGATCGGCGTGTGCGGACAAATCATTCCCTGGAACTACCCGCTGCTCATGGCCGCCTGGAAGCTCGCCCCGGGGCTGGCGGCCGGGAATTGCTGCATCCTGAAGCCATCGGAACTCACGCCGCTTTCCGTTGTCAGGCTTTTTGAGTTGATCGATGAGACGGGCTTTCCCCCGGGAGTTGTCCAGCTCGTGCTGGGGGCCGGCGATCCGGTCGGCGCGGCCTTGGCCTCCCACCATGCCGTGGACAAGATCGCTTTCACCGGAGGCGGAGTCACGGGAAGAAAAATCCTGGCTGCCGCGGCGGGGAACCTGAAAAAAGTGTCCCTGGAACTCGGAGGGAAAAGCCCCAACATCCTCTTCGCCGACACGGATCCCGGGATTGCCCTGGAATTTGCGATGTTTGGAATTTTTGCCGGGCAGGGCGAGGTTTGCAGCGCGGGCTCGCGGCTCCTGATCGAAAAGTCGATGGCGGAGGATTTTCTTCCGCGTCTGGCGGCCGCATGCGGGAAGATCGTTGTCGGGGACGGCATGGAGGAGGGGACGGAGATGGGGCCGTTGATCTCGAGGCCGCATCAGGCCAAGGTTCTCCAGTTCATCGAGGCCGGCGTCGCGGAAGGCGCGAGGTTGCTTTGCGGCGGGGGCGCGTATGCCGACCACCGCCAAATCGGGAACTTTGTCGAGCCGACCGTGTTTGTGAATACCCGCCCGGAGATGCGGATCGTCCGGGAGGAAATTTTCGGCCCCGTGCTGGCCGTTCAGACTTTTGAATCCGAGGAGGAAGCCGTCCGGGTCGCCAACGACACGCCGTACGGTCTCGCGGGGGCTGTCTTCACGCAGGACGGATCGCGCGCGCAACGGGTGATCCGGCGTCTCCGGGCCGGCATTACCTGGATCAACACCTACCATCCGACATTTCCCGAGGCCCCCTGGGGCGGATACAAGCAAAGCGGGATCGGGAGGGAACTCGGCACTTATGGATTTGAAGCCTACACGGAGGTCAAACAGATCAACACCTGTCTCGCCCCGCAAAAAACCGGCTGGTTCAAGGGGCTCGCATCATGAACCGGTCCCGGATTCGCGCATTTGCCCAGGAACTCTTCCGAAGAACGCGGCGTTTCTTTTCGAAGAGGAACGGAACCCCATTCTCGGCGACCTCGTCGGAGAATGATTTTCGCGCAGGCTCCGGACGCGTGCCGGCGGTGCTGGTGATCGCCCTGGCCGTCTTCCCGCTGCCGGTCGCCACGCTCATCGCCCAGGAGGCGGATCTCCTGGTTCCGGAGGAATTTTCCTCGCCGGAGCCACTCCGTCTCAAACCCGATCACGAAGAACGCGCCGAGGGGACGGCGAGGTATCTGGAGGCGCTCTTCGAGGAGGAGAGCGCGGGACCGGACCGGGCTCTGGATGCCAAACGAAAGGTTCTGGCGCTGGATCCGGGATTCACCGGACTCGCCATGGAAGTCGCCCGCCAATACCTGCGGATCGGGGAAACCTCGGAGGCCATTTCCGTGTTGAAAGACTCCGCCAAGGCCTCGCCAAAAAAATCCGACCCGCTTGTGGCGCTTGCGGGAATTTACCTTCGCCAACTCCGAAAGCCCGATCTCGCTGAAAAATATGGAACCCAGGCCCTGTTGGCTGCCCCTGACGAGTCCGCCCCTTACCAGATCCTCTTTGAGATCTACAAATCGACCTTCCAGAACCAGAAGATCGAGGGATTGTTCACCCGGGCGGCCAAGAGGAATCCGCCGAGCGCCGATTTCTGGCTCGATCTCGTGGAACTGCGCCTGCGGGATCTCGGCCGACAGGGGAAAGATGTTTCAAAAATCGTGGAAATGCTCGATCGCGCCCAGGAATTTGCGGGAGATCGCGCGGAAACCCTGGTGAGGGTCGGAAATGGCTTCGTCCTTTGCGACCAACCCGGACGGGCCATCCCGCTTTACCAGCTCGCGCTCACGCTCCGCCCGAACATGGAGGGGGTGCGCGACAAGCTGGCCATGCTCCTTCTCCAGGCGGGGGAAACAACCGAAGCGATCAAAGTGATCGAGGACATGGTGAGGGAAAACCCGCTGAACTTCCGCGCTTATGATCAACTGGCGGAATTGTATCTCCGGACCGATGAACAATCGAAGGCCCTTGCCAGCCTGAAGCAGGCCATTCTGGTCGCGCCGCCCGATCCCCGGCGATTCAGCAACCTCATCCAGCTCAGCCTGCATTCCGGGGATGCCGGGGCCGCGGTCCTCTTCGCGGAAGAAGCGGAAAAAACTTTCCCGAAGCTGATCGAATTCACGTTTTTCAAGGCCCTGGCCTTGAGCGGGGCCCGGAAGCACGCGGAGGCGATCAAGGCCTTTGAGCGGATCCTCGTCGAGGCCGGCATCTCCCGCCCCGAAATGCTGGACGGCGATTTTTACTTCAGTTATGGAGTTTCAGCCGAGCAGGCGGGCCGGTTCGCCAAGGCCGCCGAAGCCCTCAAAAAATCCATCGAGTTGGATCCGGCGAATGCCGCGCGCGCCTGCAATTACCTCGGCTATATGTGGGCGGATCGAAACGAAAACCTGCAGGAGGCCGAGGCGTTGGTCCTCCGGGCCGTGGCCGTGGAGCCCGAAAATGGCGCCTATCTGGACAGCCTTGGCTGGGTGTATTTCCGGAAGGGCCTCCACGCGCAGGCTCTCGACAAACTCCTCCATGCCGCGGAATTGCTGAAAACGGATGACGCCGTCGTCTTCGACCACATCGGTGATGTCTGTGAGAAGCTCGGCAAAACAGCCGAGGCGGTCGCGTATTGGCGGAAAGCCCTCCAACTCGATGCGAAGAACGAGTCGATCGCCGCGAAACTTGACGCCTGTTCCGCCAAGGTCGCCCAAAAGCCCGCCCCGGCGCAGAAAGCGCCTTAGCCCGGAAAAATCACAGAGAGGCAGCCCATCTCGCTAACCATTTGTGAGTCTTGCCGCGCGGTTCGAGGGAAGCCCGAAATAGAGTCGAGCAGGCCGAAATAGCCCGAAATTGCCGTGTTTATCGGCCTCTGCGGGCCTCGGCTGAGTAAGTCGGCGTTTGAATGTGCCGATCCGAGGGAAAAAGGCATAAAATCGGCCTTTTATCAATGTTCCAAGGGTGGTTTCTGACCTCTGAAATGCGGATGCATGGCTCGCGAAAGTTCCGTGCATGGGGTCAGAATAAGTCAAGTTGAGTCCCGTTGGAAGCCGGTTTTTTCCGCCGTCCTGGCTTGATCCCCCTGACAAGGTTGTTCAGCTCGCCGAGCCGGGACGTGGTTGGGTCGAGGGCGTCCGGTCGACGTTCCTTCTGCTTTTTCGTGAGATCTGACAGGGCGGACTCGGCGATATTCCGGAGGGCCTTGGCTTCCTCGTAGTATCTGTCCCCCTGTTTACTCATGTGGGTCTGGACGGCTTTCAGGAGGTAGGCAGAAAAAAATCCGATGTTGCCAGTATCCCCGTGGTGCATGATCCCGCGGAGGGTGTCGTTCAGGATCGCCTCCATTTTGGCTTCAGGAAGGCTGACGCCCCGGTCTTTCAGCCAATGTGCCGGGTGCGCAGGAGCCACGCCAGAAGCGAGCAGGGATGGGTCATCGGGGACGTTAGCCAAAGAATAATCACCTTTCCCCAGAACGCAGCGAAACCACAAAAACACACCAATGAACGAATCCCTTTCCATCCTGCGGGCGCTGGCCGCTGGCAGGCGCCCGCTGACCGGCGAAACGCTGCCCGATGAAAGTTGTTACCAGTCCGCGAAAGTGCTCCGCGCCTTGCTCGCGGGCATCGAGGCGTTGGAAAAGGCGGAGCGAAAGAAAAGCCGTGTCCTGCCCGGAGCGGCCGGAAAGCCCTGGGACACGGAAGAAGACGAAAGCCTTGTGGCCGATTTTGAAAGCGGCACGACCATTGCGAGCCTGGCACAAACGCACGAACGCACCGAAGGGGCGATCCGTTCCCGGCTGATGAGACTCGGCAAGCTCGTTCCCTAAAACGGCGCCTTTTTCAAATTGGCAGTGATTCTTGGCGCAGTTTGAGGAACAGATAGTCCAGGTTGGAAACGCCGCAGGCTTTGTGGAGAACCCTGCTGACGATATTATTTTTTGCTCTCTACGGAAAGTCCGTCCACTTCACTGGGTAGCGTGTGAATCTTCGCGCGTCGCAATTGCCACGGCGGGGGAATTCGTCTAGAAGCATTTCCATCATGAGCGGAATGGTAAAAGTGGATGGGATTGGTAAATGGAGCCGGAGCTCCTTGTCTCTAGCCTTTGCTCTGATCGGGATGATCCTCCCCGCCGGTTGTGGCGGACGCGAGGTCCGACAAGGTCCCGTCCGCGAGGTCCGGGTGGACTGGCTTGGCAACCAGGCCTTTCGGATCACTTCCTCCATTGGAACTTCCATCCTGACCAATCCCTATGCCCCGGGCACCGGCGGGCGCACACTCCCGTCGCCCCTGAAGCCCGACGTCATTCTCATCAGCCAGGAGCGTCCGGATGCGAACAATGTCGATGCCGCCGACAATCAGCCCGCGATTTTCCGCGGCAGCATGGGCATCGGGGTCAACAATGCCAACGGCATCGCCATTCGCGGGATTGCCGCCTGCCGGGATCCGGAAAAAGAGAGCGCCGAGGGCATGACGCTCGTTTATTCCTGGGCGATGGACGGGATGCGGTTTTGTTTTCTGGGCTCGCTCGCGCGTCCTTTGACCCCCGCGCAACTCTCGCAGTTGGGCGCCGTGGACGTTCTCTTCGTTCCAGTCGCCGGGTCGCTCGCTCCCCCGGCACGGGAAGCGGTCCTCTCGCAAATCCGTCCGCGTGTCGTCATTCCCATGGGACGCGGAGCCGGGTGGACGTATGGCAGCGTGCGAAGCGTGGAGGGCCATTCCGCGCTGCTTTCACGCCCAGCTCTTCCGCTCCAGACAACGACGCTTCTTTTCGGATCATGAATCTCCTGATCATCGGCTCCGGCGGTCGGGAGCATGCGCTCGCCTGGAAGCTCGGGCAGTCGGCGGCGGTTTCAAAAATTTTCTGCGCGCCCGGAAATGCGGGGACCGCGGAGTTGGGGGAAAATGTTCCGCTCGCGGCGGACGACATTCCGGGTCTCGTGGACTTTGCGAAATCCCGCGACATCGGGCTCACGGTGGTGGGGCCGGATGACTCGCTCGCGCTGGGGATCGTGGACGCATTCGAGACGGCCGGCCGGAAAATTTTCGGGCCCCGGGCCTCCGCGGCGCGCCTCGAGTCTTCCAAGGCCCATGCCAAGGATTTCATGACGCGTCACGGAATCCCCACCGCCGGCTACCGCGAATTTACCGACAGTTCGGAAGCCCGCGCCTGGTGCCGCTCCGCCAAATATCCGCTGGTCATCAAGGCCGACGGACTCGCTCTGGGCAAAGGAGTGATCATCGCGCAAAACCTCACCGAGGCAGAGCACGCGGTTCACCAATGCATGGAGGCCGGGGTGTTTGGCGAGGCCGGGAAAAAGATCCTCGTCGAGGAATTCCTTCATGGCGTCGAATGTTCGATCCACGCTTTGGTGGACGGCTCATCGTATCTGCTCCTTCCCGACTGCCGGGACCACAAGCGGGCTCAGGATGGCGACCGGGGACCGAACACCGGTGGCATGGGAACCATCAGCCCGTCCGGCTCGCTCGACGAGGCCCTCCGCGCGCGGGTGCGAACAGAAATCCTCGACCGTTTCGTTTCCGGGTTGAAGGCCGACGGGATCGACTATCGCGGGATGCTCTTTCCCGGGCTGATGCTGACGGCGGAAGGCCCGAAAGCCCTGGAGTTCAACTGCCGCTGGGGCGACCCCGAGACGCAGGTGCTCGTCCGCCGTCTGGGCTCGGATCTGCTGGACCTCTTGAACGCGACCGTCGAAGGCCGACTGGCGCGGCAGAACCCGGAATGGCGGAACTCCAGTGCCGCCTGTGTGATTCTGGCCTCCGGCGGCTATCCCGGCGCCTATGAAAAAGGAAAACCCATTTCCGGAATCGAAACGGCGGACGCGCTTCCGGATGTCGTCGTTTTTCATGCCGGCACCAAATCCGTCGATGGAACGGTCCGGACAAACGGAGGTCGTGTCCTGGGTGTGACGGCGCTGGGAAACGACCTGCCCGAAGCCCGCGCGAAGGCGTATGCGGCGGCCGATCGCATTTCCTTCACGGGCCTGCAGCGGAGAAACGACATCGGCAACATGGAAAAAACCGGATGAGGAAATCAAAATGAATTACCCCAACCCGACCATGCGTTCCGGATTCCAGGATGACTAAATCCCCACAGAGCGGTGGCGAGTTGTTCATTGTCGACAACAGTGACGAGAACTGGAAAGGACTGCGCTATCTGCAAGACTGGACGGAAATCGCAAGCGCTTTTGATGTTGCCACTGGGTTTTTTGAAATCGGCTCCCTTCTGGCGCTGGACAAAAAATGGCAACGGTTGTCGAAAATCCGAATCCTTATGGGCGATGAAATGTCAGCCCGCACACGTCAGGCGCTGCTTGACGGGCTCAAGGCGAAGATAGCCGAACGCCTCGACTCCAGCATCGAGGCGGAAAAAGAAGGCAACGATTTCCTTCGTGGCGTCACCGCCATTATCGAGGGGGTTCGATCAAAACAAATTGAGTGCCGTGTTTATGCAAAACGCAAGTTCCACGCGAAAGCCTACATCACGCATCCGCGTGTCTCAGTCATCGGTTCGGTCGCGTTGGTCGGGTCCAGCAATTTTACGCTCCCCGGACTGACCCAAAACATCGAGTTGAACGTTCAGATCCGTGCACCCGGCGATGTCTCGGACCTCCAGGCATGGTTCGAGCGCTATTGGGCCGATGGCGAGGATATCTCCGAAGATGTGATCCGGGTGATCGAGCGCCAGGTGGCTGCGTATTCCCCTTTCCAAGTATATGCAAAGGCGCTTCAGGAGCTTTTCCAAAGCCGTGAGCTCGCCCCCGCCGCATGGGACGAAACGGAATCAAAGATGTATCCACGGCTCGACCCGTATCAGCGGGAGGCGTATCGTTCCCTGCTCAAGATTGCGCACCAACACGGCGGGGCTTTCCTCTGTGACGGGGTTGGGCTTGGAAAAACTTTCGTTGGTCTCCTCTTGATCGAGCGCTTGATCATGCTCGAGCGAAAGCGCGTGGCATTGATCGTGCCGAAGTCGGGGCGTGTGGCGGTTTGGGAGAGAAATCTTAAAAAATACCTGCCTCACCTTGTCGGCGACTTCTCCAATCTGGTGGTCCTCAACCACACCGACCTCATGCGCACCGGGGCGGACTTGCCGTATCGTCTCGACCGAATCAAGGAGCTCGCTGACGTGGTCATGATCGACGAAGGGCACCATTTTCGCAATCGCGGGCTTGCCAGCCTGGATGGCGAAATTCGCTCGCGGTATTGGAAGCTTTACGACATCACCGCCGGAAAGTCCGTTTATATCCTCACCGCGACTCCGGTGAACAACCATCTGACCGATTTCCAGCACCTGATCGAGTTGTTCTCCCGTGTCGAGAATCCCGGTGCCTTCGCCTCCACGCTCGGCATCCATGCGCTTCCCGCTTATTTCACAAAACTGGAAAAGCAACTTCTGACCATTATGTCCGGCTCTTTCGGCGAGTTGTTCGACCAGGCTGGCGTCGAAACGGACAAAATGCTTTTTGATGACAATCTCTTTCGTGAACTCGTTGTCCAACGCAGTCGGTCCTATGTTCGGAAAAGCCAGGAGCAGCACGGCGGGCGGGATGTTCTCTTCCCGGAAAAGCAACCCCCAAAGGTCATCGCGTATTCGGTCAAGAAAACTTACGGGCATCTCCTTGGGAAACTGGAAAAAGCTTTCGCAAAGGACAAGCCGCTTTTCGCCCTGGCACTCTACTACCCGTTGGCCTACTGGAAGGGTGACCCCACCCGGCTCGACCAGTTCGACGTCAACCGCCAGAAGCAACTCGTCCGCCTGATCCGAATCCTCTTCCTGAAGCGCTTTGAGAGTTCGATTGCCGCCTTCGATGCTTCCTGCCAGGTCATGTTGCTCAAGCTTCTGGCCTTTTTGCGCAAAAATCTCGACACCGCGAATCCTGTCGAGGTGGCCCGATTTGAAAAATGGCAGGCCCAGAATGAGGAACTGCTCGACAGCGTCCGGAAGAAACAGAGCGAAATCAACGAGGAGGAAGAATCCGAAGAAAATGAACTCGGGGACGATTACCTCGATGATTTCAAGGTTCTTTCCCGCGAGGACTACAAGGTCGATGAGATCATCAACGAGACCTACAGCGATCTCGAAACCGTGGTGGATTTCCTTGAGGAAGTCTCCCGCCTTGATCCCTCGCACGACGACAAGCTGAAAGCGCTGGTCCAACTGCTGACCAAAGACCCGGTTCTCAAAAAAAACAAAGCCATCATCTTTTCAGAGTTCATGTCCACGGCCCGCTATCTTCGCAAGCAGCTCGTTGCCGCCGGAATCAAGGGGGTCAGCGAGATCGACAGCGACAGCAAGCGCGACCGAGCTGACGTCATCCAGGAATTCGCCCCCTACTACAACGACTTTTCCAGCACCGCGCTGGCCGCTGCCGGCCGCGAGGAAATCCGGGTGCTCATATCCACGGATGTTCTTTCCGAGGGCCTGAATCTCCAGGACGCCACGCGAGTCATCAATTACGACCTGCACTGGAATCCCGTGCGCCTTATGCAGCGGATCGGACGTGTGGATCGGAGGATGGACCCTGTCGTGGAAAGGCGGCTCATTGCGGACCACCCGGAGCAGGAAGCGCTGAGAGGAAAGGTGGTTTACTGGAATTTCCTTCCCCCGGATGATTTGGATCAACTTCTGAAGCTCTACCAGCGCGTCGCCCACAAGACCCTCCGCATCTCGAAGGTCTTCGGCATTGAGGGGCGCCAGCTCCTCACCGCAAAGGACGACTTCGATGCCCTCCGCGATTTTGTCCATATCTACGAAGGCGAGGAAACCCCGGCTGAAAAACTCCACCTCGAATACCAGCGCCTCTTGGCGGAAAATCCCGGCCTTGAGCCATTCCTGAGCACCGTTCCCCTTCGGCTCTTCAGCGGGAAGGATCACCCGAAGCCCGGCACCCGCGCCGTCTTCCTGTGTTACCGTCTTCCCGCGGAGGACAAAACTCTCCCGCCCGAAAATGCCTGGGAGGGGGAAGCCGGTCGCACCGGCTGGTATCTTTATCTGCTCGACGATTCCTCGATTCTCGAAGACCCGCCCCGGATCGCGGACGTCATTCGCAGCATACCGGAAACCCCGCGCATCTGCCACCAGGCCGCCGAGTCCGTCCGAGAAATCCGCCTCAAGGTTGAAAAACACATCAAAAACACCTACCTCAAGCAGGTCCAGCCCCCGGTTGGTGTCAAACCCAGGTTGAAATGCTGGATGGAGATCAACTGAAGCCATGAAGCGAGCGGGAATGTCCAAGTCCAACCGGAGTTCTCATTGGGGCGAACTCCCCAGACTCAACCCTCTCAAATTCAGAAAGTTTTACCCGTATTCCAATCCCATCGAATTCGACGGAATGAAAACTGCATCAACACGTCGGCCATCGCCATGAGCAAAGCCAAACGGAATATCGTTGGAGTTCAGGGAGCCACCGTCGCGATTCTTTCGAGGGATCAGCAGGACATCTTCTGCCTGACGGACATTGCCAAATTCAAAAACCCCGACCATCCGGACGATGTGATACGCAACTGGCTGCGCAGCCGCAGCACTGTGGAGTTTCTCGGGGTTTGGGAGCGGCTCAACAACCCCGGTTTTAATCCCGTCGAATTCGACGGGATTAGAATGCAGACCGGGTTGAACAGCTTCGTCCTCACGCCAAAGCAGTGGATTGAGAAAACCGGTGCGGTTGGCCTCACGTCGAGCGCCGGCCGTTACGGCGGCACCTACGCGCACAAGGACATCGCTTTCGAATTCGCCTCGTGGGTCTCGGTGGAATTCAAACTCTACCTCATCAAGGAATTTCAGCGCCTCAAAGACGAGGAAAACGATCGCCTCAAGCTCGACTGGAACCTCCAGCGCACCCTCGCCAAGATCAATTACCGCATCCATACCGACGCAATCAAAGACACGCTTATTCCTCCGTCAGTCACCAATGCCCAGGCGGCTGCGGTTTACGCCAGCGAAGCCGATGTGCTCAATGTTGCCCTATTCGGGTTGACAGCCAGGGAGTGGCGCAATTCCCGCCCCGATGCCGAAGGAAATATTCGCGACCACGCCCTGCTGGAGCAACTCGTTGTCCTCACCAATCTGGAAAGCCTCAACTCCGTGCTCATCCGCCAGGGACTGCTCCAGCGGGAGCGTCTTCGGACCCTCAACGACATCGCCATCACTCAGATGCGGACACTTCTCACCGCGAACAACGTGAAACGCCTCAAATAGCCCCGCATTTTTCCATTCCCCATTCCTGTAAACCATGCCTCCCCGCCCAACAACGCTCCCGGTGATCGATGACCAGACCTCTCTAGTCTCGTTTCTCGTCGACACCCTCGACTGGCCGATCCCGCAGGACCTGGCGCTGGAGGAACTGACATTCGACTGGACCGACAGCGACCTCCGCCTTTCCACGAGCGCGACCTCGCGGCTCCGCGACGGCACGATCAGGCAGTTCCAACCATTGGTCGGAGGGCAACCGTTCGGGGTTTTTCTGGTGGAGTTTAACGACCCGAAGATCCACCGCACGTCCTTGCGGCAGATTGTCCGCGCGCTGATCCCCTCGCGTCGCAAGGACCCGGGCCAGCAGAGTTGGAAGCACGACAACCTGCTCTTTATCTGCGTGACCAGGGATTATTCGCGCATCAGCTTCGCGCACTTCCGGGGCGATTCCGCCGCAAAGGCCAAACTCAGCACGTTCGGCTGGACGACCGGAAGCACGTATTTCCGGACTCTCTTCGAGTTCAATCTCCCGCAGCTTCACTGGCCGAAAAACTCCGGCGACACTGCCGGCTGGATCACCCAGTGGACGAAGGCTTTCGACAAGGAGCCCCTCACAAAAGAATTTTTCAAACGGTTCGATGCGGTCATCGATGCCGCGAAACAGGATCTCGAAAAGTTCCAGGCGCTCCCCCCGGCACAGGCGTATTCCCGCGCCCAGATGCTCATCGAGCGGCTCCTCTTCCTTTACTTCCTGCAGAACCGCGGATGGCTCGACCAGAAGCGCGACTTCCTCCTCGACCATTTTGAAAAACACCGGGGCGCTGCGGCCGGATTCACCTACTACGAGGATTTCCTCGACAAACTGTTCTTCACGCTCGCCACGCCGCCGAATTTCAGCGGTCCCGGCTCCGGGTTGCGGCTCCCCGGCATTCCGTTCCTGAACGGCGGGTTGTTCGACGACGACGAATTCGCCCAGACCACCCGGCGAAGAATAGACACCCCGCCGCTCCGGATCCGGAACCGGACATTCGCCTATATCTTCGATCACCTCCTCGAAGCGTTCAATTTCACCGTCCGCGAAGACACTCCGCTCAATCAAGACGTGGCGGTCGATCCCGAAATGCTTGGGAAAGTTTTCGAGTCCATCATCCTCCATGCCGAAGCGGCGGACCCGGATGCCAATGCTCCCGACAAACGCAAGGCCACCGGCTCCTACTACACGCCGCGGATCGTCGTCCACTTCATCTGTCGCGAAAGCCTCCGTCTCCTGCTCCTCAATCACGTCGCCGGAGACAAGGATGCCTGGGGAAAACGGCTTCGGGCCTTGCTGGAGATCGATGCCGGCGACGGATTCGATGCCGGCGAATTGGCTTCGCTGAAAACCCTGATCTCGCCGGAAGAAGCTGCCGGCCTTCTGGCTGTCGTCGAGCCGTTTCGATGCCTCGACCCCTCGGTGGGATCCGGCGCTTTTCCGGTGGGACTGCTCCATGAGCTGGTGAACCTCCGCCGTGTCCTGCGCACCGCCGCCGACGGCTACGTGGACCCTGTCCGCCGACAGGGCCAGCAATGGATTCACGAGACCAAGGCCCACATCGTCGAGAATGGCCTCTACGGTGTGGACATCCAGCAACAGGCGATCGAGATCTGCCGCCTCCGGCTCTGGCTCTCGCTCATCGTCGACTACGACCTCGGCGTCGATCCCCTCCAGGCCGACCGCAGCCAATTCCTCACGGCCATCAAATCCATCTCCCAGCTCCCGAACCTCGAAATGAATTTCCGCCGGGGAGATTCCCTGCTCGACATGATTTCCGGCATTCCGGTCCGCGTCGAGGGCGGGGTCGTCAGTCGCTACCGCGACCAGGTCGAGGCCATCCAGAAACGCGGACACGAGCTCCACAAGGCCCGCAAGGCCGAAAAGAAAAAGGAACTCCGCCTCGCCATTCTCCGCGACCGCCTCGACCTTGCCGAGTCGGTCATCGCCGACCAGATCAAAAAAATCGATGTCGTCGCCGACGTCGAGGACAACTGGTTCGGAGAATCCAAAAACGAGGCGGAGAACAAGCGCCGGCGCGCCGCGGCCAGGTCGAATTTGGATGAGGCCCTGCGCAAAATCGCCACCGACCGCAGGGACCTGGACCGGCTGGGAAAATCCCCCATGGCGGCGGACTTTTACCCGCGCCTTCGCAAGCTCGAAGGCGCCGACTTCGACAGCCCGTTCAACTTCGTCTGGAACATCGACTACGCGGAGATCTTCACCCCCAAACCGTTCGCGACGCTCGCCGGGGAAATGGCGCTGGTCAACGAGGTCCGGAAGCAGCCGGAACTCGTCCTCCCCGCCGACAAAGCCGTCCTCACCCCGCAGGATCGCGGCGGCTTCGACCTCATCGTCGGCAACCCGCCGTTCGTCACCGCCCGCAATCCCGTGAAACGCGAACTCTACCGCGCGCGGTGGGCAAGGGTCTGCGATGGTCAATTTTTACTAATATGCCCGTTTTTTGATTTGAGTTTCGGATTGTTGCGGCCGAAGGGACAACTTGGCTTTATTGTCTCAAATGCTTTTGCAAAGCGCGAGTTCGGCCAGCCCCTTGTTGATAATTTCTTTCCCACGATTAATCTTCAAAAAATCATAGATTGCTCTGGTCTAATGTTTCCCGGCCATGGCACGCCAACCTGCCTCGTGTTTGGTGCTCCAGACAGCCCGAAGAAAAACTCCCATGTTCGTGTAGTTGCAGTTCTGCCAGGTGGCGGAGACTTGCGCACCCCACCCGAAGAAAGTGTCCTGTGGCAATCCTTGGCGAAAAATCATGAAAATCCAGGCTACTCGGACGCGCGAATTAGTGTTTCTAACTGGGAACGTAATGATTTGTTAAAGTGGCCACAGAATTTTGATAAGGGTTCGTATGAACTTCAACAAAAGCTAAATCGCTCATCTTCTGAAGTTCTGCAAAGTTTTCTCAATGGAGGCATTGGAAGAGTTTGCTTTACTGGTGCCGACGATCTTTTTTTCATAGATGAACATTTACTTAGGCGTAGCGAAGTTAGTTTGCATGGATTAGCGCGTTTTGCAGTTGGTGATTTATTTCGAAACTGGGCGCACGAAGAAATTCATTGCCTTTGTCCATATACCGCCCAAGGCAAGCTAATCTCCGATACAGTTGGAGATCCCATAAAAGTATTTCTTAAACCATGGAAACCATTTTTAGAGAACCGTCTTTCTTACGGTGAGACTCAAAAACAAAGAAAGCTCGCGTGGTGGGAGTATTCGCTTGTTTTTCCTGAAAGGGTGTCTGGAGGATTTGCTCTATCGATTTGCGAGATTGCCACACACGTTCACGTTGAAATTATTGAAAAGCCATTCATTGCCAACCGTGCAAACCCTATTTTCGAACTTTTGGTGCAAACAAAAGATGCGTTGGCCTTAGTGTGCTCGATCCTCAACTCCTCTTCCGCGCTCTTCTGGCTCAAGCAGGTTTGTTTCAGCAAACGCGAATCGGAAGAAGGAGCCAAAGACACATATTTTGAATTTGCCGGTGGAAAAGTGCAACAGTTGCCCGTGCCCGGTCTGATCGCCG
>Ga0172380_10002124_pt1 | contig 31969 bp, 48 predicted proteins | sample Leawe162metaG_FD_119747 | JGI IMG/M metagenome (GOLD analysis project Ga0172380, IMG submission 119747) | Leachate microbial communities from a municipal landfill in Southern Ontario, Canada - Leachate well 162 metaG | ecosystem: Engineered > Solid waste > Landfill > Unclassified | place... | reverse complement strand
TCCACCGTCAAGTCGGACTTCGGCAAGGGCGATGTCCTTGTCGGAGCCGATGCAGTCAAGGCCCGCATGGCGGACCGCCTCGGCGATTTGGATTCCCTCATCGCCGAACTCTCCAACGCGAAGCCGAAGGCCACTGGCATCTCGGCCTCCTTTTCACGAAAGGCGAAACGAATGGCTACCAAGTGCAAGGGCTGCGCGAAGGCTGCGGGCGACGACGAGGAGATGTACTGCCTCAAGTGCTTCGACGAAGAGGACGACGACGGCGAGGAGGCTAAGGCTTCCTTCCTCGCGGTCACCGGCAAGAAGACCATCGGCGAGGCTGTTGCCGCTGTTGCCGGCTGGAAGCAGGCCGCTTCCGAGATCGAGACCATCAAGGCTCGCGTCGCTCTCCAGGAGAAGGATGCGCGGCTTGCAGCGTTCGATGCCTCGCTCTCCCAGTTCACGATGAGCGGCCAGATCAAGGTCGCCGAGAACCACCCCACGCGTCTCTACGCGATGAGCCTCCGCGATCGCGAGAACTGCGTCGCCGAGCTCAGGGCGTACGCAGCCGCGCTGCCTGCCGACAAGACCCCGGCGACCCCGGTCGTCGAGGACAAGCAGGCACAGGCGAGCACGGGCCTTCAGTCCGTTCCCGCCGCCGCGGTCCCCGAGCACATCGCGAACGTAGCTCGGCTCTTCGGCTCCGACCCCGCGAAGGTTGCGGCTCACGCCTCTGCATACAAGCGCGGCTTCCAGCCCGCTGAGGAGAAGTAACCATGGCACTCTCTGCCGCACGCAATACGCCGCAGATGGGGCTGGGCATCCCGCAGTTGATGTCCTACCCCGTCCTGACCGGCGTCACCATCTACGAAGGCTCGATCGTCGTCATCACCGCTGCCGGGTACGCCAAGCCAGGCGTAGCCGAGACCGGTGATGTCGCGGTCGGCGTCGCCACTGAGACCATCACCAACGCAGGCGGGTCGGGCTCGGTCAGCGTGAACGTTGCACAGGGCGTCTTCGCCTTCGACGTGAACGGATCGGCCGTTACGATCGCGAACCTCGGCGACCTCTGCTACGTGTACGACGATGCGACGATCACGCTCAGCTCTTCGGGCGCGACCATCGCGGGCACCATCTACGGCCTCCAGGGCACGCAGGCGTATGTCTACTTCGGGCTCGCCCCCGCGATCGACGGTACGTCGCTCTCGGCTCTGAACGCCAGCGTCTCGGAGTTCAAGAGCAACCTGGTTGTCCCGGTGACCATCCCGTGCGTGCTCTCGACGGCGGCTTCCGCTGCCATCGTGGGCCGCATCCTGCCGCGCATGTCGGGCACCATCCTGGCCCTCGACGCGCAGGTCATCGCCCCGGTCACCACGACTGCGAAGCTCGCGACCATCTCGCCGCTCATCTCGGGCGTGGCGGTCACGGGCGGCCTGCTCGCGCTCACCTCGACGAACTGCGCCACCCTCGGCGCGCGCGTCACCGGCAGCGCGATCACCGGCACGAACACGTTCACCGCCGCGCAGGAGATCACCCTTGCGGCGTCGACCGTCACCGCGTTTACCGAGGGGCAAGTGCTCCTCGAGATGTTCTTGCAGTCGGCGTAGCACACGTAGCGGCCCATTCCGCCGCTGTCGTGAGCCTCGGTCCCCGGGGTTGACGAGAGCGGCCAGGAGAGACAGATGCTCATCAATTCGTCCAACCTGGACGCCCTCTTCATCAACTTCTCGTTCAATTTCCGAGAAGCGTACATGAGCGAGCCTCAGCCGCTCCTCGACGCCATCGGGTCGCGCATCCCGTCGAACACGCGTGACCAGCGCTACCCGTTCGTGCAGTCGCTGTCCCTGGCGATGCGTGAATGGGTCGGCGAGCGACGCTTCAACAACGTCGTGCTCGACGGCTTCACGGTCACGAACAAGAAGTGGGAGAGCTCGCTCGACATCCAGCGCACCGATGTCGAGGACGACCAGTACGGCGCCTACACGGGCCAGCTGATCCCGGACCTCGCGTACAACGCGAAGCTTCTGCCGGACCGCGAGATCGCCTCGGTCATCTCGACCAACGCGGTCGGCTTCGATGGCGTGGCGTTCTTCTCGGCGTCGCACCCGGTTGACCCGTCGAACCTGGCGGCGACCAACCCGCTGACCAGCTCGGCGGTTCAGTCGAACGCGCTAACCACGGGTGCGCTCACCGCTCCGAACCTCGCCGCTGCTCAGGCTGCGATGATGAGCTTCGTTGGTCCGAGCGGCCAGCCGATGGGTTGCATGGGTGACACCATTCTCGTGCCACCGTCGCTGAAGTTCACGGCCGACACGCTCGCGAACGCGACGTTCTACCCGACCGCGCAGAACGGCACGGCGTCGATCTTCGGCTCGCAGCAGAACGTGTGGCAGAGCCAGTACCGCGTCGTCGTCTCGCCCTGGATTGCCGACACGGGCAACCCCGCGACGGCGGTCTGGTACCTGCTCGACTGCCGCCGCCCGAACCTCCGCCCGTTCTTCTGGCAGGAGCGCGAGGCGCCGCAGCTCATCTCGCTGGTCGACCCGTCGAACCCGATCGTGTTCATGCAGGACATCTACGTCATGGGCGTTCGCGCTCGTGGCGCTGCGGCGGCATCGCTCTGGTTCAAAGCGCTACGCGTAACGCCGTAGTCCGTGAGGTGAGCCGCAGTGTCTCAATCGCAGTACGCAACCTCGGCGCAGTTGACGTCGCTGGCACTCACGCCGGCAGCGGCAAATCGCTTTGGCGCGACTGCGATTGAGGCACAGCTTCAGGCCGCCTCATCCATCTGCGACAGCTACATCGCTTCGCAGTTCACCTTGCCGCTCGTCACGGAGCCGCAGGGTTGGGACATGTCGCTGGTGATGGCGACATGCAACATCGCCGCGTACCTCCTCTACTGCCAGTACGGCTTTAATCCAGCCGCCCCGGCAGACAAGTACATCCAGGACCGGTACCAGTCGGCGATCGCATGGCTCGAGCAGATTCGAGACAAGCTGATTTTCCCGAACTGGACGGACTCGACGGGCGACACGCCGGCATTCATCGAGGCCGGCCCGTACATCGAGAGCGACCCGCCCGCGGGATTCACGGACCGCGGCATCGTCGTCCCCGCATGGACGCCCGGCACCGCACTGCCGCGCAACTGGGCCGGTGACGAGTGAGCACGCTGCATGACTACATCGCGAAGCTTCAGCGCGTTGCGGACGGCGGCCTCGTGTCTGCCATCGCACACGATGTGGCGACCGAGGGACTCAAGGTCATTGACCGAGGGTTTGCCACAGAGACGGACCCGTACGGCAATCACTGGCGGGCACTCAAGGAGCCGGCGCGTACCCATGGCTCCGGCATCCTCGACGACACCGGCGTCATGCGGCGCGCGTTCTTCGCGTTCCCGGCTGGAACCTCTGTTCGCTTTGTGAACCAGAGCGTCCAGGCATGCGCGCAGAACTACGGCCGGCGCGAGATCAACCTCCCATCACGCCGCATGCTGCCCGACGTCAAGATGGGCCTCGGCTTCAAGTGGATGGCGATGCTTGACCGGGTCGTCAGAAAGCACATGCGCGAGGCGTTGCGGCCGTGAACTACGGCTCGCTCAAGACGCTTGTCTCGTTGCTGGAGGCGTTCCTGGTGCCGCTCGGCATCTCGGTCGCGTTCGGCGAGGAGTACATCCGCGCGGCTGAATACAAGCTGCCCATGGTGACCGTGGTGCCCATTGGCGGCCCCTGGGTCCCGGGCGGTGGCGGCTACTACAAGAGCGCCAATCCGAATGTCGGTGGCCCTTGGATGACGAACGAGAACATCGACCTTTACTTGTGGTCGGCGGATATCGACTCGGACGGCAGGGTCAAGGACGAGGCCAAGCCGATTGACAATGCGAACGCTGTCGAGAACCTGCGCGCGCGGGTGCTCCAGGCGTTTCAGTCGCAGACCGCGTTCTATGCCAGCGATGGTGTGACGAAGAAGTACGGGTTCATGTTTCGCCCAACGTCGGGGCGATGGGAGCGACAGGCCGACGAGTCCAATCGGTATGGCCGCGTCTACATCCTGACTGTCAATGTCGATATCACCGTGCCTGATGTGCTGCCGGTCGACGCCACCATTGATGAAGTCATTCTCGATCCAATCACGATGGAGTCCTAACGATGGCGCTTCCAGGCGTAACACTCTCTTTGACCAACGGGAACCTCGGCCTTCAGGCTGCGAGCTCTCAGAACATCCTCGCCTACTTCGGTTGCTCCGAGGGCGGCACGCCGAATGAGCTGACGTTCTACGGTGACTCGACCGCGATGCAGACCGCACTCAATGGCGGCGAGCTTCTCGAGGCGGCGGCGTACGAGCTTTCAATCACGGGGGGCCAGGTCGGCGTGATGCCGCTGCCGTTCTCGACCATCGGCGGACTGTCGGCGGTTGCACATGCCGGGGCCGGCGCGATGACCATGTCGGTCTCGGCCGCTCCGTCTCGCGCCATCACGATTGCCTGCACCACGGGTGGCGTGCTCGGAACCGCGGCATTCACCTTCACGCTCGGTACCGGCACCGCGTCTGCCCCGGTCACGTCCTCTGCGGCATGGGCCTCGACGGGATACCGCGTGCCCGGCACGTACACGACGCTGACCTTCGTGACTGGTACCTACGTCACCGCCGACACCTATGCCATCAGCGTCCTTGGAGCGGTCACGCACCCGACCGGCACGGGTCCCGCGGTTCCCACGCAGGTCTCTAGCCCGGTGGACGCGTACACGCCCATCATCACGGTTACCACCGCGGGCGCGCTGGGTACGTCGCAGTTCACGTACTCGCTCGACGGCACGGCCGCGAACACGAGCGGCGCCATCACCACGACGGGGGGCGGCACCTACGCGCTGCCGAGCACCGGCATCGTGCTCACGTTCTCCGGGACCGCGGTTGCCGGCGACACGTACTCGTTCTCTTCGGTCGGCCCGATGTACAGCAACGCCGACCTGACCACGGCGCTCGGCATTCTCGAGACCACGTACCTGTCGAGCGCCTACTCCATGGGCGCGCTCGTCGGCAACCTTGCAGATGGCGCGGCATGGGTCACGCAGTGCGCCACGCTGGAGACGGCGGCGACGACGCTCTTTAACCAGGGCGTCTACGTGCGGTTCTTCAACGGCGCACCGACGGTCGGGTCCGTGACCGCGTCGGGCGGAAGCGTCGTGGTCAACTCCACCTCGACGGACTCGGCGCTTCTCACGTCGCGCCTCAGCGTCAGCGCGCCGCACGTCGGGGCCTGCGCGGGCGACATGCTGCTGACGTCGGTCATTACCGGGCTCAGCCAGCGTCGCAACGCTTCGTGGGCCGCAAGCTCGCGCGCTGCCGACGTGCCGGCAAGCCAGAATATCGGCGCGGTGGAGGACGGCGCTCTCCCTGGTGTCACGTATCTCTATCGCAACGAGACCACCACGCCGGGTCTCGACGCGGTCGGCTTCATCACGCTCCGCTCGTTCCCTGGCAGCGTCTCCACCGGGACCGGGCTGACCGGGTTCTACATCACCAACGGCCACACCATGGACACGGTGACGAGCGATTTCTACCCGCTCACCAACGCGCGTGTCATCGACCTTGCGTGTGCCGTCGCCCGCGCCGAGTCGCTTCCGCTCGTCAACTCCAAGATCCCGACCAAGGACCGCCCGAACTACCCGGGCGCCATCACGGAGCTTCGCGCGCGGCAGATCGAAAGCGCGATGTCCGTCGCGCTCCAGTCGGCGCTCGTGAATGCGCAGCCGCAGAACGCTGTCGGCGCGAGCGCTGTCGTCAATCGGTTCAACAACGTGCTGGCGACGAGTCAGCTCATCATCGGCGTGAACGTGCAGCCGTACGGTTACGCAACGTACATCCTCGTCTACATCGGACTGGCGACGGCTGCGTGATGAAGAAGTGCAACACATGCACTGAGTGGTTGGATACGAGCGCGTTCGCGCGGTGCTCGTCTGCGCCCGATGGGCTGCAATGGAAGTGCAAGGCATGCACTAACCGCATCTCTCTTGCGTGGAACAAAGCCAACAAAGATCGCGTCGACGAGATGCGCCGCGCTCGACGAGCGGCAGACCTTGATGGTCATCGCCAAGCAGAGCGAGCGAAGTATCACGCGAACAAAACGGCAAGCGCGGCAAGAGCGAAGAGGTGGAAGGACAAGAACCGAGAGACGCTCAGAACGCAATGGCGCGAGTGGAATCTCGCGAATCCGGGTGCCGGAATCGCTCGGCAGCACAAGCGTCGTGCCGCGAAGAAGCAAAACGGCGGGAGCTTTACGGTCGCGCAGGCAGCAGAGCTTAGGCATTCATACTTGAACAAGTGCGCTTACTGCTTTGCTGCTGTCTCGCAGCACTTGGACCACATCGTCGCCATTGCTCGCGGCGGCAGCAGCAACATCGAGAACATCGCGCCGGCCTGTAGCAAGTGCAATTTGAGCAAGGGGCCGAAGTCGCTTCTCGAATTTCTTGTCCACAGAAAGGCAGCGTAGCTATGTCTATGGATACACTTGTAAACGGCAATAGACATTCGTTCGTGAACCTCTCCGTCACCCGGGGAATGCAGCAGCTCTCCAAGGGCGTCTTCAAGTCGATCAACTACGATGGCATGCAGGACGCCGGCATCGTGCAGGGCAACCGCATCCAGATTGTTGGACGCACTGCCGGATACGGCACGTCGACGGGCGCGTTTGAGATGCTGCTCTCCGAGATCAACGACTTCTTCGACGACATCACCAACAGCGGCCAGATCCCCATTGGCACTGCCGAGTTCGACCTGACCGTGTCGTACAGCATCAACGATGTCGACATTGTCACCGATGAACTCATTGGCTGCCGCATCACAAGGGTCGGCACCGCCAATCAGCAGGGCAATGAGGCGTCCACCAAGTCGTGCGATTTGTCCATTGCTCTCCTCCGGTTGAACGGCAATTATGTCTTTGCCGATCCGCTGGAGGCATAGCAAATGAAGTCTGACGAGCAGGACGACCCGACCACGGCTCACATGGAGCCAATCAAGGCGCAGTACCCGAACCGCGTCGTTGACAGTGTTGAGATGAAGGTTGGCGAGAAGTCGTTCCACTTCATCCTGACGTCGCCGACTCGTGACGAGCGCAAGAAGTACGTCCAGGAGATGAAGGCGGCCGGGCAGGACATCGAGAAGATCGAAGCCGCAATCGAGAAGGCAGCGCTCGCTCAGATCCGGTGGCCCGACCGTCCTGTGGTCATCGAGATCTTCAACAACCACTCCGGCCTCATTCAGCACTTCGCCGACGAGCTTGCGAACCTCGACGGCAGCGGAGCAGAGGTCCGCTCAAAAAACTTCTAAGCCAGCTCCGAGGGAACCAAGTCCGCAAGGTCTTCCCTCTCGGACTGGCGCGATGCCTTAGAGCTGCTCTGCGCGGTCCAGAGATAGCCGAATCCGAACCGACCGTAGAAGAGGAGGCGGGATTCGTGGCTCTAGCAGACGCAATCCAATGCCTCCAACATCTGCGCGAAGCCTACTCGGAGCGGAAGTAGCCCGATGGCCGACACGCTAGAGCTAGTCCTAGAGCTCGCCGACCGCGTCAGCGGACCCGCGCAGCGCGCAGCGCAGGCACTCCAGCGCATTGAAGACCGCGCGCTGAAGGCGCAGGCCGCAACGCAGAAAGCGGCTGACAAGGTCGCGTCGCAGCAAGCCGCGCACATGGAGAAGATCCAGCGCGGGTTGATGAAGGCAAACCAGGCTGCCGACAAAGAGCGGGCGCGTTCGCTCGCGCTGGCGGACAAGCAGATGGCAGCATCGGCCAAGGCGCGCGAGAAGGCGCTCGCAGTTGAGATGGCGGCAACACGCAAACTCGGCCTCATGCAGCTCCAGGCCGCAAAGATGAACGCGGCGCACGACAAGGCCAAGAAGGGCAACACGTTCTTCGGCGGCTTCGGCGATAAGCTGGGGTTCCGGTCGGTGGCCGACTATGCCAAAGGTGCGTTCATCGGTGACCTGGCAGCCAAGGGCGTTGAGAGCATCGTTGGTGGCTTCATCTCGGGCGCCAAGGCTGCCGTCGGCCTCATCGTCGACGGCGTCAAGGGCGCGTTCCGCGAGGGTGGCAAGGTTGAGAACCTGCGCTTGTCATACAAGCTACTGCTTGGAAAACAGGGCGGCGCGGCGCTCGACGACATTGGTCGGTTCTCGAAGAAGACCAAGTACGACGACGACGCTATCGCTGAGATGATGCGTCCGTTGTTCAACGCGGGACTTCGCGGCAAGGGCGCGCGCTCGGCGTTCGCTGCATCCGCTGACCTCGAGGCATCTGGACTCGGTCCAGCGTCGGACTTCATTGAGAAGTTTACCAAGATTCAGCTAAAGGGTGGCATCTCAGAGAAGCTGCTTATTGGCATGGGGGTCCAGATCAAGGACTTCAAGGAAGCGCTGGCCAAGGAAACAGGCAGCCGCGACAAAGAGGGGACCTTTAAGGCGGCCGGCGAGGGCAAGGTAGATCCGCAGGCCATCATGAACGCCATCTTCTCTGGCATCGAGAAGCGCCAGGGAGGGCAACTCGGCACGGGCGCTGAGGCCGCTGGCAAGACGATGAGCGCGCGGATTGGAAAGCTCGCAATCCTTCCCGATCAATACCTCAAGAAAATGTCCGAGTCCCCTGCGTGGGACAAGCTGAGCGACAAGCTTGGCGACACGCTAATGGGTCTAGACCCAGATGGACCACGCGGCAAGAAGATCATGGATTCGCTGTTCAGCGTGTTCAACAAGATCGCCGACGCGGTTAGCTCCGCGCTGACGCCTGAGAACATGGACAAGTTCGCATCCGGCGTGTCCCGCGCTGTCGATTGGCTCGGGAAGATTCCGGCAATCTTGGACAAGGTGCTGATGGTGTCCGAGGCGCTCGCGGCGGTCTGGGTCGGCAAGAAGATCGTAGATGCCATCGCTGGCGGGACGAATGCGATCGCCGCAATGAATCCACTCCTCATTGCGGCAGCGGCTGCAATCGGCGCCATTGCGTTTGCGTACAAGCAGATCGCAGGGACGATCGAAGAGCTTGGCGGCTGGGACAAGGTCAAGCAGGACTGGAAGGACTTCGGCTTCGGGTCTGCGGTGAAGGTCGCGCAGAACGATGCCGAAGAGTCGATGTTCAACGACAAGTACGGCGGCGCTGGCTACAAGCTGAAGCCCGCTGGCAGCAACAAGGCGCCCGTGATGGTGAACTTCAACGGCGGAGTGAGCATCACTGCGCAGCCTGGGGAGAGTCTCGAGGACGCGACGCAGCGGTTTACAGAGACCGCCAGTAAGTCGCTCACGAGCGAGCTTGAAGCCTATTCGTCCGAGGGCGGCTAGTGGCCACGCTCTACGAGAACATGCAGGCCGTGCCGTCCCAGTTCTGGGGGGCGCCCGTGTTGCGTTGGCAGGGGCCTGCACAGCGTTTCGACGGCATCCAGAAGGGCGAGCTGTACTGCCCGGGATTCGAGGGCGCCACGTACTCGAAGTTCATTAACGAGTACTGCCTGATTGGCGGCATCGTCCAGACGCCTGGACTCATCCTCCCTGACGGCATCACCGGCAGCAAGAATCGCGCGATGGACAAGAAGAAGTCGCCGGGCTCCGACGGCTCGCGGCTGACGTTCCATGGTCTCGACAACGCGGAGGGCGAGATGCGGATTCTCATCTGGACGCCGCAGCAGTACCAGGCGCTGCTTGAGCTGATCGCGCTTGTGTTCCCGCCGTCGCAGAAGGTGACGAAGACGACGCGGGCGACGCAGCAGCAGGAGATCGAGAACCCGAATCAAAGCACCGCGTTTACGCCGTTCACGACGAAGACAACGGTGACGAAGAAGACGACGCTAGCGACTCCGCAGGCGTACGACGTATCGCATCCGCGTTTTGTCGAACTCAACATCAAGGCTGTTACGTTTACGGGGATCACGCCGCTGGTCCCGGGGCCTGTGGTGAACAGCAAGATCTTCACGTTCAAGTGGCTTGAGTACCTGAACCCCGGGAAGGTCACGACGACGAAGAGCCTCTCTCGCGTCGAGGCGAAGGGGTCGACTCTCGACCCGAGTTCAAAGCCTCCTCCTGGTAGTAACCCGGGGAACACCGGTCCATGAGCGTCGTTGTCGCAAACGACGTCAACGTCATTGCAGGCACCATCACGATGCCGCTTCGTGGCGTCTGGTGGGCGGACCTCGTCATCGACCAAGTCGACGGCACTGGTTTCGATGCTGGCACCGAGGTCACGGTCAAGTGCGACGACGGCATCGAGCTTAAGGGCACCGTGGTCCCTGACCGAACCGGCTCGTACCTCGACGCCGTACACGTGCGACTCCTCGGTGGCAAGGCCGGCATGTCGAAAGAGGTCAAGCCGAAGGGGTTCGTGCAGCCGGGCGCGTACGTGCGCGACGTGCTCGGCAACATCAACGACGCGTCGGGCGAGTCGCTCGACTCGACCGTGTCGACGTCGTTCTTGCAAATGAACCTCACCGCGTGGGCGACCTTCGCGCAGGCCGCATCGCAGGCACTGACCGCACTGCTCGACATCGTGGCACCCGCTGCGAACTGGCGCTTCCTCGAGAATGGCAAGCTCTGGATTGGCGAAGAGACGTGGCCCACGGTCACCGTCGAGCACTCGGTCCTATCGCGCAATCCATCCGATGGCAGCGTCAACGTCGGTGTCAACTCTCCGAGTATCACGCCGGGCTGCGCCATCGACGGCATCGGTAAGATCAACCGCGTCGAGCACACCATCGAGTCGGGCAAGATTCGCTCGCGGCTATGGGTGCAGCTCGTCGACGAGGAGCGCGGCGTCGTCGCGGCCGTGAAGAAGATGGTCCGGCAGGAGATTGCCGGCATCGACTACTTCACGCTGTACGACGCCAAGATTCAGTCGCAGTCGTCTGACGGCAAGACAGTCGACGTTCAGCCGGGGGACGTGCGACTGCCCGGCATGTCGAAGGTGCCCCTGCGCAACGGCGTCGCGGCCACCGTGTGCAAGGTCGCGCCCGGGACGTTCGTCCGTGTTGGCTGGGACCGCGGCGACCCGTCGATGCCCTATGCGTGTCTGTGGCAGGGCGGCGAGACGGTGACGAGCATCGCCATTGCCGGCAGCGACGTGCCTTTCGTGAAGGGGTCTAGCAACCAACTCGGCACGCTGACGCTGACCGTTGCCGGCAGCGCGACGCTGGCGTGGACGTACGTCGACGCGACTGGGACGACGACGACCGGGGCCAGCGGCGCACCCATCACGCTTACAGGGAAGACCGCGCAGAAAGTGACCATCGGCTGATGGCCACCACCTTCTACGGGGCCGACACCGGCTGCCTCGACGACCTGCCACTCATCTCCACGGAGGTGACCGACCCCGGCACGCTCATCGGGCAGCGCCTTGCGCGTCGTCTCCAGACCGCAAACGGCGCGCTTGCGTTCATCAACGACGACCCGGACGGCGGCCTCGATGTCCGGCAGTACGTGAACGCACGTGTCACGCCGAACTTTCGCGCGCAGATGGAACGCGAGATTCAGGCCGAGTGCCTGAAGGACGAGGAAGTGCAGTCCTGCACCGTGGTCGCCAACTTCGAGCAAGGCGTGCTCACGGTGACCGTCTCGTTCACGGCCGCGTCCGGCCCGTTCCGTCTCACCCTCAACGTGCGCGACCTGACCGTTGACGTCCTCCTGGAGCAAGCCGCATGACCGCAACACTCACCGAACTGCTAGATCCCCAAACCGTCGTCGAGCTCTACGCGCAGCTCCTCGGGTACTACGCCGCGCAGGGCTTCCCGACGCAGTCGTGGCAGCCGTTCGGCGTCGACCGCACGCGTACGAGTGCCATCGCCACGGTGCTCCAGAGCATCTCCGCTGGATACATCCCCAGCATCACGGCAGGCGGACTACTCAGCTACGCGGCGCTCCTTGAGAACCCCGGCTGGCTTCAACTCCTCTCGGCGAACAACTACAACCTACCGGTCAACGAGGCGTCGTTCACCATCGGTAACATCCTCCTAACGAACGCGTCTACGTCGCCGTACACCATCACGGCAGGCCAGCTCATCGCGGTCTTTGGCGCGTCCGGGAATCGCTACATCAACAACACGGGCGGCACCCTGCCGGCCAGTGGCACGCTAGAGCTTTCGTTCACGGCCGAGAATGCGGGCGCCTCGTACAACGACCCGTCGTCGAGCGGCGCGCTCACGTTGTCCACGCCGTTGCCTGGCGTCACCCCGTCGAACCCGGCTGGCGACTACACGGACGTGGCCCACGTCGGCGCTGGGACCGGAACGCTCACGCTGACCGGAACCCCCGTCGGCAATCACCAAGTGCTCGTCAGTATCACGAGCACTGGGGCAGCGGGCGTCGCGTCGTGGTCCTACAGCATCGACGGTGGCAACTACGTATCCGCTGGTAGCGTCGACAACATCGCGAGCCTCGGTGGCTACGGCATCGACGTCACGCTGACCGACGGCGGAAGCGGAACCAGCTTCGTCATCGGCGACACGTACTTGTTCTACACGCCAGGCTCCTGGATCACGACGCAGGGCGCGAACACGGAAAGCCCAGTCGCGCTCTCGAATCGTTGCCGCGACCGCTGGTCGACGCTGTCGAACATCTCGACGACCGGCTATTACGAAATCCTGGCGACGACCACGCCGAACGTCGGCGCGCAGGTCACACAAGTCATCGTGCTCCCCGACGCCGACATCAACAACAAGGTCAACATCGTCGTTGCTGGCCCCGAGGGCGTGCTGCCTTCCGGGACCATCGCCGACATTCAGACATTCATCGACCCGCGCGCCATCGGGACGGACTTCCCGACCGTGCTGTCCCCGTCGGAACTGGACATCACCTTCGCGGGAACGCTCACGGTCTCGGCGGCACAACTCGCGGCGGCACAGGATGCGGTTGAGACCGCGATGAATGCATACGCGAACGGCTCCGGCATCAACGGGACGCTGCGCATTGCACAGGTAACCGAGTACGTGATGGAGCCGGCTGGGATGATCGACGCGAGCGGCATCACGATCAACGGCGTGGCGGCTAACCTGACGCTTGGCTCGTCGACGACGTTCGTGGTGGGTCGGTTTCTTGCCGCTGACTTCACATGGGTGACCAGTGGCTGAACAGCAGACCATCGCGCAGTGGTTGCAGTCGCTGCCCATTTCGTGGCTGTTCAACCGCGAGCATGGGTACGCCGCCGCGTCTGCCGAGGGCGCGCTCTACGACGGGCAGGTCACGCTACTCAAGGAAGCGGTCAAGGCGCGCATGCCTGGGCTCGCGCCGGCCGATGCACTGCCGCAGATCGGCGGCGACCGCAAGCTCTACCAGGGCTACACCGAGAGCGACGACACGTTCCGCACGCGCCTCCAGTACGCGTACGAGCAGTGGGCGCTAGCCGGGACCTGGGTTGAGCTTCTCTATCAGCTCTACTTCACGCTCGGCTTTGAGGCTGGCAGCGCGTACATCGTCCAGCAGAACGGCCTTGCGTATACGCTGAGCGCGAACCCGGAGCCGGACGAGGACCCGACGCCGCTGCTTGTCATTTCCGAGCTTGGTCTCAGCTACGGAGTGACCAACCCCGACCCAATACCGTGGTGGACGTTCGACTATCGGGACGACCTGTGCTCGCGCTTCGCTATTGTGCTCGGCCCCGGTGCGCTGCCCCCGTCGATTCAGCCGCGAGCTCGCGCCACGTTTGACGGCACGTCGTCGAGCGTGGTCGCGAATTGGACGTGGGGATGGGACATCACGGATTACGCCGTGCTCGTCAGCCCGGCTGTCACGACGGATGGGACCGCCCCGGTGGTTGTCGTTGACTCGACGGCCAACACCGAGACGACTGTCACCGTCAACGCGTCGGCACCGTTCACCGGGTATGTGGACGTGCTGGGCTTCGTCAGCGGCACGAACCCGTTCGCGTCTCCATCGGCTAGCACCCAGAATATGATCCGCCAGCTCGCGAATACATGGCGCCCCGCGAAGGCAACGTTCATGGGGACGTGGGCGATGATCAACGGAAATCAATGGGGCTGGCCCATTTCGCCAACCAAGAAGTGGGGCGATCCTGGATTGAAATGGGGTGCGTCTTCGCATGCGTACTTTGGGCCGTAAATGATTGAAGGATTGACAGCCAGGTAGTAGTAGAATCTCCGCACCTAGAGCCTTGTCGTGAGCCTCCGAGTCTTCGGGGTCTGACGGGAGGGCGGCAAGGATGACGTGCCGTCAAATTTCACTGGCGACCCAACCGCCGCAGAAGCCCCCTCCCCAGCGCCATCACTGGCTGAGTATCCAATTGTTCAACAGCCAGCGGACGGCGATGACGTCGACGCCGCTTCCGTTGCGCAGGCGCCGCAGACGCTAGCGAACAACGTGGCCTATATCCTCGATCGGCTCCGAGACATGTACTTCGGAACCGGCGTCGATGGCGCGCTGAGCATCACCGGCTCGAGCACGGTCAACATGACCGGCATGCAGTACTTCACGACCGTCAGCGTCACGAGCGGAGTGCTGAACACGAACGGCTGGCCGGTCATTGCGCGCGATTCGATTACGGTCAACGGGCAGACCATTGCCGCAAAGGGGTCTAACGCCACGTCTACCACGCCAGGTGGCGCAGTCGGCGGCGGCGCAGTGGGTCCGCACATGGACGTGTGCGGCTACGGCAACCCGACGGCGGTGGAGCCGGCCATCAGCACGAAGTCTATCTATGGCCTCGGCGGCGCAGGCGGAGAAGGCGGCGGCACCGCAACCACCACCCCGACGGTGCTGTCACCCGGAAATAGCATCTACGTCTACCCGTATCGCTTCCACGGGGGCAGCGACTTCGGGCAGACGCTGTCGAGCACGGGCGGCCTCAACGTGCCCCAATACGGGCACTACGACACGATTCGCGGCGGGTCGTCCGGCCTTCCCGGTGACGTCGACGATGGCGCGTGCGGTCCTGCGGGAGCTGGCGGCGGCCTCATCGTCCCCATGGCGCCCGTCATCAACCTGCTCGGCTTCTGCGTCCTCAACGCGAGCGGGAGCAACGGATCTGGCAACGGGCAGGCGAACGGTAACGGCGGCGGTGGCGGTGGCGGCGGTGCATTCCTCTTCGTCTGTCAGACGCTGAACATCAACAGCACGCCGAGCTACCTCGCGAACGCCGGCACGGGCGGTCTTGGTACCGGCGCAGGGTCAGCGGGCGCAGCAGGGACGGCGGGCAACACGACGCCGTATGTGGTCTACATCCCGTGAGCCGCATCATCCCCATTGTCGCCGTCTTCGATGACGGCACAGTCCCCGCCGACGGCAGCGATCTGCTTACGCCGTACGCGCAAGACGTCGACGTTCCGCAGTGGACAGACGCGCGCCTTTCGATCACGTCGCTGGCGTCTTCCTCGACCGAGGACGACCCGGTGCCGTACGACATCGCGGGCGGCGCGTTCATCTTCACGGTCAAGAACCGCCCGCAGGACACCACGGCTGTCATCTCGCACGAAGGCGTGATCACCGACGGACCGAACGGGCTCGCCTATGTCGACATCGGCTCCATTGATGTCGGCATCACGGCCAAGTCCTACGTCTGGAATCTCATCTTTACCGACTCCACCGGCAAGATCTGGCCGACCACCTGGGCAGGGACCTTCGCTGTAACGCCGTCGCCGTACGTCCCCGGTCAGGACGTGACGGTCCCCGAGTCGCAGCAGCCTCTCGCCGAGGGGCCTGGGTTCACCGACCGCGGCGCCTACTCGTCAGGCACGACCTACGCGCCGCGCGATGTGGTCACGTACACCGTCGATGGCGCCACGTCGACCTATGCATGCATCCTGGCGACAACGGGGAACGCGCCGACCAACGCGACCTACTGGGAGCTGTGGGCGAGCGGGGCCGCTCCGGTGCCGCTCTCCGATAATGACCCGGAGCCGGTTGGGCTAACCGCGTCGCCAGGCGTGTCGACCGAGGCGTCGCGGTCGGACCATGCTCATCTAGATCTCCTAATCTCACCCAGTCCGGCTGGGTCGTACACCAATTCCGACATCACGGTAAACGCCTACGGTCGCGTTACGGCGGCGACCAACGGCTCCGGTGGCGGCGGCTCCGGCACGGTCACCTCTATCGTTCTGGGCACCGGTCTCGCGTCGACACAGAGCCCGCTCACGACGACGGGCACCATGTCGATCGATCAGTCGTTCTCGCCGACATGGACCGGCACGCATGCCTTCAACGGCCCGGCGACGACCATCGGCAACGCGACCTCGGACCTGTTGACCATCACGTCGAGCATCGTCGGCGGCCTTGGCTTTCAGGGCGGCGCGGGGTCGCATTCGATCTCAGTCGGAGCCTCTGGCGCGGGTGTCATCGGCGATGACCTCATTCTCAAGGCCGGCGACGCTGGCACGGGCGACGTCGACGGCGGCACGGTTGACCTCATCCCCGGCGCGCTGTCGGGCACGGGCACCTACGGCAGCATTGGCATCGGCCGGACCCAGTCGCACATCATCACCATCGGCAAGTACACGCTGACGGGGACGGGTCGCACGTTCCAGACTTACATCCGCGCCAAGTCGATCTTGATGGACGCAGGCGACGGTGGCAGCGGTGGCGGAATCTTCGGTTCGACGGACGCCGGACAGATCACCTGGGACGGCTTCGACTCGGTGAACCTGCGCCGGCAGGGTGAGAATGGGATTCAACTCACCTCGACGGGGCTCGTCGTCGGCGCCGGCTTCACTGGCAACAAGGGATGGTCAATCGGCGCGACAGGTAGCGGCACTGGAAAGCTGACGACGAACACTGGCGAGATTCAGATCGACAGCGCGGCCACGGGCGGCATCCGCATCGGCGCGAGCGCGTCGGGCGTGGCCACCACGGCGATCGAAATCGGCAAAGTGGCGACGACGACGACGAGCTTCTACGGCGCGCTGGACATGAACAACGGGATCATCCAGCAGCACATCACGCTCAAGGGCGGCGACAGCATCACGCACACCATCGCCCCGCAGGCATCGGGGAGCGGCAACGGATCACGGGTCAACCTCTACTCGGGCAACGCTTCTGGCGCGAACGACACGACGCTCGATATCGACACCGGAACCGCGGGCGGAAACGCGGTGCTCTACATCGGCCAATCGAACGCCAAACAGGTACGACTCGGGCGCTCGGGACAGGCCGTCTACTTCGACGGGAACCCGCGCTTCGTCGCGGCGAACGAGCAGACGACGGTCGGCGCGGCGGGCGCGGCATCGGCTCCTCCTGCGACGCCGACGAAGTATCTCAAGTTCAGGGACTCGGCAGGGACCGTGCTCGTCGTGCCGGCGTACGCAGCATCGTGAGGAACCTATGAGCGACGAACGAACGCTGACCATTCATGAGACCGCCCGACTCATTGCCGCGACGGTCAAGAAGCAGTGCGCGGTTGAGGCTGTAAACACTCACCGACAAGCGCTGGCCAACGCCGAGAACACCGCGCGGCTGGCTCAGTTTGAGATGCAGGAACTGATGAGCGAACTCGGCATCGGCGAGGGCGACTCGTTCGACATGAAGACCGGAATCGTGAAGGCGGCGTGATGGCGATTCAATCGCAGACGAAGACGTTCACCGTGGCGGACCCGTTTCTCGATATCACGTGGGCCACGGAGTATGACGACTCGATCAATCTGTACGGTGTCAGCACTACGGATGGATCGACGGTGTCAATCCGATTGACGAACCCGAGCAACACAGCGTTGCCGCCGACGAGCGCGAGCGTGCGAATTGAACCGAGCGCGCCTTTTGCCGGCGCTGTGACCGTGACGAACATCGAGGTATTGCCGTGAAGATGAAGCACACGCTGGTCATTGCCCTTGGTCTGTTCCTGGCCGCATCGATTGCCTACGCGGTGGTTCCGTTTAAAACGTCCACGATTCAGATGCCAGTCGCAACCGACATGGGCAGATGTCCTGTTGGTGTTCAGGCGACGAACTGCATCGACGACAACGGAGAGGTCCCCACCTGGCACTACCAGGACGGCGGGACGGCCTCCATGGTGGGCGGTGGCGGTGGCGGATCTGGCACGGTGACGAGCGTCACCTGTGGCACCGGTCTGACGGGCGGAACCATCACTGCGACTGGCACGTGCGCCATCGATTCTACGGTGACGACGCTCACCGGATCACAGACGCTGACGAACAAGACGCTTACTGCGCCGACGATCAACGGCACGGTTACAATGGGATCGACCCCTGTCTTCTCGTCGTCGGGTGGCCTGTCTTCCACGATCGGCGACACGTTCACCATCATCGACAGCAAGGCCGATGGCGCTAACACCGGTCTCTATTTCTCGTCGGGAGTCTCGTGGGCAAACTCGTCGGCAGCGCTTCTCGCGCTGGCGAACAACTTCGGGAACGTTCTTGAAGTCGATGTGACGGGCCAGCTCCGCGCGCCGGTCACGGTCATGATGCGCAGCTCGGCGGCGGATGGCGCGGGCGCTACGGCGGCCAGCATCGACACGTCGACTGCGTGGAGCAACGCGACAGCAAGCCTGCTCGACATCAAGACCAACAACGTCTTGCAGTTCGAGTTCCGCCCGAGCGGTCACATTTACGGCGACTCGACGAACCCCTTCGTCCAACTCGACGACTCGGCGGGCGCGAAGCTGGGCTATTCAACGACGGTCTTTCGAGCATCCTCGGGCCTGTACGAGTGGGACGTGTCGGGCTCGACGAAGCTTGAGCTCGCATCATCGGCGCTGCGGCCTGGGTCGGATCTGGCGATCGGCAGCGGCACGGCCTCGCGCAATTGGAACGGAAGTTTCTCTGCGTACTACTCAATGAAAATCGGCGCGCAGCTAACCGCCGCAGCGACCATCACTCCGACGACTGGCAAGCACCATGTCACTGGAGCCACGACGATCGACACGGTCGCCTTTACCAACTTCGAGGCATCGAGCAATCCGCGTTTTTGCATGGTCGCAGACAGCGCGCTCATCACGTGGAGCGCGGCGGGCAACGTCGCAGCAGCGGGTACCGTCGCTCAGAACCTCGCGAAGTGTTTCGAGTACGACGCAACCGCAACGAAGTGGTACCCGCAGGACTGAGGAGCACGACCATGGACAAGAAGACCTACACCCTCGTCGCTGCGGCGCTCGTCGCCGGGATGGGCGCAGGCGCAGGCGGGCAGAAGCTCGCCGGCCCGAGCATCGAGCTTTCGGCGCAGGCTGTCGACGTGCGGCTGTCACGAGACGGCTTCGGCATCAACGTCGAGGTCAAGGCCGGCGCCGCGGCCGGGATGCGTACCCTCAACTGGGACACGCACGGCGAGCACCCACTTCTCGACGGTCAGGCGTTCGACGACGACAACGCGCGCGAGCTGGGCAAGGCCGTAGCGGCGTTCTCAGCGACGGTTGGCAAGCACGTCGAGTCGATGTCCGAGACGCTTGCGACGCAGAAGCCGACACGCGTCGATCCCCACGCGGAGGTCAAGTGAGTGCGCGTCCTCAACGAACCAACGACGCTGACCGAGTTCATCAAGTTCCGGGTCGCGTGCTGGCGGCTCGCGCGAGGGTACCGTGAGCGACGAGCGATCGAAGTCACAGCAGGGTTCGTCCTCGGAGTCGGACTCGCGGTCGGACTCCTCGGGGTCTCGCGATTCGCACTCGGTGGCAGCGCTTACGCGAGCGATGTACGGGGTGGAGTCGAGGCTAGACGACCTTCGGACAGCGCTCACCACGTACGAGAAGACGGCTCGCTTTCGCGGTGAGGTCGCCAACAAGGCGATGGTGATGAGCACGGCCGCTATCGATCGCAGCACCGCAGCGGCCGTGGACCTCGTGCGCCGCGTCGATGCCGTGCTCGCGGCTCTTCCGCTCGACGGGGGCAAGGCCGACAAGGCTGCGCGGGACGCTGACGCCGCTACACGCGAACGACTCACGGCAGCGGCGGGCAAGCTTGTGCGCGTCGCCGAGGAATCGGGCCAGTTCCCGTTGCACTCGCGCGAGGAGCTCGAGGAAGGCCCCGCGCCGAAGGCCGTCACGATCTACGTGTCGCGCATGTCGGTGAAGCTCGCGCACATCCTCTGGCCGCACGCGCAGGCCAGCGCATCACGTGTCGTCGCCTGGGGCGCGGTCGCGCTGACCGGCGTGCTCGCGGCTTGGGGCACCGCCATCTATCGCTGGATCACGGAGTAGGAGAGACCCATGCTCACGAAGCTGCACGACATCATGGCCCGACAGGTATGGGGCGCCCCGCTATGGGTGCTGCTCCTCGCGTTCGTCGGTCTCCCACTGCTGAACGAGATCGCGCAGCGCTCGAAGGGCACGCGCGCGGAGTCACTCCTCCAGGGCATCGCGCTCTTCCTCCTCAAGCTCCCAGTCATCGGTGTAGCGCTCGCGAAGTTTCCCGTCGTCGGCGATGCGCTCTACGTCTTCGCGCCGAAGGACAAGCAGGGACTGCCGACGCCGCTCATCGCAAAACCCAGCGCGATCACGGTCCCCGAGGTCCAGGTAACCGTCACGCCGCCCGCCGATCTGGCGGTGCCGGCCGAGTCGGAGGTGAAGTCGTGAGCCGGCGTAGCACATGGGCGCTCGTTCTCGCCTGCTTCGGACTTGCGGCGGTCCTGTTCGCGTCGGGCTGCACGTCGGCCTATACGATCACAGCCGCATCGCTCACCACGGCCGAGAAGGTGGTACAGGCCGCCGCCGAGCAGTTCCCCGCGTTCGACAAGGCCAAGCGCAAGGCCATCACTGACCAGGCGACGAGTCTCGAGGTGGGCAAGGCCGAGCTTGCCGCGTGGGACGTCACCGCGGAGAAGGCGGTCAAGGCCATCGAAGGCGCGCACGCAAGCGTGGTGCTTGGTGCCGACGGCCTCAAGGGCGTTCGTGACGGCCTGCGCAACCCGAAGCAGCTCAGCACGTGGATCGGGCCAGCCATCCGCGTGGGTCTCGACCTCTTGAACCTCCTCGCCGCGGTCGGGCTGAAACTCCAGGTGAACTGATGGAACTCGCGACGGCAATCCTCGGCATCCTCGGGCGCGTCTCCGAGGGCATCTCCGCTGCCATCATCGCAGCGCGCGCCGAAAAGGAAGACGACGCCTTTGCGATTCTCGAGGAGACGCTGAAGGACGCGGCCGTTGGCGTCGGCACGCTGCGCGCGAAGGTTGCCGCGAACAAGGCCGAGGCCGAGAAGGCGCTGGCCGAGAAGTTCGACGAGACCACGAAGCCGTGACCGCCCCGCACGGCCTCGCCGAGGTCCGCAAGTTCTACGGCGAAGTGAAGATCGAGCGCGACCCCCGCGGCGGCTGGCACATCGTCAGCCCGCGTGCGTGGGAGGCGCAGAACTGCGAACTCCTGCGCGGCCTGCCTGGCCTGCCACACGTCAACCTCTTCGTGCACAACAAAGTCGCCGGGCCGCTCGTCCGTGCACTCACGTCCTGGCAGGCGCAGTGCCCCGAGTACCAGATCGAAAGCATCGGGTGCTTCAACCCGCGCCCGAAGCGCACGGCCTCCGCGGATGAGCACCTCATCGTGGGATGGGACGAGGGCCTGAGCTTGCACAGCGTCGCGGCTGCGATCGACTTCAACGCCAAGCGCAACCCGATGCGCAAGCCGCTCACGACCGACATGCCGCCGCTGTTCGTCGACTGCTTCGTGCGCGAGGGGTTCACGTGGGGAGCGCGGTTTCCGACGCCTGATCCACAGCATTTTCAGTTCGCAAGCGCGTATTGAGTTAGCGCTTCTTCGCGTTCGCCTTCGCCCATGACTTGAAGCCGGCCGTATCGCGATGGTCCGCACACCATCCGCCGAAGCGCGTCGCGAACGGGTTCTTGCAGCCGGGCGCGGGGCACCGCAGGGCACGCCGCTTGGTCTTCCTCGGCGCCGGAAGAGCAGGGCGGGCCTCTCCGCGCCGGTCCTCAACCACGCCCTCTTCCATCATCGCGAGCAGAAGCGGCCCCAGCTTGTTCGTGGGCGCGGCTTGGACGGCTTTGACGAGCAGGGCGCGGAGGTCTTCGGATAGGGACATGGGGCCTCGAATGTGTACCGTGGTTTGCGTACCAAGGTCGTCTAAGTGCTTGCGACCCCAGCAAGAATCGAACTTGCGACCTGCTGTTTAGGAACCGCATGGTCGGTGACGCCACCGACGGAGATAGCCTCGGTGACGGCTGCAACGGTAGCGGTGAAACGCTACCAATGCGTACCGTGGTCCACATTCAGTAGGGGAGCTGGTCCGCGTCCGGGATCTCATCCTCGACCACCCGAAGGTAGCGCATGGTGGTGAGCACGTCGGCGTGTCCGATCCAGCGCGAGATATTGGCCAGCTTGTGCCCCGCCGCGAGCATGTGGCTCGCCCAGGCCCTGCGCAGTTCGTGGATGGACCATGCCCACTCGTGCTTGGCGCGCTTCCTGGCGGCCTGGAGGCGCTTCCACAGGGCTTTCTCGTCCATGTTCATGCTGGGACGGGCAGCCACGTAGGAACGCGCAGCGGCGGCCGTATCCTCTGTGATGGGAATGCGGCGGTGACGGTAGCTCTTCGTGTTCCAGCCGCGCGGGTGGCACGCGCACAGGCCGGCCGGCAGGGGCGAGATGATGAGCAGGGGAGGGGCGACCGCGTCGGCTGGAAGATGCCGGGCTTCATCGAGGCGGATGCCGGACCCCATGACGGTGCGGAAAAACCAGTAATCGCGCTCGTCGTCGAGGGCGCAGAGGAATGAATCAATCTCAGCCTCGGTCAGTCCCCGTTGGTGCGGGACCGCGCGTGGCTCGCGCATCTTCTTGAAGAAATCGAGGGACCGTTTGTTGGCCTGGCCGAGCTCGACGGCGAGCTTGTGCGCTTTCTTCCAGACGTCGAGGTAGCGATTCACCGAGCGCGCGACTAGCCGCTGCTGGGGCGCGTTGATCTTCTCGTACTTGTACCGCTCGATGATGCCGGACGTGACCTGCTCGGGGCGCGAGACGCCGTGGTCCGCGCACCACTCGAGGATGGCCGTCAGTTTTAGGTTGAGGTCGTAGGCGTACTTTTGCGCGTGGTTGGTCCGCGCGCGCTTGGCGACCTCAAGGAAGAGCGCCCCTAACTCGCCTTCTTTCGGCGCAGGGCCTTGAGCTGCTCGACGCTGGATGAGATCTGCGAGCGCGAGTCGCCCTTCCTCATCGTCATCGGTACCAAGCGGGATGTGTCGCTCGTCGCGGGAGAATGAGGCCCAGAGGCCACGTCTGCCGGCGCGGCGGTACATGCGGGGTCCTGCCTTGGCGCGCGGCATTTTCGGAGGTACGACCGTAGGTCATCCTCCGAGATGCGCACAAGGCCCGGCCGCACCTTGATCCCGCCCGCCTCATGGACTAGGCGCAGGGCCGAGTCGTAGGAGATCGAGAGGCGCTCTGCCACCTCGGCGGCGCCGATGTACTTGGGGAGCGCCATGCTACCGACCGCCATCGGAGGTCACGCCACCTCTCGGAGAGGTCGGTCCCGTGACTCCCTGCATCGTCGTGGAATTGATCGGCTTTTCGGTCATCGCCCGACCCCACGGAACAGGGCGAGCGCCGCCCATGCGATCAGGTTCACCGTCATGAGCACGTAGTGCATGCGCTCGAGGCGGTCGTAGTCACGGCGGTAGCGCTTCGCCATGAGCCACTCCGCGCCTTCCTCGGGCGTCAGGTGGCGAGCGCGCACGTGCTCGAAGATCTCCATCTCGGACGCCATCACGCCCTCCTGTAGGTCGAGCACCCGCAGAACAGGCACTGGTGGCCGAAGGGGTGCGACGCGATGCTGTGCCCGCAATGGCAGTCGAGCCAGATCGAGAGGTAGCGGCGGCTCATGGCGTGCGCTCCCGCACGACGCTCATTGCCATGTCCGCCACCGACGCCGGATCGATCCCGAGCACCTCGCACCATAGGTGGCGCTGCCGCGGCGACAGGTTGTAGGTCATGCGCGTGATGCCGCGACGCCGATCGCGAGCGCGTCGGATGATCTCCCGACGATGCCAGTAGCGACCGAGCGCGCCCTCACCGAGGACGTGTCGAAGGCGGTCGCTGTCCGCCTGGCTGATCTCGAACGAGCCCGACCACGTTGCGGGCGTTACGAGTTCGCTCGGCTCCACCGTGACCGTGGGCGAGTACTCGATCGAGGTGATGCCCTCGATGGGTACGCCGTTGAACGTGAGCGTGACTCCTTCGGGTGACGCGCTCATGGACGCACCTTGTAGCCGAGCAGTTCCATCGTCGCGTCCTCGACCTCGTGGAGCATCTTGTCGAGTTTCTCTTTGGCCGGCGTGTCCGAGCAGCAAAAGCGGTACTCGACCCACTTCTCGAGAACCTGTCGGCAGCGTTTCGCATCGGTCTCGGCATCGTGCGCCCGAGCGAACGCCTCGGATGAGCGTGTGTCCGACGCCGTCCACTGTGCGAGAAACGCCCGTCCTGCTGGGAACGTAGACAGCGCCTCGTTGAGCCTGCCAACGGTCTGCGGCCAGTTGCCGGCCATCATGATCACCGACTCGGCGCGCTCGGCACGTTCGCGCTGCTCGCGGGCCTCTTCGACGAAGTGCTGTCGGCACTGATACCAGTCGCTCTTGCCGCAGACGGAGCACTTGAAGAGGGGCTCCTCGACATTTTCCGGTGTCGAGGACATCAGGTCTCCTCCAGGTGAGACATGCCTGTGCGGTTCTTCGTGACGGCGCTCTCGGTCCACGAGGCGTCGCATTCGAGGCACACCCAGATCCAGATGCGCTTCGGCCAGTAGAGGTACATCTCGGCCGGCCACGTGTCGCAGCACGGCTTCGCGAGGTGCGCCGGCTTGATCTCGATCTCCGTCGCCAGGCCGTTCTTCTTCCCCCGCGCCACGCCCGAGTGGAACCTCTCGGCGAACCACCGTTGCTCGCGAGCGCTCATCGTCTGACTCCCGTCCCGTCGCACAACCAACACGCGACCGTGCGTTCGAGTGGCGCACACGCTCCCCTAGGGAGGCGCAGCAACTCTCGCGCGAGCGGCGTCAGCGGCTCGAACTCCTTGCGAGGCGCAGACCCGCTGACCACGTAGGGCGAGTCGGGGAACGTGATGCACTTGTACTCGATGAGGTCGTTCGGGCTTGCCTCGAGTCGAGGATCGGGACCGAAGACCTCGACGTAACTGCCAAGGTGGAGCGCGAGGGCAGCACCTGCCGGCCACCGTTCCATGACTCCTGCGAGTGGCGTGGGGCTCATACGAGCGGCTCCGGGTTCTGCGCGAACCGCTGGCAGCCGCAGCCCACGTCCTCGATGCGGGTACAGCAACGGCCGCTCACTGGGTCATGGTCTGCGAAGGTGTGCCCGCAGTCCTTCTGGTCGCACGTCACCGCATCAGCCTCGAGTTCCTTCACCCTGGCCTCGGCCCGTTCGGCTCGCTGGCGTAGTTCGATCGCACGGATCACTAGGTCGTTCGGCGTCACGTCCATCATGTCGCAGCCCAGCGCATTCCGAAGCTCGTCGATCACGCTCGTCGGCGCCGCGGGCGGGGGCTCGGCAGATGCGAGCACCGTCGTCGGGGGCGGGCCGACCTTCTCCGCGAACGCGAGGAACCGCGCCTTGCCGTCCTCCCGACCCGCTCCCCCTGCGCTCCCCCCTTGCTCCCCGCCCGCGCTCCCCGGCTTGGTGGCGTCTATGTCGCGCAGGCAGGCGGCTGCCGACAGGAACACGAGCGCGTTCATGGGGCCTTCCTGTTTCGCCCGCTCGTCGAGCACCTTCGCGCACTCCTCGATGGCGGTGGCGCGGATGGTGTCGACTTCCTTTTCGAGGCGAGCAACCCAGCTGCGTGAGTGCTCCAGCGCGCGCTCGGCGGCTTCGGCATGCTGTTTCTCCGCGTCGCGCTCACGTCGCAGACCGTCAATCGTCGCGAGCAACCGGAGCACACCGGCCTTGTCCACGCCGTCGTTCCCGAGTCCTTGGCGGAGACGGCGTAGGCCGCCTTCAGTGAAGGGCTCCGCGCTAACACCAAGTGGCGCGCTCACGGTGTGACACTTTCGTCGCACTTCGCCGGTGACATTAGGGCGCGCGCCTTCGTGACGATGCAGTCCTCGTCGTGCTTGATCTCGCTGTCGTCGTAGGAGTCACTCCCGCAGTAGGCGCACTCGAGGTGCATGGCCATCGACGACTCGCCGTAGACCTCGCTGACGGTGGCGCGCTCGTTTGCGACCTCGTCGACGATGGCGCGCAGCCGTTCTACCTCGGCTTCGGACCTCTTCGCTCGTCCGGTCATGGTGTCGATGGTTCCGAGTGCCATGTCGTACTGCTCTTCGAGCTTCTCAAGATCTGCACGCATGCGGTTGGCCTCATTCTCTAGGTCGACGTGCTCGCGGTATGCGTCCTCCGAGTCCGCGCAGTCGGCGGGGTGGTTGTGGTCCTCGGTCGGGTCGCACGGTGGCTTTCGCTTCGTCACTTCCGTGACCCCAGTTCGTGTCGCGCTCATCGGTTCCTCCAGGCGTCTACGGCACGAGCGACCGCTTGCAGGCACGCATCGACCGTGGTGACGAGATGCGCGTGTCCGTCACCGTCGAGCGAACAGACCTCGTTCATGCTCGCGTCGAAGACCTTGAGAGGCCAGAGCGGCGGCCTCTCCCACGCCGGATAGGCGATCGATGAGAGTGTCATCGGGCAGCACGTCGACGCGGACCCCTTCCAGGTCATCGTGTCGCCGTGTCCGCCGCAACGCTCGTGCAGTGGCGCGCACGGCGTCGCTCGGTTGTCGGCATGCGCGGTGGCGGCGCACAGGAGCGCGAGCACGAAAACATGAGCCGTCACGGAGCACCTCCCTTGCCCGGCCACGCGGGCGCCATCGGGTCGACCGAGCCGGACCAGAAGTCGGAGAGCCCGCAGGACGGGCACAGCTTCTTCCACGGCATCGGGAACACGAACCGGCAGCCGGAGCACTGCCAAGCTCGGCAGGCGCGGTGTCTCGCCAGGCCAAGCTTGTCGCGGAAGCTCACCAGCCCGTCCCGACGATGGAACTGCGCGCCGTCGTCGAGGAGAGGGTTCATGGCCGCGAACAGCGCCTCTTGCTCCTCCTCGGTGATCGTCATCGTGACGGAGGGGATGCCGTTGCCCACGAACTTCACTTGCTCCACGACTCGACCGGCCGTCACGGGCGCACCGCGCAGGAGACGCACTTCCCGCTCACGCCGACCTGGTACGCGCTGAACATCCGCTGGCACTTCTCGCAACGAGCCGTCCCCGAGCGAGCGGGCTCCGATGCCGCGATCCCCTCGTACTGGCCACGGCGCAGGAACTCGTCGGAGAGCATGTCCGCCACCTGTCGCGCCGTCGCCTTGGGCTCGTCCTTCGCTTCCGGTCGCCATTCGTGGGCGGCGCAGTATTTCCACTTCCGCTGGCGCTCCCCAACGAGCTTCGTGTCGCAGTTCGCCGCCATGCAGAAGCGCACAGGGTTCTCGTCCTTCGCCTCCGGCTCGGCCGCTGCGCTCCTGACGACCGCCGTCATCCCGCTGTCGAGCAGGTCGAACATGCCGTCCTGCATCGCGCAGCCGAGCCACTCGAGGAGCGCGGCACGGTGCCGCGTCTGCATCTCGTCGTCGTCCGTGTCGATCGCGAGGTCGAGCATGCCGTGGAGGCGACGGCCCTCAGCGACGCGCTCGGCGGTCCACGGCCCATTGACCATGTTCCTTCCCGCGCTCATCGCAGCGCCGCCCGTGCGCTTCCACCGATATCCTGCGCGGCGTACTCGCGGAGTGCGCTTTCGTAGCGCAAGAGCCTCGCGCGCCGGTCGACCTCCTCCGCGATCAACAACTCCAGCGCCCGCTCGGCAGCGAGTGCCCGCCGCTTCCAGTTCACCCGCTTGCAGTTGTAACGATCAGGGTCGTTGTACTTCGTGTGCGAGAACCCCTTCCGCACGGGACCGTCGCAGTTCTCGCAACGACGGTGCCCCCTGGGAAGAACCCTTCCCGCGCTCACGGCTTCCTCCCGAAGAAGACCCGTCGCGCGTCCTCCAGCATGGCGGCGTCCTCGCGAGCCCAGCGTGCGTTGCGGGCGTCGGTGCGCGCCTTCGCGATGAAGAGCAGCGCGGGCAGGACGAACCAGGGGATCACGATGAAGCCGAGGATCTCGAGGGTGGTCATGGGTGATCTCCGAAGTTGGTCAGGTCCTCGACGGCGACACGCGCGCTGTAGCCGCTCTCCGCGCGCAGGTTCGGCGTGATGCCCACGTCGCCCATGCGGCTCGCCATGACGACGCGGTAGCGCGAGCCCTTGTAGTCCGCGAAGAGCTTCGGGTGGCTCTCCTCGAACGCCCCGTGAGCGGGCGAGCGGGCGACGCGAAGGTACTCGCGCAGCGCCGCGGGCGCCGTTTCGTCATCGATGTAGTCATCGCAGTGCTTCGGCTCCGCGACGGGATTGGTTCCCACTGGGCTCACCCGTACTCGTCGAACTGCGTCGAGGTCCCGTCCGGCTCGACGATGCGCGGCGCCGTGAGGTTGCCGCCGTAGTAGCCGTTCGAGCTGTTGCGGTACTCGATGGTGATGACGCAGGCGCGGTCGGTCTTGAACGTCGTCTGGTAGACCTGCAACGACTCGTGCTCGCGGTCGGGTTCGCGCTCGGCGAATGCCTCGTCGCTCTCGCCGCGGTAGCGCTCCTTTGCCTCGAGCGGGTTCTTGGTGTCGTCCTTTGTCGCGTCCTCGGTGTTCTCCGAGACCTCGACGACCTTGGCGCCCTTCACGTCGCCGACGATCTCCAGGTGCTCCACCCACGAGTGCGAGCAGCAGTCGCCCTCGACGCCGTAGATCGCCCGCGAGCCGTCCTCGAAGGTGAAGGTGACCTCGTCCTTCTCACCGTTCAGTTCGACCGATGCGAGGGGGCCGCGCGCGAGCGGGTGGAACTTGCGGTCCCACGTGCCGAACACCGTCTCGAGGTTCCTGCCGAAGCCTGCATCTCTCATCGCTGACCCTCATCCTTTCCGTGCTGCAAGTGTGCGAAATCGATCAGTTTCTCGACGGTAGGCGTGCGTGTCGCGGTCATGGCTTCACCGCCTCGATCGCGTTCGCGAGATCGATCTCCCCGCTGCGGCGCAACTCCGGTTCTTGCGCCAGCCACGCGCGAGCCGCCTCGACGATTTCACGATGCCTCAGCGCCTCCTCGGCGAGGTCACACAGCGCGTCGAACTCGGCGAGCCCAATCGTCGTGCTGCGAGCGACCTCATCGCGACCGATGCGTCGGCATGACTCGATCGCGGCGAGCGTCATCCCCTCGACTCGCTTGAGAGTCACGGGCGCACCGGCCTCTCGACGCACACGCACTCGTTCTGCCAGGTACCGCGCATCATCCGCGGCTCGCCTCCGAGAGGGCACGAGGACTCATCGCAGGCCACCGTGCGCGCGGCGTAGAGGACGACGAAGAAAAGCAGCAGCGCGACGGTCGCGACAAACACGATCACGTCGTGCCCATCATCGAAGCGGCTCACGACCCACCCCGCGCGAACACCAACAGCGCATCAAACCCCGCGACATCATCCGCCGTGTAACTGGCGGGGTCGTGCTCGCGGTAGTGGCGCACGGCAAGGGCAAGGCGCTCGCAGTGCTCGATGACGCGAGGCGGGAGAGGAGCGCGGGCTTCGGGATTGGTTTCCTCGTCGAGGAAGTCGGTCGCACTACGCATGTCTTGCCTTCCTTCGCGCCTTCAACATCTCGAGTCGCATCGCCTTGCGGACTTCGCGGCGGACCATCACGGCCTGAATGCGGCGATACAGTGACGACGCGACTCGGCGTTCCCAGGCGGTCACAGCCGACGCCACCGGCAGAACGGCAACGGCAGCCACTGCGCTGACGTGACGAACGGAATGTCATCATCATCGGGAAGGTCACCGATAGCGCTCGGCGCCGATGCCTTGTATCCACGCTCGAGCCGAAGCTTCCAGCCGAGGGCGCGTTCCGCATCGCGCCGCGCGTAGCCGGCCTTCTTCTCGTCGCCGGCTTTCATATCCTTGCCGACCTTCCACAGGGCGAGCCCCATGAACGCGTCGCAGTACTCGGGCGTGGTCTGGCTCAACTTCTTGCCGACCATGCTCGGACCCTTCCAGCGCGTCGGGTCCTTCTTGATCTCAGGATCGCCGTACTGGCTATCGAGGTCCGAGTCGGGCGCGGGCTTGACGTCGCCCGTCGATACGCTCGACGCCGCGCGTGGTGCAGGCGTCGGCTTCGCGAGCAACTGATCTAGCTTCGCCTCGATACGATCAAGCTGCGTGGGCTCCATTAGGCCACCTCGTCCGCGAGCTCGTCAGCGGGCGGCGTCTCGACCTTGGCGGCCTTCGGGGTCTTCGTGAGCCGCATCGCCTTCGGTGCCTTGCGTGGGAGCTTCAGGTCGAACGCGATATCAGCCTCGATATCGGGCGAGCCCTTCACGCGGATGCACGGCTCGTCGTTGAACGTCGTCGGATAGATGGTGATTCGCTTACCCACCCATGCGTCCGTCTCGCGTCCGAACATCTGCTTGAGACACAGACCGTTCGTCTTGTTGAGCACGAGCTGCTTCTTCGCGCCCTCGAACGAGATGAGACCCTTAATCTCGGTGCCCTTGTCACCAATCAGCTCGTCGACGACGACGGCTGAGATCTTCAGCGTCTTGTCCTTGCCATTGAGGTCGGCTGCCTTGATGAAGCGTCCTGGGAACAGCTTGTCAAAGTCCATTTGTGGCTCCTTTTCCGAACACGATTTCATCGTCGTCGGTGATTGATTCCTGGTCGCCATAGACCCAGGAAGGAAGACTTAGCTCGTTCTCGAGCTCGAGCGCGCCGGGCCAGCGGTCCGTGATGCGACACGCGGCCACGCGCTCAAGCAGTTCGTTGATCTCCTCGTCGGCGGCGTAGAGCGCGTCGTCGCCGATGCGGTATACGGCCACGTCGTGCGGCGCTTCGGACTCGACGGCAACGAGATGCATTGCCAGCTCGCGCCCCATCGCTGCGCGCACCCCGCGCCGGTACCAGGCGAGCTGGCAGTGGTAGCCGAACCGTGCCGATGTCCGACCGAACGCGTTCGAGCCAGCGTCCTTCGTCGTCTTCAGGTCGACGATGCTGGCACCGATGTAGTCAGGGCGGGCCTTGCACGCGAGGTCGACACCGTTGATCCGCTCGGTCCAGGTCACCGTCTCTTCCGGCAGGCCATTGCTCAACCGCGCGTGCGCGATCGGGTGCTCGCGAACGGCGTCGCGCATCGCCAGCACCTCAGCGAACTCGGACGCCTTCAAGATCGTGCGACCGGCGTGCTCGGCCTCGAACGCGTCCCACTCCTTGCCCGCGCGTCGCTTGCCCTCGAAAACGGCGTACTCAAGCGCGAACCGCTCAGGCTCTAGGATGGCCGTGTGCGTGGCCCTACCGATGGCGAGACCGGTCGTGTCCTCGCGCGGGTTCTCGAGGCGGTAGCGGTAGTGCCGCGGGGAGCGCCGCATCTCGCGCAGCACGCTCCAGTTGATTGCAGCGATCTTGGCGTACTCGGCGTAGTTCATCGCGTCACCAGTCCGATCACAGCTACGAGGAGGGCAACGACGAGAACTGCGCGACCAACCCACTCGATGCCGTCGTCGTCACCGGGCAGCGCAAGCCGCGTCATGAGCCGGTCGTTCTCGCGCTTCCACCAACCGTGATAGGCGCGGCTCACTTCGCCGCCTCCGGGAACTTCGCCTTGAACGCGGCGACCTCCTCGTCAGACCACGCCGGCACCTTCTCGGAGAGAAGCCGCATCATTAGGTCGTATGGCCGGCACATCTCGCCCTTGCCCCACAGGTGCTTTTTCTCAGAGAAGTTCGCAGCACGCGCGACGCGATTCTCGCCGAGGACTTCCGCCGAGTACGGGCACGGACCGCCCTTGGCCCACTTATCGAACGCCTCGGGATCGGGGTGGTTTGCTGCGTCCCACAACATGAGGTCGGCACAAAGCTCGTGAGAGACTTCGCCCCATTTTGGACCGGCGATGAAAGCGGCCGGGGACAGGTACGCGCTGGACAGGTACGCGCTGGACAGGTACGCGCTGGACAGGTTCGCGCCGGACAGGTTCGCGCCGGACAGGTTCGCGCCGGACAGGTTCGCGCCGGACAGGTACGCGCTGGACAGG
>Ga0172380_10002123_pt1 | contig 31998 bp, 30 predicted proteins | sample Leawe162metaG_FD_119747 | JGI IMG/M metagenome (GOLD analysis project Ga0172380, IMG submission 119747) | Leachate microbial communities from a municipal landfill in Southern Ontario, Canada - Leachate well 162 metaG | ecosystem: Engineered > Solid waste > Landfill > Unclassified | place... | reverse complement strand
TACTGCCAGAGTTTTTTCGCTATAATTACTTAAACTGCTATTCACCGGCGTGTATTCATAACTAGCGCCTACTTCCGGTTGAGGTAATGATATACCGCTCCAAAATCTTCCTTTCGCAGCGGTAATATTTTCTGTTGCACTTCTCACTTCCGGATTGTTCTTCAATCCTACTTCAACAGCTTCATTCAAACTCAGTTTTTTAATTTCAGTTTGTCCGTAAATGCAAATAGGTAGCAGTGCAACAGCGAACAAAACAAAAAGATTGTTTCCCGATAAACGGGATTTTACATAACTCAACATTCTTACTCCAAATATTTTTAAATAGAATTATCCGCCATTGGCGGGAATACATTTATCCCGTAAAGGGATCAGCGAAATGAAACGAGATTGGTTAAATCAGAAATGTGTTGTTAAATAGATATAAATCAGTAGATGGTTTTGCTTTTAAATGATGATCTGTTCTTTCAAAAGAAGTTTGTGTTTCTTGCGCTTCAATTTCTTCAAAACAATGAATGCAAATATCTTTGTTAAGTTCGAGTTTAGGCAGATCTTCTCGTAATATCTTTGAATGTGCGTTCGTATTCTTAATAATTTGACAGTAATCATGAGCGCCATGATTATCGCCGTCAAAATCAAGAAGACCAACCTCTGAGTGTAAAAATGAAAAAACAAAAAATCCCAGAAAGAGTATTGCTATTGTTCTTCTTACGCTATTTCTAAAAAATATTTTCATTCGCCACAAATTTATTGCTTTCTACCTCTTAAAACAACCAAAGAAGAATATAAGTTTCAAATTACTTCTTCCATTGGTGCTCTATTTTCCTTTTCCTTAAAATTTCTTGCCCTTCAACATTCATTTCTAGGATAAACTCATTACACCGATACATAGCCATCAGCTTTTTCAAAACCCTTTGTTGAAGCAGTATTTTTCTTAACCGTCCATCCATTCCGGTTTGGATTAGAACCAAGCCGATACGGAAAGGAATAGCAATCTATCATCTGGCCCAATATGGCTTTTGTTTTACATCATTAAAGAAATACTTGAGCATGAGGATTTAGCAACAACACAAATTTACAGTCACTTTCAGCAGCAGAATTTGAGAGATGCAGTTAATCTTTTGTGAGGTCATGTTTGTAAATGTAAAAATCAGCTAATTCTATCTATTTCTTGTTTAATTGATTACTGAAAGTAGGTGTGATTTTCTTTATTCCCGCTTTACTTCCTATTTCCCATCACTTATTTTCATCTAACACAAAAAAGAAAATTAATGCACTTTGATTTTACTCAGATATTATTTCTTCTTGCATCTTTCATTGCTGCTGTGGGACTTATTTTTATCATTTATTCACGTTCAGCAACAGCAATTACATCAAAACTTTTCATTCTTACATTGATTTTGGTAATTGCTTATTTGGTATCTCACACAATTCACTTTGTTCTGATGCCTACTTATGACGTGACAGCACTTGATATTTCATGTCATTCACTACTACTGATGATTTTAGTCGCACTCACTTTTTTTTCATGGAACTACCCGGTTCAAAAAGAGATTGGCATAATACGCGGATTGGTAATAATCATTCCTTCTACATTTCTATTAATTCTTTTGTGGAATGGTAATTTTATACATGAATCACACGCACACATGGGAATATTTTCTGCGGTATTCTCTTCATTATATCCGCTATTCCTCTTCTGGTTTTTATTTCTTATCGTGCTAAATTCAATATGGATAATTCAAAAACTTAAATCAGCGCAAGATTCTGATCTTCGTAATCAGTTACTATTTTATTTATTCGGGCTAATCATAACTAATATTGCAACTTTTATCTTTGGATTATTTCTTCCATGGATTCTTGGGTTCTATTACTTAGTTGAAATAAGTCCTCTTGCATTTTTAATCGGATTTATTTTCTTCACAGCAATTGCAATTGGTAAATACAATATGTTTCCTTACGCAGTTCAAAAAGTTCACAGCTTTAGTTTGAACAAAAAAATAGTGTTTTCTGCAATTGTTGTAGTCCCTATCATTATTCTTCTCGTCCAAATTCCTCTTGGCAGAATTCTTTTTAATATCATTTCGACTCAAGAAATGATTCGTTTCTTTTTAATAAGCATATTCATTGGGGTAATCGTAAGCATTAGTATGTCTTTCATAATATCCAGAATGATTGCACAGCCAATTACATTACTAAAAGAGAAAGCTCTTGAGATTGGGAAGGGTAATTTTGAAGTAAATGTAGAATACAATTCGAGCGATGAAATCGGAGAATTATCTCAAGCTTTTAATGACATGGCTGTTTCGCTTGATAAAAATATAACCGAAAGAAAAAAACTTGAGGCAGAGATAATCCGTTCAGAAAAGTTTGCCGCACTTGGTAAGATGTCAGCCGTTCTTGCTCATGAAATAAAAACACCGCTCACTTCAATAAAAATGAATGTGGATATTCTGAATCAAACACTTTCACTTCAGCCGGAAGATAAAGAAGCATTTCAAATCATTGGCAAAGAAATTAATCGTCTTACTGAACTCGTTAAGGAAGTTCTTCAAGTATCCCGAACATCACCGCTCAAAATATCTAATCTGAATCTAAGAAAATTTGTGGATGAAATATTCCATCAAGTCGAGTCAGAATCAAAACAAAAACTAATTACATTTCTAAATAACACAGCCGATATTGAATTTGCTGGTGATGAAGATAAGCTAAAACAAGTTTTTCTAAACATGATTCAAAACTCAATTGAGGCTATTGAGAAAACCGGAACTATCAGAACCTCTTCTCAGTTGTCTGATGATTATCTTATCATTCGTATAACTGATGACGGCTTTGGAATTGAAGAGCCGAGCAATATTTTTGATCCATTCTTTACAACAAAAGTTTCTGGAACCGGCCTTGGATTATCTATTTCACAAAAAATAATTGAACAGCATAACGGAACATTCTCGCTTATTTCATCCCGTCCCGGAGAAACAATTTTTGAAATTAAATTACCATTGAATGACTATGGAAAAAATACTAGTAATAGATGATGATGAATCAATTCGTCAAACTCTCTCAAATTATTTGAAGCGCCTTGGCTATTCAGTTCTCTCTGCTGAAGATGGAAAAATTGGTTTCGATATTATTCAAAATCAGCAACCGGATTTAATCATCTCTGATATTAAAATGCCGAATCTAACCGGACTCGAACTTCTTAACAAAGTAAAGAAAATCGATCCACTCACAAAAATAATTTTAATAACCGCTCACGATGATGTTCAGACTACAATTGATGCAATGCAAAACGGCGCTTACGATTATCTTGAAAAGCCGCTTGATATTGAACGGCTTAGAGTTACAATTGCGCGCGCCCTTGAATCTAAAACTCTCAGCGAAAGAATTGATTCGCTTATCGAAGACCAAGCCGAAGAATTCCAACCGGAAAAAAGAATCATCGGCAAATCTAAACTGATGAGAGAAGTTTATAAAATAATTGGGCAAGTATCTGCAAACCGAGTAACCGTTCTTTTGCAAGGTGAAAGCGGAACTGGTAAAGAACTTGTCGCTAAATCAATTCATTATAGTGGACTTACAAAATCAGAACCGTTTATCGCTGTTAATTGCACGGCAATAACCGAATCCCTTCTTGAAAGTGAATTATTCGGACATGAGAAAGGCGCATTCACCGGGGCAGATAGAACTAAAAAAGGGAAATTTGAACTAGCCGGAGATGGAACGATCTTTCTTGATGAAATTTCGGAAATGTCCCAACATCTTCAAGTTAAACTTCTTCGAGTCTTACAAGAAAAAGAATTTGAGAGAGTTGGGGGTGAAACTGTAATCAAGATGAAAGCAAGAATTATCACTGCAACAAATAGAAATATTGAACAACTTGTTAAGGAAAAGAAATTCCGCGAGGATCTCTTTTACCGTTTGAATGTAGTTAAAATAGAATTGCCTCCGCTTCGTCAAAGAAAAGATGATATTCCTCTACTCGTAAATTACTTATTACAAAATATAAATTGGGAATTGCATAAATATGTTCTTAAGGTATCAGATGAAGTTATGAGCATATTGAAGCAGCACGATTGGACCGGCAATGTTCGAGAACTTGAAAATACACTTATGCAAGCTGTTGTTTTAACTAATGGTGATGTTCTACTCAAGGAACATATACTTCTAAAAAATCAATTCTCAGATTCTTCCTCATTTTTAATTAATCTTTCGCTTGTTGAGGTTGAAAAAAGACATATTACTTCAATCTTGGAACACTATAAGTGGAATAAACCTAAAGCAGCAGAAATTCTTGGCATTTCTCTCCCAACTCTCTACTCCAAAATAGAAAGTTATAAACTCACAAAACCGGAATAAATCAACACATTTTTAAGAATCTTAAATTCTTTTAAAGTTTCTTTAATGATTGTAAGATCGGCACCGCCATTATAGGTAAAAAACAAGCTTTTCTGACGGCACGCTTGTTGAACTACTACTGTAAAAAATGAAAGAATAATATCGTGGAACGGCTTATTTGGTTTATAGTTTATTTGGGAATGATTGGATTTATGGTCTATCAACTATATTCATTAGTCCACGATAATAAGAAGAATGAACATACTTTAAGGAGAAAATAAATGATAGAAAAAATTATTGATTGGTCTGCAAACAACAGATTTATTGTAATTCTGATTTATCTGATCGTAATCGGTTTTGGCATTTACAGTGTTATAAATTTGCCGGTTGACGCCATACCCGATCTTTCTGAAAATCAAGTAATAGTATTTACTGAATGGATGGGACGCTCACCTCAAATTATCGAAGATCAAGTTACCTATCCAATAGTATCCGGTTTGCAAGGTTTGCCTCACGTTAAAGCTGTGCGTGCAACTTCAATGTTCGGCATGTCTTTCGTATTTGTTGTCTTCGAAGATGGAGTTGATACTTACTTTGCACGCACACGCGTCCTCGAAAGGATGAATACGGTTCAAGCTCAACTGCCTTCCGGAGTTGTCCCTTCTCTTGGTCCGGATGGAACCGGTGTGGGACACGTTTATTGGTATACTGTTGAAGGAAAAGGATATGATCTTGGAACACTCCGTGCTGTTCAAGATTGGTATATCCGTTACAAACTTTCATCAGTTGACGGCGTTGCAGAAGTTGCAAGCATTGGCGGATTCGTAAAGCAATATCAAGTTGATGTTAATCCCACTGATCTTCGAGCTTATAATTTAACCGTCTCCGATGTCGTGAACGCAGTTCAAAGAAGCAATAATGAAGTTGGTGGAAAAATTCTTGAGGTAAGCGATGCGGAATATTTTATTCGCGGCCAAGGTTACATTCAATCTAAAAATGATGTTGAAAACACTGTTATAAAAACTGCATCGAATGGAATTCCAATTCTCATTAAAAATGTTGCGACTGTTTCTTTAGGCGGAGATATAAGACGCGGCGCTTTAGAAAAGAATGGTGAAGGTGAAGTTGCTGGTGGAATAATTGTAATGAGAACCGGTGAAAATGCTCAAAACGTGATTAAACGAGTAAAAGAGAAAATAAAGGAAATCTCTCCCGGTCTTCCTCCCGGTGTTGAGATAATTTCTTCTTATGACAGAAGCACTTTGATTGCTGAAGCGATTGGCACTTTAGATAGAGCTTTAATAGAAGCAGCTATTACTGTTTCAATTATGGTAGCTATATTCTTACTGCATTGGAGAAGTATAGTTAGAATACTTATTGAAATTCCTATTGCTGTTCTAATATCTTTTATCCTTATGTATATGTTTGATATTACATCAAACATAATGAGTCTTGGTGGAATTATTTTAGCGATAGGAGTAATAGTAGACTCTTCTATAGTGCTTGTTGAGAATGCTTATCGAAACATAGCAAAAGCCATCGAAGCAAAAGGGCATCTCTCAAAAGAAGAATACAAAAAAATATCAATAGACTCAGCAAAACAAGTAGGTAGAGCAATATTCTTTTCAGAATTGATAATACTTGTTTCATTTCTCCCGGTATTCCTTTTAACCGGTCAAGAGGGGAAAATGTTTAAACCTCTCGCCTTCACAAAATCATTCACAATGATAGGCGCCGCCATTGTTGTTATCTCTCTTATTCCTGTTTTAATGACAATGTTGATGCGCGGCAAATTCCGCCCGGAAGAAAAAAATCCATCTACCAAATTTTTTATACGAATTTATGAACCGGTAATTCACTGGGTGCTAAAGCATCGTAAAACAACAATTGCATTAAATATTATTGCGCTATTAATTACTGTCCCTATGATTCTTAACACGGGCAGCGAGTTTATGCCTCCGCTTGATGAAGGTTCTATTCTTTACATGCCAGTTACATTACCTGGGGCATCAATTACGGAAGTGAACCGAATATTAAAAGAACAAGACAAGATAATTAAATCGGTTCCTGAAGTTCACCATATTCTCGGAAAAACCGGAAGGGCTGAAACTCCTACGGACAATGCACCATTGAGTATGATTGAAACAATAATAATGCTAAAACCTAAGAACGAGTGGCGACCTGGTATAACAAAACAAGATATAGTTTCCGAACTCGATTCAAAATTACAAATCCCTGGTGTGCGTAATGGCTGGACACAACCGATAATCAATAGAATAAATATGTTATCAACGGGTGTAAGAACTGATATTGGATTTAAAATCTTTGGACCTAATCTCGACACTCTCGAAACATACGCTATCAAAGCAGAAAATCTTCTAAAGAAAGTAAATGGTGCCGCCGATGTTGTCGCAGAAAGAGTCCAGAATGGTTACTATCTAGATATTAATATTAAACGAGGAATTGCTGCTCGGTATGGTGTAAACATCCGCGATCTTCAAGATATAATTGAAACTGCAATCGGTGGTCAAAATCTTGGAATTGTTATTGAAGGAAGAATGCGCTTCCCTATAAGAATGCGTTACCAAAAAGATTATAGAGATAACATTGAGGAATTAAAAAGCTTAATCGTTCCAGTAGCTTTATCAAATCCTATGGCTGCACAAACTTCATCAAGTTCTATGAGCGGTGGCGGAATGGGTAAAAGTAATTCCGGCGGTATGTCTTCCTCGATGGGAAGTTCAAATCAAGCGAGCATTATTCCGCAAACATCAAATTCACAAAATGATTTCTCACTTACAAACTCAAACCAAAATTCTATCACGTATTTACCGCTTGCTGAATTAGCGGATATAAATTTAGTTACTGGTCCACCAATGATTAGCAGTGAAAACGGAATGCTTCGTTCAATAGTATTTATGAACACACGAGGTCGTGACATGGGAAGTGTTATGGTTGATGCTAAAGAAATTATTGCTAATGGTTTAAAACTACCAGCCGGTTATTCTTATACATGGAGCGGACAGTATGAAAGCAAGGTTCGCGCCCAGCAAACTATGCAAATAATTATGCCGGTCGTATTCTTGATAATATTTGTTCTGCTCTATTTCACTCTTAAAGATTATTTAGAGGCCGGGGTTGTGATGCTTTCCGTTCCGTTCGCGCTCATCGGCGGTATGTATATGATCTTCATTCTTGGTTATAATTTCTCGGTTGCGGTTTGGGTGGGCTTTATTGCACTCTATGGAGTAGCTGTTGAAACCGGTGTAGTGATGGTCGTTTATTTGCACGAAGCTCTCGATAAACGTTTGAGAGCGTTTCATAAAGGAGAACGAGAACAAATAACTAATGATGATATTTATGAAGCTACAGTTGAGGGATCTGTTCTTCGTCTTAGACCCAAATTAATGACTGTCGGGACTTCAATGGTTGGTTTAATTCCCGTTATGTGGGCAACCGGCGCTGGTTCTGATGTCATGAAACCGTTAACCGCACCATTAATTGGAGGACTGCTAACTAGTGCCATACATGTGCTTGTTGTAACGCCCATTCTATTCGCAATCATGAAAGAGCGTGCTCTGAAAAAAGGAAAACTTGAAGTTTCTAAAATGGCAGATTGGATGAAGGAGGGTGAATAACAATGAAAAATTCAGAATTTAGAATTGAGAATTATAAAATGAGAAAGTCTTTGCGTAACTCCACTGTTTACTTTGCGCTCTTTGCGGTTGCTCTTTTCTTTATTTCAGCTTTTTCTATAAAAGCTCAGTCGGTTGATTCTCTTGTTGCGGAAGCGGTGAAAAATAATCCGCAGTTGAAATCATTACAATATAAAATCACCGCATCGGAGAGAAGAACTGAATCAATCAACACATTACCGGCGCCTAATCTATCGGTTGAGTTTTCTCAAGTGCCTACAAACTCCTTTGATATTCTTAATCAATCTAACTCGAACAACATTGCACTATCCCAGATGTTTCCACTTGGCGGTAAGTTAAATGCAATGGCAGAAGTTGAAAGAAAAAATACTCTTGTTGAAGGGAATAATTATGAGATATACAAAATCAATCTCACCGCCGCCGTTAAAATGTCTTACTACACACTTTGGTTGATTGATAGAAAGATCGAAGTTCAGAAGAAAAATATCACTCTAATTAACGATGTGATCAAATCAGTAGAGTCATCTTACTACACCAATAAAATCAATCAAGCTGATGTTCTTACACTTCAAAGTGAAATTGCTTCTAATGAAACACAGCTTTTAATTTTGGAAAAACAAAAAGAAGCCGAGATATACAAACTCAATAAACTTCTTGGACGTAATCTTGATTCAAAAAATGTTTATGCTGTAACTGATTTCTCAGAAAGTCAACTTTCATCTTCTCAATCAAAATTGGAAGAACTGCTCGGCTCATATAATCCTTCACTTAAAAAAATGGGTAGTATGGTTGAAATGAATAAAGCAATGATTGACGCTAACAACCGTGAGCTGATTCCCGATTTAATGGTTCAAGGTATGTTTATGAGAATGCCGCAAGGAATGATCTTAACATCCAAAAGTGATCTTTCAATGCTCGATCCAAAAACGGAAACTATGTATTCACTGATGTTCTCAATAAATCTTCCATTTGCGCCCTGGTCAATTAATAAATACAAAGCGAAGGAAGAAGAATTATACGCCGGTATCAGCAGCATTGAATTTGAAAAGAATGATATGCAGCGTGAAATGACTTCTCAATTAAAAGCGGCTCTTGTTAAATATAACACCGCTGTTGATTTAACAAAACTTTATAATGAAAAAGTAATCCCGCTCTACAGCAAAGCCGCCGAATCACAAGTATCGGCATACCAGAATAGTAGAACCGGTGTTACAACCGTAATTGATTCCTACCGGATGTTATTGATGCAGCAGATGAACTACTACATGTCAAAAGCCGACACACAAATGTCTCTTGCAGAGATTGAAATGATGGTCGGAACAACTCTTAAAAAGTTTTAGGTGATACTATGAAAAATTATATAAGAATAAATAGAGGAACAAAAATGAAAATAGTTAGATATCTATTCATTCCACTTATTGCAATTGGTATAATAATCTCCGGTTGCTCAAAATCCGAAGAGAGCGGAAAGCATGAACATGAAGTTGTTGAACAAGATGGCTATTGGACATGCACAATGCATCCACAAGTTAGAATGGATAGCCCTGGTGTCTGCCCAATTTGCAATATGGACCTAATCAAAAAAAACGATGATGAACAGCCGAAGGCATTTTCAGAAGCTGATATGACTAATATGGTTACACTTAGTGGGAATAAACAAGTCCTGGCAAATGTTTCTACAATTGTTGTTAAGAAAGAGAATCTTCAAGAACAGCTTACTGCATATAGCTACTTGGATTTTGTTGAAAACAATCGCAAAACAATTTCAGCGCGGTTCAACGGAAGAATTGAAAAACTGTTTGTAGATAAAACGGGCGATTATATTAAAAAGGGTCAGCCGCTTTTTGAAATTTACAGTCCTGATTTAGTACAAGCGCAGAATGAATATTTAATTGCAATGAATAATTCATCAAACTCTAATTCTCTTTTGAAAGCCGCTAAGAAGAAATTAGAAATATTTGGTCTGACATCGGAACAGATTCAAACTCTTGAAAAGACAAAAGAAATAAATATCACGCTTACATATTATTCACAAATAGGTGGAACGGTGATTGAGAAGAAAGTTCAAGAAGGTGTTTATGTGAACGAAGGAACAGCAATCTATGATGTGGCAGAACTTTCAATTCTATGGAATATCGCTGAAGTTTATGAAAATAATTTGTCTAATGTAAAAGTAGGTAGTTCTGTAAAATTACAATTGCGTGCTTATCCTGGTGAAGAATTTAACGGTAGAGTTACTTTCATTTATCCGGTTATTAACTCCCAAACTAGAACAGTAAAAGTAAGAAGTGAATTTTCAAGTTTAGGCGGCAAACTTAAACCACAAATGTATGGAGAAACTGTATTTAACAATGCTGGCGGTCAAGGGTTGCTTGTTCCCGCCGATGCTGTAATCATAGCTGGCAAAAGAGCCGTTGTTTGGGCAAAAGCCGGAGATGGAATGTTTGAAGCTCGAAACGTTCAAATTGGAAATCGTTTTGGCGATAAATATCAAATTCTTTCCGGTTTGAATGAAGGTGATGAAATTGCTGCCACTGGTGGGTTCTTAATCGATTCGGAAAGTCAGCTTAAAACCGGTATGCCTACCGGTCATCAGCATGGTGGTTCAACTCCTCCTAAAAAATCTTCCGATGGTATGGAAGGAATGAAAATGTAAATGAATATCAATTATTATTTCAATTAATCTATAAGGAGAATAACTATGAGAAATAAACAATGCATAACTAAATCTTTATTTGGTGCATCTATGGCGCTCTTTTTAATTATTGGAAATGCCACAAAAGCACAAGACGCTAAACTAACAGAGCAGCCAAAACATAAGCATGAAATGAAAGAGACAAAATTAATGGACGTTGCTGATACTAGCAGTATTCGTAAGGGTGTAATTGATCTTAAAGCAATAGATAAAAATGGGGACGGCAAAGTATTTCAAGATCAGATGGATTGGAATGTAATTTCGGATACACATGGTAGATGCCCGATATGTAAGATGCCTTTAGCTGAGGTATCACTTGACATAGCAAAGAAAAATTTATTGGATGCCGGATACAAAGTGAAAGAAAAGAAATCTGCGCACTCTATTAGAACCGGTAAAAGTCATTAAGTCCAGAGGCATAAAATGATTTGCGAATCATGCGGCGCTCAAAATAAAAATGATATCAAGAATTGCGAAGTATGCGGGAATTCTTTATCAGAGCATATTAAACATTCTATTATTGAAAAATCAAAACAGCAGAAGTGCTTCAACTGTGGCGAATTGAATGATGACAAGAATAATTATTGCAGAAAATGCGGTAATAATCTTAATCAATCCATGCAGTATGGCATAAAGAAGAAAACAGTAAAAAAAGAAAACTTATTTGAAGCAAAGTATTCTGCTGTTAAAGATCAGAAGAATAAAAAAAACAGCCCGATCTGGATAATTCTACAGATGAAAGTATTCTGGATTTCTCTTTCCGTTTTATTTGGTATGTTATTAATCATTACTATCGCAGAAGTGTTTATCCCTCATAATCATGATAACATAAAACAAGTTACCAAGGAAATAAAAGCTAACCCTATTATAGAAGCAGATGTAGAACGGATCGCAAATAAGTTTGTCTGTAATTGCGGGGATTGCAGCAGAGAATCTCTCACAATCTGTAAATGTAATTATGCAATTTCCGAAAGAAATTTAATTCGAGAACTTGTTGAGAAAAAGACAAAAGAAGATGAGATAATAAAAATAGTCGATGCAAAGTTTGGTGGATTGAAGAGTCCAATTAAATCATAAAGGAGAAAATGGCTGATCTTTTTTACTAATCGCCATTTCCGAGAATGGTGTAAATACTAATCAAACAATAAACAATAGGAGTAGAATTATGAATGCAGTAATATCAAATCGAATGCGCTTTTTAATGAGCGCGGCAATGTTAATACTTTTTACCGGAATCATTTCTGCCCAGCACGACCAGCATCATGGCGGCAGTAACACTGGAAATACAATGATGCAAAACCAGCAAAGTCAAATGGGTTCTATGATGCAGAACATGCAAGGCATGATGACTCAGATGGGGCAAATGATGGACAAGAGTAATCAAATGACTAACATGATGAACAACCAGATGCAAAATCATGATATGGGTAAAATGAATATGAACAATGGAATGATGAACATGATGCAAGGTATGAACCAGATGGGCAAAGATATGCAAGGTCTTCTCGACCAGATGAATAAAATGATGGGAGATAAAAACATGATGAACGGTGAAGGAATGAAAGATAATATGAATGGCATGATGGACAATATGAAAACTATGATGAAGGAATATAAAGGCATGTTGAACAATATGGAAAGCATTCAGCAAAAAGGTAAAGGTAAATGAAAAACATAATTCATAAAATGAATTTTAGGAAACCGGCTTTGGCTGGTTTCCTTCTGCTAACTTTTTTATTCACGGCAAATGCCTATTCGCAAACCGGCTGGTATTTAAGTTCAAGTGTTCAATTGAGCGGCGGGCAATTTCTTTCTAATTCATACACGCGCGTGTTTTCTGTTTATGGAGCAATTCGCTATCAAGGCGATGATTTTGGAATTACCGCCTCAATTCCTTTCGTAAACAGCAATGGTAATAATATAAGTCAATCAAATGGTATGATGGTCCCCTCTGGAACAAGCAATACTACTGCACAAAGTAATATGAATCTTGGCATTGGCGATTTATACGGCTACTTCGATTATAAAATTTATTCAGATTTTGAAAACGATCTTGAAGTTTATTTGAATGCCCAAGTAAAAATACCAACAGCTTCATCTAGGATAAATTATGGAACGGGTAAGATGGATTACGGTGGATCAGTCTCCGCACGTAAAAGTTTTGGCAGTTTTATAGGTGTTGCTGATTTGGGTTATTTAGATATTGGCGATCCTGATGGTATTACTTATAAGAATCCATTTACTTACGGAATCGGAATCGGAAAATTTTTCAATTACGGCGAATATTCTTTGCTTCTTTATTACAGCGGTTATTCGAAAATATCGGCCGACTATGATGCCCCGCAGCAGATATCTCTTGGCGCTAATTATCGAGTCAGTGAAACTCTTATTCTCTCTTTCATAGGATCTGCCGGTTTGGGTAATATTATGCCTGATTATACAACAAGCATCGGTGTAAGAATTAAACTTTAGAAGGTAGAAAAATGATTCATTCGAATTCAGTAATAACATGTCCGGTCTGTGCTAAGAGCAAGGAAGAAACTATGCCCGTTAATGCTTGCTTGCATTTTTATACTTGTTCATTTTGTAAAACATTGCTCTCTCCTAAAAAAGGCTATTGCTGTGTTTTCTGTTCTTATGGCAGTGTCCCTTGTCCTCCAATTCAAATACAAGGGAAACTTAAAAACAAAAATGATAATAATTAGTTCGCTTTCTGAACTGGAATAGGAAACGGTTATGAAAACATTTATTTGTCTATTGTTACTGGCCGCTGTTGTATTTGCACATGGCGACAAAGATCATAAAAAAGAAAAAACAACCAAGATGGATACATTAACAATTGTCGGCAAAGATACAATTGCAATTAATGGTGTTCCTAAAAACATGATTGGAATGAAAATGGATACGGTAATTTCGGAGGAAGAGCCGGTGAAATTAAATCCGTCGGAACAAATGTTTGAACACTTGCACAATAAGTTAGTTCACTTTCCAATTGCTCTTGGTGTCTTTGCATTTTTTCTCACATTGCTAAACTTCAAATGGAAATATTTCGATTCTGCAATTATGGTCTCTGTTTTAACCGCATTGCTGTTTTCTATCGGTGCATTCATAACCGGTAAAAATCAATCTGAACCGTTTATTGGGACAGCTAAAGAATGGATTGTTGAACTTCATCAAAACTTTGGTCTTGCTGTTATTATTAATCTATTTGTCTGGACAATCTTTCTTACAATCGACAAACTAAAAAAATACGCATGGATAATTGGACTGATTGCTTTTATCCTAATTTTAGCCGCTGGTTTTCTTGGCGGCGTAGTAGCTCATTAAATATTTATCAAACAAAAGAGATACACATGAAAAACAAAATATCATCTGTAATATTTATATCGTTTACTATGCTGGTTGTAATATGTATAACAAATATTTATGGTCAAGATAAAATGCACGGTCACAAGAAAGCAATGGCTGATGATACCGCTTCTGTTATTGAACAGTATAAAAACATTAAAGACAAAGAAGTGCGTGAATATATGACTAATCTTCATCTGGAAATGATTGATAAAACTAAACCAACTTATAAAACGTGGAATACGGTTTGTCCGGTTCTAGGTCGTCCTGTTAATCCCAAATTAAAACCCGTTGAATATAAAGGCAAATCCTATGGTTTTTGTTGTAAAGTATGCCCGCCCCAGTTTCAAGAAAATCCGGAGAAATATATAAAGAACCTTGATAAAAGCGGAAAGAAATTCATTGGAATAATTGATTATAAATAAGTGAGATATATAGTGATAAAAGAAAAAGCTGTAAAGAACATAAGTATTTCTCCTATATTCATATTGGTTTTGGTGAGTATCTCAATTATCTTCTCGCATATCATTGTAATGATGACAACGGGAGAATCTCACTATCCAATGGCCGTAACTGAATTAATAATTGATTCGGTTATAATGACCGGACTCTTATTTCCGTTGTTATATTATCTTGTCTTCAAACCATTAAAGAAGCAAATAAGCGCTAGAGAAAAGACTCATCTACAGCTTTTAGCTAACGAAAGAAAATTCCGTGATTTAGTTGATAGCATGAATGAAGGCATGATTGTGCAAAATACTGAAGGGATAATAACATTCGTTAATAAATGCTTTGCTGATATGATAAATATTCCCAAAGAAGAGCTTATTGGTTCTGAACTAAATGAACTGTTGGACGAAAATAATCTTTTTATTCTCCGGAATCTTATAACCAATGCACAACAATCTGGAACTGATAAAGCTGAAATAACATGGAAAGTAAATAAAAGGAAAAATGTATATTCAATTATTTCTCCGTCTCTCATATTCGACGAAAATAATACCGTTATAGGCAGATTTTTTGTTGTTGCAGATATAACACAAAGAAAAGAAATGGAATTAGAACTGCTTAAAGCTACCGAACTTGTAAAACATTCAGACAAAGTAAAAAGTGAATTTCTTAACCTTATCTCTCACGAAATTAGAACTCCTGTTAATATTGTCCTTGGATTTACCAATTTAATTCAAGAAGAATTTAACCCCACCGCCGATATTGAAGAATACATTACAACGATAAAGATTGGATTAAACCGGCTTATCAGAACTATAGACTTAATTCTAAATTCCGCGCTGGAAATATCCGGTGTTACAAAGTATGACTTCAAACAGATTGATATCGTGCACGAAATATTGCAGCCGGTTCTTCTTGAATTATCGCCGGTTGCTCAGCAAAAAGATATTTTGATCTCCACTACTTATAAACAATTTCCCCAAATTGTTGTTGATCAATATTCTATTAGGCAGATATTAATTCATATAATTGAGAATGCAATAAAATTCACAAATACCGGCGGGAAAATTGAAATCCAAGTAAAAGAATCGGCACATAATACTATCTTGATATCTATTTCAGATAACGGTATTGGCATCTCACAAGAATATCTTCCTAAACTTTTTAACCTTTTCTCCCAAGAGGATGAAAGTTCAACCCGTAAATACGACGGTAATGGTTTGGGGTTATTTCTTGTTAAAAAATATTGCGAGAAAAATATAATTGATCTTACTGTAGAAAGTAAAAAAGAAAAAGGATCAACCTTTACTCTTTCATTTCAACAAAAGTAAATCTTGTTTCAAGTATTTATGAATATACAACTGGAGGTAATCTAGAATGAAAACTAAAATTGATACGAGAACCATTATCTATTTTTTTTCTATCCTTCTATCCATATTTATTGGCCACTGCATTTTGATTGAAGGAAGCACAACACTACATCACGAAGTTAGCATTCTCAAATTAATTTTTAATTCATTGCTCATGACAATTATAGTTTTCCCTTTTCTTTTTATCTTTCTTTGGTCAGACATAAAAAAAAGAACAAGAGTTGAAGAAGAACTAAGAAAATCAATTGCTTCTAAAGATAAATTATTTGCAATTATTGCGCATGATTTAAGAAGCCCGTTCCAAGGATTTATTGGTCTGGCAGAAATGCTGTCCACCAATTCTAATGAATTTACCAAGACAGAATTAACAACTTTAAGCAAAGAAATACACCAAAAAGCAAGTAATTTATTTGTATTACTCGAAAATCTGTTGGAATGGGCTCATGTTCAAAGGGGCACAATTAATTTATCACCCCAAGAATGTTCTTTATCAGAAATTATTAAACATTCCATTGAAATTGTAAACCCAAACGCAGAACTAAAAAATATTGAGATAATTAATTCTACTAATGATTCGATATTAGTATTTGCTGATGAAAAGATGATAGACTCCGTTTTACGAAACGTTCTCTCCAATGCAGTAAAGTTTACACCAAAAGGTGGAAAAGTAGTTGTAAGTTCTAGAATATTAAATAACTCTAAAGCTGAAATATCTGTTGCCGATAGTGGAATTGGAATGTCAGACGCTCTGCGTAACAAACTATTCACTATGGGCGAAAATGTTGGACGAGAAGGAACTGATGGAGAAAAAAGTTCTGGTTTGGGGCTTTTACTCTGCAAAGAATTTATAGAAATAAATGGAGGTAGAATTTGGGTGGAAAGCCAAAAACACCGAGGTTCCACATTTAGATTTACTTTGCCTTTATCAATTGTTTAATAAAACAACTTTCTCATTTCATCACATAATATAAAGCATGAATTCTGCCAGTATTAAAAATATCCTTCTTGAAACAGATTCTTCCGATATTAAAAGAGTTTTCAAAGAAGCCAAAGTTGTTAAACAATCTATTCTTGGCCATGATATTTATTTACGCGGTTTGGTCGAACTGAGTAATATTTGCACTAAGGATTGTTATTACTGCGGAATAAGAAAATCCAATACATCTGTAAATAGATATTTAATGACAGAAGAGGAAATCATATCTTCAACAATGTTTGCTTTTGAAAAAGGATTTGGCTCAATAGTTCTTCAATCCGGCGAACGAAACGACGCTAAATTCATAACAATGATTGAAACCGCTTTAGAAAATATAAATTATCTAACCTCACGCCAGTTAAGAATTACTCTTTCGCTTGGTGAACAGTCTAAAGAAACTTATAGAAGATGGTATAATGCGGGTGCTCATCGTTATTTACTTCGTATAGAAACTTCAAATAAATTGTTATACAAAAAAATCCATCCGGCAAATCATAGTTATGAAGATAGAGTTAAATGTCTTAACGCCTTAAAGGATATTGGCTATCAGCTTGGCACCGGAGTAATGATCGGACTACCATTCCAGACAATCGACAACCTGGTAAATGATATAATTTTTTTCAAAGAGATGGATGTTGATATGATTGGTATGGGTCCATTTATTGAACATTCTCAAACTCCTTTATTTGGTCAACCAATCAATATTGTTAACTCACGTTCTCAGTTGATTGAACTATCTCTAAAGATGATTGCCGCAACTCGAATATTTCTTCCGAAAATAAATATTGCTGCTACTACCGCGCTGCAAGCATTAGACCCTTTGGGACGTGAGAAAGGAATAAACGCCGGGGCTAATGTAATAATGCCAAATATTTCTCCTCCCAGATATCGGGAAGATTATTTATTATATGAGGATAAACCTTGCGTTAATGATTTAGCTGATGATTGTTTTGATTGTGTAATAAAAAGAATCGAATTCACCGGTCAAAAAGTGGCATTATTTTCAAGCGGAGATTCCTTAACCTTTATCAGCAAAAAAGGGAATATTACATGAAGCATTCTAAAATTTGTAGTTATATAATTATCCTCAGTGCATTATTTCTTACAAACTTAAAAGCCCAAAATAAATTGCAAATTCCTGATACGTTAAGCGGGACCAAGTTTAATCTTACTATTCAAAAAGGTTCGGTCAATTATTATCCCGGATTCTCAACAAACACTATCGGTGTAAACGGAAATATTCTTGGCCCAACTCTTATCCTTCGTAAAGGTGATAACATCAGCATTAATGTAACCAATACACTTACTGATACAACTACAATTCATTGGCATGGAATGCACGTTGCACCTCAAAATGATGGTGGTCCTCATTCTTTAATTTTACCCGGAATTACATGGCAGCTGCAATTTACTGTTATGGATAACGCCGCTACATATTGGTATCATCCTCACTTACACAAAAAAACCGCCGAACACGTTACCAAAGGCGTTGCCGGCTTTATTATTGTCAGAGATAATCAAGAAGCCGCGTTAAAACTTCCCCGCAAATATGGTATTGATGATTTCCCTATTGTTGTTCAATCAAGAGCCTTCGATTTAGCTAAACAATTTATTGTTCGCTCAGAACTCGATTCTGTTCTTCTCGTTAACGGCACAAAAAATCCCTTCTTGCAAGTCCCGGCACAAATTGTTCGCCTTCGGTTGCTTAACGGTTCAACTGAACGCACATATAATTTTGGTCTTAAGGGGAATAAATCTTTCTATCAAATTGGAGGAGATGGAGGATTGTTGAACTCAGCTTTACTGCTTACAAGATTGCGTCTGGCCCCCGGTGAACGTGCAGAAATATTAGTAGATTTTAATTCTATGCAAGGTCAATCCACTTTTCTTATAAGTTACGCTTCAGAATTAGCAAGCGGAATCATTGGCGCAAATTCTGTTGGAATGGGTGGAAGTCTACCCGATTATTCTAACAACAAATTAAACGGCGCTGATTTTAATATTTTACGAATAGATGTAATCACACCAACTTCAAACTCAGTTACTTCTGTTCCATCTTCATTGATTATAAATAATCCATTCTCTGCTTCATCTGTAAATGTTACACGTGTATTAACATTTACTTCCAACGGTGGAATGATGAGTGCTGTGGGTCCATTTGTAATTAATGGAACTCCTTTCTCAATGGAGAAAATTAATTATAGCATTCCTTTGAACAATACTGAAATATGGGAATTAAGAAACCAAACGCTAATATCGCACCCCTTTCATATTCACGATGTTCAATTTTATTTGCTTGATAGAAATGGAAATCAAGTTCCTTCAAACGAACGTGGCCGCAAAGATGTTGTTTTAGTCGAACCGATGGAAACTATAAGATTTATAACCAAGTTTGAAGACTTTTCAAATGCTTCAGTTCCATATATGTATCATTGCCATTTGCTAACACATGAAGATGATGGGATGATGGGACAATTTCTAGTTACAAGCCCTACGGATGTTAAAGATAAGTATTCATCATTGCCAAATAGTTTCTCGCTTAATCAAAATTATCCAAACCCGTTTAATCCAAGCACTACTATCAGCTATCAAATACCGGTCGGTAGTCATGTAACTCTCAAAGTGTTTGATGTCCTTGGAAATGAAGTTGCAACGCTTGTAGATGAATTCAAACAACCCGGAAATTATCATTCTACATTTTCAATTATCCATTCTCAACAACTGGCAAGCGGAGTTTATTTTTATCAATTAAAAGCCGGTCAGTTTGTATCAACAAAGAAATTATTGCTTCTTAAATAACATTCTTTCTCTTATTGAAATGGGTATCAATACAAATAGTAATTATTTCTAAAATTTCTTAAAAATCTTTTAAGATTCTTTAATCCATTTAACTGTCTATATTGATTTTCACCCTAATTTCAAAAGAAAAATATGGCATTGGTTTTGTCTTTATATAATCAACAATTAAATAAGGACTCAATCATGAAAAAGTCAAACATTATAAAAATAGCAGTAATTGTCTTATCATTTATATCTTTTATCAACGCACAACCAAAAGGAAATACTTATATCGAAAAAAATCCTTTCCTGGTTGAAAAACGTCATGGTGCAGTTGTTAGTGTAAACTATAATTCAAGCATTAACCCAAGCGATATGGTTTATGATAGGAATCCCTTTCTTGTTGAGAAACGCCACGGCGCAGTAACAATTGTAAACCGCAATTCAAGCATTAATCCTGTATCGGCAAATCTGGTTGCAGACCGGAATCCTTTCCTGGCAGAAAAACGGCACGGTGCAATTGTATTTCAGAATGCCAACTCTAAATCAGAAATTAGTAAACCGACAATTGAACAAAATCTTTTTCTACGACAAAAAAGACATCAATAATCATCAGTTATATTTTTTCTTAAAAGGAGTCAAGTGAATTCTTGACTCCTTATTGTAAAATACATTTTTTGAAATCTCACGGTTATCTATATGTATCATATATTTTTCATTTCCTTAATATTTCTTGCCTTTCAACATTCATTTCTTAGATAAACTCTTTATACCGATACATAACCTTCAGCTTTTTCAAAACTTGTCGTTGAAGCGGTATTTTTCTTAATCGTGCATCCTTGGCGGTTTGGATTAGAACCAAGCCGATAAGGAAATAAAACACAATCCTTAATTACACACTCCCGCACTTGTTTCTTTTCATATCCGGAACATTCCAAACAATGTTTTTTAATTGCTTTCAAAGGAGTAAGCTTCATTTTGTTCTCCAATAAATTTATCAGTCCGTTTTCAACTTCTCAAACTGTCCAAATGGACACTTTCCAAGCAGTAAAATGTCAAAAAATCATTTTCATCACAGTTTTTATCCAAAACGTCCATCAATCTGTCCAATAAAACTGAGAAGACAAGCTTAATTCACAACTTTGGACACTTGGACGTTTTGAAATAGGAATTCTTGACCGATATTGAAATCAAAGTGTCCAAACGTCCAACTTCACTAGAATAATGTTGGTTCAAGATCAGTTGGTTCGGAATCTGAACCAGCGTCAGATACATTTCCATTTCTAAATTTGATCAACCGATCAATTCCGGATTTTCTTTCATTCACACCCAGACCTTTTATCCTGGCCGCTTCTTTCATCCACCTGGTAAATTTGGTTAATTTCAGTTCGGTGAATTCATCATAATTTTTCTTAAAATCTTCCAGCAAATCTTTCTTATTATGCTCAACATTTAACCCCAATGTTTCAAAGTATTCTGCAAATTCTTCACATGTTGAATCAATCAGTTTTTTCTTTTCTAAGTTTATGTGTGAACACTGAATTAATCCTTTACATAAATACAGCTGGAGGCAGCCAATCATGTAATTGAGAAAGTAATTCCATTCGTCATTACTCCATTCATCATAAAATCTATGTCCAAACTCATCAATCGGTCTATGAATTTTATTGTAGTGATCAGAAAACTCAATTACAAATTGTCTGTCCATAGTTGAATCGTCGGATCCTTCAATTGTGTAGTTTGTTGAAATAATAATTTTTGGTGATTGATGAAATGGAATAATTATTTCATTTTGATTTTTCTTCTCTACTGTAATATCATCAGTTATGATGGAAAACAGTTTATCAAAATTGAATTTCTTAGTTACATCATTGAACTCAATGATAGCTGTATCCAGAGTAACAGATTGAAAGCTGAAGCTTTTCGAGAAATTAAAATTCCTTCCATCCAAACGAATTGTTTTCCGCAGCTTTCCAATAGCTTGTGCCACCAAACCCTTTCCGCTTCTCCCATAAGCGCCGTCACTTAATTTCTCATCAAGAAAAATCACAGCTTTTGCATTCGTTGAATCTTTATAATTATGCAGTAAATATCCGATCGCACTTCTTAACGATAAAATTCTTTGCTCATCATTTTTGCAAATGTTCTTAATAAAGATTTCAAACTCAGCTTGTCTCGGCTCACTGAGTGTGAGACGGGATTCCTTTTCAGTAAGATTCAATCTTTTGTTTATTACCTGTTTATCCCAGATGAAACCTTCCAGTTCTTCATATCTTTTAACATTAATCTTATTCGATGCAATCTCAACAAAACAATTCGAGAAAAAGAGAAATCCTTTCTCTTTTGTGTCACGCAAGAATTCCAATTCTCTTGTTTCTAAGAATTCAAGAAATGTCTGGACAAAATGTTGCGGTGCGCCTTTGATAACAGCATCAATTACTTTTATACGAGGTGTCTCTTTGAAATGCTCAACATCCAATCGCTTCAGATAATCAATCACAAAATCTTTTATGTTAAAAATCTCCACCTCACGAACAATATTCTTGCTAACCTTCAGCAGAATATAACCGCGTTCTAATTGCAGTTTGCAAAATCCATTCTCTTCAAGAAATCTCTTAAAATTCTGTTTTGAAATATGAGTCTTATCATTCTCGATATACCAAAACTTTACAAACGGTTTTTGCCAGCCAAACTTTTCAGCTATATGATAAAGAGTTCCAAGCGTTATTCTTCCATCAGATTTCTTCATCAATTCATCAAACTTTTTATTTATCCCAAACTCAGTATCATGATAATGTTGATTTCCTAAACTCATCTTCATAAAATATTGCCTTCCTTTTTCACCAATTGTTACCAAACCAAAACCAATTCTATACCAATCATCATAACAATTATTCGGTAAATTTATTTCAAGGAATTCAATTGCACTTTCTAATTTCTCTTTATCAAAACTTGTTGGTTCAAAAGTTCGCTTACCAACTTCAAGAACCTCTCTTTCTTTTTGTAAATCGCAAAACTCTTCTAAACATTCGAGTAAAACATCAGCGTCAATTTCTGTTGGTGGTTCTTTTGGTTCATCATAAAGAAACGAATATCTGTTTCCGCTCTCATGTTTTGAATAAGGAAGAACAGTTTGAGATTGACTCCATCTCAATTCAATATGATCACATAATCCTTCATCTTTCAGATACAACCGGTAAACACTTTTAGGACCGTTGAATCTTTTATGCAATTGCTCATTTTCACTAACCTTAATCCAAATATGATAACCAACACCGCTTCCACTTTTCACCGCCCACATATATTTTTCACCAAGTCCTAATCTTTTACAAATCATTTCAACTATGCTAAAATCATTAACTTTATCGAAATCGATATTCCGTAAATCATTTACTCCACAAATACCACCGATACCGGTTACACCTGCATTCCAGCCAAATTCAATTACATCCTGTTCAGTCTGTTCAATCAATTGCCAATTCTCCCAAGGAATAGTTGGCCGTTTCCCCTGGATAGGTAGGACATTAAATCCGAAAACGTTCTTATAAATCTTTGCCATTTCCAGAAATTGTATCATCTCTTTTCTCCGGAATTAATACTAAATATTTGTAATCGTGAATTCTCTTCAAGATTTGTTTTTTGGATTTGTCTTGTTTCTAATATCTCACTACTTGCACTTGCACTGAGCGAAGCCGAAGTGTCTAGTTTTTTAATCGCTTCTCTCAATGAATCCATATTCAAATGAGAATAAATCTCAGTTGTTGAAATCGAAGAATGCCCTAGTAGTTCTTTTATCGTATAAAGTGGAACACCTTTTTGAACAAGATTAGAAGCAAATGAATGTCTCAACGAATGAAAATGAATTGATGGATCTGCTCCAGCAGTTTTACAAGCAAGCTTAAATCTTTTAGAAATATAATCCCCGGTAAAACGTTTTCCGTTATCTTTACAAAACAAATAAGCTTTGTTTATTGGGATTACTTTTTTCCTTTTCTGTTGAGAAAGAATAGTGCCTAATGTTTCATCACTAATTGGTATGAACCTTTGATTTCTTCCTTTCGTTGTAAAACAATCATCACCAACAGTAATTACTTTATTCTGTAGATCAACATTCTTCAACCTCAAATTCACAATTTCGTCCAAACGCATTCCTGTATAAAACGCGAATACAACAATGTCTTTAATAGTTTCATTCTTTAAGTGATCACAAATCACTAATAGCTGATCACTATTGATAAACACCGGTTTCACTTGCTGTTTTTTCGGCAGCTTTACTTTTTGAAAATAGTTTTCTTTTACATAACCCCAATCTTTTGCCTTATTGAAAGCTGCTTTTATTGTTCTAACATATACTCGGTAACCCTTTTTTACTTTTCGTTGAAGATAAAGCATAAACTTTTCAACATCTTTCAATCCGATTGATTGAATAGATTTTCCACTTCCAAAGAATTCCGTTAAATGCTTGAAAGAACTGCAAACAGAAACGTGATATGCATTCGATCTATTTTGTTTTATCATATTGCTGTATTCATTTGTAAAAACACGAAGCGTAACAGTGTTCTTTTTTTCATTCCTTGGAATAATCGAAAGCAGCATTCGTAACTTTTCAAGATCATCAACGGAAATATTTTTTAATATCTTATTCATTTCTCAATCTGCGTGCTATTGTTTTCTTCTGCTCTTCAATGGGAACTCTATCAATATTTCCGTTTCTACGTCTTCCTTTTCACGTTTCACGCTTTTTGATTTTTCATCAAAACCCATCTCAATCTGATTCGGATCTTTAGTGGTGAGCGAAGTCGAACCACCATCCGTTTCACCTTTCACGTTTTCCGGTTCATTACTCTTCGTTCTACACTCTGCACTCGAATAAATCCATTGGTCCAGTTCATTCTTTGAAAAGAAAATCATCTTGCCGGTTGGCTTGTAATGTGGAATTACTTTTCGGTAGGTTAATTTGTAAAGATAACTTGGCGCATACCCGAGATATGCACATGCTTCTTTGAAAGTTAGTGGTTTATCATCTTTCTTCTTGAGTAATTCTTCTAGTGTGGAAAGTTTTTGAAATATTTGTTCTGAGCAAAGAGAAGAGCTTGCACTGAGCGAAGTCGAAGTGTCTTTCTGTTTTTTCATCTCACACCTCATGTTGATTAATTACATGAGAAATATGAAATAGAAAAACAAGAAAAAGTATTTATCACAGTATATCGAAGTATATCGCATATCGATAAAGTATGATATACTTTTTCACCACTAGCCCCAAAAGTATATCGAAGGCTATCAAGTTATGATATAGTCAGATATACTTTTTAAATATTCGCCCAAAGTGTTATTAAACCAGAAAATTGTTTGTGAAATAAAAAACATGAATATTATTTCGACTGAATCGAGAATCTTTCTAATCCATTTAACTGTTTCGGTGTAGTTAATTGTATTATTCTTTTTCTGTGCTAAATATTTGAATGGTTTACCATTTCTATTACAAAAATGTTTTTCAAACATCTTGTATTTATTCTCTTCATCAATTGCTTTTTTATGTGCCAGTTCATCAACAAAAATAGAAAAGCTGCTATCGCTTTTAAGCCAAATAATTTTTCTGAAAGGAATTCTTACATTGCAAAAAGGAATCTGTTTTTCATTAGTAAAATGAGCTAATATTTCTTCCTTTATAAGCTTCGGAACACACACATTATTTTTAAGACAATTAAACAAAGCTAAAAGTTTAGCGTCCCCCAATTTCCAAACTATCCTGGTTGTGGAATCGTTTGTCTTAATGATTCCTTTCTCATTATTAAAGCATTCATTCCAAGTAGCCCTTGCTTCTAATTTCGTTTTGTAAAAAGCCAGATGATTTTCCGATCGTTCTAAAAAATCATAATATTCTTGGCAAAGATTCTTTGCACAAATCTTTACAATCTTCTTCGTTATTGTTCGCTTTATTTTCTTATCAGAATTGACAAGCTCAACTAGGGAAGTTTCTTGATTAACTGTTTTTGCGGAAAGTTTTATTTCGGTCGGCTCTATATTCTTTGCTTCACACTTTACATCTTGAATCGCATTCCTGCATCTTACAATTTCTTTTGAAATGAACTCGATTTTATCAATATCAAGTTCGATTTCCTCTAATCGTTTTTCCAGTTCGATAAACGAAAACCTTTCAATGGGCATATTTCCCCCTTATGAATAGAGAGATAATTAATACACACAATTTTATTCGTCGGCAGTCCTTAAGATATGAATCCCGACTATGTCCATGGGATTTAAGCCGTAGAAAGGTTCGCTATTAATATTCCCTAAATAAGTAGCAACTCGTTTCTATATCACTCGATATATAATAATTTCTTTCGAAATATTCACCACATTTTTATCGTAGCATACTTGCAATAATCTTACACTATCACTTTCCATTTTAGAATTCATTAAATTGAAGCGTGTATAAATTATTACATCTACTTCGAAGCAGTATGAATATTTCAAGATTGGCTAATTCATGATGATATAATTACTCGAACCTGAAGAAAGAGCATATTTATTTTAGCAATAGCATATAGTAAAACAAATGTCCGAAAACCAAAACAAAGAATCTGAACAAAATAAAATCGATCCAATCTTAGTTTATCTTGATGAAACCGGTGATCATTCTCTCGAAAAAATTGATAAAGATTTTCCAATCTTTGTTTTAACAACCTTTCTAGTTCGCCAATCAGTTTACGTCAATGAAATTATTCCTAAAGTATACCAGCTTAAGATTAATAACTTTGGACACGAGGGCGTTATCTTACATTCCAGAGATATTCGTAAAGCTCAAGCCCCTTTTGAATTCCTGCTGAATGTAAATAAAAGAGAGCCGTTCCTTAATTCAGTATCGGAATTGATGGGTAATCTCAACTTCAAATTGATCGTTTCAGTTATAAAAAAAGAAACACTTGTTAAACAATATGCAAAACCGTTCAATCCTTACGAACTTGCTCTCAAATTTAATGTGGAAAGAATAATTGCTCTCCTTAATCAAATCAAGCAAACTAAAGTCCGCTTAGTTGCTGAATCTCGCGGCAAGAATGAAGATGATGCATTGCGTTTAAGTCTTTATGAAATGATACGAGAAGGAACTGAAAGAATCAGTAAAGAGGAATTTAGAAAAATTGATTTTATTCTAACTTTTTTACCCAAGTCTAATAATATTGTCGGAACACAGATCGCTGATCTTTGCGGTTATCCCATCGGTCGCCACATTCTTAATCCGGAAAAAGAAAATAAACCATTCGAAGTTATCAAATCGAAAATGTTAGGTAAGGTTAATGGATGGGAATGTTTCAAGGTATTCCCCTAAAAAGCAAAAGGCTCCGAAATTCATCAGAGCCTCTAACCGACCGGGCATTCCCAGTCCCTTATAAAACCATAAGAAATTTAGCTGTTCCTTTACAAATTGTCAATCAAAATCATGAACCAAATACTGTTTTGAAAATAATCATGCCTTTATACTTCCATTCACAATAAAATGTTTCCAGCGCTTTGATTATTCCAATTCATTTTAATAGAATTCCGAAGAATTACTTTCTAATCTTCTCAACAATCTTCTCTCCTGTTCTTCCAACAACATAACCACCCAAGCCAATTTGTAATAATGTCCATGCCTCATTACTTAAACGAAATGCAAGCCAACCAAAAGAATCACACACTACTAGGATAAGAAAAGTAAGCATTGTAATTGGTCTCCAATTCCTCTGCAGCCAGCTTTGTCCTTTCGCTTCTGCTTCAACAACCCGGGATTGAGAATCCAATAACTTCGATTCATATTCTAAAGCTTTACCTAAAAACTCATTCTCAATTTTCGTCAACTCATTTTGAAGCTTTCCTCTTTCCTCATCGGTTGTAGTAAGATTATCAATAAGATCAGTAATTGGTTTTACAACCCCACTTAAAAAATCCAACACTCCCATTTTAACCTCCTTCTTTATCTGAATGCTGATGGCTGACAGCCGAAACCTTTATGTTATAAATCTCCCGAATTATATTCTTCTCAACTTCACTCAATTTATTATGCAGAACTTCGAACCGGGACAAATAATTTTTCTCAATGGAAGAGGATTTCTTTTTTGTTTCATCAACATCTTTCTCAATTCTCTTAATCCTGGACCAGAATAAAAAATTCACTAAACTTAGAAGTCCTCCAATTATCCAGATGTAAAATTTTTCATTCATTTATAATCCAACTACTGTTAACCAATCACCAATTACTTTTTCATAAACTGTTTTTCCATAAACTTTTTTAGAAATCATCACTTCTTTACGATTCAATTCACCATTCCACGAAACATGAATCCACTTTCCGAATTCATAAATTAATTGATCAAAGGAAATTCTCTCCAAAACAATATTGAACACATCAGCTAAATTCATGGAAGGAACAACCAAGTCTGCTGCTTTTCCTTCGAGATGTTGAGAATTAAATCTTCCTCCAACAGCAGCATTGACATCAAATGAACGGAACCCAGAATTAATAAAAATCGGAACATTGATGATTTCTCTCAAAGGTTGAAGAACATTCACACAAAGCAATCTCAAATTCTCAATCTGTTTTTCATTCGGTTCATTTCTGTAACCATGTCTTACCGCCACTTGCGAAATGACAAACTCTTTCAAATAGAAATTATTTGTTAATTTGACATCATGTGAGTTTGTCATTCCGAATCCGGATTTATCCGGTGAGGAATCTTTAGTTGTTCTCGCTGAAGTAGTCATATCATAATTCCTTTCCTTCTCACATCTAACTTTTCACTTCTCGCGGAAAGAACCACTGTATTTCACTTTACATCAGATGAAAGATTTTATAGGTAAGCAACCTTTTGTGTGAGGTCTCAGCTCATCGGGACACGGGACAGCCAGTATTACATAAGTAACATTATGTTTTTGTATTTGGGTAGTCCCAACAAAGGCGTTTTCTCAATTACAATCGAGTCAACATAATGTTGTCTTATATAAACTCGGCACTAAAGAATACTAATCGCCTCATCATCGCTCATTCCGGTCGTGGATTCCCACACACCTTCGTTCGCTTACATTATATATGCTGCTCGTTCCGTGTCGTGGCTTTGCCACACACACTCCACTTCGCAACACTTTTAAAACATCTCCCCCTTTTTTCAAGGGGGAGAAAATAAGAGGGGGTCATAACCTGTTATTTGTAATCAATTTCATTTCACGCATTTATTTCAGTTTTTTGATAACAAAAGAAAACAAATCATAAACATCGAGCGTTGCGCACTTCCTAATCTTGAATTAAATTTTCTCAAAAAGGAAATACTGATATGTGTTCTAAAAATATCTTGCTCTTGCTCATATTCTTGCTCTTACTCTCAACACAGTTGCTCGGCCAAAATCCGAACTTCTCCTATCCTTACAACTTCTCAAAGAAAGTATTTGTGTCTCGTGTAATCGACGGAGATACTTTCGTTCTTTCTGATTCCCAACGTGTAAGAATGCTTGGTGTGGATTGTCCTGAAATTTCAAGACAGAATAAACCAGCAGAATTATTCTCAAAAGAAGCATCAGAAAAAACTAAATCATTAGTCGCGCACAAAACTGTTAAACTTACTTTCGATGGAAATGCATTCGATATTTTTGGAAGGTTACTCGCTTACGTTTGGATGACAGATTCTAAAGGAAAGGATTCTGTATTCGTGCAAGCAGAACTTTTGAAAAATGGATTCGCTCGAATAAGTTATTACACAAAAGAAAAACGATATTACAGTTTATTCTATAATCTCAGAAACACAGCAAGAAAAAAGAAACTTGGCATTTGGAGTAATGAATAATTCTCAATTCAATATTGCCAAGATTTTATCGAATCCTTTTATTAGAGAATTTCAATCCTATGGATTGATCAATGAGTTAGTCCTTCGGAATTTACAAATCAAATCAGATTACCTTGAACTGAGAAAGACTCACAATCAGATTGAATCAATCTTTATTCTCTCAGAGAAGTATAATTTGTGTTACGATTCAGTCAATACAATCCTATTCCGGAAAAGAAGAAATAAGCCGGTTTCTTTTCCCTCCTCAAACCAGCCCCTAACAAGCCTGTAACAAGCCATATCCAAGCCATAGAATCATCTCAACGGTGTTTTCTTTTACTTTCCCATTATTACAGTGAACGCGTCTATTCAATCCCATAAAATTGCTTCCGTAATTCATCATAACTTTAGGAGGTTTTACCATGGCAATCGTAAATGGAAATGTTCTCGGTAATTTATCCGGAAAGCTCGGCAACCTTTCCGCGAGAACAGTTGATGGCCGCACTGTATTAGCAGCTCGTCCATCCAGCTTCAATGCTAGTCAAGAACCTGCTGTTCTTACTGTTCGTCAGAAATTTTCAGTCACTGCAAAATTTGCAAGTGCTATTCTTGCGCTCACTGCGCTCGTTTCAATCTGGAAGAAAGTAAGAAATGTCGCAAGCTCAGTTTTCAATGAAGTATTTCAAAGCAACTTCGCTTATTCTTCCATTGAAAAACCAACCGAGCAGAACATTATCGCTCCGGAAGGATTTCCTTTGCAGATTGCAGTTGCGGCAGTTGCAGCTGATAAGATTACTGCAACCATCCCAATCCTAAATACTGCATCGGTATTTGGAGCGGATGAGGTTAATCTTTCTGCAAATGCTATCGTTTGCTACCATGATCCAGCGAATGCAGAAGATGAGCCATTCAAGATCATTTCTCTTTCAAAAGAAGTTGCTGCACATAACTTCGCTCAGTCATACGATTTAGAAATCGATCTGAACGCAACTCAAAAAAATACTGCTGCAAAGTATCAGCACAGTATTCTGTATGTGTGTGTCGTAACAAAAACCGCTGAGGGTAAAGTTGTTCAAAACTCCTCAACTTTCACCAAACTCAGTTAATCATTTCGAGTAAGGGTTATCATTCGTGCCTGCCCGCCTTCTTTGGCGGGGTAACCCTTCTCTTTTTACATACCGATAGCTCACAAATTTGCGTTCACTTCGATTCACTTAAAATTGTTCGCTAAAAAAAGCTCGCTCTGATTCGGCTCATTCATTCGCCTCACAAAGCGGAAATCTACTTTCAGTTCGGTCAATACTTTTTCATCAAAGACATTCAAAAATATTTCCCTCATAAAGCATGAGCGCAAATTATTCGTTTGTCTCTTGCTCACACTTTTTGAATCAAAAAGATGCGCCAATTTCCAAACTCATAAATTGCTTAAAGCAACTACACTTCCAATTTGTTTGCTTCACTTCGTTCAGCTATTGCAAGCATTATTTTGCCCGCTGGCAAACAAGCTTAGTATTATTCGAATCTTGGTAGTCAATCGGGGCAAGGGTATATGAAACTCATACCGCTTGTTTATGATAATAATTCTCAGTTGCGGTATTTCGCCCTTGCCTTGAATTATCATCTTTTCTTACACCAACATAGTAACAAGCCATTATTTCGCAAAAGAGCGCCTAAGCGGGCAAAATATGTTTTTTAACGGCGTAAAAGGTGGGTCATGGCATCGGTAATAGTTCATTACTCTAAACGGCACAAAGGTTTTCTCATTCGGTTAGTTCAATCAAATCAAAATTTCTTCGTAAATGTTTTTTCCGGCAAAGGTGCGCTTCATTCTTACAGCTTCACTTCACTTGCAACCGCATACATTTTCTTAAATGCTTTTATCAAATCAATTAAAAAATCTTAAAGGAGTTAGAATTATGTTATCAGAAGAACAAAAACAACAATTGAGACAAGAGAAAAAAGAAAAGATTATCCGCATTAGAAAAACTCTTTCTGAAATGACAGAAGAACAACGTCAAGCTGTAGCGGATAAATTTGGCATTGTTACAGTTGAGGCTCATTTATTAACACCTCACAATCAATGTTTTCTTGTTGCTCAATCAGAAATCAATTTTACAATTGTTGGCGGGTTTCAACAATGGAAGAAAGCCGGAAGAATCGTTCGCAAAGGTGAACACGGGTTTTTAATCTTTGTCCCATCTAAAGCCAAACAAGAAGCTAATTCAGAAATTATTTCAGATGATGAAAACGTTCATTTCTTTACTGCAACGGTCTTTGATATTTCTCAAACGGAAGTTATCGCAAAATCGGAAGCTGCTTAAACTTCCGGTTCTTTCTCTTGTTTGGTTATTTCGTTATATTAAAAAACATAAAAAGCTCAAAACCATAAACAGTTTATAATTGTCCTTGAACATTGAAAAAGTTTTAGAAATTGAATTCCAGAGCTTTCTTTTTTCTTGTTCATAAAATAATACCGTGTTGTGTTGTGGAGTCCATACAAAAGTCCATACAACTCCATACATTTTTTTGAAAGATCATAAGGATTCCTGCGGGTGTATTAAATAAAAAAAGCCCGAATACATTTCATATTCGAGCTTTT
>Ga0172380_10002122_pt1 | contig 32003 bp, 34 predicted proteins | sample Leawe162metaG_FD_119747 | JGI IMG/M metagenome (GOLD analysis project Ga0172380, IMG submission 119747) | Leachate microbial communities from a municipal landfill in Southern Ontario, Canada - Leachate well 162 metaG | ecosystem: Engineered > Solid waste > Landfill > Unclassified | place... | reverse complement strand
TGGAGTCTAATTCATGCAAGTAGATAAAGAAAAAATAATTAAAGGCGCCATAATAGTTGTACTGTTGCTTATTATTATTTTACTACTTATTTTAGGAGTTTTAAGCTCTGACTTTACAAAACTAAAAAAATACAATATTGCAAACGACTCCCCAAGAGAATCGGTTTATAACCGCACAATACTCTCAAATCTAAGCAACGGAATGAAGGTCTCCATAAGCAGTGAAAACAGAGCAAATCTAGGTGATTTTGTCTTTAACATCTCGGGAGATAAAAAACTTATTGCGAATATCGCTATAAAGTATAAGCCCATAAAAGATGATAGTTCATGGTTTAGCAATCGTGATGAAATTGAACAGGAAATTCTTAAAAAAGGGATTATTTTAAGAGATGCAACAATAAACACGATGCTCGGATACTCCACCGCCAGTGCAAACAATGAGAAAATGAGGCAGAAGCTAAAAGAGACCCTAAATAAAAATCTCTCTAAGAGTGAGATTGAAGAGGTCTATTTTAATGAGTTTATCATTCAATAAACAGACCTCGTTTAATTAAAATTGCGGTTGAAGGAAAGGGATAACCTGCTTTTTACGGCTTAAAACGCCATCAAGCCACGCTTGGTTGTTCTGGATTTTAATCTTAAACGCGTTCTCAACCTTGCTCAAATCATCGCTTATAACTAAAAGTTGAGAGCCCTCTTTCATAATGTCTGTTAAAAGGATGATGATTGTGTGAAGTCCGTCTTCTTGCTTCATTAGCTTCATATCTTCAAAGAGCTCGTTTATTCTGCTGTTTAAAACCGAGATGTCTACCATCTCAAGCTGACCTATTCCTACCTTTGTTCCGTTCATGTCAAACGCTTTGTAGTCTCTTGTGTTTAGGTTGCGAGCACTCGCACCCTCAACAGCTGATTTTGCTATAAACATCTCCATACCAAGAGCTTTATAATCTTCAACTCCGCAAATCTCAGCGAGCTCTTTTACAGCTTTTGTGTCGATTTTTGTACATGTAGGAGATTTAAAGATTACGGTATCGCTTAAAATCGCGCACATCATCATTCCTGCTATATCTTTTGGAATATCAACTTTATGATAGTCGTACATCTCTTTGATTACCGTGTTTGAACAGCCTATCGGGCGTATCCAGCACTCTAAAGGAGTATCGGTCGTAATGTCGCCAAGCTTATGATGGTCAACAATGCCCAAAATAGTTGCTTCTTTTATATCTTTTGGAGCTTGAGCAAGGTCGGAAAAATCAACCAAATATACATTTTCACCTGCGTAAGAGGTTTTAAGTTCAGGCAGTGTACCGCCAAACTTCTTTAGTATAAACTCCGTCTCTGGAGAGATATCGCCCTGACGCGTAGCAACGCAATCCTCGCCGAGCTGATTTTTCAGATATGAAAGAGAAATAGCCCCGACAATAGAGTCGGAGTCTGGATTTGTATGACCAAAAATATATGTTGACATGCGAGTAGCCTTTAAATTTTTCGTAATTATACTTAAAAAGATTAAAACAAATGTTTCAAAAATGATATAATTTTCCAATGAATGAAGAGATAAGCAACGCGCAAAATATATATCTGTACCATGGTTTACTAATTTTTGGCGGCCTTTTAATCGTTGCCATACTCATTCACATGCTCTACCATAGACGCTCGCCAAGCGCCATTATCGCTTGGATTCTCTCCATTATCCTTATCCCGTATATCTCCGTTCCGCTCTATCTTATAATCGGTCTAAGAAAAAGAAAAAACAGATACAAAAAGAGCTCTCTAAAGCTTAAGAACCAGCCCAACGACCAAAACAGGTGCTTTGAGATATATACAGACTCAACAAAAGCGTATGAGTCATTTATGGAGTGCATAGAAAAAGCCAAAAGTTCCATCTACATAAGCACCTATATATTTATGTATGACAAAGTTACAAAAGAGATTATAAAAGCACTGATAAAAAAAGCAAATGAGGGCGTAGAGGTAAAGATACTCTTAGACTCTCTTGGCTCTATCATTCTATATCTCTCACAATACAGACTAAGAGGGCTAAAAAAAGCTGGGGTAGAGATAGAGTTTTTCATGCCGATATTTCATATGCCATTTAGAAACTACATAAACCTGAGAAATCACAGAAAAATATACATTTTTGACAATGAAAAAGTTATAAGCGGAGGAGCAAACCTCTCTGATGAGTATTTAGGGCCTGTTTTTAGTAAAAAAAGATGGGAAGATATCATGTTTCTTATCGAGGGCTCATCGGTAGAGCAATATTTTGAGATATTTGCCTCGGACTGGTTCTACGCTTCAGATGAGAGGTTAGAATTTAACAAAGAAAAAGAAGAGCCTCAGGGCGATATATATCTGCAAGTTGTTCCATCGGGACCGGATATGGAGAGGGATGCTCTTTATGAGGCGCTCCTCTTTGCAATATACGGCGCAAAAGAGAAAATTTACATCATTACCCCATACTTCATCCCAAATAACTCTCTCATTGAAGCGCTTATCATCGCGCACCACAAAGGAGTGGATGTAAGACTTATTACGCCAAAAGAGGCAAACCATACGATAGTAAACCTTGTAAGAAGCTCATACATGAGAGAGCTTGAAGAGGCAGGAATAAAAATCCATCTCTACAACGGAGCAATGCTTCATGCAAAAGCTATACTTTTTGATGACAAAAGCGTTGTGCTTGGAAGTGTAAACTTTGACAACAGAAGTCTCTTTTTAAACTACGAAGTGGCCGTATTTGTCAACTCGCTTAGAGTTATAGAGGAGATAGAGATGTGGGCAGATAGGCTTATAACAAACTCCTCTTTTGGTACAAAAAATGTCTCTGACTTGAAAAGAGTTTTTGAAAACCTTATGCGAATAATGGCGCCGCAGCTTTAATGGCAGAGTTATAAGATGTTCAAACCAAACAGTTTTGTCAAGTCGCTAAAACACCAAGAAACAGAGCTTAGTAGCGAGTTTTGTGTTCTTTGCTGGAACGTCGCAAAACTTTCGCTTAAAAGCTCTTACAAAGATTTTGTAAACACTCTTATAAAAAAGTACGATTTGGATATTTTGCTTCTGCAAGAGGTAAAAAAAAGCATCTCGCATGAGCTTGAACTTCACGACTACTCCTATGTTTTATCGCCAAATATTGAGACAAAAAAGCATATTTTCGGGGTTTTGAGTGCATTTAAAAGCTCATGCTACAGCGAGCTATCGCTGCTTACAAAAAAACGCGAACTGCGATGTGCCACACACAAAATTTCTCTTATCACACATCATAAAATCTCAGAAGAAGAGACGCTTCTTATAGTCAATCTGCATGCCATAAACTTTGTGCACAACAGTGATTTTAAAAACGAGCTGAACTATATACACATGAGCATCAAATCACACGGCGGAGCTATGATAGTTGCGGGAGACTTCAACACATGGAACCTAAAAAGAGTTCAGTATCTAAACGAGTTCAGCGACGATTTAGGCTTAAAAAAAGTAGAGTTTGAGAGCGAAAAAGATATAAAGAAGATTTTTTCCAACTCGCTTGATTATATCTTTTACAGAGGTTTGGAACTGACATTTTCAGCCGTCATAGACAGTAAAAAAATATCAGACCACAACCCGATTATCGCAAAGTTTAAACGCTAAGAAGACCTCTAAAGATTAGATTGCCGCGCTTCGCTCACAATGACAAAGTGGGTTACAATAACTGTCATTGCGAGAAGCGAAGCGACGAAGCAATCTAAACATTAATTAATAAACTCTACAACTTCATCAAAACCCACTCTTAACTGCGAAGACTGCTCATTTATCCTATATCCGAACGGCAGTACCAAAGAGAGTTGATATTTTTTAGTATCAAGATTTAAAACTCTCTCTACATTCTCTTTCTCAAGCCCCTCAATTGGGCAGCTGTCGACACCTAGCGTTGCCGCACAAGTCATCATATTTGCCGCAGCAATGTAAGTCTGTCTTGCAGTCCAGCAGAGTATATTTTCATCACTATCAAGTGTTTTTTGAAGGTGTTTTGCATACAAATCTATGTAAAAATCAAACTTCTCTTTTGGCATTTCACGGCGCAAAAATCTCTTTGCAGGTATGCCTGATTCTACTTTGACACTCTCTATCGCAGCCAAAACAACAACCAGATGAGAGCATGAAGTAATCTGCGGCTGATTCCAGCAAAAAGGTCTGATTTTAGCCTTTAGCTCCTCATTTGTTATAACCAAAAACTTCCACGGCTCCATCCCAAACGATGAGGGAGATTTTCGCCCTGCTTCGAGTATCTCTCTTATATCTTTGTCCGATATCTTCTTAGTCTCGTCAAAAAGTTTGCACGCATGCCTAAAATCCATCGCCTCTTTAAATGTTTTACTCATAACGTCTCCTCATAGCTTTGTCTTGAAGTCTCTATTTAAATAAAAGATTATATACTTCCAAAATTAACAGCTACAATCAAAAGAAACAATTTTATGGAAAATTTTGCACTTATTTTTAGCGCTATTTTTATTGGATATATTTTAAGCAAATCAGACTCTTTTTCAAAAGAAACGCCGCTTATTTTAAATCAATTTATTCTCTATATTTCAGCACCTGCACTTATTCTGCTTAAGATTCCACAGCTTAGTTTTTCCACTGAGACGCTCATCCCCGTTTTTATCGCATGGAGTGTTATGAGCATCAGCGCTATAGCTGTTTTTTACCTCTCAAAACTCTTTTCATTTACAAAAGAGGTAACAGGCTCTTTAATGCTTGTAGCAGTTTTAGGGAATACTTCTTACCTAGGCATTCCCATAATAAGTGCCTATTTTGGCGAAGATGCGCTCGGATATGTGGTAATGTATGACCAACTTGGTTCTTTTATAGTGCTCTCAACTTATGGAACTTTTATCTCTGTTTACTATTCGAGTACAAAAGATGTAGATATACGCGCACTTTTTTTAAAGATACTCTTTTTTCCGCCATTTATAGCCCTTATTATCGCACTTTTTTTTATGGGAACATCTTTTCATCCCGTTATACAAAGCGTACTTGCCTCGCTCGCTAGCACTATTGTCCCTTTGGCACTTGTAGCTGTGGGACTTCAGCTTCGTTTTAGGCTTCCAAAAGAGGATTTAAAGCCTTTTGGCATAGCTCTGGTTATAAAACTTATCTTTGCTCCGATAGTTGCAATTGCTATCTGCTACATTTTTTCTTGGGATAATAAAGCAGCTCAAATCTCTATCATGGAAGCATCAATGGCGCCTATGATAACAGCGGCAGCTGTAGCTTCTATGGCAGGTTTGGCTCCGCGCCTTAGCTCTGCCATCGTTGGATACGGAATACTCTTATCGTTTTTTACCACATGGGTTGTGTATAATTTTATAATTTAAGTAAAAAAGAGTTTTTATGCAGTGTTATTGTAACAGCAAAAAAGAGTTTAGCGAGTGTTGCGAACCATATCTAAGCGGTGTTTCAAAGCCATCAACGGCATTAGAGCTAATGAGAAGCAGATACAGCGCGTATGTGCTTGGAGACGGTGCGTACATTATAAAAACAACCGTCAAAGAGAACAGATGCGATGATGATTTGGAGCTTATAGAAGAGTATGCAAAAAGCGTTACATGGCTTGGTCTTGAAATTCTACATGTAGAAAAAAATATAGTTGAATTCAAAGCTTATTACAAAGATGCAAACGGTCTGAAAGTTCAGCATGAAAAGAGCAATTTTATCTATGAAGACGGAGTGTGGCTATACAGAGACGGCAAAATGTATAACTCTAAAATAGAGCGCAACGAGCCGTGTCCGTGCGGGAGCGGTAAAAAGTACAAAAAGTGCTGCGGAGCTTTATAGACTTCGCAATCTTAGAGCTTTGCTATATACTCCAACACCTCCGCGGCTCCTCCGCGAAATGCAACCCTCTCTGAACGCTTTTGTATCTGATAGTCATACATCGGGTCGTAATACTGCACCAGAAGGTACTCAACCCACTCTCTGTAGCCATCAAACGAGCCATCATTTTGCTGTTTTTGCAAAGCGGCTTCAAAGATTTTGGTAAGCTCATCGTGTCTCTGATTTCCAAGCCGCCTGATTATGCGAAACATAGCACTCTCAATGCTTTGGCGCCACGAAGCAAGCGGATTTTCAAAACCTGCACTCTCATAGCTTTTTTGCGCTTCAATGACATACTCGTTTAGCGTTATATCTATCCTCTCTTCTATCGGCGTATCAAGAACTACAAGAGGTGCTTCTGACATTATGGATAAAAAACTATCAGGCATAAAAACGCTGCCGACATGCTTTCCCTCATCCTCAAAAACAAGATGTTTAAATCCCTCTTGTATCTTTTGAATCAGCTCATACGCCAGATTGTTCTCAAAATCAATCTGCGAAGTCTGCGGCGTAATTCTTTGCCCAAACGACGAGCCTCTGTGGTTTGCAAGCCCTTCAAGGTCGATTGCATTTGGCATCTTTTTGAGCTCTATTGTCTTTCCTGAGCCTGTTCGTCCGCCCAAAATTATAGGCTTGAAGTGCTGATGAGAAGACTCCAGCTCTCTTAAAAGATAGTTTCTAAACGCTTTATATCCGCCCTTTAAGCGCAATATCTTCCTGCCGCTTTGGCGTATCCACTCTTGAGATATTCTAGAGCGCTGACCGCCTCTAAAGCAGTAGAGAAGCGCAGACGGATTTGCATCCATAAAATCAAGCCAAGATTGTACGCGCTGCTCTTTTATCTCCCCGCTAACTAACCTGTGCCCAAGCTCCACTGCCTTCGTGTTACCCTGATTTTTATAGCAAATTCCTACCTCATGTCTCTCTTCATCGCTCATTATAGGAAGATTTACGGCATTTAAAAATGCCCCTTTTTTAAACTCGACCGGTGCGCGGACATCTATAAGCGGAGTTTTGTTTAGGACAATAGACCTAAAATCATCAAAGAGTTCAGACACTTATAAAACCTCTACCAGATGTTTTTTACGTGCAACCGTCTCGCCGATTGGCTCAAGGTTTAAACCTGCTGCGCGTGCTGATTCATAAAACTCTTCCAGAGCATCTTTTTTTACAAAGACAAGAAGTCCGCCTGAAGTTTGGGCATCGCAAAGTATCTCTCTTTGTCTATCGCTCATCTCTGAAATTTTATGACCGTAGCTCATAAAGTTTTTGCGGGAACCGCCCGGTATACAGCCTAAAGCTCTATATTTTTCAACATTTTTCAAAAGCGGAACTTTCTCAAACCATACGTTTGCACTTATTTCGCTTGCCTCACACACCTCGCTCAAATGCCCCAAAAGACCAAACCCCGTAATGTCAGTCATAGTCACCACACTCTTTAGGCTTGCAAAAGCTGCACCCATTTTATTGAGCGTTGTCATGGCTTCTATAGCCACATCGATGTCGCCCTCTTCTATCTTTTTTTGCTTTTGCGCGGTTGTGAGTATGCCTATGCCGATGGGTTTTGTCAAAAATATAAGACAATCTTCCTGCGCCATAGAGTTTTTCATAAGGTTGCCGTTATCCACTATTCCGGTCACTGCAAGCCCGAAAATCGGCTCAGGAGAGTCTATGGAGTGCCCGCCAGCAAGAGGGATTCCCGCATCTTCGCAAGCCGCTCGCCCTCCGTCAATCACCTGACGGGCAACATCAGCACTTAACTTGTCAATCGGCCATCCAAAGATAGATATTGCCATAAGAGGCTTCCCGCCCATCGCATAAATATCACTTAGCGCGTTTGTCGCAGCAATGCGCCCGAAAGTAAAAGGGTCATCCACAATAGGCATAAAAAAGTCTGTCGTTGAGAGAACAGATGTGCCGTTGCTCAAATCATAAGCCGCCGCATCATCTTTATGCTCGTTTCCTACAAGAAGCTCTGGAAAAAAAGTGCTTGAGATATTAGTTTTTAGTATCTCATCAAGAAGCATCGGAGAGATTTTGCATCCGCACCCAGCTCCGTGGCTATATTCGGTAAGTTTTGTTTGTTGCATTTTTTCCTGACTATTAAAAAATATTTACTTTGTGCAATTTTACTCTACTTTTACACTGTTTTCAATTTTTATTGCACTTCATACCAAAATAACAAAAAATATTTATTGCTGTTTAAGCAATTTTTAATAAGGGGGGGGGTAAAGTCTTTGTTTCATTTCAAATACTAAGTTGCGATGAATTGATTTTAAAAACAAAAAAGGAAATAAAAATGCAAAAAAATGCAAAAAAAGTTTTTATTACAGCTGTATTGGCGGTAGTCTCACTGAGCGGGATGACTTTAGAAGAAGCGAATATAATAGTTGACTCTACAAATGATTTCGCAATTAAACAATTATATATTTGTGAGCGGGAAGCATCTTTCATATATAATAATCCAAAAGAGTGTATAAAAGCTGCGCAATTATCCAAAAAAGAAGCCTCTTTTGGTATTAAGACCTATGGAACATACGAAAAATACGTAGCTGTAATGTATTCTAATGCTGCAATTATTTACAGAAGCAAGAAAGATCATTCTAATGAAAATACAATGAATCAAAAAGCATTACAATATAATCCGAATCATGATACAGCAAACCTTAACTTAGGCGTGAATTATTACAACGGCGAAGGTGGTAAAGTTAATAAATATAAAGCATATGAACATTTTAAAATTGCAGCAAAAGAAGGTAATGTACGGGCTCAAAACAATCTTGATTTTTTATGCAAAGAGAGCCCTTGGGCGTGTAAATAAAAAACAAGGAGAAAAGAGATGAAAAAGTTAGTAAAAATAATAGTGGTTGCTGTTTTGATGGCAAATTCGGTTTGGGCTGCAACCCTAGAAGAATTTAATGAAGCTATTACTTATAGCTACAATCCAATAATGAAACAGGCTCTACTTTGTGAAAGAGAAGCGGGTTATCTTTTCAAAAATCCCATGGAATGCATAAAAGCTGCACAAATTTCTTTAAAAGAATACAACACATTAGCAGATAAGCCATATGGAAACTTTCAGGAATATACTGCCACGATGTATTCTAACGCTGGTAGTATCTACGATGATATTAAAGATTATGACAATGCTATCAAAATGTACAAAAAGGCATTAGAGATTTCACCAAGTAATATTTCTGCAAATATTAATTTTGGTTCATCATATTACTTGGGAAAAGGTGTCGACAAAAATCTGATAAAAACTTATGAATATTTTCGAGTAGCTGCAAAACAAGGTGATCAAGATGCCCAAATGAGACTTCTTTATTTATGTGAAAAAAATCCTTGGGCATGTAAATAAAGTTTAGCTAATATCTTCCTCGTTCCCACTTTTCAAGTGGGAATGCATACTAATCTGCATCTCTAAAATTACAAAAGAGGTTCTACATGTTAAAAAAATCTGCACTCTTTACTCTCTTGGCTCTCTCGTTAGCGTCAAGCCTTATAGCAGAGAGTTATGTCTATGTCGGTGCATCAAAAGCAGATATGATGGATGAGCAGTCAATAACCACTTTTAGCATCGGCTACGGTTTTAGCAAAGTCTTTAGCAACTGTGTTATGGCTGGGTTTAGCACATCGTATCATCAGGGCGATTTTGAAGATAGTAGTGTCTCAGACAGCTCTTGGTTTAACGGTATTGGAGTTGATTTTCACTTAGGTTACAGCCCGACAAAGCCGCTTGCACTCTACGGCATTGCAGGGTATCAGATGCAAGCCATAAGCTCAAGCACATCGGCAGGCGGTTTTGGTTATGGAGCAGGAGTCTCTTATAAGTTTTTTGAACATGTAGCACTCGCACTGGAGTACAGAACATACGATATGGAAGTCCCAAATTTAAACTATAAATACGACTATGACACAATGGATGCGCTTATCCGTTTTGTGTGGTAGGAAAATATAAAATATTAACCATTCATAAAAAGTATGGTAAAATATGGCAAATATCTAAAGGTTTCTGCCATGACTAAAAAAATAACCATAACACTCGAAGAAAATTTGATAGAAGAACTCTCTATTGTTGCGATGGATAGCGGGAAGAAAAAAGCTCAAATCATCAGAGAGGCACTGCAGGATTATTTTGATACTCAAGCAGTTACAAAAACGGTTCAAGAGTATAAAATGGGCGGACTTAAAACCATCTCACATCAAGATGTAAGAGCGACTCTTGGCCTATAACATCGAGTATGACCAAAAAGCTCTCAAGCAACTCCAAAAGATTGACAAGAGCATAGCTTCAAAAATACTTGATGGCATAGAAGAGTTTGCATCTGAGCCTGTTCTTACAAAAATCAAAAAACTAAAAACACCTTTTGATGGAGCGTACAGACTTAGAATCGGAGATTATAGAGTTGTGTTTTATCAAGAGAACAACCTTATGCTAATATCTAGAATAGCCCACAGAAAAGAAGTTTATATATAAAAAACTTCTAAAAACTAGATTGCCACGCTTGTCATTGCGAGGCTTTAGCCGTGGCAATCTTAATGACAAAGCCACGTTACTGCAAGACTTCAAAGAGCTAGATTGCGGCGCTTCGCTCGCAATGACGGTCATTACAAATTCTTACTTCTCCTCGTCATTGCGAACGAAGTGAAGCAATCTAAAACATAAAAAGTTCTACTCTTTACCTATGAAGCGCGAGTTCTTTTGCTAGATACTCGCCAGTATAACTGCCTGTTTTCTTGTATTCACTTGCCACTTTTTCAGGGCTTCCCTCAGCGATAATAAGGCCGCCGCCGCTTCCGCCCTCTGGACCCATATCTATAACATAGTCTGCATTTTTTATCATGTCTAGATTATGTTCGATGATAAGCACCGAGTTTCCAAGCTCTACAAACTTGTGAAGCACGCCCGTAAGTCTGTCAACATCCGCAAAATGAAGCCCTGTTGTCGGCTCATCGAGTATATAGAGCGTTTTGCCCGTATCTTTGCGGCTGAGCTCTTTACTTAGCTTGATTCTTTGCGCCTCACCGCCTGAGAGCGTCACTGCATTTTGCCCAAGAGTAATGTAGCCAAGTCCGACATCTACAAGGGTTGAGAGTATCTGATTTATCTTTGGTATCGGTCTGAAAAACTCATAAGCCTCTTCCACGCTCATATTTAGCACGTCAGATATATTTTTGCCTTTGTAAAAAACTTCCAATGTCTGCTGGTTGTATCTCGTTCCGCGGCATGTGTCGCACTTGACCATAATGTCTGGCAAAAAGTGCATCTCTATCTTGTTTTCGCCCTCGCCTTGGCACTTTTCACATCTTCCGCCGTTGACGTTAAAACTAAATCTTGAGCTTGTGTAGCCTCTTATTTGCGACTCTTTTGTCTGTGCAAAGAGATTTCTTATCTCATCCATCACGCCCGTATATGTTGCGGGGTTTGAGCGCGGTGTGCGTCCGATAGGGCTTTGGTCTAGGTAAATTACCTTATCTACATTCTCAAGCCCGTTTATCTCAACGCCTGCCACTTTGTTTACTTTTCTGGCATGGTTTAAAAGCTCTCTTGCTGTGGGAAGAAGTGTTTGAAGCATAAGAGAGCTCTTACCGCTTCCGCTAACCCCCGTGATACACACAAAGTTATTAAGAGGAATTTTTACACTAAGATTATTGATATTATTTAATTTGACATTTTTTATCTCTATATATTTCTCTTGCGCTCTTCTGTAAAAATACTCTATCTTCTTTCGTCCGTAAAGATAGTCGGCAGTAAGTGTTTTTGCCTTTTTCAGCTTCTCAAGAGTTCCTGCAAAAACGACCTCCCCGCCGAATTTTCCTGCACCCGCTCCAATGTCCACAATAAAATCAGCATTTTCTATCGTCTCTTTGTCATGCTCGACGACTATAACGCTGTTTCCCTTCTCCTGAAGGCTTCTAAGCGTGCGGATAAGTTTTAGCGTATCTCTCTCGTGAAGTCCGATGCTCGGTTCATCCAAAACATACAAAACACCCGTCAAACCGCTGCCGATTTGTGAAGCGATACGAATTCTCTGAGCCTCACCTCCGCTTATGGTTCTTGCGTCACGGCCAAGCGTAATGTAACCAAGCCCTACATCAAACAAAAAGTAAAGTCTCTCTCTTATCTCATTTAAAATAGGTGCCGATATCTGCGCACTTTGTGCTTTAAAGTAGCTGAAATTACTTTTATCTTCAAACCACTCATAGCTTTTAGAGATTGGCATATCCAAAATATCTGCAATTCCCTTGCCTCCAACCTTTACCGCGAGAGATTCTCTCTTTAGTCTATGTCCGCCGCAGACACTGCACACCTTTTCGCTCATATAGTCTGCAAGCTCTTTCTCATCCTTGAACATGTCATACGCTATCTTGATTATTCCCGGCCAAACTCTCTTTACTTCATGGCTTTTCCAAAGAAAACTAACCTCGTCTATGCCTCCGTGTAAAATTGCCTTTTTCTGATAATCCGGCAAATCTGAATACGGTATAGTTGTATCAATCTTGTTTTGCTCGCAAAAGCCCTTTAAAAACGTAAAATAGTAGCCCTTGTTAAAACCGTAAACTATTTTTACAGCGCCCTTCTCCACAGACAAATCTATATCTATTATCTTATCCTGATCAAGTGCGTAACGAAGTCCAAGTCCGTCACACTCTCTGCATGCGCCTTTTGGAGAGTTAAAAGAGAAAGAGAGAGGCTCAAGAGGGTCAAAGCTTACCTTACAGTCAAAGCAGGCATTATGCTCGCTGTAGTGAATGTGAGAGCGCTTCAGTCCCAACTCTTCGTGATTCAAAATATCAATCTCAAGTTCGCCGTAACTCTCTTTTAGAGCCTTTTCAACGTCAGCCGCGATGCGTTCCTTATTTTGCTCGTTTACTACAACCCTGTCAATTACGACTTTTATGGTGTGTTTTTTAGTCTTGCTAAGCTCTATCTCTTCATCAAGTCTGACCATCACGCCGTCTATCATGGCACGTACATAACCTTTATGAACTAAAGATTCAAGCACATCGGCATAAGCGCCTTTTTTCTCGTTTACTATCGGAGCCAAAAGAACAAGCTTTGCACCCTCAGGAAGCTTTGCAACCTCGCCGATTATATCCGAAGCACTCATTTGAGAGATCTCTTTGCCGCACTTATGGCAATGCTGGACACCGACGCGCGCATAGAGAAGTCTTAGGTAGTCATATATCTCAGTAATTGTTCCGACCGTTGAGCGTGGATTTTTGGAGGTTGTTTTTTGGTCAATCGCAATTGCTGGAGTAAGTCCCTCTATTTTATCCACGTCAGGCTTGCCGACACGGTCAAGAAACTGCCTTGCATATGATGACAATGACTCCATATATCGTCTCTGCCCCTCTGCATAAAGGGTGTCAAACGCCAGTGTCGATTTTCCGCTTCCGCTTAGTCCCGTAAATACTACAAGCTGATTTTTTGGAATTTCAAGCGATATATTTTTTAAATTATTCTCTCTGGCACCCATTATTTTAATTACATCTCTGTTTTTCATATTTAACTAATTTCCTCTAAAAAATATTCTAAATGCAAGATATATAACTATTAAAAGATAAAAACCTACTAATAATTTTTTTTGCACTACTGAATCTACCCTATCTTTAAGGTGTATACCTACATAAACACCGACAAGTGACGATAAACCTATAACCGCGCCGCTGTAAAAATCTATCTCTCTGCTTAGCGAGTGGGAGATAAGTCCTGCAACTGATGAAAAAACCACAAAAAATAGCCCAGCGGAGATTGCTTTTTTAAGATCTACATGCAAAAATCCGACTAAAATCGGAACAAGGATTATGCTTCCGCCGACTCCTATAAGCATGCTTAAAGTACCCAAAAACAGACCTATCAAAAAGAGAAAAACTTTGTTTAACTCTTTTTGTGTCGCCTCTACTTTTGTTTTAAAAAAGAGTCTGCCCAGCGCAAAAACAGCAAAAGCCAAAAATAGAACTTCCAACGCCTTATCATCGATGCTTGAAGCTATAAATCCGCTTAGCATGGCGCCAAAAAAACCGCCGATTCCAATGGTTAAAACCATCGGAACATCCAAAGTTTTCTTTTTGTTGTTTAGGTAGCTTCCGTAGATTGAGCTAAAAACCATCTGAACTATCGAAATACCGATAGCATCTTTTATCGCATGCCCAAGCAACAAAAGCATTGGAACAAGTATAGTTCCGCCTCCAATACCAAAAAAACCGGACAATGTACCAACGCCGATACCTAAAAAAATCAACTCAATCATTATTAAAAACTTTTTTGCGAATTATAGCATTTTAAAAAAGAGTTTAATTTTACTTTGAGAATCAATAAAGTATAATCACCTAAATAAGGGTTACAGAATGTTAAACATAATTATTGAAGCTTCGAAAAATTTTTGCATCCATCAAATCAGAGCGCCTCATGAGATAGTCGATAACTTGACACAAATGAGAACGCTTATTGCTTATATTGACATAGAAACTCTAAATGGCAAAAAACACAGAATCTATATTGGTGCGACGCCTAGTTTTGCACAGAGAATCTCGACACTCTTACTTGAAGAAGATGAGAGTGACGAGGATACTTTGATAGACATGACTCTTGAGACGACAAATCTCATAGTCGGAAGCGCTAAAGTGCTGGCTCAAGATGCAAGTGAATATGCATACACTATGTCAACTCCACACTTCGAGAAGATTGACAATTTTGATTTTGCGTATGACCAAGCAAAAGTTTTAAGAGTTGAAAATGATGAGATGATTATTGCCATCAAGGAACTATAATTGAAAAAAAACAGACGTAACTACGGGGCTAAAGAGACAACTTTTAACCCAGAGGAGGAGCTCTCATGGATGGACTACTCCGGTTTGCTGGACATGGAGGTTGAATTTGTTTCCGACCTCGGCGAAACAGAGCTATCAATCGGCGAGATACTCAAACTAACAAAAGGCTCCATTATAGATCTTAAAAAACCTGCAGGCGAGAGTGTTGAGTCTTATGTAAATGGCCGTATTTTAGGCAAAGGCGAGGTTATGGTTTATGAAAAAAATCTTGCAATTCGTATAAATGAGATTCTTGACTCTAGTGCAGTTCTATACCACCTCTCCAAAGAGAAACTATGATTAAACTACTACTTCTATTTACAATTCCATTCTATCTGCATGCTTCAAAAATATTGAGCTACAACATCTATGACAGAACTGACAGAGTAGATGTTATGATTACTTTTGATACCCCGTATGAGGGCGTGATAAAGCAGAGTGTGGGTAGCTCGACAATTACTATAAAACTCCAAGACGCTTTCATTGAGTCCCCTAAAATAAAGCAACTATCATCCAAATATATCAGCTCAATCTCTATAACTCCGATGGAAGATTACACGCAGATAATCGCAGAAGTGCCTCCCTTTGTAAACCTACAGGCTTCTAAAACCTCTGATGCGTACGGTCTTAGACTAAGATTTACCGCAAATGCCGTCTCAAGCAGTGCAAAAACAGAGTCAAAAGAGCCTTTTGATAACTCGCTGGATGCTCTTCCAACAAAAAAAAGCGACGATTTATCGCAGAGTTATTATATTGTTTTAACAATACTGATTTTGGGAATCCTAACACTGTTTTATATTAAAAAGAAGATTAAAACACCACAAAATAGACAAACTCAGCCGTCCTGGCTTTTTAAAGAGAGTAGTGAGCCTCAAAAAGAGGTTATGCAACAGCAACAACAAAATCTTAACAATGTGACCATCAGATTTCAAAAAGCGCTTGATAGCCAAAACAGCGTTGTAATGCTTGATTTCGGTGAACAGAGCTATCTTGTACTTATGGGAAAGAGCAATATACTGCTTGATAAGTTTGCGGGTGATAAACCTGTTAGTGAAGATGATTTTAACTCGATTTTGCAAAGCAGACACAAAGAACTCGATAGTTTTTTAAACAGTGATGGCGACTATAAAGAGTCTCTGCGTGCGTATAAAGAGAAGGCCGCTTCTATCTCTTATGAAGCTTAAGCTTCTACCTGAGTAGTAGTTCTCTCTTCTAGAAGTTTTCTAATCATAACAAGGTTAGATGCATTTAGCTTATACTTCTCATCCATCATTTTACTTATATGATAAACCTCTGTAATGGTTATGCCGTAAGGGTCTTTTTTCTCTCTGATAATCTTGTTATTATCATCATAAGAGTATAGATATAAAATCTTACGCGTCTGTTGTATATAGTATGTCAGAGTTATCTCATCAGTGTGTTTTTTCTCTAGTGCAACCATAACACGATGGTCATCTTTGTAGCTCTTGTCTAAACCAAGCTCTTCTCTAACCTCAGACGCATCAATATAGCCTATATAAAATTTATTATACAAGTCATGATATCTTTGAACTTTCTCGCTCATTAAAAAATTCATATCAATAATGAATTTTTTATGACTTCTTATCGTTTTTGTAATCCATGAGATGGTGTTGTAGTACCTAAACGGATGGAGTTTTAAAGAGTGTGCCTCTATCATCTTACTAGATTTAATTCTCTTTTTGGGCATAAGTTTTCTAGCATCCGTATCAACAATATAGTCAAGTACGCCCTTGGCTGAGAACCCCTCTGTAAGCCAAACAGTACAATATGGCGGCAACTGCCTGACACCGGTTGCGCCTTCGTTTAAAATGATAAGAGCTTTAATCTCATAATTTGGAAAGATTATCTCCAAGAGCGCTTTCTTCTTTCTAAGTCTTTTTCTTAGCTTTAAAACAGATTTTACTAGCGTCATCTCTACAAAATAGAGCTCTTTGTCTTTTGTAATAAGCATAGCGTCGAATTCGCTTATTTCTCTGCTTTTTGTTCTGTATACAATCTGCTGTTTTTCACTTATAGAGAGCGTGTTTGCATGTGATTTTATTTTGTCTTGGTGAAAGCCTTTTAAGACAAATTTTTCAATTTCATCGTTTTCTACGGCATATATCAAGAGTTTTTCAAAAACATAATTTTCAAAAACTTCGCCCTCAAATGAACGGTATGAACTTAAAAAGTGCTGGTCATCAAAACTTACACCTTTTCTAATAAGGGACAATAAATACTTTACATTATAGTCGTAGTGAAGAAGGTTGTCTCCTATGTCGCTCTCGTCTAGTGTCTTTATTGATTTACTTATTTTTAACAAACTATCTCACTATTACTAAAAAAATTATCTAATGTGGCACGATACTCTTCTGGATCAACTATATGGTTTACACTGTTTCTAAGTGCAGAAGCTCCATTATATCCCTTAGAATATGTATGTATGTGCTTCCTAAACATAACTACGCCATGAGGACCATAAAATTCCATCATCTTGTCAAAATGTTCTAAGATTATATCATGCTTAATATTTTTGTCAATATTCTTAGTTCCGGTTTTTAGCTGATGAAAAATCCAAGGAGCACCAACAGCCCCGCGACCTATCATAACTCCGTCTGCACCAGTATGTTCTAAAACCCACTTTGCTTTCTCGTAGGAGTCGATATCGCCATTTGCAATTACGGGTATCTTTATTGTCTGTTTTATCTCTGCAATTGCGTCATAATCGACTGCTGCAGTAAATTTTCCAGCTCTGGTTCTTCCATGAACTGCCAAAAAGTCAGCCCCGCTGTCTTCAACCATTTTTGCTATTTCTATATGATTTTTCTTCTCAAAACCGAGTCTTATTTTGACGCTTGTATATTTTTTATTTGAAGTATCTTTTATAGTTCTGATAATATCACCCATTAGAGGAAGATTTAACAGAAGCGAGCTTCCGCTTCCATGTCCTACAACTTTTGGCACAGGACAGCCGCAGTTAAGGTCTATAACATCTATGCCGCCTTGCTCGTTTAATATCTCAACAGCGCGTCTTATAACATCAACTTCAGCACCTGCAATCTGAACGGAGTAAGGGTCCTCATTTGGACTTTTTTCTATCATGCTAAAAGTTTTTGAAGAGCCGTGGACCAATGCATTTGAGCTAAGCATTTCGCTCACCGTCAAATCGGCTCCGAATTTTTTTACTACACTTCTAAAAGGCAAGTCCGTATAGCCCGCAAGAGGAGCTAAAACATAAATCGGCTTCTCAAAAGATAGTTTTTCAATCATTTATAAATTATATAAAAAGATTGATGTCAAAGTGTTTGCCGCACTCTCTTAATGAACTATACGCTTTAAAATGTGCATATTCACCCGGTTGTGAAATATCTAGTATCTCTTTTGCCGGCGTCAACATCTCTAAATCAAACAGAGTAAATAGATATGCTTCCGTTGCAGCATCATCCTCATTGCTCAGTGTCTCAAAAAGCTTAATTCTCTGTTCAGGAAGCATCGATTTTGAGAGTTTTTTAGATGCCTCAATATAATCCTCAGCAGTTAACTTTAAATCTTTAAAAAGGGAGATTAAAGAGTCGTTAGAGATAACTAATGTTTTGGTGTCGGCATTTATTCTTGAGAGTATCACAAAAAGAGACTCTTTTGTAAGAGCATTTTTATATTTTTCGACAGCATTAAGCGGTGCACTCTTTACAAAATCTACATAAACCTCTTTGCGGAGGCTGATATCAAATTTATTCACTCCGTTTAAAATATCTTCAGCGCTGATGGTGCCTTTTTTATATCTGTTTCTATCATTTTGGATAACATAAGCGTTTGAGTACGGCAGAGAGTATCTTCTTAGATCAACAACTTCACCTTTTTTAATACTATTTATCGCGTTAAGAACATCATTTATTTTCTTGTTGTCAACTTCAAAGTCAAAATTTTCAGGCGGAAAAATTGTTGCATTATCTACAAGATACCCAAGAAGTTTATACTTTTCTGTTTTAAACGAACTAGAGCGGTTCTCTTTTCCAAGATAAGCGTCAACTATAGACTCAACAATTCTATCATGATCCTTCTCATGTTTACGAAGCTTTAGAGCTCCAATAAATGAGTAAAATGACATATGCGCAACACTTGCAATATATAATATGCTCAAAGGTATGATAACCAAAACAGCTATCGGCATTGATGGCAGTGTTAGTCCTAAAAACCCAATGCTTATACTCTCCTGAGTTACAAAAGAGTAAACATACCAGCCAACTACAACAATTAATATAAATGCCGCTATCGTGTATTTTTTTATGTGCATAATCACTTCCTTATCTAGATTTTTCTACTATCTCTCTACAATCAATGCAGTATATCGCATGCGGCTTTACTTTTAATCTTTGAAAACCTATTGGGTCTTCACACATTTCGCATATCCCATAGTCACCTGTTACTATTTTTCCGAGAGTAACGTTAATCTCTCTTAATTCTTGCTCTTGCTGCTGCACAATAGCACTCTCTACCATTGAGCTGTTATCCACAGATGCGTGGTCACCCTCATCGTTTAGCTCCATTGAGCTCAACTGATTTAGCTCTTCGTTTACACCTTTGATATTTTTAATGATTTGTTCTTTTCTACTCTCAAGTATCTCTTTAAAGTATTTTAACTCACTCTCTTGCACTTACGTTCCTTATTTGTGATATGGGTGGTTGCTTAAAATTGAAAAACCTCTGTAAATTTGCTCAAGCAATACAGCTTTTGCAATCTTATGACTCATGGTTATATTTCCCAAACTTATAACGGCATCACCTTTTTTTAAAAAGCTATCCTCAAAGCCGTAAGCTCCGCCTATGAAAAATTTAATCGCAATTTTACCATCTAATAGCTTACTAAATTCATAACTATCTATTATTTTTCCATCAGGATGCAATATAACACTAAAACTCTTAGATATGTATGGTTCTAAAAGTTTTGTATAAGCCTGTTTTGAGGCTTCAGGTGAGATAGTGTGTGCTTTTGTTACATCTTTGTTAAAAAGTTCTATATCTTCCACTTTTGCAAAGCGAGAAATCATTTTTTGAAGCTCTTTGTAGAGAGGGTCGTATGTGGAGTGCTCTTTCTTGGCAATCGAAACTATCTCTATATTCACCAAAGAAGCCCGCTTCCCATCACATGATAAGTAACATGTACAAATGTATCACTCTCTTTTACACCGCCTATTGCGGCAACATGATGTTTGGAAAAAGATGCAATATCATCTAGTTTTTCGCCGATAACACTCGAGACGTCATTTTTTGTATCTGTATTTCTGTATGCGCCCAAACCGATGTAGTTTAGATCCATCTCGTTTGCCTGCAAAACTTCTTCTTTGTTATGCGTGGATAAACCTAATATCTTATCTTTATTTATCACTTCTCTGAGAATTTTTGCGGCTTTAAATATATCTTCATCAATCGCTCTTAAATCGTCTTGCCCTACATGAACGCCATCACAAAACTCTACAAGCTCATAGGCGTCGTTTACTATCAAAAAACCGTCATATAGCCCTCTGATTTTAATAAGCTGCTGTTTTATAAATGCGACATCCGCATTTTTGTTTCGATACTGAATAATCTCTGCATTTTTTTGTTTTGCGATATTGATAAAATCTTCTAGAGAGAGACTTTTTTTATCTAAGAGGTCTTGGTCACAAAGAGCGTAAAGACGCATTACGCAACTTTTAACAGTGTCAGCAGGTCTGAGAGCGTCTTTTTGAGATCATTTCTATTTACAATCATATCAATAGAACCTTTTTCAAGCAAAAATTCCGCTCTCTGAAAACCATCTGGAAGAGCTGAACCTATTGTCTGCTCAATAACCCTCTGTCCTGCAAATCCTACAAGAGCACCCGGCTCAGCTATTATTATGTCGCCAAGTGTTGCAAACGATGCGCTTACTCCGCCCATGGTTGGATCAGTTAGCACAGAGATATATAAAAGATTGTGTTTCGCCAATCTTGCAAGAGCTGCGGAGGTTTTGCTCATCTGCATCAATGAAAATGTGCTCTCCTGCATTCTAGCGCCGCCGCTGGCACTTAGTATAATCAACCCTTGTCTTTTCTCTATAGCACGATCAACTGCACGAACTATTTTTTCGCCCTCTACAGAGCCTAAAGAACCACCCATAAATGCAAAGTCAAATATTACTATCTGAGCGCTTACACCGTTCATTTTACACTCGCCGCTTACCACAGACGAAGTTTTTCCGGTTTTTGCATATGCTTCTTCTAGTCTCTGTTTATATGATATTTTATCCACAAATTTTAGAGGGTCAACCGGTTTTAAATTGCTGTCATACTCCACAAAAGTGCCCTCGTCAGCCAAAAGCTCAATTCTCTCTTTTACGCCTATTCTTATATGAAAACCGCATTTTGGACATACATGTTTTTGGTTTTCAACCTCTTTGTAATACATCAAAGATTGGCATGATTTACACTTTACCCAGTGTGCTGGAGCTTCGCTTTTAAGAGGTTCTTTTATATTTTTGTTTCTAGAAAAAATGCTCAGGAGGTTCAAAAATTATCCTTTTTTATATAATGGCGGAAATTATATCGAATTTATACTTGATTTTTGTCAATTTTAAATATAAGGTACCTTTAAAAAATAGATTGCCGCGCTTCGTTCGCAATGACAAGAGACCGTCGCAACGACAAAGCCCCAGTCACTGCGAGACTTCAAAGAAGTCGTGGCAGTCTAAAATTGGATTTTTCTCTATTTGATGACGCGGGATTTTCTATTTTAAAAGGGATTTTACTATGCTTCTAGCAGCTTCACGGCCATCAAATGCCGCTGTTACGACCAAGTCGGCACCTCTGTAGCAGTCGCCTCCTGCATATATGCCCGAAGTTGTAGTCTCGTGAGTCTCTTCATTGATAATAATTCCGCCCCACTTGTTTGTCTCAATGCCGTTTTCCGCTAAAAACGACGGAACTTCAGGGTCAAAACCTAGCGACATTATTACAACATCTGCAGTTACTCTTGATTCGGTCCCTTTTACCTCTTCCATCTTTTGACGTCCGCTCTCATCTTTTGCGCCAAGAGCGGTTTTAACGACTTCAACAGCGATAGCTTCGCCTTTGTCGTTTAAGATAATCTGCTTTGGAGCGACAAAAAATGTAAAATCAACGCCCTCTTCCATTGCATTTTTATACTCTTTTTGACTTCCAGGCATATTGTGCGCATCACGGCGATAGAGACAAGTAACGCTTTTAGCACCCTCTCTTTTTGCAGTTCTTAGACAATCCATGGCAGTATCTCCTCCGCCAATTACGACTACATTTTTGTCTTTAAAGTCAAATTTTTTATCATAAGAGGTTCTAAAATTCTTTCTCTGTATTGCGGTTAGATAATCCATGGCTTTATAGACGTTTGGCGCCTGCTCTCCGTTAATAGAAGCTTTTTTTGCCTTTGTAGCGCCCACACCTATGAACATAGCATCATGCTTAGCCGCTATCTCTTCAAAAGTTATATCCTTGCCCACTTCGCAGTTAAGAACAAGCTCCATACCAGCTTCAACAAGAAACTTTATACGGCGCTCAATAATTTTTTTGTCAAGCTTAAAGTTCGGAATTCCGTAAGTCATAAGCCCGCCTGCTCTATCACTTCTCTCATAAACAGTAACTGCTATTCCTGAACGCAAAAGATATGTTGCAGCGGATAACCCTGCCGGACCGCTACCGATGATGGCTACTTTTTTATCCGTCGTAATTCCCGGAAAATCAGGCTTATATCCTGCTTTAAATCCCTCTTCTGTAATATATGTCTCTACCGAGCCGATAGTAATAGCCCCATGACCGTCATTAAGCGTACAATCGCCTTCACAAAGCCTGTCATGCGGGCAGACTCTGCCCATTACCTCAGGAAAAGGTGATGGCTCATTTGAGAGCTTAAATGCAAACTCCAAATCTTTTTCGCTTACTGCTTTTAGCCACTGCGGAACATAGTTGTGAAGTGGGCATTTATTGAGACAAAAAGGGTCTCCGCACTGGATACATCTCTCGCTCTGAGTTGCAGCTTCGTTCTTGTCAAAAACCTCATAAATCTCACCGAAATCTTTTGTTCTCTCTACGACTAATCTTTTTCTTGCTTCAATTCTGTCAATTGTTAAATATTCTCTCATGATTAATCTCCAATCTCTAAGTTCATAGGTAATTTTGTTAAATTTTTAGGTTTTACAAGCCAGAAATTTCTAACCTCTACCCTGAAGTTATCAAGCAGCGCTTTTGCCTTTTTGCTTCCTGTTTCGACAATATAATCTTTTAGAAGTTTTTTCAGATAGTGTCTAGCCTCATCGCCATCATCCGTATCTATGCGAATAGGCTCAACAAGCTCTCTATTTACATTCTCTATGAAAGTATGGTCGGAGTCATACACAAAACTGATTCCTCCCGTCATACCAGCACCGAAATTGATTCCTGTGCGCCCCAAGATAACAACAACTCCGCCCGTCATGTACTCACAGGCATTATCGCCTGTTCCCTCAACGATTGCAATAGCCCCTGAGTTACGCACGGCAAATCTCTCGCCAACGCTTCCGGAGATGTAAAGCTTGCCGCCTGTTGCCCCGTAAAGACAAGTATTTCCACCCGCAGCAAACTTTTCGCCTTCATTTTGAGAAGTAACTATAATTCTACCTCCATGCATACCTTTTCCGATATAGTCGTTTGCCACACCCTCAAGATATATTGAGATGCCCGGCAACAAAAACGCACCAAGAGCCTGACCTGAAATACCTTTAAGATTTATCTTTATTGTATCAGGACTTAGCCCCTTATCTCCATAATATTCAGCTATCTCGCCGCTGATCAAAGCTCCAAAACTTCTATTTGTATTAGCTATTTCTCGCTTTATTCGAACATGATTTGCAGGGTTTCTAATTGAACCCATAGCCTCTTTTAAAACATCTTTCTCAAAAGCGTTATCGTCAAACGGATGATTTGACTTTTGCTGGCATGTATTAACGCCTTTTTCTTGATGAAGAAGTGAGCTAAAGTCAAATTTTTGAGCAAATTTGTCATCAACAACTTTAAGCAAGTCGCTTCTTCCTATCATCTCTTCCATTGTTCTAAAGCCAAGCTCTGCCATTATAGATCGAACATCCTCCGCTAAAAGAGTAAAATAATTTATCAACTGGTCAACATGACCTTTAAAGAACTCTTGACGAAGTTTTTCATTTTGTGTAGCAATACCGACCGAGCATTTATTTACATGGCAGATACGAAGCATTTTACAGCCTACAATCGTTAAAACGCCTGTTCCAAATGCGTAGCTTTCAGCACCCAGAAGTGCAGCTTTTATAACGTCAAGTCCAGATTTTAGACCGCCGTCTGCTTGAACTTCTACAAGACCTCTAAGGTTGTTGGCTTTTAGGGCGTTATGCGCTTCACTAAGACCAAGTTCCCAAGGATTTCCTGCAAACTTAATCGATGTAAGAGGTGCAGCACCCGTTCCGCCGTCGCCACCTGAGATAATAATCTTGTCAGCATACGCTTTTGCAACACCTGCTGCGATTGTTCCGACACCTATGGTTGAAACAAGTTTAACTGCAACTTTTGCTTTTGGATTTACCTGCTTGACATCAAAAATAAGCTGTGCCAAATCCTCAATCGAGTAGATGTCATGATGAGGAGGAGGCGAAATAAGCGTTACACCCGGAATTGTGTGGCGAAGCTTGCCGATAAGAGGCGAAACTTTATGCCCTGGAAGCTGTCCTCCCTCTCCCGGTTTAGCACCCTGAGCGACTTTTATCTGAATCTCTTCGGCACTTCTTAGATATGCCGCAGTTACGCCAAATCTACCAGACGCAACCTGTTTTATTTTAGAGTTTCTCTCAGTTCCAAAACGTTCACTATCCTCTCCTCCCTCTCCGGAGTTTGATTGCGCGCCGATTCTGTTCATAGCCATTGCAATGGTCTCATGCGCCTCTGGGCTAATTGAGCCAAGACTCATCGCTGCTGAAGCAAATCTTTTAAATATTGCCTCTTTTGGCTCAACTTCGCTTATATTGATAGGCTTTTGGTCCGACTTTATCTCAAAGAAATCACGGATAAATTTAAGACCTCTTTTGTTTACCAAATCTCTTAATTTTTCATAATCTTTTTTGCTTCCGCTCTCTGCCGTTGCATGTATCGCATGGATTACTTCTGGACCAAAATCGTGATGCTCCTGTCCTGTATAAAACTTATAATAGCCGCCTATATTTAGAGGGAAAATTCTGTTAAATCCGCTCTCTTCAAATGCCTCTTTATGGTACTTTGTAAGTCTCTCGTCGATATCGTCATAGTTAAGACCGCTAAGCGCATAGTTTGAAGTGGAGAAACACTCTTTAACCACCTCTTTATTTAGTCCCATAATGTCAAAAAGACCCGCATTTCTATATGATGCAATTGTTGAGATTCCCATCTTTGACATAATTTTTAGTATTCCGGCATTTAGTGCGCCATGAACCGCTTTTAGGGCAATATTGCAATCAATAGAAGTGCTGTTTGATCTCTTTGTATGCGCTATAACTGTCTCTGCTAAAAGTTTTGGATGTATAGCATTTGCACCGTATCCAATTAGTACAGCTGCGCCGTGAGGGTCCATAACCTCTCCCGTAACTGCCACCATAGATGCAAGGTGGCGCACTTTTGCCTTTAGAAGCGCCGTATTTAAACGCCCAATTGCCATTGCCATCGGAATAATTTTATTTTTTTTGCTAAACTCATAATCATCAAGGATTATAATTCTCGTACCTTCATTTTTAACAGAGCTGATAACATTTTCAACCAAAGCGTCAAGCGAAGCTTTTAAGTTTTTCTCATACGCCGTAGAGAATGTTTTGTTACGGTAAAAATCCTGGTAACTAGGTGATTTTTTATCCCCAAACGACTTTAAAATAGAGAGCTTCTCGCTTGTAATAATCGGAGAGATTGATTTTAGGCGATGCGCGTGGAAAGGAACTTCATCAAGTATGTTGTGAACCTCGCCAAAGCCTGTATTTAAGCTCATAACAACTTTTTCTCTTATAGGGTCGATTGGAGGGTTTGTAACCTGTGCGAATTTTTGTTTAAAGAAGTCGCTAAAAGCTCTCTGCTTCTGTGAAAATGCCGCAAGAGGCGTATCATCACCCATTGACCCGACAGCCTCTTTACCCTCAAGCATCATAGGCTCTATCACCTGCTCTATAACTTCGTGAGTTACGTTAAAGTATCTCTGTCTTGCAATCAGCTCTTTTTTGTCATACTCCGGAGTTGACATGTACTGATCAACCACGTGCTCTTGCAAGTAGATCATATGCTCGTTTAGCCAATCCATATAAGGATTTGAGCTCTTTAAATAGTCATTTATTTCGCTGTTTTTAAATATTTTTCCATATTTAAGGTCAAGTCCGAGCATCTCTCCTGACTGCAGGCGACCTCTCTCTTTTATCTCATCCTCTGCGATATCGATAACACCGTACTCGCTTGCGATTAAGAGGTTGTCATCTTTGGTAATGATATATTTAGAGGGGCGAAGACCGTTTCTATCAAGCACACATCCAACATAGCGTCCATCAGTTACCGAAAATGCTGCAGGACCGTCCCACGCTTCAAAAACTGTTGAGTGAAATTCGTAAAATGCGCGAAGTTCTGGGTCCATATGCGGAGCATTCTGCCAAGCAGCAGGAATAACTGCGCGAACAGCTTTGAAAAAATCCATACCGTTTACAAGTAAAAATTCAAAAAAGTTATCAGCTGATGCGCTGTCTGAAGATCTTGGCTGTAAAATAGGCAATATTCTTTGTATCTCTTCATCAGTAAATACATCACTTTTGATTGATTCTGATTTTATCTCTACGTTTAAGCGATTTCCCTCAACTGAGTTAATCTCTCCGTTGTGTGCAACAGCGCGAAACGGCTGAGCCAATTTCCACTCAGGCAGAGTATTGGTTGAGAATCTTTGGTGAAATAGTGAAAAAGATATCTTGAAACTCTCATCATTAAGGTCTTCATAGAACTCTTTGATATGAGTAGGCATGATAAGCCCTTTGTACGAAAGAACTTTAGAGCTCATAGAAGCTATGTAAAAATCTCTGTCATTTACAAGTTTGTGCTCGCTCTCTTTGCGTGACAGGTAGAGAAGTGCGTCAAATCTGTTTGTTGCCATTATTGAATTAGGAGTTATGAATAGCTGAACTATTTTAGGAAGCGATGCAAGAGCCTGCTCACCGAGAGCGTTTGTGTTGATTGGAACTTCTCTTTTAAAAACAATCTTTAAATCATTGTTTGCACAAACTTCTTCTACTATAGAGAGATTGTTGATATCTTTTGTAAAGATTGCTGCAACTGCAAACTGTTTTGGCAATTCAATCCCGTTTTTAGAAGCCTCCTTGCGAAGAAACTCCTCAGGAAGTGAAAGAAGCAGACCGCTTCCATCGCCTGTTTTGCCATCAGCTGCAACGGCACCCCTATGCATCATTCTCTCTAACGCCGTTATGGCATCGTTTAGAACTTTATGTGATGCTTGGTTTTTTATATTGGCAACAAGACCAAAACCGCAGTTATCCTTAAACGATCTTAACAAATCGTGATATTCAACCATGCTAACTCCTAAAATTTGCAATTTTCTTGTAAATTTACTAAAATTTTAATCTCTTTTTAAAGAAACTTAGTCTATTTAGAGATAAGAGTTGCATTATACGATTTAAAGGTTTAAAAAAATATAATATCAGTATAATTTTTTCATAAAAAATAAAATATGTGTACAAAAGAAGCGGATTATGCAAGGATTTATTCTAAATCTTAACAGAGTTAAAGATGAAGATTTAATAGTCACTATATTATCAAGAGAGAGCTTAGATACTCTTTATAGATTCTATGGCGCAAGGCACGGTGTTATCAACCTTGGCTTTAAAATCGACTACGAAAAAGAGCCCTCCTCAAAATCAACTATCATAAGATTAAAAGATGTAATCCATATAGGTTATAAATGGATTAACGATTATAAGCTTCTAAGGGTATGGCAGGATTTCAGTGCGCTTTTTTACAAGCACCTAAAAGATGCCGAAGAGCTTGATGAGTTCTACTTTGAACTGCTTGATAGCGCCTCGCTAAACTGGAACAAACAAAATCCAAAAAGAGTTGCCATCGAGGCATATATCAAACTTTTGGAGCACGAGGGAAGACTGCACAGCGAGTTTGACTGTTTTTTATGCTCAGAGACAATTATAGAGGATGAAGTCTCTCTTATTCGCGCATTTTTACCGACTCACAAAGCATGCAGCCACACATTTGGCATAAAAAAAGGCTCCCTTATAGAGCTATATAAAAACAAATCTACCCTCTTTTTAAACGACGAAGAGGTAGAGAGGCTTTGGTGCCTTATTTTAGAGGGGTTTTAAAAGTTCTGCATCTCTAAAACAAAAACATTCAAACCATTCTCATGACGGTATGAAAATATGAATCCGTGCCTTTGTGCGACTCTCTGCACCAAACTAAGACCCAAGCCGTATCCTGAGTGATTTCTTGAGTTATCCCCTTTTGTAAAAGCCTCACAGTAATACTCAAGCGGTTTTTCAAGTGGCTCTCCCGTGCTTTTTACAGAAATTTTTCTATCCTCTATGTCCAGATACACGGGTTTTGTCGTTCCATATTTAAGGGCGTTATCTATCAAATTTTTTAGGGCTATTGAGAGATAGTTTAAATCTCCTTTTATTTCAAAACTTGAGTTTATGGAGATGTCCACTAACGATTCATCCTCTATAAAAAGCCTTGAGAGCGCTTCTGCTATAAGCGTCTCTGAGCTAAATGTCTCGATGTTTAGCCTGTTTTGGTTTGAATTGAACTTCTCAATATACAAAAGCTCGTTGAGCATCTCATCAATTTGAACGAAGGCTTTGCTGAGTATTTTCTTATATTTACTCTCCTCAATCATCTCAAGCGCTATTTTTGATTTTGAGATTGGGGTTTTTAGCTCATGTCCTATATCACGAAGAAGTCTCTCTCTTGAGACTATCAAATCCTGAATATTTGATGCCATAGAGTTGAATGTTTTTACAACCTCCCCTATCTCATCATTGCTTCTCGCACTCACCCTTAGGTCGTATGCACCCTCTCCAAACTTGCTGATGGCCTTTGATATCTTTTTTATCGGATAAACCATCTTTAAAATCAATAGACACAAAATTATAAGAATTAATATATCAGCCATAATCATATAATCAAGAAACTTTTTCTGCTCAAAACTCCTGTTTTGTGACTTGTCTATTACCAAAATGTCATCATCTAGATATCTCATATAGAGCAGATATTTATTATCTTCATGCTTTAGGATTTTAATCTCTGAGAGGTCAGTATTGTACTCGTAAAGAGTATGCGACGCCCTGAAATAGTGCTCTTTGTCCTCTACTGTTTCAAATTTCAGTTCTTTTATCTTTTTTTGTAACTCCGAGTAGCTACTGTTTGAGAGGTAGGTAAATAGCTCATCTGAGACATATATATATTTATCTTTTAAGAGCGTCTCGATTGTGTTTTGCATAAGGTTATTTGCTTTTGATGATACAAATATCATTAAAGTAAAACTTATAAGAAAGAGAGTTATTACCTTGTATATTATTGACATTAACTATCCTATAAACTTGTAGCCGATGCCCCAAACGGACTTTATATATTGCGGGTCTTTTGGGTCGTCGCCGATTTTTTGGCGTATGTTGCTTATGTGCATATCTATCGTTCTCTCTTTTGAGTTGTACTCAATCGTGTTTACGGCGTTTGATATGCTCTCTCGTGATAAAACCTTTCCTCTGTTTTGCAAAAAAAGATTTAAAATGTCATACTCTATTTTTGTCAAATCAAGTGTTAAACCCTCTATTTTTATCTCAAGTTTATCTTCGTTTATTTCAAAATCGCCGACTATTTTATTCTTGCTTATTCCTCTTTTTAGTATTGCGTTTATTCTAAGAACAAGTTCTCTTGGCTCATAAGGTTTTGCCAGATAATCATCCGCACCCAAATCAAACCCCAGTATCTTATCTCCTATCTCGCTTCTCGCCGAGGAGATGATTATGGGCAGTGAAGATATTTGCCTGATTTTTCTGCAAACATCAAAACCATCCATTTGAGGCAGCATCAAATCAAGAACAACAACATCGTACTTCTCTTTGTTTTTTTCAAGATAAGAGAGAGCTTCAAGAGGCTTAGCAAATGCGTCCGCATGCATATCGTAGTTTTTAAGATAGTCGCAAATAAGTGTTTGCATATCAATGTCATCTTCAATAAGGAGGACATTATGCATCAATCAACCTTCCAATCATCAAAGTGGTTTATAAATCTCACTCTCTGCTTTAGATTTAAAACAATGTGTATCTTTATTAAAAGATTTTTTTCAATCTCTCTGGCTCTTAAATCGAGCTTTTGATTTAGCTTCTCAAGCTCATTATAGTTAAAATCCTCTCTTAAAAATAGATCTTTTCTTCTCTCTTCTATCTCTTTTTTAAAAATCTCAAACTCTTGAAGTTCTGCTCTGAAATCACGCAGTATCTCTTTAATCTCTATGCTCTGCTCTTTTGAGAGATTTAGATGGGAGAGCTCTTTGTTTATATGTCTGTGTTCATGGTCATCATCGGCAAATATAGCACCAAAAAAGAGCAGCAGTGCAATTATAATTTTCATTTTATATTCCTATGTCAGCTCAGGTATTTTAATATCTTTATCATTTAACAAACCTTGCTCTATGTTTTTATGGCAAGCTTTGCAGTTTGACTTAGCCGCTATTTTTTTGTTTTCAAAAACGCTTTTGTCGATGTTTTTGTGTCTCTTCTCCCAATAAGGAGTTTTAGTTATTGCTATCGTATCTCTATTTTTTATGCTTTTTGAAATCTTATATGCTGCCTCTTTTGTTGAACTCTCAGCGCTGTTTTTCATGAGATACTCTTTTATGGAGTTTTTATCCGCTTCATCAAGCGAAGCGTCATCTCCAAAATGGTCTTGTAAATTATCCATCATCTTCGCCCAAGACTCTCTTGGAAGCAAATACGGCGGATAGAGTGTGTGGCATGAGATACACTCTTTCTCAAAAAAAGCATGCTCCACTTTATAGTCAACCTGCTTGTTTGCATCTAATAGTAAAATATTTGATGGGCTTGCAAAAAGATAGAGCAAGAAAAAAAGTGATGAGCTAATCCAAATAAGACCAAAAAGTTTTTGCAAAATCGTAAGCTTCAAGCCATGTGTATCACTATCCGCACTTTTATAGCCGTCTATTATAGAATCTAACGCTCTGCTTTTATGAAAAAATTTATCTATCACAACTCCTGCAATATGGATAAATATAACAAACATAAAAGCATTTACAAAAAACTCATGTAAATCCTCAAAAAAATCCATATCCTTAAAGAGCGAGATATTTAAAAACGAGAGTATTCCCATCCCCTCTTGCGTACCGTAAACTATAACTCCGCTTACAACTGAGAGAAGTCCAAAAACTATCATGGCAACAACTGCCCAGCTTGAAGCGGGATTGTGCCCGACATACTCTTTTTTATTGCCAAATATTTTTAAAATGTACTCTACTAAATCTCTTAGATTGAAGTTAAAATCTTCAAACTTTGAGTATTTAACATCCATATAACCCCAGATAATCCTATACAAAAACAGCAATCCGACAACATATCCAAGTGCCGCATGATAGCTTAGCAGATTTTCAAAATCAGCTATCAGATATGCCGCCGCAACAGCGCCAATAAGAAAAATATGAAAGAGCCTCGTCAAGATGCTCCAGACATATATCTTAGTCATCTTCCCATTTTCCGTAGTTTGGGATATTTATCTCCCTCTCGCTATATGAGCCTTTATCCGCCTTTGTGTGACAAGCCATACAGTTCGAGAGCGATTTAACCTCTTTTTGCTGAATCAATTCACACCCTATTTCTCTATGTTTTTGAATAAAATAGCGTGTTTTTGTTATGGCAATCGGGGTTTCTGTCATCGCTATACTCTCATCTATTTTTCTACTTTTTTTGTAGTTTGTAGATTTGTCTGCCGCATTTTTCTGCAGATAGTTTAATATATTTTGCTTATCCGCACCATCAAGAGTGGCGTCGGTTCCAAAATGCTCATCCAGCTCATCCATTACCCTCTCCCAAGATCTGCTTGGAAGAAGTCCCGCCTGATAAGCGAAGTGGCAGCTTCCACACTCTTTTAGATATAGAGTGTCCGTTACGGGTGCGATACCTTTTAACTCTTCAAACGATGCACTTTTTGCCATCAAAGCTCCTGCAATCAACATCGATGCGATTACTAATTTTTTCATGATAAATCCTTTATTTTTTGTTTATGATGTAAGTAACTACATCACCTTGTTCT
>Ga0172380_10002121_pt1 | contig 32006 bp, 31 predicted proteins | sample Leawe162metaG_FD_119747 | JGI IMG/M metagenome (GOLD analysis project Ga0172380, IMG submission 119747) | Leachate microbial communities from a municipal landfill in Southern Ontario, Canada - Leachate well 162 metaG | ecosystem: Engineered > Solid waste > Landfill > Unclassified | place... | reverse complement strand
GGATATTACAGGATTTTCTTCGGAAACCGCACCCGGGCATGCCGAGAACCCCGCTCGACCACGCTCTCGAGTACCAAATTTAAGATGAGAGAGTGTGGTCGAGCGGGAGGTAGACCCTGAAAATAGTGTATAGGGTCGTCAAAGAGGCATGCCCGGGTGCGGGATCAAAGGCAGGGGCGTTAAACAGGCCCTCAGGTTTCTGCCACGGTTTCCTGAATGCTTGGGATGCCACCTGGGAGAGCCAAGGAGAGCGGGAAATAGATGTTCTGGTAAGTATGGCAGCCCGTGCAGTATTTCCGGACCCCGACCATGGTTCTTTCAAAACAGAATTCACACTTATGACACCAGTATCGAACGATCAGCGCTCCGGCATCACTTTCTGACTGAAGGCATGCGATAAACGAAGCCGAATGACCGCATGTCGGACAAAGCATTCTTTCGATACCGCCAGCGTGCCAAAACCTTTTTGAGGCCTCAAAAAGGATATAGTCACATCCCGGATTCGGACATCGAATATGTCCATACCCCCCGCGAAGACCTGCCTTCGCTTTTAAAATTCCTGCTTCGTTTGCGCACATATCACCCACCTCCGTAAGACCTGACGATAATAGCATTCAACAAACCTTCTTCGATTTCCGTACGGCATCCGCCGCCGACAAAGGGGCATAAAAAAAGCCCTGCAACAAGTCCCACCCTCGTTCGCGGGCAGTCTTCACCCCCGCATGGGCTTGTCACAGGGCCAATGATACAAATTTACTACCTTTGCTCCGCTTCAGATCCTTCCAGGACACTACCTCCGGGTGAATGTTCCCCGGAGGTAATCTCCCCCATAATGACCGCCATTATGAAGATCAAGAGCACAATCGCCACCAACATCAGAAGATACCGCAAAAAGCGTCACATGACGCAGGAACAGGCGTCCGAGCGGGCCGAGATTACTACCGCCTATTGGCAGCGACTTGAACTGGTTTCTCAAACCGATCTGCCGTCCGTTCCCACGATTTGCAAGATAGCTAAAGCGTTGAATATTCATCCTTATCAGATCCTGAAATAGATCTCTCTTCCCTTCCGCCTGGCCGCTTCTTAATGCCTTTAAAGAGGCCGGTGCATAAGTAGCATGAACACTCGTCACAGGGCCGTTTATGTGAAAGTGCGCCGCGCCTCCCTAACGGCTGATCACACCTTGATCCATAAACAGCCGCGATTCGTCTCTTACCTAAGACATACCCGTCGGCATGAGTTTCAGCAAGGGGGATTTGAAACCAACCACACAAGCATCTACCAATAATAGGCTTATATCTATTATTAACTATGTCTATGGGAGGAAGAACACTGGGCAAAAGGAGAAAACCTCGTTGGCTAATGTCGCTTTCCATCAAGAAAGCGACATTTGAGCAAATACAATTTCAGGTCAAACCCTACCGAACTCCCCTTTACTGACAACTCTCGCAACTGGTTGATGAGTGGGGAAACAGCTATTATGCCATCGAAGCTGTCTTCGTAACTGCTTGTCAGATTTTTACAGTTCGTAGCCGCAAAGCATTCAAGATGACTGATACCGAACTGAAGCTCATGGCTGCTCCAGCCAGGATAGGACTCAGGAGCAGTCCGAAAAAGGGATAAAGGATTCCCGCAGCAACGGGAACTCCCAGCGCGTTGTAAATAAAAGCAAAAAACAAGTTCTGGCGGATATTGCGCATGGTGGCACGGCTGAGGCGAATGGCTTTGGCAATGCCGCGAAGGTCGCCTTTCACGAGAGTAATACCCGCGCTCTGCATGGCCACGTCGGTACCGGTGCCCATGGCAATGCCGACTTCCGCTTCGCTGAGTGCAGGCGCGTCGTTAATGCCGTCACCGGCCATCGCAACATGTTTACCTTCCGCACGCAGCTTCTTGACATGGGCGACTTTTCCGGCGGGTTCAATCTCCGCTTCTACCGCGTCGAGGCCGAGTTGCTTGGCCACTGCGGCGGCAGTGCGACGGTTGTCGCCCGTGACCATAGCAAGCTTTAATCCGAGTTTGTGAAGATCACGGATCGCATCGGCTGTAGTGGCTTTAATCGGGTCGGCGACGGCAAGAACTCCTGCCGGTTTTCCGTCGATGGCAACAAACATCGCGGTCTTCCCTTCTTCTTGAAGTTTGACAGCTGACGCTTCAAGCGGCTCAAGACCGGCAATCTTTTCGTTCCGCAAGAAATCTGGTTTACCGATCATCACCGCATGACCCGCGATGGTGCCGAAAACTCCGCCCGCCGTCACCGAACGAAAGTCTTTTACGGCCTCAAAAACGATACCTTGCTCTTTTGCGCCCTGCACAATCGCGGCAGCGAGCGGGTGTTCACTGTTCTGTTCAAGTGAGGCGGCGAGACGCAAGAACTCCTTTGCGTCGAGGCCGGCGGTTGGCAGGACATCCACGAGCTTGGGTTTTCCTTCCGTGAGAGTGCCCGTCTTGTCTACGACAAGCGTGGTGACTTTCTCCAACCGTTCGAGCGCTTCAGCGTTTTTTACGAGCACGCCTGCCTGCGCGCCGCGTCCGACGCCGACCATGATGGACATAGGAGTGGCCAAACCAAGAGCGCACGGACAAGCGATGATGAGAACCGCGACAGCGTTGACGATCGCATGCGCGAGCTTGGGCTCCGGCCCAAGCCACATCCAGAGAGCAAAAGTAAGCACCGAAACAGCCAGCACCACTGGCACGAAGATTCCCGAGACCTTGTCGGCAAGGCCTTGAATGGGCGCGCGGCTGCGCTGGGCTTCGGCAACCATGTTCACGATCTGACCAAGCAACGTTTCGCTACCAACCCGCTCGGCACGCATGACGAAACTGCCGGGGCCATTGACGGTGCCACCCGTCACTTTATCACCGACTGTTTTTTCCACCGGAAGCGGTTCGCCGGTCACCATAGACTCTTCCACACTGGAATGGCCTTCAACCACCGCGCCATCCACGGGCACCTTGTCACCCGGAACCACACGCAACCAATCACCGACTTTTACTTGTTTGAGCGGGACTTCATGATCGCCTCCCGGCACAACTTGTCGCGCCGTGGGCGGTGCGAGATTTAGCAACGCTTTGATGGAGCTTCCCGTCCGACTGCGGGCGCGAAGTTCGAGCACCTGACCGAGAAGCACCAGCACAACGATCGCTGCTGCAGCCTCAAAGTAGATGGCAACCTTGCCCTCGTGTTGCATTGTGTTTGGAAATAGGTTGGGCATGAGCATCGCTAAAGCGCTAAAGACGAACGCTGCGCCTACGCCGATGGCAATCAGCGTAAACATGTTCAAATGACGCGTCACGACGGAACGCCAGCCGCGCTCGAAGAATGGCCAGCCCGCCCACAAAACCACAGGCGTGGTGAGCACAAATTGCAACCAGCGCGAGGCGTCACCCATCACCCAGGGTCGTTTGCCCAGCCATGGGATCAAGTGCGCCATTGCCAGGACAAATACCGGCACCGTCAGCACGACGCCGATCCAGAAGCGTCGCGTCATGTCACGCAGCTCGGCGTTCTCCCCGTCATCCGTGCCTGTTGCCGCCGTTTTCGGTTCCAGCGTCATACCGCATTTGGGGCAATTGCCGGGATGGTCCTGCAGCACCTCGGGGTGCATAGGGCACGTGTAAATCGTTTTACCCTTCGCTGGCATCCCCGTATTTACCGCTTTTTTATCCACATCAGCATCCGGTTTTTTTCTGCGGGTTTGCTCTGGGTTTACTCCGGGAGGCGCGGACAGGAACTTTTGCTGACACGTGTCGCTACAAAAATAGAACGTCTTTCCATCACGTTCGGCATGACGAGCCTTAGCTTTGTCCACGGTCATTCCGCAGATCGGGTCTTTGATCATGTCTCCCATGTTTATGCGCCTATGAGTTGTTGTATTTTCCTTTTACATATTGTGGTCAGAATGCCCGGCTTCTTCAGCAGATTTCGGTGACGAAGCCGCCTCTTGCGCGTTCATCTTCGCGAGGTATTTTTCGGGTTCCGCGAGAAACATCTTTTCGCATCCAGAGCAGCAAAGTCCAAAACGTTTACCTTGATACGTGACAAAATCATTGCCCGAGACAGGCTCTCCTGAGATGGGGCACAACTTGTTCCCGGCATCCACGATTCCATTCTGCGCCGTCTCTTCGGCAGCAAAGGCCTGGGACGTCATCAGCGGCATTAGAAACGCCATAAGCAAAGCAAAAACGAGAACCTTCTTCATTTAAATTTCCTTTCCGTTAAGTTAATGATTGAAAGCATCTTCTTCTAGCCAACAACAATCTTTGCATCACAAAACAAAAACTTCACATTCCCTGTAATTCAGCCGCTCGCATCCGGTGCCATTTTGCGAAGTCGAGGAGATCATTTCGCAGCTTTGTTGCGTCCGCGATAATGGCATTGCAGTGTTTTTCCATCTGATGGAATTTTGGTGACACGCCCAACTTGGAACTGATCGTATATTTATTCTTAGAATCCTTTTTCATCTGCTCATGTTCCGCGATCAAGACATCTTGCGTCATTGCTTTTTCTTCGTACGACTTTGACATCGCAAGGTGCTTTTCGACTTCCTTTGCGACATCGGGAGTCGACTCAACGGCATAACCGATACCAGTGACCCAAAACGCGCTCACCAGCAGGCCTGTTAATACTGCGCGGCTGAATATCTTCATGTTATTTCCCTCTCTTTCTTTTTTTTTAAAAACATCATTCCGCTTACGTGTTCATTACAACATCCAGATTTATGCTGCATCCACTTGTTCAAAGGACGATCAATGATGATGACCGGAGGAGGATGGACTTCCCCAGGAAGATGTTTCATTCGATGAAATGCTTTCACATCCCGCAAAAGCAACCACCAACAGTAAAACGACTAACGCCGATAACATTGTTTTCATTTTTTCTCCATTTTTATTTTAAAGCATGACCGCTTCGGCATTTTTAGTGCATTGGACACATATGCACGAAACGCAAAAAAGGACACGCTAAAAGCCCCCACACCAACGCCAAGCCAGCGAACCCGCTTATCAGCCACAAAATGGTTTTTTCATACCGCCTTTTGATGACACAGATAACATTTTTAAAAAACGATTGCTCCGTTAGTCGAAGCTCTCGCGCATCTTCCTCGATTTCTTTAACAGTTTCTTGAGACGTCATAAAAAACTCCTACGCTTGACTGTGTTGAGCTACGACCCAATCCGCTTTCCCTTGTTTCATTTCAAACCGCCATTTCCAGATAAAATAGATGACAGGGTACACTAATAATTCCATGATAAAAGAAGTCGCAAGCCCGCCGATCATCGGCGCTGCAATGCGTTTCATAGCATCCGAACCCGCGCCCGTCGCCCACATGATCGGCAAAAGACCCATAAAAGCGGCCATGACCGTCATCATTTTGGGTCGCACACGCTTGACCGCGCCATGGATTATCGCTTCCTCAAGGTCTTTTTCCGTCCGCATTTTCTTTTTATCAACCGCTTCATGATACGCGAGGTCTAAAAACAGAAGCATGAAGACACCGGTCTCGGCATCCAGCCCCATAAGCGCGATCATCCCGACCCAGACCGCGATCGAGACGTGGTAGCCCAAAGCCCAAAGGAACCAGACGGCTCCAATCAGCGAAAATGGAACAGCCAGAAGCACGATCCCTGTCTTTACCGCAGATTTCGTGTTCATATATAACAAGAGGCAGATCAGAAAAAGCGTGAGCGGCAAAACGACTTTCATCCGCTCCTCCACGCGAATCATGTTTTCGTACTGTCCGCTCCAAACGAGCGCGTATCCGGGCGGAAGTTTGAGCTCCTTCGCCACGATCTTTTTGGCATCGTCAACGTAGCTTCCGATGTCGCGGCCGGCCATATCCACGTACACATAACCCGCCAAAAGACCGTTCTCGTTGCGGATCATCGCGGGTCCCGAGACTATGCGGATATCCGCGAGTTGCACAATCGGTATCTGCTGGCCCGAAGCCGTTGCGACGAGAACACGCTTCAACTTTTCGATATCATCTCGAAATTCTCGGGAATAGCGAACATTGACCGGATATCGCTCGCGACCCTCGATAGTAGTTGTGATGTTCTCCCCCCCGATAGCAGAAGTAATGACCATTTGAACGTCCTCGACGGAAAGGCCGTATCGCGCTAGCGCCTCGCGTTTGATGTCAAAATCTAGGAAATATCCGCCCGCGACCCGTTCCGCGTAAATGCTCCGGGTTCCTTTGACGTCCTTCAGGATCATCTCGATATGTGTCCCGAGTTCCTCGATCTTTTTGATGTCCGCACCCAGGACCTTGATCCCGATCGGCGTGCGCACCCCTGTCGAGAGCATGTCGATCCGGTTCTTGATGGGCATCGTCCACGCATTCGTGGTGCCCGGAACTTTCATGGCCTCGTCCAGTTTCCCGACGAGCTCTTCACGCGAGATATGCTCGGGCCAAATCCACTGAAGGGGCCCTTTGAACCACCCCGGCACCCATTTGGAATACCAGCGCACCTTAGACGACCATTCCTTTTCAGGCTTAAGCAGAATGACCGTCTCCATCATTGAAAAAGGCGCCGGATCCGTGGAACTTTCCATGCGCCCCGATTTCCCAAACACCCGTTCGACCTCTGGGAACGACTTCAGGATCTTGTCCTGCTTCTGCAAAAGATTCTGCGCTTCGGTCACCGAAATTCCGGGAAGCGTGGTTGGCATATAAAGAAGGTTCTGTTCCCAAAGCGGCGGCATAAATTCCGAACCCAATTTAAAATAAACGGGAATGGTGGTTAGTACAAGAATGAGCGCAGTGATCAGAGTGGCTTTCCGGTGCTTCAGAACAAAAAGACAAGCCGGCTCATAAATTTTAAAAAGCACCTTGCTGACCGGATGTTTTTCTTCCGGGTAATAAGTGCCCACAGCGAGGGTGGTCGCAACCTTGGAAAGCCCGTTCTCGATCCTCTTCGGAAAAAACGGCAGTTTGAACTTGATCGGGTCCATTCGCGCGAAAAGCATACGCATCGCAGGATCCAGAGTCACGGCCAGGATCGCGGCTGCGAACATCGCTAGGTTCTTGGCCCACGCAAGCGGCCGAAAAAGGCGTCCTTCCTGATCCAGAAGCGTGAAGACCGGCAAGAACGATACCGCAATCACAAGAAGAGAAAAGAAAACCGCCGGTCCGACTTCTTTAAGCGCCTGAAGCCGGATCGCGTGGAAGTCGCCTTTTCGGCCTCCCTCGATCCATTGCTCAAGGCGTTTATAGGCATTTTCCACCTCCACGATCGCCCCGTCCACCAAGACACCGATCGAGATCGCGATACCGGAAAGCGACATGATGTTGGAAGTAAGTTGCATCTGATGAAGAAAAATGAAAGAAAGCAGAACCGAGATCGGGATCGTGACAATCGGGATCACGGCAGACGGAAAATGCCAGAGGAAAAGCAGGATCACAAAGCTCACGATGACCATTTCCTCAAAAAGTTGGTGCTTTAGCGTCTCAATTGCGTGCAGGATCAATTCCGAACGGTCGTAGGTGACCACCAGCTCCACGCCCGGCGGGAATGACGGCTTAAGCTCTTCAATCCTTTTCTTAACACGATTGATCACATTCAAGGCATTCTCACCCGAACGCATCACCACTGTCCCGGACACCACGTCGCCTTCCCCGTTTAAATCTGCTAGGCCGCGGCGGATCTCAGGACCGATCGCTACGGTTCCTAAATTCTTTATCAGGATGGGCGTGCCTTTCGGGTCCACGCCTACAACGATATCTTCAAAATCTTTGGCGGATTTTGCATAGCCTCGGCCGCGAACCATGTATTCGGCGCCGGAAAATTCCAGGAGCCGGCCGCCGGTCTCCTGATTGCCGCTCCGGACCGCGTCCATGACCTTGGTGATCGGAATGTTATAAGAGAGAAGCTTGTTCGGGTCGATCGTGATCTGATATTGTTTGACGAATCCGCCAAGCGACGCGACTTCCGCGACACCCGGCACACTCTGCAGGTAATAACGCAAGTACCAGTCCTGAAAACTCCGGAGCTCCTGGAGATCGTGCTTGCCGGTCTTATCCACCAAGGCATATTGAAAGACCCAGCCCACACCCGTGGCATCGGGTCCGAGCTCGGTTTGAACGCCTTGCGGAAGCCGCGGGATGATCTTGCTGAGATATTCCAATGTGCGGCTTCGGGCCCAATAAAGGTCCGTACCATCTTTGAAGATCACATAAACATACGAAAATCCGAAATCTGAGAATCCGCGCACGGCCTTCACGTTTGGCGCACCAAGCATGGCCGTCACGATCGGGTAGGTCACCTGGTCTTCAATAATGTCCGGGCTGCGGTCCCATTTAGAATAGATGATGACCTGCGTGTCGGAAAGATCCGGAATGGCGTCGAGCGGGATATTTTTAATGGACCAGACGGACGCAACAATCGCGACTGCGGTCAGGACAAAGATAAGCAGTTTGTTATGCGCCGAGAACTCGATAATCTTCTCGACCCATCCGCCCTGGCGCAATGTTGGAGTGGAGTGCGTGTTCTTTTCATCCACCATGCTGATGTCCTCCTCCGCCGGCCCCCTCGAGCGCGGATTTGAGCCGGCTTTCGGAATCGATCAGGAAATTGCCGCTGGTAACGGCCAGCTCGCCTTCCTGAAGTCCGCTTTTGATCTCATAATAACGGTCGACTTTCGCGCCAAGCGTGACTTCGCGCGGCTCAAAAACATTGTTCTCTTTGACCACAAAAACGATGTTCTTTTCCCCGGTTCTGAAGACCGCTTCCTCCGGCACCGCAAGTTGTTCCCCCAGATCGGTCTTGAGCATGGCATTCACATACATCTCGGGTTTTAAAACACCGTCCGGATTTTCAAGCTGTGCTCGGATCCGAAGTGAGCGCGTCATTGGATCCACAACGGAATCAAGGGAACGGATGATCCCCTGAAATTTTTTATCGGAAATAGCCGGTACATCAACCTCCACTGTATCCCCTACATGAACAAAAGGTGTTTCATATTCATAAATGGGTGCGTAAAGCCATACCTTGCCTCCGGCATCGGAGTAAAGAAGCGATCGGTCGGGTTTTCCCGCTTTTTCAATCTCCTGCACAATGGGATCGCTTAAACCCAAAAGACGCAATTTGATCTTGGCAGAATCCACCAGCTTGGCCGCCTGTTCTTTAATCTCGGGATCAGCAGTCGCAGCTTTTTGAAAAGCCTGAACGGCTTGGAGATATTCTTCCTCGGCCTGATAAAGCTCGGGATCATAAGCGATGCGCCCCGAAGCCCGGATGGTCTTGGTAAGCGACATTTTCTGGGCCGGCGCAGTTTTGATACCGATTACCTGCTGTTTCTCAGCCCCGAGTTGAACTTTCGTATAGCCTTGAGGGAACGCCTGTTTCACGATCACGCCGAGGTCTTCCCCGCACATGGGGCACTTCCCGAGTTTCGCGAATTCCGGTGTCATCGCGATCGTGCATTGACCCATCTTGCATTTATGCAACAGGCAAATTTCGCCGGGTTTCATGGCCATAAGCTGTTCGACCGTGAGGACCTTTGGTGCAGCGGTCTGCTTGGCCTGTCCTGGCATAGCCATTCCAGGCATGTCCATGGAAGAAGCCGCTTCCGGTTCTGCCGTCTCACGTTTCACGAGTGACATATTGCAGATAGGACAGGTGCCCGGCCGATCCGAGGTGTAATTCGGATGCATGGGGCAGTAATAAACCGGCTTTTCTGTTCTTGAGGTCTGGGAACCCGCGCGTTGTTTCCAAAAGTGGGTTGCGGTGATCGCGCCGCCCGCAAGGATCACCGCGAGAATGATAAAAAATAACGAACGATTTATTTTAATCATGGTTGTCACTCCATTTTTGTACCGCTTAGATCAAGACCGGTCGCCCAGGACACGTCGGCGTGAGCCTTGAGCGCTTCAGTGTAAAATTGGACTTGGGAAAGTTTGGCATTGAGATAGACGCGTTCACTGTCCAGAAGATCGAGAAAACTACTTTTTCCGGCTTCATAACCCGCCTGGTCCGCGGAAAGCGCGAGCTTCGCCTGCGGGATGATCGCAACCTCATAAAGATCCGCGATTTTTCCGGACGATTCGAAACGGTAATAGGCGTCCTTCACTTCAAAGAAGGTCTGGTTTTTTGCGGCGATTAATTTCGATCTCTGGGCTTCCTCGATTTTTTGCGCTTCTTGGATCTCCGGAATAATACGGTTCTGCCAAAGAGGGATGTTAAACCTTAACGGGAACATCCAGCTGTCCTTGCCGCTCTGCTCCGGCATATCCTTTCCGACCTGCGTGTATTGAAATCCAACATTCACATCCGGAAAGTAAGCCAGTTGGGCGAGGCGTTTGGAATAATGAGCTTTGGAAACAATGGCTTCCGCTTCCTTGACCGCTTGGCGGTTCTGAACCGCCAGGTTGACCAGTTCGACCAAAGTGTTTTTCAGGACCGGCCTTGCGGGAAGCTCCGCTTTTCCGATCGAGGTCATAGGGTCTTGGTCCAAGAGCGCGTTCATCTGCGCTGCCACACTCTCCCGCTGCTGCTGGAGGGTATAAACTTTTTCGAGGTTCAGGGAGAATTCTGTTTGCGCCTTGGCCACATCCCGCTGGGTACCGGTCATTCCGGAATAGCGCGCCTGGGCCACGCCTTCGATTTTTTTCAGGAGATCCTTGATCTCCGCCAGGGTGTCTAGCGAGGCATCGATAAAATAAAGCTGATAATAAAGCTGCGAAAGCTTGTTTGTGATGTCCAATTCAAAAGCCTTATAGCGGGCGTAAGAGGCCTGAGATTCCGCCTTGGCTTCTTTTCGCTTTTCCCAAAGTTTCGCGGGAAAGGGCACTTCCTGTGAGATCATGAAGTTTTGCTCCTGAGGCCCTGTGGCCGTTTCAACCATCGAACCCATAATATCGTAACCACCCATCGGATCCGGAAGCGCCCAGGACGCAAGAATCCTTTTCTTTGAGGCAAGCCATTCGGCCTTGGTGGCGGCGATCTCGGGATTCTTTTCGAGAGCTTGTTGGATCAGATCAGGCAGGCGTAAAACTTGAGGAATTTTTGGTTTTTCTTCGGCTGACACAGGCTGGATACTCAAAGAGACAGAAACTGTCAGCATCAAAACTGCCGTGAATATTTTCTTCATCGCACAGGACCTCGTTTTGAGATTCATTCCACCCCCCGCCCAGCGGGAAGATTTATTTCTTGATCCTCTCAAGCAATTCATAGATCTCTTGGATCTTTTTTTCTTTTTCCGTTTGGGACTTCCCGATGAAAGCGGTCTTGACGCAGGCGTTCAAATGATCCTTGAGAATTTTTGATTCCACGTTTCTGAGAGCACCAATTGCCGCGCCAACCGCGTAAAGAATATCCACGCAATAGCGACGGTCCTCGATCATCTTGTGGATGCCGCGGACCTGGCCCTCGATCCTCCGAAGCGACACCAACTTGTCCTGATGATCCATTCCTTTTTTCATATCATCCCCCTTCTTAGAAAGAAGGGTATCATACCCGTTGGGGGTATGTCAATCTTTTCTCTGCTTTTCGATAATGACAATCGCGTTCAATGGAAACAAAAACCCCTGCAGCGCGTTATGCGGCAGGGGTTAAGCTCGCTATTACTCCGTCGTCCTTATGCATCATCATTACTTCCGTTAAATCATGTAATCCTCATTGAACAACTTGGCATCCTTCAGAATGACATAAATCTCTTCGCCCTTTTGAAGGTTCAGGATTCGAAATCTTTCCTGAGGGACTTCAACTTGGATCGCCTCTCCCCATTCGCTCAAGACCTCCACCTTGGCCACCGCTCCGGCGGAATTCAGGAATTGGACCACACCCTTAAAACTGTCGTCTTTCTTCTCATGGGAGATCTCGAGCAAGTGCGGGCGGATATAGATCTTCGCCTTCTGCGCTTCCGGCCCCACCCCAGTCTTGATGCTGACAGGAGTATTCGCAATATAAGCTTTGCCCCCCTCAAGCCGGCAATGGAAAAGGTTCACATTTCCAAGAAAATTATACACAAAGGAGTTCACCGGTTTGTGATAGACCTCATCGGGCGTACCCATCTGTTCGATGCGGCCCTCATTCATCACCACAACCCGATCCGCGACTTCCAACGCCTCTTCTTGATCATGCGTCACAAAAATCGTGGTCATGTGCAGCCGATCGTGAAGACTGCGAAGCCATTGGCGAAGTTCCTTGCGAACCTTGGAATCAAGCGACCCAAAAGGCTCGTCGAGCAAAAGAACTTTGGGCTCGATCGCAAGCGCCCGGGCTAACGCCACGCGCTGTCGCTGGCCTCCGGAAAGCTGCGAAGGAAACCTAGTCGCCATTCCGTCGAGTCGCACCAATCGAAGCAGTTCATGCACCTTCTCAGCGATCTCTTCCTCTGAAGGCCTCAAATCCCGCGGACGAACCCGTAGCCCAAACGCAATATTGTCGAACACGGTCATATGACGAAAAAGCGCATAATGCTGAAAAACGAAACCAACGCCTCGGTCCTGGACTTTGCGACTCGAAACATCGTCGCCAAGAAAAAATACTTGCCCGCCGGTGGCTTCCTCCAATCCTGCAATAACACGAAGCAGTGTTGTTTTTCCGGATCCGGAAGGTCCAAGCAAAGCGAGTAGTTCTCCGGTCTCGATCTTGAGACTGATCCCTTTAAGTGCCGTGAAATTCCCGAATTTTTTGACGACTTGATGGACCTCGATACTCATGATACCCCGGCTTCCCTTTCTGCCTGTGTGGCTTCCTGCTCCGCACGCCACTCAACCCAATGCTTGAGAATAAGCGTCACGAACGCGAGAAGCATCAAAATCGATGCGACCGCAAACGCTGCCGTAAAATTGTATTCGTTATAAAGGATTTCAACATGAAGCGGAATTGTATTGGTCAATCCCCGGATATGCCCAGACACGACCGATACGGCTCCGAACTCTCCCATCGCGCGCGCGTTACACAAGATCACGCCATAGAGAAGCCCCCATTTGATATTGGGAAGCGTTACCCGCCAAAAGGTCTGCCATCCATTCGCCCCAAGCGTCACCGCGGCGTATTCTTCTTCATTGCCCTGGGATTGCATCAACGGGATCAGTTCTCGCGCGACAAACGGGAACGTCACAAAAAGCGTCGCCAGAATGATCCCCGGCACCGAAAAGATGATCTTGATGTTATGCTCCCCAAGCCATTGCCCCAAAACGCCTTGTGCGCCAAAAAGTAGGACAAAAATGAGGCCTGAGATAACGGGGGATACCGAGAATGGAAGATCAATCAACGTGATCAGGAATTTTTTGCCCCAAAAATCGAACTTGGTGATCGACCATGAGGCCGCCAGTCCAAATAAAAGGTTCAGCGGAACGCTTACCGCCGCAACAATCAACGTTAGGCGGATCGCCGATAGCGCGTCCGGATCAGAAAGTGAATGCAGATAAAACGCGAAACCTTTTTTAAGCGCTTGCGCCAGCACCATGGCAATCGGAAGCACCAGGAAAAAAGCGAGAAAGCCGAGCGCTATCGTTGTAAGTAAAACACGAATCCACCGCGGCTCGGATAAGATCGGACGATGAGCTGCTTTGCCGGCCATCCCTAATTTTGAACCTACAATGCCTGCCATATTTTCCTCTAGAGACTTTCGCTCTGCCGACTCCATGCCTGCAGGATATTCAGGACCAAAAGCATGATGAAAGATACGATCAACATAACGCCCGCGATCGCGGTCGCACCGGCATAATCATACTGTTCCAGTTTCGTCATGATCAGAAGCGGTGCAATTTCGGTCTTCATCGGCATGTTCCCGGCAATAAAAACGACTGAACCGTATTCTCCGAGGGCTCTCGAGAACGCCATTGCGGAACCCGTCATCAGAGCTGGAGCAATCGTAGGCAGAATGATCTTCAAAAAGATCTGCCAACGATTCGCGCCGAGACTCGAAGCTGCCTCTTCCACTTCGCTTTCCAAATTCTGAAGCACCGGTTCCACCGTCCTCACGACAAATGGCAGACCGATGAAAACCAAAGCGATCGTAATCCCGAATGGTGAAAAAGCACTTTTAATGCCCATCGCATAAAGCTGCTTTCCCACCCAACCATTCTGGGAGTAAAGCGCCGTCAGCGCGATCCCGGCCACGGCGGTGGGAAGCGCGAAAGGAAAATCCACGAAAGCATCCACAAGCTTCTTCCCTGGGAATTCGTAGCGCACGAGCACCCACGCCACAAGCAGGCCGAAGCATGCATTGATCAAAGCACTCACAAGGGATGTGCTGAAACTCAAGCGCAAAGCTGCCAAGGTCCGGGCTGAAGTCACAGCCTGCCAAAAATGCTCCCACCCTAGACCGAAAGCCTTAAAAAAGATCGTGGACAGAGGAATGAGCACGATCAGACTGAGATAAAAAAGCGTGAATCCCAGCGAGATCCCGAATCCCGGCAAAGCGCTGTAATGCTTAAGTTTCAATTTACTCTCCTTGGCAAGAGCTCAGTTCGCACCGTAAATCTGGTCAAAGATACCGGTATCGGAAAAGTGTTTCTTCTGCGCCTTCTCCCATCCCCCAAAATCAGCAATCGTGACTAGTTCAACCTCTGGAAACTGTGCCGCATACTTCTGGGCGATTACTTCCAGACGAGGCCGGTAATAATTTTTAGCGATGATCTCCTGGGCCTCTGGAGTGTACAGAAACTCCAGATAAGCCTTGGCTATCTTCTCGGTTCTATGCTTCGAAGCGACCTTGTCCACCACTGTTACCGGCGGTTCTGCAAGAATGCTTACGGATGGAACCACAATTTCAAATTGATCTTTACCGAGTTCATTAATCGCGAGAAAGGCCTCGTTCTCCCATGCGATCAGCACATCCCCGATCCCACGCTCCACGAATGTGGTAGTTGAACCGCGCGCTCCCGTGTCCAACACCACCACGTTCTTGAAGAGCTGCTTGACGAAGTCCTTGGTTTTTTCTTCATCATTGCCGTATTTTTTCAGGGCATAACCCCACGCCGCGAGATAATTCCATCGAGCACCGCCCGAGGTCTTTGGATTCGGCGTGATCACCTCTACACCGGTCTTTACCAAGTCATCCCAATCTTTTATGTGTTTGGGATTCCCCTTCCTCACCAGAAATACGATCGTGGAAGTGTAGGGCGAACTGTTATCCGGTAATTTGGACTGCCAGCTCTTTGAGATCAATCCGCCTTTTTGATAAAGCTGATCGACATCGTAGGCGAGCGCCAGAGTAGCAACATCAGCATCCAATCCGTCAATAATCGCCCGGGCTTGTTTCCCGGACCCGCCGTGAGACTGCTGGATCGTCACGGCCTCGCCCGCCTTTTCTTTCCATTGTTTTGCGAAAGCCTCGTTGATCTTTTGATAGAGCTCACGCGTCGGGTCATACGACACGTTAAGCAACGTGATCTCCTTAGCCTCTTTTGCGAATACTGTGCCACCAGCAACCGGGATGAGACTCAGGATCAAAATCAAACTCAAAATTTTCTTACGCATAATTTCCTCCTTAAAAGTTTAGAATACAGCTTGGATGCGGCTGATAATGGCATTCTCGTTCGGACGGTCCTTGGTTCCGTAAGTCGTCAAACCGCCGGTGTCAAAAAAGGTTTCTTCAAAACCCGTCGAGAACTTCAGGTTCTTATTGAGATACCAGTTAAACCCCAGCCCCCAACCCGTCGCACGCTGCGCGGAACTCGAGAGGTTGGCAAAACGAGCGAGATTTTCTTTGCCCGCGTTTAAAAAATCGACCCGGGAAACAAGCTCGAGCGCGCCCCAAGTCCCTTTGCTCGGATCAAAATTATTCCGTGGGATCACGCCGTTATAAGAAGCATTTTCACCCGTCACAACATAATTGACCGCAAGCTGGCCGGCATTGTTTTTAAATGCCGACGTTCCCTTATTGGTCGCCGCATTATTGCGAAGATCCTGGACCGATTCCACAAACTCCCCCATCAGGCCAAAAGGCCCATAGTAGTAATAGAACTGGGGCGAAAGACGGAACCGCTTCCCGTCTGCCGACGTCGTCGACGAATATGAGAAAAAGGTCTGCTGCCCAAACGTCTTGTAACTTGGCAGCGTGGAAGAATGCGCGGTGCCGACACTTCCCGCGAATCCAACCCCCAATCCGTTCAACCAATCTTGCGTGCTATTCTTGAATGGCGTTACAAAGACCCGGCCCACAAAATCCTTGTCGTCGCTAGTATCCACGGTATCGCTATTCCCGAAATCCACGGCGCCGTTAAAAACGCCAAGGTCATAGCTCGCAACACCGTCAAAAAGATCGCCATGGAGTTCGACGCCGACATCCCGGTTTGGGACCAGGTTCGAAGCGAGCGAAAGCTCCGGGAACAGATTGACTGCATCCGACTGCAATCGCTCCAATCCGATCGGCGATTTGAACTTACCGGCCTTCACAGCCAACTCTTTACGGTATTTGAAATCCACATAGGCATCCACGATGATCGGGTTCGAGGTATTCGCGAAATCCGCCATGAGCTTGAAATCGAAATACTTGAACAACGTACCTTCCAGGATCGGCCGAGCCTTCCGGATCAGGAAGGTATTGGAAGCTGCCGGAGTACCGTCATTGGCATAAAACCTTCCATCCGTCTGAATCTGCCCTTTGATCTTAATCTGGAAATTCCCGTCTTTCGACTTAAGCCCAAAGCCTTCCTTGCTCGCCGTCACGATGGGCGTTTCGCTATCCTTTTTAATCTGAATCTCCTGATTCACTTCCTGTTGACGCTTGAGCAGGGCTACATCCTTCTCAAGTTGGGTAAGCGGCACTCCTGGGGTAATTGCTTTTGCCCCTTGCGCTTCCAACTGCTGGATGCGTTGGTTCTGCGCTTCGATCTGCTTTTGGAGCCCTTTGACAAGAGCCAGAAGCTCCGTGTCTTCCGCAAAAACACTTCCCACGGGTGCCGCCACAAAACTAAATCCTAAAATGACTCCGTAGATCAACCCTGAGAGTCTCATGATTTTTTCTCCTTTGTATCATCATGGGAACCTCCGGTTGTCCGGTCAGTCCTTTAATTTTTGTTTTCATTTTTACTTAAATCATCCAGTTGTCTGGTGATGATTTTTTAAAAAACCTCTTAGATACCGCTGCCTTCCAAGGGCCATACATTATCGAACCGCTTACTCTCGGCTACTTCGATCTGCACAATCTTGGACTGATTAATTTTGATCGTGACCGTCCCGAAAGCCAGACGGTGGATCGCATCACTGATCTCTTTTAAGATCGCATCGTTGACAATATTTTTTTGAAATTGTTGTTGAGGAGCCGTCATTTTTTCTCCCTGAGAATCAAGCGTCGGAAAACGCTCAGATTTGATAGGTCAGTTGCCCGTCACGAAGCCTCGCCGTAAGTTCTTCGAGCGTGACTTCCAGTTGTTTACTCAGGGTACAGCTTATGTCGGTCCAGATCCCGGAGAAGAGGCGGGCCGCTTCCGAATCAACTTTCCTGGAAGACGGTTTTGGAAGTTCGAGGATATGACTGTCTATCGTGCGAAATACATCCGCCAAAGTGATCTTCGAAGGGTGTTTGGCAAGAGCATAGCCTCCTGCTACTCCTCGCACAGTTTCCACCAGACCCGCATGCTTGAGCCGCGAGAGGAGTTGGACCAAGAATTGGGCGGGAATCTGTTGGGTCTTCACCAGCAGATCCAAAGGAACCGGCTTACCGCTTTCACTCCTCAGCGCCAGTTCCAAAACTGCCCTCACCGCATATTCTATTTTTGCAGGTAGCTTCATATTCCCCTCTTGAATTCGTTTATGATGGAAGAAATATAACTGACTTGATTCATTTAGTCAAGTATTAAAGTAAAAAAATTTTCCTTTTTTCCTAGGGATCGAATGTCGCTTTATGTAGAAAATAGGCCAAAAAATCAATCGAACGGCCCTTTTTAGGAAAGGTCTCTAGAAACCAATCTCAAATCGAAGAATGAAAACGTGGGCTGTTTTAGTGTTCTGCTCCCCTGACGGATTGAAAACAATCTGGTAATCGGGCTGAAGCGATGCGTGATCGTTCACCCGAATGCGGTAGGTAGTCTCCAAGGTGCTTTCATTGGCCCGAAGCTCTCCGGGAGCAGCACCTCCACTAGCCGGGTCAAAAGTCTCGATCTCACGATCGCGTGATTCCCTGAGTCTTCCGCTTATAAAAGCATTGGCCACGGCAATCCCCAACACGTCCCGTCCTCTTCCGGGAACTAGGCCAGTATAATTCAGACCCGCGCCGAAATAGTAACTTACCGTATTGCGGTCATTAGGCGCGCCTCCGAACTGGAAGAAGGCCCCAAGCCCGCGCGGTTCCGTTTCTTCATCGTAATCGGGATTCCTGATCTGCAGCAGCTGACAAAAAAACGCTCCCGGACCCTGGTCCTTCTTTTCACGGAACAGCATCTGGTCGATCACTCCGTAAAAGCCAAAGTCATTACGATGAGCAAGGGGGCTTCCGTTTGCATCAATCGACAAAACATCATCTATATTCTGAGTATGCAGCCAGGAACCGAATTTGACGCTTCCCGTTAACGGTTTCATGCGGTCGTTAAATTTAATCTTTTGATGATAGGCTCCCTCAGCAATGGCCATAAGTCCCTGACGGCTAGACAAGCGGTAGCTCACACCGTGACGGTTCTTCCCATTATCGGTGGGATCTCCGTCATAAATTCCAGCAAGAAATTCCACCTGTTCATGCGGTTTGATCTTGATGCGCGCTCCAAGACCTGCGTAAGGGAAATAGGAAACAGGAATGTTCATCGAGAAATCCGGGGGTATCGCAAACGAACTATTGATAAACAGGTTCCCGTAACGAGAGACCGCAAATTCACTGCTCAAATCCTGAGCTCCAACAAGCACGGAGAGCTTTTCCTTGAAAAAGCTCTGTTCATACCACCACACGTAAAGACGCATGGCATCCGGCGCTTCAAGATTGTCCACGGTCTGGAAGTCCCCGACATAGTTTGTGGGCAGCTCCCCTCCATGGCTATCGTCACCAGATACATAAATTTTCCCTCCCGGGATAAGGCCTATTTTTTCGAGGTCTATGGCCAGCGATATTTCCACATCGCCGACATAGGTGGCTTTACGCTCTAGCCCACCCTTTAAATTGCTCACCATATCTCCGGTGTAAAGGGTCGAGAACACAATGCCTTTGTCTTCGAGTTTTTTGCGGGGTTTTTCCAGTAAGATATCCGGCATTTCCATACCAAACGCCGTAACTGGTAATAAAATCAACGAACAGATAAGGAAAAGCCTCCCCTTGGATTTCATAACTTCCCTTTTTAGTACAAAAAGATCAAAAAATCGAGGAAAAACTACGGGGAAGATCAACCGGGAAGCTTTTGTCTCTGGACTATTATTCAACTTTAATCGCGTGTTAATCGAAGCCCATTCGCAACGGCTAACAACTCGGAGGATTCATGGACTATAACCGCTATGGCCACGGTCATAAATCCGGCAAGCGCCGAAGGGACAAGGACCGCGAGCAACGCTAGTGAGAAAACGATATTCTGGCGGCTCACTTTTCTTGCTTTTCTGCCTAACTCTAATGCAAAAACGACTTTCTCCAGATCATCGGCCATGAGCGCTATATCCGCCGCTTCAATCGCCGCATCGGTTCCGGCAGCGCCCATAGCAATGCCCACCGTTGCCTTCGCAAGGGCCGGAGCATCATTAATGCCGTCTCCGACCATCGCCACTTCACCGTGTTCTTTTTTAAGTTCTTCGATTGCCTTGATTTTGTCTTCGGGTTTTAAGTCGGCTTTGACTTCGTCAATATTCAAATGGTCAGCAATCGCTTTGGCGGTGGCAGCGTTATCCCCGGTCAGCATGGCGATCTTGATCCCCATCTCCTTAAGTCTATGAATCGCTTTCAGCGCCTCAGGCCGTACTTCATCACGGATCGCGATCAGACCGGCGATCTTTTTCTCCGTCCCCACAAGAATCAACGTATTTCCCTGGTTCCTGAGTCGTTGGATATCGGCGATCCCGGAAATATCATGTCCCAATTCCTTAAAAAACTCCGCTTTCGCGGCGTAAACTATCTGGTCCCGAACTCTGGCTTTGGCCCCGGCGCCGACAAGAGCGCTAAAGTCGTTTGCTTCTAAATAACGAATTTTTGATTCGATGGCCTTCTCTACGATTGCTTGCGCCAAGGGGTGCTCAGAAAATCGCTCCACGCTGTAAGCAAGCTCCAACACATTTCGTTCCGGTTCATTGACCGGGACGATTTCCGTAACTACAGGCTTTCCTTTCGTAAGCGTTCCGGTCTTATCAAAGGCAATGGCTTTGACCTTCCCCAAATTCTCAAGATGCATTCCTCCCTTGATCAAAACCCCGGATTTTCCCGCTCGCCCAATACCGGCAGCTATGGCTACGGGCGTGGACATAATAAGCGCGCAAGGGGCGGCAGCCACCAAAAGAACTACCGCTCGAATGGCCCACCAGGAGAATGATTGATGAAATATGAAAGGGATGGCTAGTAAGATCAAAGAGCACAAAAGCACTGCCGGAGAATACCGTTTTCCAAATTCTTCGATAAAAAGCTGCGTCTTGCCTTTCTGCTCCTGCGCTTCTTCGACTAAATGGACGATCTTCGATAGCGTATTATTTTCAAACGTTGCGGTTACTTTGACCTCCAAAACACCTGCCTGATTCATGGTCGCGGCAAAAACTTTCATGCCGGTTTCTTTTTCGACCGGTATCGATTCGCCCGTCACTGCCGCTTCATTGATACTGGAGCTTCCCTTCATGATCACGCCATCCGTCGGAAGCGATTCTCCGGGTTTCACAATAAAAATATCGTCCAGCTTCAACTCCTTTGCTTCGATGGTGACCTCTTCCCCGTTTCTTAATACCCTCGCTTCCTTGGGGGCCAGTTCAAGCAGTTTGCGGATCGATGCCCTGGTCTTCGCATAGGTATATTCTTCCAAGCCCTCGGCTGCTCCGTAAAGAAAAACCAGAAAAGCGGCTTCGTCCCACATGCCCAAAACTGCGGAACCGATAGTCGCCGCCAGCATGAGGATTTCGATGCCGATTTCCCGTTCTTTGATCAATTCTTCAATGCCTTCGCGGGTCCAGTGATATCCGCCGATAAGGATCGCCGCAATATAAAACGGGATTTCAAAAAAAGATGGCATTTCTTTGATAAAATGCGTTGAAATGAATGCAACGCTTGTCAGCCCTCCGGCAATAAGGGCGTTTCGCATAAGCGGGTGAGCATACCAGCTTCCTTCGAATACTTCTCCGCCGCATTTACATGCACATGACATAGGTATCCTTTCTCACATCGACTGCATCTTTATCATCCTGGAAATTATTGTCAGACATCTTCACCGTTTATTCTATTACGCTTTGGAAGTGGCCGTAGTCTGACCCGCCGTTTCGCCTGCGCCTAGGGTTTTCCGCGGTGTGCCTGGACTGTGCGTTACTTCTTTCTTCTCAACTACCGCGGCAGGAACAGTATTTACAGCCGGTTGGGCAGTGACCGGCACAGGGTGCGGATGACTTTCATGGCCAACCTTTGGATTGGATGAGATCTGAGCCGGAATCGGCGAGGGCGGCAAGGGTGTCGATGTGTATTTCCAATCAATTCCGGTTTTCTTCAGTTCCTCGGCAATATACTTTTTCCCGTCCGCATCAAATTGCTTACCGCCGACAAACCTTTTATCATTGATGAAAACGGTCGGAGTTGAACTGACCTGAAGCTGTTCTCCCGACTCTTTATCCTTTTGGATTCGCTGAAGCGTCTTTTCGTCCGTTACGCATGTCCCAATTTTTTCCATATCCAATTTCAGCGCCATGGCAAACTCCAAAAAGCTCGCCGTCGGTCTTCCTTCCTTTGACCATTCTGCTTGCTTCTTAAAAAGAAGGTCGTGGTATTCCCAAAATTTGTCCTGATCGGCCGCGCATTCCGCGAAAGCTGCCGCTTCCCACGCCCATTTGTGCATTTGAAGCGGAAAATACCTGTACTCTACAGACACCTTGTTTTTCAAATCTGCGAAGATGCTTTCCGCCACCGCGCTTCCATGAGCACATGACGGACATTGAAAATCGCTGTAAATCACAATCCGGATAGGGGCTTTTTCGTTCCCCTTAAATTTGTTCTTTGTTAATTCTGTCTCTTGAACGCCCCGCGCCGCTTTCCTTCCTTGCATATACTTGCCCACCATGACAAAAGCGATAAGAACGACAACGATGATCCCGCCGGTAATTATATAGCGTTTAACCGTCCTCACGATTTCTCCCCCGCTGAATTGAACCCTGCTTATTTTGGCCATAAGTCCTCAAACGATTTCCGCCCCTCCATCCTCCGTCGATATGCTGATAGCTCCCCGCCTGTCCAGCACGATGATCTCGCCATCATCTTTTCGACCCGTGCTAGCGGCATTCTGAATGGTCCGAATGATAGTTCCCACCTCTTCGTCATTACAGATAATCTCAATCCTAGTCTTTGGAACAAAATCAACCACGCCACCCTTCGAGTGATGAAGATGGGCGTCGTCTCTTTCCCTTTCAAAACCTTTAATTTCGGACACACGCGTACCCTGAACATGTATCTGGTGTAACGCGTCCGTAACTTTCTGAAGCATAAAGGACTGAATGTAAACTCTGATCTCTTTCATTGGAATCCCTCCTCCTTTTTTTAGAACCAGGTATAAAACGCCGACGAAACGATAAAATCACGCATTTTTTTCGCGCCTGATGCATTGCAACATTACAACATCGGTTTTCTGGAGCAGACATCAGAAATTCAACAGACATGCTCTGATCTGTTGATTCTGCCTCACGAATGATGCGTCTCTCCTGTATCGTTCGCTTGGATATTTTAAATCGGCTTTGATTCCACTGGCACGGATCTGGACTAGTTGAAACAAATACGTTATCGTTATCTTCACCAACAACCACGGCTATTCGCAAAACTCTTGTGGCAGAGTCCCGACAATCCCGAATGATTTCACCATCGTGGAACTCTGATCCCAAAACAAACGATTCAATTTGAACCTTCATAATCGATCCCTTAATTGAACGTATGAACAGCCGCCAATTTTCTTAAGCACAACATGACCTTCCCGGCAAAGCCAACCAAGCGCCATCAACGCCAAATCTTTTCCGGCCGGGATGGAATTAGTCACTTCGGTAAATTCTTGACGCCCTTTTTGATCAAGAAGCTGCCAGATCTCCCCGGCAACAATTCCAATTTCTATGATCATGATTTTGAATCACCATAACAGTTTGATAAGAACACGCCCGCCGAAGGCCCCTACCGTTAGACGGCCTTTGATCCTCTTTCACCTGTTCGAACGCTGATCACTTCTCGCACATCCATCACAACGATTTTTCCATCACCTTTGCGGCCCGTGTGGGCACTCTTCTGAATTGCTTGAACGATGGGTTCAGCCTCTTCGTCATTGCAGATAATTTCAATTCTTGTTTTGGAAGTAAACTCGACCACATAATCCTGCTCGTGATGAGGATGAGCTTCACCCTTTTCCCGGCCGAAACCTTTGATCTCAGAAACGCTCATACCGTGTATGTGTATCCGGTGAAGCGCATCCGTTACTTTTTGCAGCATAAAAGGCTGAATATAGGCTTCGATTTTCTTCATAACAGGTGATCCTCCAATGGTTAGTACCGTGTTTCTTAAATGTCAAAGGGTACACGATAAACTGCGCACCTTTAAGCGTTAAAGAAACGCCGCGTTAGAACTCGATCTCTTCCTTTTCAAACCAGCCATAAAGAGCCGGCAAAACGATTAAAGTCATGTAGAGCGAAGAAACAAGACCTCCCATAACGACAGCTGCGATCGGTTTTTGGATCTCCGCTCCGGGACCGCTTGCCAAAAGAACAGGAATGAGGCCGAGAATCGCGGTAATACTTGTCAGGAGCAAAGGGCGAAGCCTTACCTCACAGCCTTTCACGATCGCTTCTTCAAGACTTGCGCCCTCTTTACGTAACTGAATGAAAAATGAGACAAGGATGGTCCCATTCGCAACGGCAATCCCAAAGAGAGTAATAAAACCAACCGCTGCGGAAACGCTTAAGGTGATATTAAATAATAGCACCGTTAGGATACCGCCCACCCAGGAAAACGGCAGATTCAATATCACAAGAAGTGCCGGCTTGAACGAGCCGAAGCTCAAGAAAAGCAATAGGTATATCGTGAAGATCACGACAGGGACAACGACCATGAGCGATTTCATGGCCCGCTGTTGATTTTCAAACTGCCCGCCCCAGGAAACAAAGTATCCTTCGGGCAAGGATTTCTCGACGGATTTGACCTTCGCCTGAGCTTCAGCGATAAAGCTGCCGATATCTCTTCCCCTAACATTACACTCGACCACAACACGTCGCATTCCATCTTCACGACTGATCTGGTTGGGAGCTTCCACGAGACTGATCTTGGCAAGTTGTCCAAGCGGAATGTTCTGACCGCTTGGAGAAGAGACAAGAATGCTTTCAATCGCCCGCTTGTCCCCCCTTTTCTCTTCCGGAAAACGCAAACTCAAATTAAAACGACGGTCCTTTTCAAAGATGGTACTGACGGCCTTGCCGCCAACAGCCGTTTCAATCACATCGTTAACATCGCTTGCGTTGATGCCATACCGGGCTATCGCCATACGATCGATCTCGATATCAAGCTGCAAGAAACCCGATATTTGTTCTACTTTTACATCCTTGGCTCCCTTGATCTTGGAAAGGATATGCTCAATCTCCTCTCCCGCTTCTCCAAGGGTCTCCAAGTCGTATCCAAATAGCTTTACTGCAACGTCAGACTTGATCCCGGAAATAAGTTCATTGACCCGAAGCGCGATCGGCTGCGAGAAGTTGAGTTTGATACCGGGAATCAGACTCAATTTCGCATCGATTAAACTGATCAGCTCCATTTTCGACTTGGCTTTCCAGAATTTCTTGGGCTTCAACATGATAAAGATGTCGTTCTGCTCCGGCCCCATCGGATCTTCCGCGATCTCAGCCCGCCCCGTCTTAGTGACCACCGTGTTGACTTCCGGGAACTCAAGCAGAAGTTTTTCGATCCTTTCACCGATCTTAACGGATTCATTCAGCGAAACGGTCGGGAATTTAACGACATTCACAGCAATGGATCCTTCATCAAGGTAGGGCAGAAATTCCGTTCCGACAAACCGAAAAAGGAAAAGAGAGACCAGGAATACTACCGTGGAAATGACAGCCGTTCTTTTTTTGTGCTTCATCGCGTTATGGAGCGCAGGCAGGTAGAGCTTTTTGATCCAGCGGATCACCGCGTTATCCTCATCCTTCGAGCTTCCCTTGATAAAGAAAGAGCTGATGACCGGGATAATGGTCAGAGAAATAATAAGAGACCCTGCCATCGCGAATATCAGGGTCCACGCAAGAGGCCTGAACATCTTGCCCTCCACGGCCTGAAGCGCAAACAAAGGCCCCTTGGTAATGATCGTGATAAGGATCGCAAACATCACGGGGCGGGCGACTTCTTTCGTGGCGTTCAGGCATAGCATGACCTTCTCATGAGCCGAACCTGGTTTTTTCTCGGTGAGATGTCTGAAAATATTTTCCGCAACGACAATGCTCGCATCCACAATCATCCCGAGCGCGATCACAAGCCCCCCGAGCGACATCAGATTCGCAGAAACGCCTGTCATGCGCATCATGATAAAAGTGATCAACGCTGAAAGCGGCAAAGAAAGACACACCACGCTTGCCGTGCGAAAATCACCTAGGAAAAGGAACAGAACGATAATGACAAGGACACCGCCTTCGATCAGAGCCTTCGTCACCGTACTGATGCAAGCCTCGATCAATTCCGTTCTGTCATAAAAAGGATTGATGCGAACGCCCTCCGGAAGGCGCTCCTGGATCTTTCCGATCTTTTCCTTGACCCGATCGACCACGGTCTTTGAATTGGCGTCCTTGAGCATGACCACCATGCCGCAAACAGTTTCCCCCTTCGCGTCCCTTGTCGCCCCTCCCCATCGGATCTCGTGGCCGATCTGAACGGTAGCAATATCGCGGACATAGACCGGCGATCCATTAACGGTTGTAACGGTGGCAGTTTCGATGTCCGACAAGTCCTTGATAAGTCCCATCCCTCGCACAATAATTTGCTCTTGCCCTTGAACGATATAATTAGCAGGCGCCGTCGAATTGTTCCGGCTGAGCGTCTCGGACACATCTTTCAAGGTCAATCCGTATTTGAGCAATTGATCAGGGTTAACGATCACTTGATATTGTTTAACAAATCCGCCAAAAGAATTAATCTCCGTGACCCCTGGGATCGAACGGAGTTGCGGACGGACGACCCAATCCTGAATAGACCTTAGTCCCATCAAGTCCGTATTCTTACTTTCCAGAGTATATTGAAAGATCTCACCCAACCCGGTGCTGATGGGACCCATCTCAGGGTCAAATCCCGGAGGTAATTTTTCTTTAACGGTCGACAACCTCTCAAAAACAAGTTGCCGGGCGAAATAGATGTCCACGCCATCTTCAAAAATGATCACGACCTGAGAAAGCCCCGTCTTTGAAAGCGAACGGATCAGCTTGATCTTCGGGAGCCCGTTCATCTCCAGCTCGATCGGAGAACTGATGAGCCGCTCCACTTCGGTCGGCACTAACCCTTCAGCGCGGGTTAAGATCATAACCTGGACATTGGTCACATCGGGAAAGGCGTCGACCGGTAATTTTGACCAGGAAAAAACACCTGCAATAATCAGCAGGATCGTCGCAAGGATTACTAAAAACCGACGTCCTAAAACAAATGAGAGTAGTTTATCCACAGTATTAAGCCCCTTAGGTTATTCAGCGCATCCCGCGCCCATTTCTGATTTCAATAGTTCGGACTTCAATAGAAAGCTTTCTTTGATCACCACGGAATCCCCTTCGCAGAGCCCGTCTTTGACCGCCACTTCGTCCTTCGTTTCTTCGGCGATCTTCACTTCTCGGGCCCGGAATTCCTCATCGGCGGTTTTGACAAAAACAACTCTCTTACCGTTCACGAAATGAACCGCCTTCTGAGGAATCACATAATAGAGCACTTTTGATTCGATCAGAATATCAGCCGTAACGAACATTCCGAACTTGAGGAGATGCTCTTGATTGCTCACATCCACACGGATCTTGATCGTTCTTGTTTTTTCATCGACGCTTGGAGAGATATAAACCAGCTCCCCCTCAAATGTCTTTCCAGGATACGCGACCGATTTGACCAGAACCTTCAACCCCAGCTTAATTCCCGCAAGGTCTTTCTCGTAAACATTAAAGCTGGCCCGCAGAAGATCCGGATCGGCGACGGTTAAAATCGAAGTCAGAGAATCCACGACATCCCCTGGTTTCAGATATTGAGCAAAGATGATCCCATGCCCGAGTGACGGAATCTCTATCAGTCTTCCCGTGTTCGATTCCACAACGCATAGCGGAGTCCCTTTTTCCACAGTTTCACCAGGGCTAGCGCTGTAAGACTTCAGAATACCCGGCTCCGGAGAGACAATATGCGACATATTTTCCGTTTCCTTCGCAATCTCGCCGGTCACTGCGATCCTCGATATAAACGCCTTCTTTTGAGCCGTCATAAGCTCCAGATCGATCAGTTTCTGGGACTCTTTTTTAACGTGAACGGTTCCCTCTTCATCAGAATGCCCCTCTTCTGAATGAGCGGCCTTCTTCTGGCAACCGCAACCCGGCATCATCAGGACCACGAGACAGAGTAATAGTAATTTCTTCATTATTTTGCTCCTTCTGGAATGGGCGTCGCCTGGATGGTTCGTTCCAGGTCAGCCACGGTTTCTTTGTAATTTTTGAGTGCAGTAAAATAAGCAAGACGCGTTTCTTTGATGGTTTTGATATTTTCAAGATACGAAAGGAAGGGTATCTTGCCTTCTTCATACTGAAGGGTGATCTGTCTTAAAAGCTCATTGGCTTCGTCGAGGGCTTTTTTCTGGAGCGCGACTTGTTTATCGGCGAGCTCAGACTCCAGGAACGCCTGATAAACCTCAAGACCGACCTGTCGCCTGAGAGCCTCCACACGGACCTGTTGGATTGTTTTTTCCGCTTTGGCTTCTTTGACTTCGCCAAGATTGAAACCCCAAAGCGGATAAGATGCCCCAATGAGAATGGCGGTGTCATTTTCATAGTCCGTAGTCGTTCGCTCAACTCCGATCCCCATTTTAGGAAGAAAAGTTTTAAGCCAAGCTGACCAGACACCTTTGGCTCTGGTCTTTAGCCTCGTTTCTTCGTTACGAAGATCTGCTCTTTTTTCAATCGCTTGCTTCATGATCTGGTCATATTGAAAACGGACAGAGTCATATGCCAGAAAATCACTTAATTGAAGCGAGGATTCCACTGTGCGTCCGAGCGCGAGATTCATCTTTCCTTTCGAGACCTGAAGATTCTTTTGCGCAACAAGCAGGTCATTCTCTGAGCGCGAAACTTCGATCTTTGCGCGGATCACGTCGCTTTGAAGCGCGTTGCTGGATTGATATCTTGTTTCCACCTGCGTAAAAAACTGCCGGGTGGCTTTCAGGTTTTCTCCGGCAATCTCCTGCGCCTTTTCATCCGTCAAAATGCCGGCATAAAAGCCGATCACCTCTTGACGGACTCTTGCCCAAACAAGCTCGACATTCCCTCGGGAGATCTTCACCTCATCCCAGGCCATCCTCCCTTTAAGGAACCGGGTGCCCAAAGGATCTAGGGGTTGCTGAATAAGGAAAGAATCTACGTTGCCTTTGCGGGTTTCCTTACCATCTTGGACCTGTTTTTTAAGCCCTCCGACCTTCATTTCCATTTCCGGGTCAGGCAACGCTTCCGCCTGCATCCACCTGCCCTTCGCGGCTGATATTTCCTGCTTCACCTCCTGCATCGCGGGATGATTTACATAAGCAATACGGAGAGCATCCTCAAGTGACAGAGCTTCCGGTCCGATTTCAAAAGCAAATACCGGCTGCGTTACAGAAAGGATCGCTCCGATCAACAAAGCGATTGTTTTTCGGAGAGTCATAATTTTTCCTTTTGAGTTCGTAAGTTTCATCATCATTTCGCCGTTCCTGCTGATCCGCCTAATGGATAATCAAAATCAATGCAATGGCGAGCGGATTTGCCATGGATTAATTTGACATGCGTTTTAAAAACATTTCCTTCGATATTAACCTTACCCTCAAGGGTTCCGACTCCGCGGTTCCAGAAATAGGGTTTCGTATTCCATAAGGTCACAAATGTCTTCTTTGCATCTGGCGTTACGACCTCAACCTTCGCACTTGAATAGTGCATAGTCGGCTTCATGTTCTCATCGTAGCCGAAGACCTGAAGCAGCCATTCGCTTCCGGAAACGGATTTGGCTACAAACTCGACATACCCCGAACCCACCTGATTAATACGCATCATCTGCCCACCTTGGGGGCCTTTGTCCGCTTGAGGGATTACTTCGTATCGAGTAAGGACGCACCCGCTCAAGGTCAACGCCACGCAAACGATAATTAGAATGTTTATCAAAGATCTTGATTTCATATTTTGCTCCATCTAAAAGGGACAGATCGCGAAAGAAAAAACTACTACTGAACCGCCGGAAATTTACAGACGGGCAGCGCGCGGACTAGAAAGGAGTCGGTGGATGGAAGATTGATCCAAAAGGCGGATCGACGGGGATTACTACAGATGAGATATTGATCGCGTTGGCTAAGCCAGGGATGCTCAACAACTGTGATGTTTGAGGGGCAAGCCATTGGTGGCCTGCAGAACCGCAAACAAGACAGTCGTGGCAAATGGGCGTTGAACAAGTCCCGGCCGCGTCTTCGCATGCAAATGCTGGTTCCACAAGCACACAATTCGCCATGCCCAGCAATGCAACAACCGCAACTATCCAGACGTAACCTTTACGCATGGGCGGGATACTAACATTTGATTTTTCGATTGTCAATTTATACCCGCTCATTTCCAATTAAACTCGGTTTATCGTTATGTTTTTAATTCTTCAGATATTTCCCCGGATGCTTCTTGAACGCTTTTATGCACGGCGCACAACAGAGATAAATGCGTTGGCCGTTGTAATCGACGAAGAATTTTTCTTTTACCGGCCGGCCGGGCATAACAGGACATGTCTGCCTTTCATCAAACCCTTCCCCCGCTAAACCGGTACTGCTGAAAATGAGCGCCAAAATTCCCACAGTGAATAAGGTCTTCATAGCTTGCTGTCGCATAACCATTAACCTATCGGAACGCCGACGATTAGGCGGGTTTGCCAATCATCCGCAGCGCGGTTGATACCAAAAAGGGTTCCCAGAGTCACCCAAAAATAGCGATGCACGTAGTTCAACGTCGGCCCCATCGCTAACTCGTTGCGGTGGCCTTCCGGATTCCAATACTGCCCTTTGGTTTCAAAACCGACTCGGATGCTATCAGTAACCGAATAATTTGATCCGAAAGTAAATTCATGCTCCGTGCGCCCGCCGCTTGCCACCTGCGATTCCATGATTTGGTTGTAAATGAAATTAAACTTACCGATGTCCTTGGAAAGTACTATTTTTCCTTCCAATATTACCGGGATATCCTCTTCCCTCGGGTCATGTTTGATCTCTAAATACAATAACGGATCCAGCCAGTATTTTCCGACTTCACCGATCCGGTATTTAGCTTCAAAATCAAACCCGGAATATTTTGTGCTGTCTTTGCCGGAGCCGGATTTATTTTTGGTCTCCCAATGCTCATAATGAGCGATCGTGATGTGATCCGTCAAACCGTACTCGAGCTCCCCTTTATATTCCCATTTATTGGCATTTGATCTTTTAAGGTCGGGGACCTTTGAAGTCGTGATGCTCTCCAACTCCCAGGTTCCCTGCGGAAGCGTTTGATACTCCGCATTCCATACATAATGCCGTTCATGGGCATAGGCCATCGGTATAATCATGTTAAATATCACAAACATTGCGACAGACCCTGCCGTCACCTTAAATCCTCGTCCGAAACACTGCTCCCTCCCCATTGATTTCCCCTCCTCTAGTTGATATTTGTTTATGACTTGAAACTATGTTAGACGCGCCTAACATTTTAAAGCAAAAAAATTTACTCTTTCCTTGGTGCACACCGCTCGCATGAAATGCGTTTCCCCGAAGAGCTGTATTCGCGGAATTGCGCCAAGCAGTTCCTGATCTGCCCTTTCGGATCGATCTCCATAAAGCCAACGAATCGCTCCAGTTTTTTAAGGGCGTGAGCGCTGATAGAATGCTCCATACCGCACGCATCCTTTTCAGCTGTTTGCGGATCGATATCTAAGACATCGCGTAAAAAACGAAGCAGCATGTGATGTCGCTTGTGGACATCCCGAGCCATTTCATGCCCCTTCGGAGTCAATTGAACATATCCATAAGACTCGTGCTTTACATACCCGGATTTTGAAAGTGCTCCCAGCGCTGCCGTGACACTCGACATTTTCACATGCATCACACTGCTAATGTCCTTGACCCGGACAACCCCCTGCTCCTCGGCGAGGACAAGGATCGCCTTCAGGTAATTCTCCATGTGTTCACTTAATTTAGAGCTCGTTTTCATAAAGTTAGAGTAATCTAACATTTATTTTCAAAAGCGCAACTCTTTTTAAAAATAAAAGAGGCGCTACCCCTCCGTGACCATCGAGCTTTGGATTGCCAGAAGTGTAGCTGTTGATTCCCCCCCCCACCGGGGATCGAATCAACCAATGTCACAATCTGGGCTATTACCGACATTGAGACCCCCAAAAGCATTAGGTCGTCTCTAATGCTCGATAATACGCAATTAAGCCCATCTGGCGAGGGATTCTAAGGCTCAGCGCGAAGCTATCCAGAGCCATTATTTGAAGACCTCGGCTTAAGCAGGATAAGGGATCCCGCTTAATTCCTGCCACTTTTCTGCCACTTAAACTCCGCGCGAACGGAGATTTACAACTTGTGTTGACTTGGGATAGCTTGGATTGACTTGGAATGCAAAGTGATAAAACGAAACGGGTTACGTCTGGTTTGACGTAACCCGTTGGAAGGCTTGAGATTTCAGAAAAAGAGATGGAGCGGGATACGGGAATCGAACCCGTCTCAATAGCTTGGGAAGCT
>Ga0172380_10002120_pt1 | contig 32014 bp, 41 predicted proteins | sample Leawe162metaG_FD_119747 | JGI IMG/M metagenome (GOLD analysis project Ga0172380, IMG submission 119747) | Leachate microbial communities from a municipal landfill in Southern Ontario, Canada - Leachate well 162 metaG | ecosystem: Engineered > Solid waste > Landfill > Unclassified | place... | reverse complement strand
TGGGGCAAGATTGTCCACGATTTCAGCACACTGAAAATGCCCACCAAGATTGCATTGGACGACACGCACGGCGACGAGATCGGCTACGCCCGGCCGATGTTGACCGATTACGGCCTGGAATTAGACGGCGTGGTTATTCCGAACGCGGAAAATCCCCAACATGAATCCAATCGGATTGCCTACAACCTCCGCAACAGCATCCCGCAGCAAGCCAGTATTGACTGGGCCGGGGATTATGACCTGGAAGAGATCCCGGAGAAGTTTTCCGCGCCAGTTAACGGCCTGACCGTCGAAGGTCCAGCCTTGATCGTGCGCAACTGGTCACTGCGGGCCACGGCAATTTGCAAGGAAGGTGCCGACCCCACAACCGAAACGACCGTCACCACCTTCGCGGCCACCGACGCCACCGCCGGCGCCGGACCACGTAACATTGTTTCCGGTAGAACCCCGCCGGCCGCCGTTGAAACCGCCGCCGCGACTGCGGCTGTGGTAGAGGCTGCCGCCGCCGTCCCGCCGGAGAACCCCGCCACGCCGCCACCGGCAGAGGACGCCACCCCGGCGACCGTTGAAACCGCTGCGGCCGAAACCGCGCCAGAGAACACGCTGGACGCCACTGTTGCGCAACTGACCGCCGAAAACGCCGACTTGAAAACCCGGCTGGCGGCATCCGAGGCCAATGAGCAGGCGGCCGGAACTGAGATTGTCGAGTTGAAGACGCGCCTCGAAAAACTGTCCGGCGGCACCAAGCCGATCCCGGCCGGCCAGACGGGCAACGGAAAAACGCTCTGGCAGCAGTATCGCGAGATCCCGGGCCAGGATCAGAAGACCCTGTTTTACCGGGCGCACAAAGCAATCATGGACAAAAACCCGAACGCATAAGGAATTGCAATTATGGCTCTCAATGGTGTAAACCTCGCGCAGATCGCGCAAAAGTCCCTCGACGTGCTGATGACGAAACTGCCGCTGTTGTCGATGTTTTCGACGGATTTCAGCTCCGACGTGGCACAGTCCGGTGCCAGCGTCACGACCCGCATCGCGACGGCCCCGACCTCCGGTGACATTTCGGCCGGTTACGCGACCAGCGCCCAATCCGGCACGACCACCCCCAAGACCGTTACGCTCGACGTTCTCACCGGATCGGTGATCGGATTCACTGAGGCTGAGTGGGCGATGACCTCGGTCAAGCTGCCGGAGCTTTTCATCCGGCCCGGCATCAATGTGATTGCCAAGGGCATGGTCGACGCCGCCCTGGCGCTGGTCACCAACGCCAATTTCGGTGCCGCGATCTTCACGGGTCTGGCGAACACGTTTGACACCGACGACCTGACCGACATCCAGGCTGCGTTGACGGCTGCCAGCGTCCCCCCCGATGACCGTTTCATGCTGCTGAACTCCAGCTATTTCGCGTCGTTGTTCAAGGACGACGCGGTCAAGAATGCCGCGGCTTTCGGCGGCGCCGAGGGCATCCGCAATATGCAGATCCCGCGGCTGATGGGATTCAGCCCGGTCGCGGAATATTACGCCATGCCGGCCACCGACAATCTCGTCGGCATCACTGGCGGCAAGCAGGGACTGCTGATCGCGACGCGGCTTCCGGCCGTGCCCGACAACTTCCCCGGTCAGATTGAAGTGGCGAAAGACCCGGAATCGGGCCTGGCGATCCAGCTCCGGCAGTGGTACAGCCCCGACGCCGGGCGCTACTTCCTGAGCATGGCGTTGATCCCCGGCGTGGCCCTGGGCAATGCCGCCTGCCTCAAGCGCATGGTGTCCGCGTAATCAATCGGAGCCCGGGGGCCGGCGGCGGCTTTACCCTTTCACCGCCGCCGGTCCCGACTCCCGAACAACTTTAAGGAGCTAATAAAATGAGCAGATTCAGAGTCCGACTCGGAACCATGATGGTCGATGGCAAGCAGATCCTTACCGAGCAGCAGGCGGTTATCGCCGCCAGTGCTGCGGTTACTCAGGACGCGTTGACGGATAACGGCGGCGGAACCGCCGACGGCACGGTGGCCGCGCAGGCCGCGCCTACGGCACCCACCAACAGCACTGGCGAAGGTACACATGACGATACGATTGCCGACGGCCTGACCGTTGCGGCGTTTGTCGCTGACAATGGCGGCGGCACGGCTGACGGCACGGTTGCGGCGCAGGCTGCGCCGGACACAATCGTTGACAATTCTGGGCTGGATGCTACGCATGATGACACTATCGCGGCGACGGCGGCTATCGTTGCCTTGACGGACAATTCCGGCGGCAGTGGCACACACGACGACACCGTGGCGGCAATCACTCCGGCGGCGGCCATCACCGACAATTCCGGCGGGGTTGATCCTGCAAATGACACGATTGCTGTGATTGATAATCTGGCCACGGTCTGCCAGATTTCCACGCTGTTCAATGTTGCCGCTGCTGCCGCTGCCGCCGATCAACTCGACATCGCCGCCGCTGTTGGCGCTGAAACAATGGCTAACCTGGTCCAACCCAGCCATCCGCGAAATATTGTCCTCACGCCGACCGATGCGGCGGCTGGCGCCCCGGTTCTGGGCGGCACCGTTACCGTTGTTGGCACGGCGCCGGACGGGAGTGCCGCCTCCGAGGTTCTTACGATTGCCGAGAGTACTGCTGTCACCGGTAGTGTGATTTTCGCCACGGTTACCAGCATCACGCTGACGACCGTTACGGGCAACGGTGCGGGCGACACGCTCGACGCGGCCTGGGGCGTCAAGCTCGGTGTTCCGGTCATTGCTGGCAGCACCGGCCTGAGCATCAAGCGTCTGGTGGTCGATGGCACGGCGGAAGCGGCTGCGGCCACCGACACGACCAACAACTCGTTCACGGCCACCACGGCTCCGAACGGCGCGCACGATTACGAGGTCTGGTTCACGGTATCAAGCCCGGCAATTACCGCCGCAAAGGCGGCCATCGCCCAGCTCGCCGCGAAGCAGAACACCACAAGCACGGCAGTCGGTGTCCTGAAACAAAACCAATCCGATGTCACCCAAAAGGTGATTGAACTTGTCACCCGTGAGGGCGTCACTGCCCAAAACGTCAGCGACCTGGCGCAGAAAAATATCGAACTGGTGACGCTGGCCGGTGTGGCTCAAAACAACCTGAAGGAATGCACGGACAAAATTGCCAGCCTGATTACCGACATGGGCGTCCAGAACCAGAACGACGCCGACCTGGCTGAAAAGGTGATCGAGCTTATCACGCTCGCCGGCACCGCCCAAAACAACCTGAAGGAAATCACGACCGAACTGGCCAAGGTCAAGACCGACAACGCCGCGCAGAAAACCACGCTCGACGCGGTTGTGGCGATGCTGAAGGTTCACGGCCTGATTGCCAGCGCGTAAGGAACAAGTAGATGCCGCAACCGTTCGACAGCTCAAGGTTCTTCTCCGATAATTTCTTCGGCGAGACCGTGACTGTCCACGGCCGCACCGGCCGCCGGGCTGTGATCGACATCGGTCCAGACCCGGCGACCGCCCCTGGCATCGCCAAAGCGGTCGGAAATTTCTGCGTCGCCACGGTCCCGGTCGGGAACGACCCGGCGATTGAGTACGGCCAGGAGATAATCCAGGCCGACGACACGACCTGGACGGTGCAGAGCGTGCAACGCTCCGGCGACTGCTGGAAATGCCACTGTGCCGGGACATTCGCGGCAACTAAGCCAAAAGCATAAAATAAACGAGGTGAGACAATGGCTGTGAACATTCTACCGACAACGATTTTCGCGGATTGGGCCGAGGATGGAACTGATATTACCTTGCCGATTGCGAGCCTGCCGGAATTAACCGATGCCGAGGCCGACGCCGTGACAGGTGATTCGCGGGCTGTCATGTTCGCTCTGGTCGACCAGATGGAGTCCGCATTCAATGACATCATTGAGGCCGATCGTCCGACGAAAATGAGTATCACGAAAAACGCGGATATCGCAGTTGGCGGCGGCGAGGTTGTGCGGAACTATACGTTTTCATTCTACCTCACCCCGGCAACCGTGGAAGTCAGCGACGAACCGACCCCGGCATAAGGATTGATTGATGTTTGGTGTCACCGTCAAAGCCGCGCTTGAACTCGTCCGCGACGCAATCGCGGAGGATGATGCCTTGCGTGCCTGGGCGGTGGCTCAGTATGGCGTTGATGCCGACATCACGGTCCAGGTCGGGTTTGACGAAAAAGACCCGCCACGCGCCAAGACTGGCCCCGTGGTGTTTATGATCCCTGCGCCATACACGACTGCAGCCAAGGAGAACTTGGACGACGCGCTGGTCGTGATCGGCGTCGGCTTCACGCTCACAGACCCGCGCAAGGTGGAGACAGAAGCCGACGCCAGCGCCGCGGCAACGGTGACTTATTCCGGGCTGATGGCCTGTATCGACTTCGGCGACCTCGTTTTTGCGGCGGTCATCAGCCGGCACACGGACGTTTTCGAGGTGTCCGAGGCGTCGATCGGGATCGACGAAAACCCGGCCTGGCCGGTGATCCAGGGCGCGATCCGTCTGGAACTCCGGCCGCTGGGCACCGCACCGGGAGGGCCGGGCTGATGAATATCATCAACGCCACCGGCAAGTTCCGGCAGGAAGATGTCGTCAGGATGCAGATGCTACTGGCCGCAGTCATGGCCGACAGCACCCGCGACGTGGGACTGATCTTGCGCGAGACTGCCGCGAGCTTTGCGCGTTCCGCCTGGGAGCGCACGCCGAAGTCGAAGAAACTGGCGACTGTCAAGGTCAAGGCCGGATCGTACCCGCCGCACAAAGGAAAGGGCGTCTACGTCTGGACCTGGATGAAGCGTGCAAGTGGCGGGGCTGAACGTCTGCCGGTGCCGATGGCCGTGGCCCTGCGTGATGGCTGGACCAAGAGCGGCGGCAAGCGTCCGCAGTTCCACCGGGCCGAATATCAAGGCAACCGGCAAGTGATCCGTAACCGCGGGTTTGCCCGTTCCGGCTGGCTCGGGGTGCTCAACAAGCTCGGCATCCAGCAGGGAGCCGACGAAGACACCGCGCCTGATGCCTCGACCGGCAAGACGATTTTCAATATGGTTGCCGACAACAAAGACGCGCAGACGCTTACAATTTCACAGCATACCGCGCCGGCGGTTTATTTAAACCAGCAGCGCGACATCATGGGCCGCAGTTTGGCCGTCACGAACCAGAACCTGCAACGTCAACTCGCAACACACGCCCGGCAAATAAAACAACGCTGGGAAAGGTAAGGAGCAAAGACAATGGCAACCACTTATTTACGGGGCGTGGTACTCAATTCCGGCACGGCCGGGATCACGAACTTCGTCTGGCAGAAAACCGCGTGGTCGATGAAGGCCAGCACGGCCAGCATTATGACCTCCAAGGGCAACACCCAGGCCGTCGATTATTTCGAGCACATCGCCGAGGTCAAGATCGACGCGATCTTTGCCTCCGAAGACACCTTGCCGACACAGGGCGACGTGGTTGTGCTGACCGGGCTGAAAATCCCGGCAATCACCGAAGCCGGTGTCAAGACCGGGAATTTCCAGATTACCGGCACGGTTGGCGATACCGTCAACTTCCAGGTAACCGAGATCAGCGGCGACGAAGAAACCAAGGACTACCACAAGGTTTCCTTGACCGTGGTCCGCTACATCGAAAAAGGCCTGCCTGTCTGATGACTGAGACTGATTACAACGCGGAACTGATGGCGGCACTCGGGGCAGGCGCGGAGCTTGCCCCGGGGCTGACCATGCCGACGCCGACCATCGGGACGCTGGCGCTGCTGGAGCAGATCGGGAGCCCGTACCTGGAGCCCGGCGCCGAGCTGACGGTCACCGATACACTCAACGCCGCCTGGGTGCTATTCCGCCGCGAGCAGGCCGTCGCGCTGGTTAGTCGGATCACCCGTGGCCGGGCGATGCTCAAGGCCGAGCATGATTTTGTCGAGGCCCATCCCGAATTGGCGCGGGCTTATTTCGAGGTTGTGGCTGCCGGCGGTGAACCCGTAGTTGAGTTTGCCGCTACGGTTGACCAGTTCGCGGCGCTGTCTCTGGCAGGTGTTCCGCTGAACCGGCTCCACGCCGCAATCCAGCGCGGAATATCAGACGCGATGGGCGGCTATCTGATGCTCCCGAAGGGCGATGCCGACGAATCAAAAAAAAAAATACTATGACGCCGCCTGGATCGGATGGCAGGTAGCCGCAGTCTCGCGGGCCTGCCGTGATGATTCGTCCTTTATTCTCTGGCGGATGCCGCTGGCTCTGGCGGGTCATCTCGTCGCGCAGGGGCTAGGATATGACGGCGTTAAAGTGGAACGACCGATGGATGCCGGAGAGATCAAAAACATCTTCCAGGAATTGGGAATCGCCAAATAAATGCCGTCAGTCGAACTCAAAGCAATCTTCTCTGGCGACACCAAGGCGCTGACGGCTGCTGTTGCCGACGCCAAGGGGAAAGTCAATTCTCTCGGCACTGTCGGCAATTCTGCCGCAGGGATACAAAACGCCAGTGTCGCGACAAAGAAGTTCGCGGCGAATCTTGACAAGGCGAAAGCCAGCGCGGGCGGCTTGCGTGATTCTGTGATGGGCGCAATGGGGCCGATGCTGGGGCTGGCGGGGATCACGCTCGGTACTCGTTTTATTATCGGTGCCGCGCAATATGCCGACTCGCTGCAGGACATCTCCAAGCGCACTGGCTTGACTGGCGAAAACGTCCAAAAACTTGCATACGCCGCGAAGCTGTCCGGCTCGAGTTTTGAGGGTGTCGAAAAAGGTTTTAAGCGACTCCAGGCCATCGTCGGCGGCTCGGAACTGACCGCGCTACAGGCAAAGGCACTCGCTCGCCTGGGCTTTTCGCTTGAATACTTGAAAACACTTAAACCTGACGAACTCTTTGAGAAAGTGGCGCTCGCCATCGGCAAGGTGCCTGACCCGCCCCAGCGGGCCGGTTTGGCGATTGAACTCATGGGCCGTTCCGGGACTGAAATGCTGCCGATGATTAAGGACATGCAGGCGCTCGGCGAGCAGGCCGAGAAGCTCGGCGTCATTATGTCCTCGGCGGACCTCGAAAACGCCAGCCGCTTTATGGACAAACTGGACTCTTTGAAAATGCGTTCACAAGCTGCCGGTGGCCGGTTTCTCTATGACATCACGCACATGTTCCAGTCACGCGAAAACGAAGCTGGAACGGATAAAACAGCTTACGAGACAACTGGGCAAGGGGCGCAGACGGCGGCGCTGCGGCGATTCCGTGAGGCCAAGACAGCAGAGGCCGCGAGGGCCGCGAAGAAAGAACAGGAATCGTCCGTCACCGCGCAGACCGAGCAAGCCAAGATCAATGCCGCAAACGCCGCTCAGGAAAAGAAATTTGCCGATGCCGACGCCAAGGCTAAAGGGAACAAACTGGCGGAGGAAAAGAAATACGCTGAAGCCACCGCCAAGCAGATCATGGACGCCGCCAAGAAGCTGGCCGACGCCCGGAAAAAGCTCGCCGAAGCCCGCAAGGAAAAGGCCGACGCCGCCACGATCAAGAAGGGCGATGCCGAAGTAAAAGCCGCCGATGATGCCGTGACCGCCGCCGAAAAGAAGCTGAAGGCGATCCAGGCCCGCATCAGTGCGGCCAGCAACGCCAGTCTGGACCAGCACATCAAGATCGGCAAGAGCGCCCGCGGCGTCTGGCAGGGAACGCGAACCGACTCCGCGCTCCGGTCTGAGTCCATCGCCGCCGAAAAGGCGCTTGCCGCCGCGCAAGGTGCCAAGGCGTCGGCATCCGCCCGTCTCGACGCGGCCCGTAACTCGATCCAGTCGAACAAGTCAGAGTCCAGCCTCGCCATTATCGCAAAACAGGCCATGTACTGGCAGCAGACTTTGCAGGTATTACAGCAGCGTTTACCGGGGGCCGCATAATGTCGCTGACACCATTTTCAACCGGGCGCTGGATCAGGGACGGGGGCCGGATCACGTTCCGTGAGTGGTCGGCGTCCCGCATTTACCACGCCAGCGCCTTGGCCGCGGTGGTTACCGGCTGGGCAGGGATGACCGATGAAGAAAAGGACGCCGCCGCCACGCTCTACACTGTGCGCCAGTGTGTGGTGGTAATCAACGCTAAACAGGAAGTCAGGACCGCGAGCTGGCGAAACTCTGACATGACGCCCTACATGGACCCCGAAGGCGTGACTATGCCGACGATCCACATTCCCGACGGCACCGGCGGCGCGGTCCCGACCGGCAAGTACGTCCTCCAGGAAATGCCTTGGGAAGATACCGGCCAGGGCGGCAAGAGCGTAATCCATGCCACCTGGGAAGCGAAGTTTGACCCCGTGCTTGTAAAGAATGAGCCATAATGAGCGATGCATCAGAATATATGTGGGTGAAGCGCCGGGAATGGGACAACCTTGTCGCCAAGGTCGATTCCATCGGATTCCCCGACGGCTCCGGCACCCAGCATCACACCCCGCGCCAAGTGGCGTTGAGTGTGCGGCAGGCGGGCGGCGCGGGATCTTCCCCGGTCAAGCTCACCGCCAAAACGAACGACACAACCTATATCGGCAAAGTCTACGGCAACGGAGTTGACGCCACGGCCACGGAAACCGCCGCCGTTATCCGTGTGCGTGAAATCGCGGCTGGCGAGACAATACGCTTTAATGTGACATTCGCCGCGTCAAAACAGAAATGGGCTGGCGTTGACGCTTGGACGCTTTTGGAGATTCCGCGATTGATATGAGCTTGACCTTTACAGATTGGACAGCTTGCACCGACGACGGCACCGGCCAGGCCTTTGCCCTGAACTGGACCGCCGACACCGGGCTGCTGCCGTGGATTCATCTTGAGGCGATCCGGCAGGCAATCGCGGAGCGGTATGCGGCGGCTGGCCTGACGTTGACCGGCGTGCTGGCGTCACCGCTGGCAGTCGGGAGCGTCAACCTGTACGGCATCGGCACGGCGATAGACGCCGCGATTACGGCACTCATCCCCGCCTATGTCAACCATCTTGACAACGGCGGGGACTGGGAGGGACAAACGACTTGCGCCCCGGTGTGGACCTCGGCCACGATCCTGGCGGCAATCGGCGTGGCAAGCCGGATCACGGTTGGCAATCTCGGGACGCCTCTTTCGGCGGCATGGGCGCGGCAGGTTTATGCGCTGATCAATCTGCTGCGGTGGGCGATTGGATTTTATGATGATTACCAGGAACATGGATTTGTTACTAACTGCACCTGGGATCGGAGGCTTGTCCAATATTCATTTTGCCCGAGCTGGGCGGCGCTCGAGGCCAAATGGGTTGCAGAAGGCGTATGGGTACCAGCGACGCCGTATGAATGGGGTATTGACGCGCCGCCATATTCAACGGCTATGTGGAATCCTGGAAATCCCGGCGGCGCATGGAGTGCGATGTATCGGTTTAGAGAATCCTATAATTGCGTCGGTACGGCAAACAACAAAACAATCGAAATTTATTACCGCCTCGAAGATCAAGGCCCATCGACAGAATTCATGCCGGATAGCTGGGCTCCGGCCGCGATTCCGGGTCATTATTATAAATGTGCCGATGCGGGAGTATCAACTGCCGACGCCAGCTTCTCTGTTGGCCCGGTAACACCAGGTGACGGAATACCTTTGCATGGTGCTGATCCATATGTTGATTATGGCTTTACCACGTATATCACAAACCGGCCGAAACTGATTTCAAAAAACAACATCCCCGGCGGCTTCACGTTCCAATAAGGTGCCATTATGCGAAAAATATTTTCCACATACGACGTTGACAACGAGCAGTTGAAAAACCTGCTCGGCGAAGTCATGGCTGGCCCGCCGAAGCTCGGGCTCCGGGAGCAGGTATTGCTCTGTCTGACGCTGGTCTATGCCGACGGCACGGCGGTCGCTTTTGGTGCAGCCGACACGTTCACCGCCGCGGTGGACACGGATTTCGACGACTCGACTGCGCTCATGGTCTACACGATCAATGCCGGGATCAATGCCGTCGGCGACTGGGGCGTCGCGGACCCCGAGCTTGGCAAACTCTCAATCCGCCTGGACTGCAACACTGCCACATTCAAAAACAAGATCGGGACCACGCCTGTCCTCCCGGCTTATTTCGAGCTGCAGTCCCACGATGCCGGTGACCCGGCGCTGGCGTTCAAAATCAAGTTCGACGTGACCTGTACGAACCTCGTGGACGACAATGCCGCGCTGCCTGACCCGTCACCGGCTATTGACTACTACACCGCCGCACAGATTGACGCCATGCTGCCGAGTTATGCGCTCAAGGTCGGCACATCCGACATCGAGATTACTGACGCGACTAAAGGCGTCATCTTGCGGACCGCAGGCGGCGACCGTGTGCGGATTACCGTCGTCGATACCGGCGCCGGTGTGATGGCCATGAGTTTGACCACATTATAAGGATCTGGCACCATGCATAAATTGATTATCGCGCTCGCGTTTCTTGCAGTTTCCGCAGGGGTCAATGCCGGGACCACGCTTATGGTCGATGGCTCTGGCGTTTGCGCTCAGAGCGTCAATTTTACTGCGACCACGGTCCAACGCAGCGGAGTGGCGATCCTGTCGGCAGAGGCGGACACGCTTGCCACCGTCACCGGACGCGGGGCAACATCGGAGCAATCTCTCACGCTCACCGGGGCAACGCCGTTGACGCTCGGGGCGGATGCCGCAACGAATACCGCCGGCTGGGCAAAATTCTGGAGCGCCGGCGCCACCGATTACTGGACCGTGATCCAGGCCGCCACCCAGACCGCCAATCTGACCATCACGCTGCCGGCAGCGCCGCCCGCTTCAACCTATCTTCTGACCATGACCGCCGCCGGCGTCATGGGCTATGATTCCAGCACCTACCAGACCGCCGTCATCGGCAATGCTACTGGCAATCTCGTGCAGCGCTCGAACACCAACACCATCGCGACCGATGTGATTACCGAGATTGATAGCGGCGACGGCGTGACGATTGACTCCGTGCTCTGCAAGGACGGCACGATAACCGGCCTGCTGACCGTCACACCTCACACGAGCACCGGCAACATCACGGCAGCAGAGTGCAAGGGCGGCGCGGTCACCAATACCGGAGCTGGCGGCGCGGTGGTTTTGACACTCCCGGCGGCGGTTGTGGGTTATTCAGTATGCGTGTTTCTGACCGCCGCCTATGACGTCGATGTGAACCCAGACGGCACCGATCAGATCATGACCTTGACCGACGCGGCGGGTGATGCCATATCCAGCGACGCCACCGTGGGCAGCTATGTCGTTTTAACCTGCCTGGCCAGCGGCAAATGGTTTGCCCTGGGTTACGCCGGGACATGGAGTGATGCGAACTAATGAAAAAACTCTTGACCGTTTTGGTAATGGCAATTTCCGCCGCAACCTGCGACGGCTGGGGCGTGGCCGGGTTTGGCGGAACGCGGCCGGCGGCTTCCGGCGACACCTATCTTTCTGATTACCTTATTGGCTACTGGAAAATGGACGAGGCCAGCAATACCGACCGAGTGGACAGCATCAATGGAAACACGGCTGTTGATGCTGCTACGGCGGTAGCGGCGGCGACTGGGAAAATCGGGGATGGCGCAGACTTTCAGGCAATTAATTCAGAAAAATTAACAATTACCGATAATGCCGCTTTTTCATGGGGTGGAAAAATTGCAATATCAATATGGGTGAAACCTGGATATTCAGTTGCATACAAGGGGATTTTGACTAAACAAAACCTCTCCACTGGAACGCAAGAATTTTCAGTTTACCAGCGGACGGATGGGTTTGGTTTGCAATGGGTCAGTTCTGGGGGTAGCGGACAGTTGGATTCTCCGACAATGACCATAACAGAAGGTGCTTGGTATAATGTGATTGCGTTTGCCGATGGATATATTTTTTATTTGTATGTTAATGGTATTGAAAAAGATAGCGCTGCATATAACGGAACAATTACCGAAACCGCAGAAGATTTATACATTGGCGCAGTGCGAGGAATGGACTATTACGAGGGCGTAATAGATGAGGTTGGAATTTGGGGAAACTTTCCGTCTTTATCAACCCCGGCAAGGGAAAGTTTTGTGGCCGCCATCTACAACTCAGGCGCCGGCCGCAACCTTGACGAAATCCAGGGCACAGTCCCGGCTATATCCGGCCTTGACCCGGCGACCGATACCACGGCAGGGGGCGCAACCGTAACCATCACCGGGACCGGGTTTTCCTATGCCACGGCGGTCTATTTCGGGGCGGATGCGGCGACCGGCGTAACGATCAACTCGGCGACAGAGATCGAATGCACCGCCTCGGCCCATGCTGCCGGCACCGTGCTGGTCACCGTGACCAATGCCGTCGGTACATCACCTGACCCCGGCGCAGACGCGGCGGATTTTGTGTATTCGGATGGTGCAAATATGGCTGCTACCGGCGGGATCATCTCGACGGACGGCACCTACAAGTACCACAAGTTTTTGGAGTCGGGGACTTTTGAGATTGTTTCGGACCCGGTGGATATAGAGGTGTTGCTTGTTGCCGGTGGTGGCGGTGGTGGTAACTCCGGGGCAGGCGGGCAGATCCGGGGCAGCGGGGGTGGCGCTGGTGGTCTACTTTACTACGGTGCTGAGACGCCAAAAACGCCTGATGGCGCGGCCATAACTCCGAGTGTGGATGAGTACGCCATCGTGGTCGGTACTGGTGGAGCGGCAAATACCAGCGGCGCAAACACAACTGGTTTTTCTAAAACAGCAGTTGGTGGAGGAGCAGGCACTGGAGCAGACGGAACGGCCGGCAGTGCTGGCGGTTCTGGCGGCGGCGGATGGTATGGAGGGGCAGGCGGTGCCGGTACAGCAGACCAGGGCAATGCGGGGGGCAGCGGCTCAACAGACTCACGATACGGCGGCGGCGGCGGTGGCGGTGCCGGTGCGGCCGGGACCAATGGATCGGATGTTGCTGGCGGCAACGGAGGCAACGGGTTGCAATACTCCATTTCTGGCACGGCCGCATATTATGCCGGTGGCGGTTCCGGTGATGTATGGGAGGGTACGGGGGGCGTTACCGCCGGCGGAACCGCCGGGCTTGGCGGCGGCGGAACAGGCGACAATTTTACGGCTGGCGGCAACGGCACAGACGGCCTCGGCGGTGGCGGCGGCGGCGGCGGCGGCATAGGTGGCTCTGGTGTGGTGATCATCCGTTACGCTTATGACGACAGCAGCGATCCGACCGCCGTTTATTCTGTTACTCCGGCCACGGACTCAACGGCTGGCGGTGCTGAGGTTGTGATTGCCGGTATCGGTTTTACGTCGGCTTCGGCTGTGACTTTTGGCGGCACCGCCGCAACGAGTTACACTGTGGACACGGATCGGCAGATAACGGCAACCGCACCGGCTCACGCAGCGGGCACGGTCAAAGTTGAAGTGGTATCACCGGATGGTACCAGTGCCGACACCGCACAGGACGATTTCGTTTATGTGACGCCGCCGCCAACCGAGTATTATGCCACCGGCTGCGGTGACGCCTTCGTTAATGGAACCTATGTGCCAAACGGCACGGTCAACGGCAAGGGCGCATGGAAACAGGCCGACAACAGTGCGTATCTTGAGTATGACGGCTACGGCAGTTGGCTGTTCTCAGACACGTCGTCCTGGATGCCGTATCACACGAGCAACAGCAGTGATGATTATCCGCCGACAACCGGGTGGAGTTCCGCGATGGGGACGCCGCCAGCACCAACGGTGACACACAACTAATAAGGAAATCTGCACGTTAGAGGAAATCAAAAAGGAGTCATGAGCATGAAAAAGGCAATCGGTTTGATGGTTCTGGCGGCGCTGGCGATCATGGGTACGGGATGCAACTCGCTACCCGGAGCACTCAAAGCACTCGGAAAAGACCCCGCGATCGTGACCGGGAAAATCACGTCGGTCTATGGCGTGGTAAATTTCGCCCGTGTTGGCGGTGTGGCAGCGGGCAATACCGTGTCGGTCAATCCCGACGGCACAATCACCGTGACGGCACCGACGGCAAAATGAAAGCACTAATTCTGGCCTTATGGCTGCGAATGTCTGAGCCGTTGCCGCCGTGGATGTTCACCCGTGGTCCCGAGCAGGGGGGACAGAACGGGCTATGACGGTCAAGGAACGCATAACATCGAAGGCAACCGGCATCCGCGGACTATGCGCCCTGATCCTGTGCCTTGTTGTCAGCGCTGGGGCGTTGTGGTACAACACCGATAAATGGCTGGTTCCGTTTGGCATGACGCTTTCTGCTGTTCTCGGTAATATCTTTGCGACACCAAGAAATCCAACACCGCCGCCGGGAAGCGGCTGAACCAAGGGCAGAGGAGCAAGAGCATGGGCAGAAACGAAAACACTGAATTCGACAATCTCATCGACGTGCTTGATTCCGAGATTGCGGAAACGCTCCGGGAAATCTCGGACTCTCAGCACGTCGCCGCGTTGTCGATGACTGAAACCCATTTCTGCCGTGCTCACAATCCAATGGCCAAGGGCATCTCAGTACTGCTCAAATGTCAGCGGGTGGCACTGGCGCAGGAAAAAAACAGAACCAAGGTTGCCGCCGGTTGGGCATCCGGAGTTGCCGCCGTGATGGTGGCCGCGATTGAGCTTGTTCGCCGCCTGATTGAAAACTAATCATCCCCGCCCTCTGCCGGTGCCTTACTCCCAATCCCTCCCCGCCGGCAGGGGGCTTTTTTGTGCCCGCGAAAGGCCGCCGCCGCCAGGGAGAACGGCCGCAAGGGCGGAAGGCCGAAAAAGAAGCCTGTAGAAAAAAATCTACAAATGTAGATTGACAAGGAGGGGAAGCGTGGTGTAGATTAAAGGTAACAAAGGAGAAATGGACATGGCAACAGAAAAGATTATCCGCTACAAGCTTACCGCCGCCGCCTATGCCGCCTCTGCCGCCGATGCCGCCTATGCCGCCGATGCCGCCTATGCCGCCGCCGCCGCCTATGCCGCCGCCGCCGCCGATTTAATCGCAATAGCCAAACAAGCAATGGAGGAATAAATGACCAAACCAACCACAACTATCCGAATCCTGCTGAATGACCACGCCTACCTGAAGGCGTATGTCGCCAAGCACGGCGGGAACATCATCGGAATGGTGATGCAACTCGTGATCATGCACCGAAACCGTAACCAGAAAAAGAAGGGGTGAGGAAATGTCGGAAGTCACAGAATTTTGCAAGGAACACATGGCTTGCGAATCGGGCGCAACATGGGCGTCGCAATTCGAAACGCTTGCGGAGGTTTACGACAAATGCGAGCGCGGCGGGTGGATGATTTGGATGCTGCAAAAAGCCGATAAACTGGACAAGCCAACAGCGGTAAAAATCGCCATCGAGTGCGCGGAACACGTCCTGCATTTCTACGAGGATAAATATCCCGACGATAAACGGCCACGGCTGGCGATTGACGCGGCCCGGAAATATCTGAGCGATCCGAACGAAGAAAACCGCAAAGCTGCTGCTTATGCTGCTGATGCTGCTGATGCTGCTGCTGCTGCTTATGCTGCTTATGCTGCTTATGCTGCTGATGCTGCTGATGCTGTTGCTTATGCTGATGCTGCTGCTTATGCTGCTTCTGCTTATGCTGATGAGCGCAAATGGCAGGCTAAAAAAATCCGCGAGATCGTCGGGGAAAACCCGTTCAAATGAAGATCCGGCTCTCCCACAGCATGAAGCGCCAGCCGCAACCGGGACCGGCATCAATGCTGACCGTCGGCAAGGCCCGCGAACCGGGCAGGATTCCGGCGCGGGAATGGCAGAAGAAACACGGAACACCGAAAGGGAAATCCTGCAATGCGTAACATCCTCTACATCCTCACCGGCCAGCGACGAAGGGAACGGAAACGGGCGGCGCGGTATCTCACTATTGATTTATTCGGGGGAAAATGACATGCCGACATACCGCAAAAACATCCAGACCGGCGACATCGTTGCGGTCTGCCCGCCGAGCGGCAAACCGTTTTTAGTTACCGTGACGGCATACGGGAAAAACGTCTTTAATGGGTTCGATTTCTCAAGCAGATTTGCGCGCTACTCGCTACAGGTTTTTGATGTCGTTCCGGTGCTCGGCTCTGCCCGTTGCGCCAAGTGCAACCGCCGCCTGCCAAAAGTCACCCACAACAAACGATTCTGCGCGGCCTGCTATCCGCTCCGGAGAACTGAACTGGCAACCAAGGCCAGCAAGCTGGCGGCAATCGTTCGGAAGTCAGAAAGCCTCACCACGAAAGGGAAAACGCAATGTCCGAACCAGTAAAAATCATCAGCCTTGACCTGGAAAACGTCAAGCGCGTGCAACTCGTGCACCTCACGCCAACCACCAACGGCCTGACCGTGATCGGCGGCAACAACTGCCAGGGCAAGACCAGCATCCTCGACGGGATCATTTATGGCTTGGGCGGCGAGAAGTACCGCCCGACCAACCTGCAACGCGACGGCGCCCTGGCGCCGGCCGCGATCACGCTGACCTTGAGCAACGGCTTGCTGGTGGAGCGCAAGGGGAAGAACGCATCGTTGCGTGTCACCGACCCGGCCGGGGGCAAGGGTGGCCAGAAGATCCTCGATGAGTTTGTCGAGGCTTTGGCCCTGGATCTGCCGAAGTTCCTGAAGATGACCGGCAAAGAGAAAGCCGACGTGTTACTCCGCATCATCGGCATCGGGCCGCAACTCGCTACGCTGGAGAACGAGGAACGCGCGGCCTATCAGGAACGCGAGGCGCAGGGGCGTGTCGCTGACCAGAAGGAGAAATACTATAAGGAATGCCCGTGGCACGCCGACGTGCCGGAAGCGCCGCTATCGGCTGGTGATCTGGTACAGGCGGCGCAGGCGGTAATGGCGCGGAATGCAGAGCGGGCCAACGCACGGCGCAACATTGCCGCCACCGAGGAAACGCTCACCCGTCAGAATCTCGCCATTGATGCCACCGGCCGGACCATCGCAGACCTGGAACAACGCCTTGCCGCAGCCAAGGCAGACCGCGAGCGCCTGCTGGTTGAACGCGACGTGTTGCTCAGCAAGGTTACAGATGCCAAAGCCACCAAGCCGGATGCCGACGAATCCACCGCCGCCATTGAACAGCAGATTGCCGACCTGGAGGCCACGAACGCCAAGGTGCGTGCGAATCTTGACAAGGCGAAAGCCAAGGATGACGCCGAAGCCTGCGCCCGCCAGTATGCCGCACTCGCCGAGAAGGTGGAAGGAGTGCGGACCCGGCGCCGGTCGCTGCTGGAAGGTGCCGCCATGCCGCTGCCTGGGCTGTCGATTGAGGCCGGGGAACTCAGCTACAACGGCAAGGCGTGGGACTGCATGAGCAGTGCCGAGCAGATCCGCGCCGGGGTGGCCATTGTCCGCAAGCTCAAGCCGTCCTGCGGGTTTGTCCTGCTCGACGGCCTGGAGCGCTTCGATCTGGCGCAACTCCGCGATTTGGGTGAGTGGCTCCAGGCTGAAGGCTTACAGGCCATCGCCACGCGGGTTTCCAAGGGCGGCGAGTGCTCAATCGTAATCGAAGACGGGCTGGTCGTCGGCCAGGCCGTGGAAATGGAATCGGAACCGAAAACAGAAAGGGAATGGTGATCGAAGTGAAAGAGAAATTGAAAACCACAATCAGCATCAACGGCGGTCCGACAGTGCCGGTCGATTTGGCACTTGCCGCGGTCGATGCCGTGACGGCAAAACCGCAGCCGTTCAAGACCGAGGTACATCAACTGATGTGCCAGCTCACGGACGACGAGCAGCGAGCCAGGGGCGTTGAACTCGCCACGTCGCAGAAACTGCTCACGGATCTGACCGAAGAAAAGAAATCCATCGGTGGCAAGATCAACAACGTGACGGCGAAAATTAACCAGCTCGCTGAAACCGTCAAGCACAAGCAGGAAGAGCGGCCGGTGGTCTGCCTGCTGGAACCGGACTATGCCGCCGACAGCATGACCATCCGCCGCACCGACAACTGGGAAATTAACTGCATCCGGCAGATGACCCACAGCGAACGCCAGCCGGAACTCCCGCTGGAAGAAAAGAAAGAGGTGACCGCATGAACGTGACCAAAGGCAAAATCAAAGCTCCGGTGCGGGCCGTCATATACGGCCCGGAGGGCATCGGCAAGACTACGTTCGCGAGCCAGTGGCCGGCGCCGCTGTTTGTGGACCTGGAGGCCGGCACGCTGCGGCTGGCAGTTGACCGGGTGCAGCCGTCCAGTTTCGCCGCCGTCGAGCAGATAGTCGCCGACCTGACCAAGGACGCCGGCGGCTACAAGACGCTGGTATTCGATACCGCGGACTGGCTGGAGAAGCGGCTTGTGGACCACGTTTGCGCCGCCGCCAATCAGCCGAGCATTGAAGCGTTCGGCTACGGCAAGGGCTACATGCACCTGGCTGAAGCGTGGAAGCGGTTTCTCGATGCCGTTTCGCGGATGCAGGAAGCAACCGGGATGCACGTCGTTTTCCTGGCACACGCGGCCATGCGAAAATTTGAGCAACCGGACGAGGCCGGGGCATATGACCGCTGGGAATTGAAGCTGCTTAAGCAGTCGCCCGCGGTCCTCAAGGAATGGGCCGACATGGTGCTGTTTCTCAACTACCGGACGCTGGTGATCGACGTGGACGGCAAGAAGAAAGCGCAGGGCGGGCAGCGCGTGATGTATGCGAATCACCACTCCTGCTGGGACGCGAAAAACCGCTTTGGGCTGGCCGACGAAATGCCGATGGAGTTTGCCAAGCTCGCGCCGGTGTTTGCCGAAGTGCCGGCAACGGTCACGGCACCGACGACCACCATCGCCAAGCCACCGGAAAAGACCGAGGCCGAGAAAGACTTGGCGCCGACCACCAAGCCGGCCACCGTCGAAGATCCTGAGAAAGCTGGCCTCCTGCGGCAGCTCTCGGACCTGATGACCGCCAGCAAGGTCAGCAAGGAAGAGCTTTGCGGTGAGATGGCCCGTAAGGGCGTCTGCCCGGTCGATATGTCACCGCGCGAGTACAACGTCGCAACCCTGCGCCGGATCACCGGCAACTGGGCGGCAGTCTGCCACAACATCAACCTGCACAAAGAACAGAAGGCGGCGTAACACATGGACACAGCACAAGGCAAGCCACTGGACTGGAACGACACCATTGAGAACGACGGCAGCGACTACACTCTGCTGCCGGCCGGGGTCTACCCGTTCGCGGTGATCAAGTTCGAGCGGGCACGGTTCGCCGGATCGGCCAAGCAGCCGCCGTGTAACCAGGCGAAATTGACGCTGGACGTCGGCAACGAGGAAGTCTCCACGACCATCGAGCACAACCTGTTCCTGCACCAGAAAAACGAGTGGGCGCTGTGCCAGTTTTTCCGGTCCATTGGCGGGCGGAAGCACGGCGAGCGGATGGTCATGGACTGGACCAAGGTTCCGGGGGCCACCGGCCGCGCCAAGGTCGGCGTCCGCGACTGGACCGGCAAGGATGGAAAAGTACACCAGTCGAACCAGGTCGAAAAATTCCTTGACCCGGCCGATGACGACAAAGCGAAACCGGCAGACGGCGCGGCACAGGGCGAAATGGCGTTCTGATGTGCCCTGTCTGTCACAGCACACCGGCAGAATCGAAAGCGTACCAGCAGCGCGGTGAAGATGATGCCATGCCGGGGCATTGCCGCGTTTGCTGGTATCGCTACGGACGGGCGATACCGAAAAGGGGTAACAAAAGTGGAACTCAGACCATATCAGAAACAGGCGGCGCGGGCCGTGTGGGACCAGTGGGACAGCGGCGTGGACAAGACGTTGTTGGTCCTGCCTACCGGGACTGGTAAAACGATCGTTTTTTCCGCGATTATTGAGGAAGCGGTGCGCCGGGGCGGGAACTGTCTCGTGTTGGCGCACCGCGAAGAACTGCTGCAGCAGGCCGCAGACAAACTGTCGAAGGTAACAGGGCTCGGGTGCGCGGTCGAGAAAGCCGAGAACACCGCGGCGGGGAGCTGGTACAATGTGACAGTCGGGTCGGTCCAGACCTTGCAACGCGACGAGCGGCGCCAGACCTTTGCCGCCGATCACTACCAATACATCATAGTGGACGAGGCGCACCACGCGCTCGCAAAGTCATACCAGGACACGCTCGCGCACTGGGGCAAGGCAAAGGTTCTCGGGGTCACGGCCACCGCTGACCGCGGGGACAAGCGGAACCTCGGGGAAGTTTTTGAAACGCTGGCGTTCGAGTACTCTCTTCCCCGGGCGATCCGTGACGGCTGGCTTTGTCCGATCAAGGCACTGACGATCCCGCTCAAGATTGAACTCGACGGCGTGAAACAAGCTGCCGGGGATTTCTCAGCCGGTGACATCGGGCACGCGCTTGACCCGTACCTGGAACAAATCGCCGGTCACGTTGCCGAGCAATGCCAGGCCCGAAAGACCGTTGTTTTCCTACCACTCATCGCGACCAGCCAGAAATTCCTGGTCATGCTGCTGGCGAAAGGCCTCCAGGCCCGCGAAGTCAATGGCGAAAGCCGGGACCGGGCTGAGACGCTGGCCTGGTGGGAAAAGGCCGGGCCCGGGGCGGTGCTCTGCAATGCGATGCTGCTCACCGAGGGCTGGGACTCTCCGGCTACCGATTGCATCTGCGTCCTGCGACCGACCAAGGTCCGGGCGCTGTATGCCCAGATGTGCGGCCGGGGCACCCGTATCCATCCCGGCAAGTCCGACCTGCTGCTCTTGGATTTCCTCTGGCACAGCGAACGCCACGAGCTTTGCCGGCCGGCGCATCTGGTGTGCGAGAACCAGGACATTTCCCGGCGGGTATCCGAGATCATGGCAGAAGAGGCCAAAGCGGGGCCGCTGGACCTGCTCCTGGAAGTCACCGGCGCTGAGAACACGGCCACCGCAGAGCGCGAGGAATCGCTCCGCAAAATCCTTGAAGAACAGAAGCACAAAAAGCGGGCGCTGGTTGACCCGCTGCAATATGAGTACAGCGTCGGCCATGCCGAGTACCTGCCGGAAGCCGGTGATTTGCGGGCAATGGGGCCACCGTCAACGGCGCAGCTCAAGCGCCTTGAGGACGCCGGGATATTCCCCGACGAAGTGCAATGCCAGGGACACGCCAGCAAACTGCTCGACACCATTGCCAAGAGGCGCATGGAGAACCTGACCACGCCGAAACAGATACGGTGCCTGGAGCGGTTCGGGTTCCAGGCGGTCGGCACCTGGCAATTTCCGCAAGCCAAGAAACTGATCGACCGTATCGCCGGCAACATGTGGCGAGTGCCGCATGACCTTGGAAAACCGCAGAATTACAAGCCGAAAGAGGTAACACCATGACCTTCACCATCGACGATTTTCGCGAAATGCTCAGGAGCGCACGCCGGGAACTGGCAATGCGCCGGTCGTGTTACCCGCACTGGATCGCCGCGCAACGGCTCAAAGTGGCCGACGCCAGCCGCGAGACCAACGCTATGGAAAAGATCGTCCTGCACCTGCAACAGATCGTCAACAGCCACGGCGGCGAAGCGCAGCCGGTCCTACCGTTGGCGGAAAGGGACGGGGCATAATGCAAAACCAATGGATAACTGACCGGCTGCCGGATGCGGACACGACGGTGCTGATCCGGCTGAGCGACGAGGAATACCCAATCTGGCCGGGGTTCCATGACGGCAACGGCTGGGTTTCTGCCGACGGCACGACGGTGCAGGGGCCGGTCATGGGCTGGATGGAGATGGACAAGGCGGAAAAGATGCTGGATGGGGGTGGCAAACCATGACCACCGACACCGCAACAACCGCACGCGCCTGCCTGGCGCAGATCAGGCCCGGCGCTTTAGAATACGACGAATGGCTGGCTGTCGGCATGGCCGCGAAGGACGCCGGGCTGTTGTTCGCCGAGTGGGATGCCTGGAGCCGCGGCGACAAGCGCTATAAGCCCAAAGAAATGCAAGCCAAGTGGAACTCGTTTCGGGGCAACTCGACGCACGCCGTCGGCGTCGGCTCGCTGGTCAAGCTCTGCCGGGACCAGGGCGGGCGCATTGACACGGCGCCGGCCATCGAGCACGGCGGGCGTGAGCTTGATTGGAATGACACCATCGGCGGGCATGAGGCGGAACGGCCGGCGTTGCAGGTGGTGCGCCAGGAGTGGCTGGAGGACCAGGCCCTGCCGACTGAGCCCAACGGCACCTGGGACGGCCGCGCTGATTTTGCGGAGTACCTGCGGGTGCTGTTTTCCTCAGACGAGCGGGTCGGGATCGTGGCGGAAGCCTGGGAACAAAACACCCCGGACGGGTCAAAGCGCTGGCTGCCGAAAAAGGGCGTCAGCGACCGGACCGCCGGGGAACTGCTGGAAACGTTGGCGGCTGCCAACGACCTGGGCGAGGTGATCGGCGACTGGCCCAAGGCCGTTGGCGCCTGGATACGGTTCAACCCGCTCGACGGCAAAGGGGTGTCCGACGAGAATGTCACGGCTATGCGGTTTGCGTTGGTGGAGAGTGACGACATTTCCGTCGAGCGGCAGTATGCCATTTACCGCCAGCTCGAACTGCCGATTGCCGCGCTGGTCCACAGCGGCGGGAAATCGCTCCACGCCATTGTCCGTATCGAGGCGCCGGACTTCAAAGAGTACCAGAAGCGGGTTGACTTTTTATATGATGTCTGCAAGAAAAACGGGTTGGTAATTGACCGGAAAAACCGGAACCCGTCGCGGTTATCGCGCCTGCCAGGGGTGACACGGGACGGACGGAAACAATGGCTGGTTGCGACCAACATCGGGAAGCAGACCTGGGCGGAATGGTCGGACTGGATTGCGGCGGTAAATGACGACCTGCCAGAGATTGAAACGCTGGCGGATTACATCGCAAATCCGCCGCCCCTGGGGGAACCGCTGATTTCGGACCTGCTCAGATGTGCCCATAAAATGATGTTGACAGGGGCCGCTAATTCGGGTAAGTCGTTCCTGCTCTTGAACCTGGCCATCAGCATTGCCGAGGGCCGGGACTGGCTCGGGTTCAAGTGCAAAAAAGGCCGGGTGCTGTACGTCAACCTGGAACTGGACCGGGCGAGCGCAATTAATCGCCTTGCCATGGTCTACCAGGCAATGGGGATACCACCGGACAACGCCGCGGAGATCGATGTTTGGAACCTGCGGGGGCGGTCGATGCCGATGACGGAACTGGCGCCGCGGCTGATCCGGCGGGCGTTGAAACGGAAGTATGCCGCGGTGATCATTGATCCAATTTATAAAGTGCTCTGCGGCGATGAAAACGCGGCCGACCAGATGGCAAAATTCTGCAACCTGTTCGACCGGGTTTGCCTTGACCTTGGGGCCGCGACGATCCATTGCCACCATCACAGTAAGGGCGAGCAGGGGCAGAAAAACGCGGCGGACCGGTCCAGCGGCAGCGGTGTTTTTAAGCGCGACCCGGACGCCCTTTTGGACATGATCGAACTGGTTATCCCGGACGCGCTGCGAAAGCAAATCAGCAACCGCTGGGAGTGTGACGCCATGGCGCTGGCGTTCGACACCGCCCGGCCGGATTGGCGCGAAAAATGCCCGCAGGATGACACCGTGGTCGCCGCCAAATTGGCCCGCTGGGCAGAGGCCGAAGGGATGGGCGAAATCATGCGCCCCCCCCGGTCCGCTGCCGCCAGAGACGCCGAGGAAACAATCGCCCTGCGGATTGAGTGTGGCACCTGCAGGGAGTTTCGCCGGTTCAAGCCGCGCAACGTGTTTTTCAAGTACCCCCTGCACCACCTGGATACCTGGGGTCTTTTAGACGACGCCAGGGCCGAAGGCGAGGAGCCGCAAAGGCGGAATCCAAAAGAGGCTGGACAGGCAAAAGCTGACCGGACAAACGCGGAAACTCGCAATGCTGTAGACGCCTGCCGGGATGCCGCCGGAAACGTTTTCTTGGCGGGGGTGGTCGAGTACCTTGGGCTGTCGGAAAGAGGCGTCAGGGATCGGTTAAAAAATGCCGGTTACGCAATCAAAAAAGGACAGGTTTCAGAAAATGCGGAAATTGCGGAAGACAATTAACTGTTCGCAAAAAATTGCGGAAGACAACTACATACAAGTATGTATGAACACACTTCCGCAAATTCCACACACGCGACGCACACAACGCAACGTAGTAGGAAAGGGCTTTCAAGTGCGCCCATTCCCTACCTCACGTTGTGCCGCTGTGCCCCCTACCCCCAACCAGGAATAAAACACACCATGGAAAATCTGGCATCAGGAAAACGCAAAACCAAAAAGCCGCACCGCTGCTGGCACTGCGACGAAATCATACTCCCGGGGACCGTCGTTAATTACCAGGCAAACTGCGATGACGGCCGGGCATATACCATCTATTTCCACCCGGAGTGTATGACCGCCTGCAATGGATGCAGCAGGTTAAATTTTGATGGTTGCACCGGCGGGGAATGTCTCCGAGGAAAGGACTCTGACCAATGAAAAAACGCAACATGAAACGAAAAACGAACCGCCACCTGGAACCGCTCCGTGTGCCAATTCAAAAGCCGCCCCCGGGGCCACCGCTGTCCATCGACCCGCACTCGTGGGCCGGAACGCCGCCGATACTCGTGGCGCCGCGCGTTATTGATCCGGTTGCGGTGGCATTGCGTTGGCCGGGTGTCGCCCACAAATGCGGAGGGAGGGGGCAGGGGTGAAACAACCGACCATATCATTCTTCCACGAGTGCAACCCGCCAAAATCTACCGCCCAGCAGCGACGACATACCAAAGGCGGGAAAACATACCAGCCGGAGAATGTTCGACGGGCGGGGGCTATATACCAGGCCATTTTTGAGAAATACCGCCCCGGTGTGCCCATGACGGGTCCGCTGGCCGTGACGATCCTCTGGACCTGGCGCGGGAAGCGCGGTTACAAAGTCACGCGGCCAGACCTCGACAATCTGGCAAAGCTGGTTTTGGACGCCGGGACCAAGGCCGGTTTCTGGTTGGACGATTCACAGGTCGCGGATTTGCATTTGGTAAAATTCATCGGAGATATAACAGGCATCGCCGTAACGGTAGAGGAGGCAGTGTTATGAAAAAGCCAGTTATTAAAAATTGTCCGTGTTGTGGGGTCGAGCTAAGAGTCATCGGGTCACCCATATCGACAGTTGAGCCGATATGCAAAGACCAACTGCATAGCGTAACGGGATCTTTAATCACATTTATATTGTCGTGGAGGTGCATGGTTTGCGGGTGTGAGTTTACCGATCAAAACATGGATGCGGTGCTATGAGCAACGAAACAAAATGCCCGAAGTGTGGTCGAAAATTTACGCGAGGCTCTGAAATAATGGCCTACACCGACAAAACCATCATTGACGACATCTTCTTCTTGACCGCGATGAAAGTGTTTCGGCAGTTCGCAAACTGGCCTGCTTTGGTGATGACCATAAGCAAGCCTCTGGAGCCACATGTGGAGCACCGTGCCCAGTGGACCGAGAACGGGAACTTGCGGGTGTGTCACAGATACGGAGATTATGCCGTTCAGTGGGAGTGCAATCAGTCCGTTTGCAATGAACGGTTTTTGGGGAATATGATTGAACGATCAATTAAGAAACTGGCGGAAATGAGTAAATGACGTGAGCTACACCGACAAAACCAAGCCGTCGCCATGGTTGGACAGAGGAGCAGCGGCGCGAAGTGCAGGCGGTGATTGGCTCCACCCCCCGGCTTTAGGTACTTTCCCCGTCCGGGGGCCAATCACCTTCGCCGGGCGACGTTAGAATAAAAAAGTGAGTTACCAAAATAAATATCTGGATTTTTTGATATTGGCATGACACCTGAAAATCATTTATCGTGCCAACCTCAAATAAATCTGCACTTGGCATGATAATTGCCTGGCAGGTTCCGTGCCAACCGACCTAAAATCCGGAAAAATAAAGTTTGAAAAATAGTTCAAAAATACACTTACACCGCTTGATATATTGTATATCTATGATAGATTATAGGTAAGGACAAGATACAAGATCAAGCAAAAAGAAAAGGGCAAGAAAATGAAACTCCAACAGTACCGCGAGGAAATCGAAAAGGGCGAAGCTGGTTTGATGGTTGACGCTGAAAACAATCCCGGCGCAGCCAAGGCATCGTTCCGGGTAATGGCTTTTGAAATCCGCTGTGCTTTGTGGCAGCCAGGCTACAAAACAGAAGCGCTTGAACTGGCGCAACGTGCCGAAAATCTTGGCATCTAACCACCAACCCCGCCGGTCGGGCAGGCCGGCAGAAAGGCAAAGAAAATGAAAATCTACACAACGAGATCACAGGGCGAACGGGCAGGCGAACGGATAGAGGCCGAGGTAATCCGCGTTGACGGAGGATACACGGTCGGGATGTTCAATTTTTCCGACGCTCCCAAAAACGGCGAAGGGTGGAAAATGATGCCGTGCAAATACGGCACTCTCCACGGTCTTTTGCTCTCAGCTCATCATCGCAGATTTTATGTTGACTCTGCGAGCTGTGGTATTAAGTAACCCCACCCCGCCGGTCGGGCAGGCCGGCAGCAACGGAACGGAAACGGGAGAAAGACAAATGAACACCACGATGCACAACTGCGGCGGAACGATTCTAACGGCTGACGGGCAGGATTACTGTGACCGTTGCGGAGCCTTTATGGACTCCGAGTCCGACGAAGAATTCCCAACCGGGACAGACGCCGAAGCCAATCAGGCGGCGAGCGACGCAGGCGATGACCGCAGCCCGGAAGCGTAACCCCGCACCACGGCCTCTCACCGGCTCAGTCGGTGGGAGTACAGGCGGCAGAAATTAACCGGCCACCAAACAGGAGAAAAAAATGAGCGAAACCGTAAAAAAAGACAAATACCTGCTCTGCGGGTTCGGTGGCGACTTGCGTCACCGGGCAAACATCGCTGCCGCAAAGGCCAGGCTGACGCTGCCGGAATTCATCCGCCGGGCAATCGAAACGAAGATCCGTGAAGAAGAAAACCGGGAAAAGGAAATCAAGTAATGCTTTTCGACATCAAAAAAACCGAGTACGCTACCGCCGCAAAGGCGGGAACCATATCGCCGCGCCTGATTTCCGCGCGGTCTGTGGTTTCCGCCGCTTTTCCGGTGATCGAACCGGAAACCGAGTACCCGTTTGCTACTGGCGCTGAATGGTCAACGCATGATCTGATTTCGCATATTCTGGAAACCACCGGACCTGCGCATCTGGTCGCCTGCAGATGGTCGATGGAGGCGCACGCCGCCGAAAAGCTGATGATCCTTCTCGGGGCGGGAAACCTGCTATCAGTGTCAATGCTCGTGGATTGGCGGGTGCAGGTCCGCAATCCGCACGCGCTGAAACTCGGGGAAATGAATTTTGCCAAGATTCGCGTCACCTCATGTCATGCCAAGGTTTTTTGCCTGCACAACGATACCTGGTCGGTATCATGCGTCGGTTCTGCAAATTTCACGAACAACCCGAGGATTGAGGCCGGCCACCTCAGCACCAGCAAGAAAATAACAGACTTTCACCGGGCGTGGATTCTCGAAGAGATCGACAATGCTAAACCGTTCGGGATTGACATGCGAAAGGCCGGACACGATGGAAGAAAATGACCCAATCAAACAAATCGAAGAGGTGGCGTCGCTCCAATTTACCGACGCCGAAATTCAAATCATTTGTGAATTGCCGGACCAGCAGATGCTGCAACCGGAAATTATTCGGGCGATACAGAAGGGGCGATTAGAAGCCGAAGCCATGGTCCGCCGGTCTGTGAAGCAGATGGCAAATCAGGGAAGCACGCCGGCGCAAAAACAATATTTTGAACTGATCCAACGCCGGAAAGCCGTAATCGGAGGACCGTCTGAAACCGATCCGGAATTGGCCGCACTGGCAGAACAAAAATGATTTCATTCACCCCACTACAAGCCAGAAATCTATAATCACTCACTGACCGGCAGCGGGCCGGTGAATCGCTGTCGAAAGGCGAAGCCGCGGAATTTATCCGCTTGTCTGAACGATTTGCCAAATGGAAAGAACAGCGTAAAGCCGTAGACCCCGGCCGCCGAACAGAAAAGCGCCAGGTAATGCACGCCCGGCGGATGGCGGACCGGACTGTCGTTATCCCGCCGCCGAAGAACCGCTCGCGCCGGGCCAGGGCGCGGAACTCGCTGGAGTACCACGCCAGAATCTATCACCGTGCAACCTGCTGCGATCCGTTCAGCGACGATCAAAAAAGCAGTCTGAAAACCATTGAACATGCGGTCAAGGGCGGTGGACACTATGCATTCGTGGAGCCGCGTGGCAACGGCAAAACAACTCGCGCCGAAATCGCCGTCGAGTGGATGCTGGTGCATGGGTGGAAGAGTTTTCCGATTGTGATTGGATCAGATGCTGCCGCTGCCGCTCGGATTTTGGAATCAATCAAGACCGAGTTTGAAACCAACGACAAGCTGGCCGATGATTTCCCCGAGATTTGCCTTGCGGTCCGTGAACTGGAGGGAAACAATCAGCGGTGCAAGGGCCAGCTCGCTCGGCACGAAAACGAGGCACAGGACCAGGCGCAACGCACGGCCCTGGTCTGGGGTGGCGAGCGTGTTGTGTTGCCGTGGGTTGCCGGAAGCGCGTCGGCCGGTAGTGTCTGTGTTGCGGTGGGGCTGGAGGCCGGCATCCGCGGGTTGAAACACAAAACCCGCGACGGGAAAACTATTCGGCCCGACTTTGCTCTGCTGGATGACACGCAGACAGATGAGAGCGCCAAGAGTAAGACGCAAACCGATTACCGCGAGGGATTGATTCTCCGTGCCGTCCTGGGGCTGGCTGGACCGCGGCGGAAACTGTCCGCGGCAATGGCCGGTACAGTTATTTGCAAAAACGACCTGATGGACCGTTTCACCGATCACAACCTTCATCCGGATTGGCAGGGCCGCAGAATGAAAATGGTTTACGCATGGCCGGAATCAATCGACCTTTGGAAAGAGTACGCCCAAATCCGCCGCCGTGGCCAGTCCGAAGGCGACGCCGGCAAGGCCGCGACCGAATTTTACCGCCAGCACCGGGCGGAAATGGACAAGGGCGCCAAGGTCGCGTGGGAATCCCGGAAAAATACCGGCGAACTAAGCGCCATCCAGCACGCCTGGAATCTGCGGATTGACCGCGGCGAGGACGTTTTTCAGGCCGAGTACCAGGGCGAGCCGGTCGAACACACCGCCACGGTCTACGAACTCCGGCCGGAATCCATCCTGGCGCGGTGTAACAGCCGGCCGTCGTTGGTATTGCCGCCGGAAACGACCGTCATCACTGGCGGCGTGGACCTGAATCGCTATGGGTTGTCCTGGACATTGACGGCGACGACGCGCCTATTCTGCACCAGCATCCTGGCCTATGGCGTCCACACCGTGGCCGGCGCCTAGAAAATCTACGCCGAAGGCCAGTCAGAGGCCGAGGCTGTGGCGTTCTACCGGGCGCTTGACGATCTGCTCCGGCACCTGGCGGAATTGCGGATCGTGACACCGGACGGCTTGCCGGTCAAGGTCCGGCGGCTTGGGGTCGACGCCGGGTATCTGCCGAAAGTTGTCCGAGCGTTCGCCGCCAACTCCGGCCCGTGGCCCTGGGAAACGCTGGCGACCCGCGGCCGGGCGTCGGTGCACTACCGCGAGACAGGCAGCAACATCCAGACCCGCGGCGAGAACTGGATCGAACTGCTGGAGCCCGGTCAGCCGGGGCCGCTGGTGATCTACAATTCTGATTCCTGGATGGAGTCAACCCAGGTCGGGTTTCTGCTACAGCTGGGGGCACCGGGCGGAGCGGACTTGTTTGGCGACCAGCATCGGGCGACACAACACACCGATTTCGCCGGCCACATCACCGCCCAGAAGCTGGCCGAGAAGGTCAAGGGCGACAAGGGCTACCTCTACCGCTGGACCCAGCAGGGCCGCAATGACCTGCTGGATGCTCTGGTCATTTCCCGGGTGCTTGCCAGTCATTCCGGATGTAGTCTACTGGCATCCGCCATCGCCACGGAATCGGCTAAGGTGCCGGAAAAACAGGCAGACGCCAAACCACCACCGCCAAAGACGCGACCGTCAATGGTCAGCTATCAAGAAGACTTTTAAGCCCACATTGCCTATTTTTTAATCACTCGCTATTGACATAATCTGGAAACCGCTATACGTTTACTGGTAACGCGAACAGGTAACGCTACCAGGAGCGCAAAATAGTGGCAGTCCCGACCGCCAAAGAGATTCACGAGGCCGCTGAAACGGCTATTTATGCCCTGATTGTGGACGGCAAGAGCCAGGCCGGCTTCCAGGGGCGCTACTACACTGCCAATAACCTCGGCCAACTCCGCGAAATTTCAGCTTATTACCGTGAGCTCGCCATCGAACGCGGTGAGATTACGACCGACCGCGGGCCGGTAATGGTCAGTTATGCCGACTGCCGGGCATCGGAGGATCTCTGATGCGCTACGGCAAGACCATCACCTCTCGCAAGTCCTCGAAAAAGACGAGCGCCAGCTATTCCGCGCTGCAACCGAGCCGAGCGCGGAAGGCGCTGCCGTGGTCTGTAGTTTCCGCCGACAAGGAATTTTCACCCGGCACCCGCAACCTGGCGTGGAACAGCGCCATCGACCTGGAACAAAATTTCACCTTGCCTGGGTTTGCCGTCAGGACGCACCTGAATTTTGTTTCCGCGTTTTCCTTCCAGGCCCGCACCGATGACGACGATTTTAACGCCCTGCTCGAAAAGTGGATGACCGCCAGGACCGGAAAAAACAGTGTTGACATCTGCCGGCGCATGAGCCTTTCCACGATGATCCGCACCTTCGCGGGGCTCAAGGTCTGGTTCGGCGACAGTGCCATCATCAAGCTGGCCGGGGGAAAACTACAACTGATTGAAGCCTGGCAGATTGCCAAGGGCGCAGGGGCACCGGAAGCGGTTAACGACAACGGACTTCTGCTGGACCAATTCGGCGCCGTTGACCAGTACGCCATTGCTCGCAAACCAGAGGCGACAGGGGAACTTACACACGCGTCACTGGTGCCGTGGGCCGATTGCGAGTTTGACGGCTACTTCACCCGGGCGAATCAGACGCGGGGAGTGAGCCCGCTGATGCCCGCCATCAACCACAGTCGCGACTACCTGGATGCCGTGAATTACCACCTTATCACGTCCAAGATCGCCGCCATGTTCGGCCTGGTCATCTTCCGCGATCACAGTAAGAAAGGTCGCCATGATTTTGACTACTCGCAGCAGACCGCCGAGGAACAAGTCGAGGACGGCCCACTGAAATACGACCTCAAGCCAGGGCTGAAACTTGAACTGGAACAGCAGGACAAGGCCGAATTTTTGCAATCTCGGACGCCGCCGGCTGAATTTCTGGCCTTTGGTAAGCACCTCTGCCGTCTTATCCTGGCCGCAATCGACCTGCCGTATTCGGTTTTCGACTCCGAAGCCGCGAATTATTCCTCGATGCGGGCTGACTGGAACCGCTACAAACTCAGCGCAGTCGAGGAACGCACGAAGAACCAAGGAATCCTTGACGGTTGCACCGAGCACATCATTCGCGCCGGGATTGCTGATGGGTCGCTGAAACTGCCGAAGAAAATGACGCTCGACGAACTGGACTGGGAGTGGGTGCCGACCGGGACGTTTATTCTCGACCTGAGCAAAGAACTCGACGCCATCCTGAAAAAGATCGGCGCCGGATTGATGACGCGCACGGCCGCGTGCAAGGAACTCGGGACCGGCGAATTTCGCGACAACGCCATCCAGCTCGGGAAAGAGGAGAAGATTCTCAAGGCCGCCGGCGTCACGATCCAACTGGCGCAGCCCGGCGCGATAACCTCAGACCAAGGAACACAACAACCATGACAACAACCGAACTGCTTGCCAAATTTCGCGCCGGGGAAAAGCCGCCGGCCGCCGCCCTGCGACTTGTTGAAGGCCAGGCCACGGCCACCGAAGGCAACGCCGATGGCGACAAGTCCATCAAGGTCCACCTCAAAGCCCGGACCCGCAACGATATCAACCATTGGTTCTGGGGCAAGATTGTCCACGATTTCAGCACACTGAAAATGCCCACCAAGATTGCATTGGACGACACGCACGGCGACGAGATCGGCTACGCCCGGCCGATGTTGACCGATTACGGCCTGGAATTA